>JGI24973J35851_1000022_pt1 | contig 24794 bp, 22 predicted proteins | sample AntDryMetagUQ889_FD_35851 | JGI IMG/M metagenome (IMG submission 35851) | reverse complement strand
TGGCTGATGTGATCGCGGCCATCCATAGCCTCCATGGAATCCTACAGCGACACTGCCAGGAGAGCTCAAATTGAGCCTAAATTCGTGGGGATCCCACAGTGTCGGCCCCCTCCCCCGCGACGCAGTCGCTATGCGTCTGGGCATCGGCATTGGCGTTGTCGATGGCCTCGATGAGGGCGCAGATCCCATCGGCGTTGATGTCCGGCGGGATGCCGGGCGCAGAGGCGCGTATAGTACCCGAGGACCCGCGGTAGTAACTCGTCGGTCCGCTCGCCGAGGGGCAGTCGCTCCAGTCGCTTGTGGTGATACCGATGTCTGGCGTTACTGCGTGGGGGTGAGGTGCCTGCAGGGTGAGATGACTGTGACATAAATCCTCCTTCACTTACCAGTTTAGTAGTCTTTTTCCAGCCTGGCGGCACTTCGGCCGATAGGCCTCTCTCGTTATTCAATGATAGCTCGCCGGATCGCGAATTCAAGGCGGCCGTTCGCCCATTGGGCGAGCGCTTCCACCAGAGCGTGGGCGTGAGCAGGGCCAGGCCCGCCCATGCGATCCCGTAACCGAGCCGGATCGCCCCCCGCTGCTTCGTCCCGCTAGCCAACGCGTGCTCCATGCACGCCCATCGTTTCATGTGTTTCATCGACTCTCTCCTTGTAGACGTGATCATGCGCCCGTGCATCGGGAAATGGCGATCGAGATCGCTCAACCGCGATGCTTCTAGACGAGTGTCGGCCGCTGGTCGGCCACAGGTCATCGACCTCGACTGTGAGCTTAGCTTAACGACGCGCTTGCCCGTTATGACCCATTTGCTCATCATTAGGACTATGGTGCGGATCATTAGGACCCGCTTGCGCATCCCGTTTCAATCCGCCGGCGGCACGGCCTACGCTGGGACGAATAGTTGCCGCCGCCGGGTGCCGAAGCCTCAACGGCGGAGCCGCGCGAGGGGTGCATCCGGATTCCGAGAAGCCGCGCTCAACTACCGGAGTAGACTGCCAGGCGCCTCGTCGGATTGAGGTGCCGAGTGCGTGGCCTGGTAGTCGCGAGGGGTCATCCCGTAACGACGCCGAAAGACGCGGTCGAAGTAGGAGCAATCGTTAAACCCGGCGGCGAAGGCCGTCTGCTTGACGGGTACCTCGGCCATCGCCAAAGACTCGCAGGCGCGTTCAAGACGGTATCGCAGGAGATAGCACCTGAACGAGGTGCCATGCTCTTTCTTGAAGATGCGGCTGAAATGAGACGCGCTCATGTGACAGGCCATCGCCGCATGACCGAGGCGCAGATCTTCGGCGAAGCCCTGTTCGACGCGGATCAGCGCCGCAGCGGTTCGCGACGCGGTTCGGCGCGGTGCTTGAGCGCCCAGGCGCTCAGATTGGGACGTCAATCGTGTGGGCGGGGAGCGGAGCGGGGACGGCGCGTCATTCCGTGCCAAGGCCAACAAGGTACGGATCTCTCTCACGAGTTGGTGCAGAGTAATCGGCTTGACCATATAACTCGTTGCACCGTTACGATAGGCCCACACCATCGTCTCCTTCGAGTGGTCATGCGTCAACATGACGAGCGGCACGTCCGGATAGTAAGCGCTGGCCTCCGCGAGCAGGCGCATATCGCTTCCTCTCGGGTAGTCGTCCTCGAAGCAGATGAACGCTGGCGATAGATCTTCAACGGCCATCGGCAGGCGTTCGTGATCCGAGATGCGACGGCCCGGATAGAGATCACAGAGATCGTGAAACAGCGTGGATGGGTCTCGGGTGAGGTCGACCCATAAAAAGGTAGACTTGCGGAAGGGGGTAGCGGCTGTCGCCCCCGAGTCTAATCGTTGCGGAATATCCTGCGTTGTCATGCCCCCTCCTTTGGGCGCTGGACGACGCGCCCCGAAAGCTTCGCTAACTAGAGATCCATCGCGGGTCGTATAAACCTAAAAAACTTTTGGATTCTTCGTGGGACGACGCGTCGTAGCCCCATGCGACGTTAAAGCAGCTCGCATACCAGCATCGAAGTCTGAAGTATCCTGTTGGTTTAGGCTCGCCGCCGAGAGGCGCCACCGACGCAAAAGAGTGCACCCGCCGATCGCCGCACTACGACCAAGCTACACGGGTTGGTGCTTGATAGAACAGCTATGTCCAGGTCTTGCGGCGGCCAATTGAGCTTCGGGTTTCCGACGACGGGTACGGAGACCGCCCCTAGGCCAACGTTAGGGTCCAACCCGCGCAGAGGATTCAAGCAAAGCGTCGCTGGCGTGCGACAGATCCTGGGAGGCCGCCGATCACTTCGAGGGCGGCGGGAAATTTTTCAGCAGATCGCCCGCGACGGTCACGAAATCCTGGTTGCAGTTCACCGGCCCGAATGTCGATCCGGCAACCTCCCTGCCGAGACGCCGGTAACTCTCGAACTGGTCTTCGCCGTAGAACTGATCGCCCGTCGATTCATGCGGGAAATCCGGGTGACTGGCTTTGTACTGCAGCACTGCCGAATCTTCATGGCCGGTCATTGCAGCTTTCAGATAGATGAGAACACCCGGAATTCCGTCACCGTAATCGATCTGTCCGATCGCGCAACGCAGGCCGCTCCAGTTCGATTTCGGGTCCGGACGGATGGCGCCGACGTCAAGCGTGATCGTGGTGCCGAAGTCGACCTCGCACATGCGGATCAGCGATCCCAAACCCTCGAATTTCAGCTCCGGATCGCACTCGGCATCGCTGATGATGATCACGCGGCACCTGCGCCTGATCAATTCATACGCGGCCAGATTCTCGAAGTGCCCGCCATCGGAGATCATCAGGTAATTCGATTTGTCGTCGGCGCCGCCGAACAGCTCCTTGACCAGGTATCGCAGGCTGAACCAGGGCGACGGAGACTTGATGCCGGATTTTTTCGGGTTCGGGAACCACCAGCCCAGACGCACATTGAATACGGTCAGCAGAAACGCCACCACCGGGAAAGTGTGATATCCCATATTGGGGCTCGCGGCCGCGCCTGAGACCGATATCGCCTGTCCCAGTGTAGGCTGACCATCCGTGCCGCCGTATGCGGCAGTTGGCTGGTAACCCAGCGGTTCTGGTTTTCTTGCCCCGGATGGATCTTTCGACGGATAGCTGCTGCCCGCCGCATACGGGGTCAGCGTGAATGACGCGCTGTGCCGGGTATGCAGCGCCAGATCGCTCGATCCGCCCAGGTTCAGCGCGCAGTTGACGATATGCAACGGGCCCGCCGGCGGCTGGTTGTCTTTGCCTCGAAGATCGGCCATGCGCAGATCGTCTTTCTCGTCGAATCCGGTGAATTTCTGCGGACTGCGTTCTCCCGAAAGAAAACGCGTCGCCCCGAGATAACAGCGCGAAAGGCGGCTTCGATAAAACGCATTCAGGCTGAATTCGTTGATGTCGACCCGCGCGGCCAGCAGAAGCAGGCAGGCAAAGGTTGCGCCCATCACCGCCAGCACCACCGTCACAGGCGCAGCGCTCATTTCCCCGATGCCAGACCCGTTCTGGTTGGAGGTGCTCAGGGTGATCAGATGAAGACAAGTCGAGATGCCGATCAGCAGGCCGGCGATGAAAACAAAGGGGCCGACGGCGGCGACCAGCTCCAGGCATTTTTCGACCGTCGTTTTCTCGGATTTGTCGCTTTTCGGCCTGCCAGCCGTTGCATCCGATTTCCCGGCCAGAAGCCCCGCCAGGGTTGTCGCCAGCCAGCCGCCAATAGCGGAGCCCTTCCAAGTATCACTGTCCATGATGATGGCCGCCCATTGGGGCCCATAGACAGCCGCGACGGCGATCAGCATCCACGCAAAACCGTAAATGCCCAGCCAGGCCCCAAGCCGGCTCCACCATTCTCGAACGGCTTCGGCCGATTGGCGTCCCATGATGCCGACCAGGATTACGATCGACAGAGCGAACGCGAACAGCACCATGGCTGGAGCCCAGACGAACGCGTGCCATATCCCCTCGTCGTCAGGCAGTTGCGCCCATCCGTGCAACAGCAGCATGATGACGCACAGAAGCGCATGCAGGACCACCATCGCGGGAAACGGAGCAAAGCATGCTGCGAACAGCCCCTTCGTGTCTCTACGGCTTCGAATCGAACAAAATGAGAGCAGCCAGAGCGAAGCGAACGCTACGGAGAGCGGAAGAGGCCAATAGCGCCACGCGGTCGTGAAAAAACCGCCGAAGCTGTCCAGCTTAGCCAACTCCCCGGATGAATACATGCCCACGGTTTGACTCCAAAGGACCGCTGCAACCAGGTAGCCGGTCGCCATCAGCGGAATGACAACCACGGCCTGTACCCAGCCTTGCGTGTAATTGATCTCTTTGGGCGGGTCGTCGCCCGGCCAGATTTTGCTTATCAGTTTCACCGCGGCCGGAAGTAAGCAAAAGCCAGTCAGAACCAGGAGGAACGAAATAGGCGCGGCAACTTTCCAGTCGATCGGTCCATCCGTAAATGGATGAAAGTTGGATACTCTGCCCAGTCCCACGGCCGCACCAGAGCAGATCATTGCGGCAGCCAGGCCCGCGGCCCAACTCGTGGACCGCAAAAACGGAACACCTCCGTACCGGTTGTGCCGCAACTGGTTGCCGGCGATGCCGGCGACGGCCACGACAAACAGCACCACGGTCGTCCAGCGCCAATTCCCCACGTGAGGCCACACCTGAAAAATCGCAGACAGCGGTCGCGGCATTAGGAGCGCCACGGCGATGGCGAGGATGACGGTCAATTGAACCAGCAGCGTGTTGCGGATCCAGATGGCAGCCACCGACCAGGTATCGGCGCTGAAGAAACCGACCTGGGGCGAGAGGTAATTGGAGTAACGGCGCAGATGCGCGATGGAATCCCTCCAGTTCGCGCTCTCATCGAGCCAATCCACAGATGCCCGTTCGTATGCCGCCTTGTCGGCGGGGTCTGCCGGTGCTTCTCCCGATGCCGCTTTGCGCACGGCCGCGCGCTTGCAGTTCGCACTCAGCCATGCGCCTATGTAGCCTCCCCCCGATACCGTCGACAGGTAATCGATCTTCTTCAGCAGCCCGAGCGGTTTCAGGCCTTCGAGAACGCCGAGGCCGAAGGTGGCGCTGCGGATCCCGCCTCCGGAGAATGCCAGGCCGACGAGATTTTCCTTGACCGGTTCTTTGATTGCGCGGCGGGACGTTATTTTGACGACTTCATCGTCAAACACGGTGCCCCATGTGCTCGGTTCCTCGGAACCCATAGCTGCTCTCCCATATCAAGACGCGCTACCTGCATCCTTGCAGACGAATACTGTCAGTTACGCGTCCCTCTATTTGTTTGCGCTTTTCCACGGGACGAGTGGATCAGCGAACGGGCCGGTAGGGATAGACGTACAGGATTTTAAACGCCCTTCTTCCTCAAAAGTGAAGGTACTGCTTAACCTGCGGGGTGTCAATCACGCGTATCCTGGGTCCAGGATTGGGGACTTTCCGGATTTTTTATCGGCTTGAGGCACTTTGGACCGCGATCTCGTGTGATTGACAGCTCATCGGTTAAACAGTAGTTTTCCATCGGAAAAGCTGCGGTTGAAATTCTTATTCCCAGAGAGAGCGATGATCAGAATTCTCGAAAAGCGAAGACTCGCGCGATGGATCCTCGCGGCGGGCGCGGTTTGTCGCGAGCCCTTCGAATCCGGTGCAAAAGCCCGGGCCCCTTCATCCGCTCGATCCGCTCACGTCCAGTGAGCTCGAGTCGGCGGTGAACGCGTTAGAAGCGGCCGGAAGGCTCGCCGAAGGCATGCTCTTTCCGATCCTCGTCCTTCGCGAGCCGCCGAAGGCAGACGTGCTCGCGCGTCGCGAAGGCGATCCGGTTCGCCGCGAAGCCTTCGCCGTCGTTCTCGATCGCAAGGCGAAGCAGACCTTCGAAGCCGTGGTCGATGTCAAAGCCTCGTCGCTTCTTACCTGGAACGAGGTGAAGGGCGTCGAGCCGGGCGTCCTCATCGAGGAATTCGATTCACCGAAGGCGATCGTCCGGGCCGATCCACGCTTTCAAGCAGCGATGAAGCGGCGCGGCATCGAAGATCTCGACGGCGTGCAGATTGACACGTGGGCCGCGGGCCTGCTCGCCCCCGAAGAGCGCGCGTCGGGCCTCCGGCTTCTGCGCTGCATCTTCTACTACCGCGGGACGAGCTTCACGAATCCGTACTTTCGGCCCATCGAAGGCGTCGTCGCCACCGTCGACGTGGCGAACGGACGGGTGGTCGACTTCGTCGACTCGGGCGTCGTCCCGTGGGTGAAGACGTCAGGCGATCTCGACGAAAAGAGCGTCGGTCCGCTCCGCGAGGCGCTGCGACCTTTGCGCTTCGTTCAACCCGAAGGCCCGAGCTTCGAGATCCACGGACACGAGGTCCGCTGGCAGAAGTGGCGCGTGCGCGTAGGGCTCCATCCACGCGAAGGCGCTGTGCTCTACGACGTCCGTTACGACGACCGACCTGTCCTGTATCGAGCATCGCTTTCGGAGATGGTCGTCCCCTACGGCGATCCGGCCAAGGATTGGGTATGGCGCAACGCTTTCGACGTCGGCGAGTACGGCGTCGGGCGCCTTGCGAACACACTTCGAGCCGGGCTCGACGCGCCGGAGAACGCGGTCTTCCTCGACGCGACCTTCGCGGACGACTTCGGCAAGCCGTACGTTCAAGAGCGGGCTCTCGCCGTGTATGAGCGCGACGGCGGCATCCTCTGGAAGCACTTCGATTTCGACACGGGACATGACGAGACACGGCGCGCCCGGGAGCTCGCCGTCGAATTCGTCGCCACGATCGGGAACTACGACTATGCGCTCCAATGGGTCTTCACGCAGGCCGGAGAGATCAAGCTTGAAGCCGCGCTGACGGGAATCTTGCTTCCGAAGGGCGTCGACGCGGCGAAGTCGACCGGGACGCTCGGCACCGGAGCGGAGCGCTTCGGGCGTCTCGTCCACCCGTACGTCGTCGCTCCCAATCATCAGCACTTCTTCAACTTCCGGATCGACCTCGACGTCGATGGATCGAAGAACGCGTTCGCGATCCTCGACAATCGACCGGTCGCCGAGAAGACCGAGAACCCCTCGCTGAACGCGTTCGTGCTGCACGAGACACGGCCGAAGACCGAGAAGGCTGCTCGAAGCCACCACGATATGGCGAGCCACCGACGTTGGCGCGTCTTCAACCCGGAGGTGACGAACGATCTCGGCCACCCGACCTCGTATCAGCTCATGCCGGCCATGAGCTCGATGCCGTACCTTCGGCCCGGATCGAAGGTGCTCGAGCGCGCATCCTTCATCGAGCACGCCATCTGGGTAACGAAGTACGAGCCGACCGAGATGAACGCCGCAGGTTATTACGTGAATCAGAACGACGCGGCGGGCGGCCTGCCCCTTTGGACCGCCGACGACGCACCGATCGCCGGCGAGGACATCGTGCTCTGGTACACTTTCGGCGTGACCCACAATCCGAGGCCCGAGGAGTGGCCCGTCATGCCCGTGCATCAAACCGGATTCATGCTGCTCCCCGACGGATTCTTCTCGAAGAACCCGGCCCTCGACGTCCCGGCCGAACGCGCCCCCGGAAAATGAATCCCGCACGCATCAAGGCTTCATCCGCTGGCGGCAGAAGCGGCGCTCCGAGAAGCATCACCTGGCGCGACACACAAGCGCGGTCTCGGCATGACCGGGGACATTCGGGCAGCGGCCGCGGATGGTGTCGCGGCGGGGCGGGGAAGGATGTCACGTCGTGATCGCCAGCTTCACGCCCAGGCCATGCAGCACCTTGAGAATGGTGTCGTAGCGCGGTTTTGCCCCCGGCATCAGCGCCTTGTACAAGCTCTCTCGACCCAGTCCGGTATCCTTGGCGAGCTGCGTCATTCCACGCGCCTTGGCCACATCGCCAAGCGCCAAGAGGAACAGATCCGGGTTGTTTTCTTCCAGGACGGCCGTGAGGTATTCCGCAATCGCCTCCTCGCTGTCGAGATAGGCGCTTGCGTCAAACTCGCTGATTTTCACCTTCATCACTCATTCCTCCAGATCGCGAGCCATTGCCTTACTTAGCCCGCTTGATATCACGGGCTTGTGTCGATTTGTCACCGCCGCAAAGCAGCAGGATGATCAACTCGCTGCGACGTGTAAAGCACAGCCGATAACCGGGCCCTCATCTCACGCATTTCCATAATTCCATCACCTACAGGCCTTACATCGCCCAGATGGCCAAGCTTCGCCATCTACTCGGCCAACCACTGGGCGAAGGTTTCGGTTTGCTGAACGGTGAATATGGGAAGAGTGTATCCATAGGGATACGTTCCGGCAAGGCGCAACAGCCCGCGTAGCATGGGGGACGGGTGAACAGCTTTGAGGAATCGATAGGACTTGCGCGATCCGTCGGCGCTTTGGGGTGTTTGGATGCTGTATTGTCGGAACCCGATGGAGCCGGTTCCGACCTACGATGCTGAAACCCGGTTCCTTGGGGACAATTGAGAGCCCACGAGAACTAGGCCAGCCTCTCAGGTCGGTCTGCCGACGGTTTTAGCCTCGCATCGGTTTGCGGATGTGACAATCGATAAATTCACAGACTCTCAGAGGACCCAGGCCGATGGCGAACAAGGGGCTACCGCTGTACGATTCAATAAGGCTGTATCTCGATAGATCAACCCACTACCGCGGCGTATCTCGACAAACAATCGTACAATGGAAGCGTCATATCTTTTTGATTTATAAGTGCATGTGCAGATAGGAGCGTCCGGCTTCGAACCTGGGTGTCGGGGGTTCGAGTCCCTCCGGGCGCGCCAAAATCAATAACGTACAGCCCTGTTTTTTGGCGTTATACGATTGAGCGTTTTCTGTCGGAGGCTAGATCGAGCGGGCGTTGGGGCGGCGTAACTTTCGCGTGCCTCGGGTCCTCTCCTGCGAGTAGCGATGGATGCCGTTCTCCCGCAAGATCCTTCCTGCCATTTGGGATTGTTACTTTTTCACATAATCGTCACCAAGTTTAGTTAGTTTATTGACCAGGGTTTATACGATCCGAGGCGCTGATCCAAAATCGCGAGAGGCCAGTCGGATCGCAGTCTGGCAGATAGCTTGAGGCAAAAGAGCAGGTTATAAGCGTGGCTGCCTCCGCGCCCGTCGCCAGGTCTCGGTGAGCGACGGGCGGTTTCGACGGGAAAGAGAACACGGATACGCCGCTATCTGCACTAACACACAGCCAGCGGGGCAAACCGACAGTTTGGAGTAGACAAACATAATAGGAGGAGGGGACCATGGTTTGGTTGTCTAGTGAAAGTCAGCGAGAAGCGTGTCACGTTGGGATAATTGGCCGCTCGCAGGCCATGCGGCAGGTACAAGAGCGTGTTGAGCGCTTAGCCCGAAGCGATGTGACGACGCTCGTCTGTGGTGAGACCGGCACCGGCAAAGAGATCATTGCCCAAGCCCTGCACCGGCTGAGCGCTAGAAGCTCGGGTCCTTGTGTCCGCGTCAACTGTGCGGGGATCCCCGACGGCTTGGTGGAAAGCGAATTGTTTGGTCATGTGAAGGGCGCTTTCACCGGGGCGATCCAGGATCGGCTCGGACGCTTTGAGTCAGCGCACAGAGGCACCCTGTTTCTCGATGAGATCGGGGACGTCTCGCCCGCGGTGCAGGTCTGCCTGTTGCGAGCCGTGGAGACCAAGTGCATCGAGCGGGTGGGGAACCATCGGACTCGCGAGCTTGACGTGCGCATCATCGCCGCGACCAATAAATCACTCGAGGAAGAAGTGCGCGCGGGCCGCTTTCGCCTCGATCTCTACTACCGCCTCCATATCGCCTCGATCGAGCTGCCTCCGCTGCGAAGCCGCCTGGAAGACATCCCGCTGCTGGTCCAGCACTTCATTGAACAAGGCAATCGGCGGCTTCCCTATCCCATCGAAGGCATTAAAGCGGATGCGATGGAGCGACTTATGCGCCACCCCTGGCCTGGAAACGTGCGCGAGCTGCGCAACGCCATAGAGTGCGCGTTCGTCAACGCGCAAGACGAGCACATTCGTTTGTCCGATTTGCCGCCCCATCTGCATGCGAGCCCAAGCGCGGCAATGCTTGGGAGTTCCGGGCCGGCGAAATGCCCACCTCCCTTCGCATTCGATGCCCCTAGCCTACGGGGTGTGCTCACGGACAACCGCTGGCACATCGGCCACGCGGCCGCCTGCCTCGGGGTGCATCGCACGACGCTGTGGCGGCATATGCAACGCTTGCACGTCACTAGCCCGCGCTCCGAGCGGTGAACACGTTTGCGCCTAAAGGTTGCAACGTATCGTTGCAAACTGTTGCACCGCTCGGCGGTTACTGCGCGTCTAATTTATAACTCATTGGCGCAATTATCCTTTCTCGTCTGCGGTCGCTGGCACTAAGGTTGCCGCAGCCTTCAGCGACGGGTGCGTGTCCAGATTCAGTTTTAGCCTCGCGCATGACGTCATCTGGTGACTAAAAACTGCAATTTTCAGGAGGATCGATGAAAAAGTCTAATTCTTTTTGTGCCGTTGTAGCGGCAATGACAATAACGATTGGCATAGTTATGCCCTCAAGCAATGCCTATGCTACCGGAGATAAGCCCGTTTGTTATAAGTGGAGTGCCTTCGAAAATGAGCGATTCAAGCTCAACGTCAAAAACCACAGTCCTCTCTCTGAGAGTACAGAGGAGAAAAACTTTGGTCACGCCAGACAAACCTCCTATAGCGTCCATGGTAAGGAAGTGGGCTTCTGCGGGGGCGACTCCATGGTTGGGGTAACTGGAACTGTGATCACGGCTAAGGGCACAAGTCATACAACTGGGCAAACGGGAGCTCATATGGGTCTTGAGGTCCATGCCTCTAGGGGGGACGGGTCCTTCGGTGGCGAGGATTCTTGCCGATCGGGTGAATTCGACTGCACAACGACTGATGTCAGTCGAATACCAACTGTTTGGACCTGCGAGAGCCGCAATGAGTTCGATATTTACCATGGGGCTTCTACGCTTACCCAGGTGGATGAGAGTGAAGACCCGCGTTGCAGCATCTTTGAGGATGGCTTTGGCAACCATGCAACGTCTGGGTCTAAAGCCGTTACCGCTCCTTCGGGTCCTGCCGGTGGGCTGAACGTGCAATAAGGAATAAGGGATTGTGCAGCCAAGGACAGGTGACATCCAGGAGTTTGTGTATTATTTGTCTTGCTTGCATGGTGCTCTCCTTCACGCGATCTACGAGATGCTCGAGCACCGTGCAAGTTTCCTAACCCACCGTTATTCACCTATCGCCTTGATAAATCCGGTACAAATCGGGATACAGGGTCTGACTAAGTCCAATATCAAAGACCGCACCGTCCTCGCCGCCATCTGCCGGTAATGGTCTCCCATGCAACACCTCCTTCTCTGACATTCAGCATTGTGTTGCACTTGATCTTAGACTCCAAGAGGGCATCCCAGAGTAATAAGGATAAACCGGGATAGACCACGATTATTGAGGTGTCCATCCGTCAGGGCATGATCTCGGTGTTGAATGCTCAGGCCTGCTAGAGCAGCGGCACGATCAGCAAGGCCACGATGTTGATGATCTTGATGAGCGGGTTTATCGCGGGACCGGCGGTGTCTTTGTAGGGATCGCCCACGGTGTCGCCCGTCACCGCCGCCTTGTGCGCGTCGGAACCCTTGCCCCCGTGATGGCCGTCCTCGATATACTTCTTGGCGTTGTCCCAGGCGCCGCCCCCTACGGTCATCGAGATGGCCACGAAGATCCCGGTGACGATGGTGCCGAGCAGTACACCCCCAAGCGCCTTGGGACCCGCATCGCCCCCCATCAGCAAACCAAGCCCCAAGGCCACGGCGATCGGCACCAGGACCGGCAGCAGCGAGGGGACGATCATCTCCTTGATGGCGGCCCGGGTCAGCAGGTCCACGGCCGCGGAGTAATCGGGTTTCGCCGTCCCTTCCATGATCCCCGGGATCTCGCGGAATTGCCGCCGCACCTCCAAGACCACGGAGCCCGCGGCCCGCCCGACGGCCTCCATGGCCATCGCAGCGAAGAGGTAGGGGACGAGACCCCCGATGAAGAGACCGATAATCACCGCCGGATCCGAGAGATCGAAGCTTATCTTCATCCCGGCGTGCTCCAAGCTGTGGGTATAGTCAGCGAACAACACCAAGGCCGCGAGTCCCGCGGAACCGATGGCATACCCTTTGGTTACGGCCTTGGTCGTATTGCCGACGGCATCGAGCGGATCGGTGATCGCGCGCACCTCGGGCGGGAGATCGGCCATCTCGGCGATACCGCCGGCGTTGTCGGTGATGGGACCGTAGGCATCGAGGGCCACGATGATGCCGGTCATCGACAGCATGCTGGTCGCGGCGATCGCGATCCCGTAGATGCCCGCGCACGCATAGGCGAGGAAGATGCTCGCGCAGACGGCCAGAACCGGAAGCGCCGTCGCCTTCATTGAGATCGCAAGCCCGGCGATGATATTGGTCGCATGTCCGGTGGTCGATGCCTCCGCGATATGGCGCACCGGCGCGTACTGGGTGCCCGTATAGTACTCCGTGACCCAGACCAGCGCCCCCGTGAGCGCCAGACCTACGAGCGACGCCAGATACAAGGCGATGACGCTGTATTCGTCCACGCTCCACATCATGAAAATCGTGACGGGTAGAAAGGCGACCGCCGCAATCCCTCCCGCGACGATCAATCCGCGGTAGAGGGCGTCCATGATCTTGCCGCCTTCCGCGGCCTTGACGAAAAAGGTGCCGATGATCGAGGCGATGATCGACACCCCTCCGAGTGCGAGCGGATAGAGCACCGCGTCCACTGTGGCGCTTTTCACCAGCAAAGTCCCGAGCAGCATGGTGGCGATCACGGTGACGGCATAGGTCTCGAAGAGATCGGCCGCCATGCCCGCGCAGTCGCCGACATTATCGCCCACGTTATCCGCGATGACGGCGGGATTCCTGGGATCATCTTCCGGGATCCCGGCCTCGACCTTGCCGACCAGATCCGCGCCGACATCGGCGCCCTTGGTGAAGATGCCGCCGCCCAAGCGCGCGAAGATCGAGATCAAGGAACCGCCGAAGCCTAAACCGAGGAGCGGGGCAAGGTCCACCAATGCACCCTCGGGGGCGAGCGCCGCGAGCAGCGCGTAATAACCGGCCACGCCTAATAGCCCGAGGCCCACGACCAAGAGTCCGGTGATCGCGCCGCCTCGAAACGCCAAGGTCAACGCGGGGTTCAGACCGCTTTTAGCCGCTTCGGCGGTACGCAGATTCGCGCGCACGGAGATGTTCATGCCGATGTAGCCCGTCGCGCCCGAGAGCACCGCTCCCAGCAAGAAGCCAAAGGCCGTTTTCCAGTCGAGCACGATCCCGATGAGGAGAAACAATCCGGCCCCGACCTTGGCGATCGTCGTGTATTGGCGATTGAGATAGGCCGATGCTCCTTGCTGAATAGCGGCGGCTATCTCGCGCATCCGCTCGGAGCCTTCCGGTTGCGCCAAGATCCATTGCACCGAATAGGCGCCGTAAGCGATGGCCAGGCCGCCGCTAACCAGCGCGAAGGCGAGCGACAATGATCCCAGCAACCAGCTCAGTAGCAGTATCGCCGCGGCGACGCCCCCGGCGATGGCCAGGTAGTGGCGATTGCCAAGCACTGTTTTTAGAAAGCTTTGTCCTTCCTGGCGCACTTCGAGTGCTATTTCTTTTACCGCGCTAGCGACTTGCATGTGAGGACTCCCCTATGGCATTAAAAAAGGGGCAGCCCGCCCCGTAGGATTATGCAATTTATAGTAATGGATTATGATCGACGTTGAAAGGCGGTTGCCGAAGGCTAGGTTCTTTCTGTAATCTGAAAGGCGACATTAAGATCTATATCCCCGCGGTCTTGCCGCGGGGACCTTAGCGATGGGGTTTCCAAGGGAGAGGCGCAGCTCTCCCCTTTGGTCGCCCCACGGGGTTGCATACCCCGTGGTGGCGAAATCTAAATTGACTATTGAGATTACGACCATGGGACACACCGTGGCCTTTACTCGGCCGGACGGAAAGGCCTCAAGCGGGTACTATGCGAGCCCCGCGGCGGGCGACAGCGCGCCGGGCATCGTGGTGATCCAAGAATGGTGGGGTGTTAACCAGCAGATCAAGGGCGTGGCCGAGCGCCTGGCGCAGTCGGGATACCGCGCCTTGGTTCCCGATCTCTATCGAGGTCGAGTGACGCTCGAGATGGCCGAGGCCGAGCATTTGATGGGGCAGTTGGACTTCGGCGCTGCCGCGACCCAGGATATCCAAGGCGCGGTGAAATATCTGAAAGCCCGGAGCGCCAAGGTCGCCGTCAACGGATTTTGCATGGGCGGCGCGCTGACGATCCTCTCGGCCGTCCTCGTCCAAGAACTCACGGCCGCCGTCTGCTGGTACGGTTTCCCTCCGGCCGAAGCGGCCGATGCGCGCACCATCCGCATTCCGCTCTTGGGCCATTTCGCGGAGCAGGACGAATTCTTCCCGCTAGCCGGTGTGGACGCCCTTGAACGGCGTCTGCAAGAAGGGCAGGTGCGTTACGAGCTTCATCGCTACCCGGCACGGCATGCGTTCGCCAACGAAACCCGGCCGAATTATGACGCGCGCCAGGCCGCGCTGGCCTGGGAGCGCACCCTAGGCTTTCTCGCCACAGAGCTTGCGTAAGAGCCCGCTTGTCTCGGCACGTGACAAGAATATGCGACGAAGGCGCCGTGGCGGTGCTGGCGCAGAGCAAACGCGATCTCGCGATCGCCGCCATCGTAGTCTTTTGTGTCTCCGTCGGGCTCTATCTCGACGGGGACTGCACGCGTACCGAGCAGTACTTCCTCGGCGCCATCGCATGGTGCTTTTTATTCGGGCTCTTGCAATTCGAAACCCCCGCCATTCGTATGCAGGTCGGGGTGGCCGTCGCGGTGGCGACGCTATGCGAGTATTCATTCGCGCCCCTCTACCATATTTACACCTATCGGTTCGACAATGTTCCTGCCTACGTCCCGCCCGGTCACGGCATGGTGTATTTGACGGCCGTGGCGCTTGCCCGATCCGTGCTCTTCGAGCGCTACGGCACGCACATCGAGCGCGTGACGCTGGTGATCGGGGCGTGCTGGGCTTTATGGGGTGTGACCTACGCCGAACGCACTGATACGGGCGGGGCGGTGTTATTCCTGGTGTTCTGCGCCTTTTTCTTTGTCGGACGCTCGCCGCTTCTTTACATCGCGGCCTTCTATATCACGAGTTACTTGGAGATCGTGGGCACCTATTCGGGCACCTGGGCCTGGGCGGTGCATTGGCCCTCTTGGGGCCAGCTACCCCAAGCCAACCCGCCGAGCGGCATCGCCGCCGGGTATTGCTTCCTCGACACAATCGCGCTGTTCGGCGCTCCCATCGTGATGCGATTCATTACCTACTGCGGCATGGCATTCCGGCGCCAGCCTGTCCCCATGCGCGTAATCCAGGCGCCTTCGGCGCGCGACAGCCGCTAAGCGCAAGCCGCAATTACAGCGGTTTACGCGCTGGACGGCATGGGCGCGGTTGAGTAAGCATTGTGCGTCGCACAAACATCGCGCTAAAATCATTGTGCACGGCAATACGGCTCCCGTGGGGCCGGCCGCTATCTTTCCAACTCGATGTTTAGCAATGGAGGATGCAATGGAAATTAAAGATAAAGTAGCACTCGTTACAGGCGGAGCCAGCGGTATCGGTAAGGCCGTCGCGTTCGAGCTCGCGCTGCGGGGCGCCAAAGCGGTCGCATTGGTTGACCTCACCGAAGCGGCGTTTCAAACCGCGGAGCAGATCAACAAAGACCTCGGCAAAGCGGTGACGCACGCCTTCTGCGGGAATGTGACCGACGACGATTTCCGCCGCCGGGTATTCGACGCCGTGGAGAAGCAACATGGCATGGTGACTATCTGCGTCCCGGCCGCCGGCATCACCCGCGACGCCCTAGCGGTCAAGATGAACAAAGAGACCGGCAAGGCCGAAATCTACCCGATCGAGAAATTCCGGCTGGTGACGGAGGTTGACCTCATCGCTCCGGTCTACTGGTCGCTCGAGATGGTGGCGCGCGCCGCCGAGGATCGTTACCGCATGGGCTTGAAGCGCTGGCAACCCCAGGAAGGCATGCAGGGGGTCATCATCTTCATCGGATCGATCTCCTCGCAGGGCAACAAGGGCCAGATCGCTTACGCCGCATCGAAGGCCGGTCTGGAAGGGGCGGCGGCGACCTTGATGAAGGAAGCCATCTTTCACGGTGTCCGTTGCAGCGTGATTCACCCCGGCTTCACCGACACCCCCATGGTCCGCGCCCTCGGCGAGGAGTACATCCAAAAATACGTTCTTCCCGAGACCCAGTTAGGGCGGTTGATCCGGCCCCAAGAGATCGCGGACGCGATTTGCTTTATGATCACCAACTCCGCGGTGAGCGGGGAACTGTGGGCCGACGCGGGCTGGCATCCCTCGCCTGCCTAGCGGGTGATTTCCTGATTTCGGGGAGCGCTGCAATTGCATGACCACCGGAGACACCATGGGCCCGATAGACCCTGCGCTCTTGGATAGCGGAGCAATGTGAACATGCCAGCGGCGATTCCGGCGCCAGTCCTATTTCAGTATGCAACGAGTGAAGCGTCTCCTTCTGATCCTCGCGGTGCTTGAATCGGGCTGTGCACAGGGACCGGAAGGCCCGGCAATGGTGCCTGACATCAACGCCGCGTCGTTCGTCTCCAGCCCAAAAACGATCGCCATCTCGCGGGCACTGGGCGGCGAGGAGACCAATTTTTTCTTGACCTCGGAGATCGATAACGAAGGGTTTCGGAAGGCCCTGAAGGTCGCGCTCGAAAAATCAGGACTATTCCGCATCGTGTTTATCGACCTGAACGGTGATTATGTGCTTTATCCCAAGATTGTGGTTCAAGACATGTTCCCGGGCCTGTCGATGCGCTCGGTGTTCAAGGTCGATTATCGGATCGTGGATGGCTGGAGCGAAAAGGAACTGTGGCAACGGCGGGTGATCTCCACCTATGACGCGCCTCTGGCCGAGGCGCTGTACGGCGTAAGCCGGGTACGCAAAGCGCATGAAGGATCGGTGAGGGAGAATATTCAATCGCTGCTGACGCAATTGAGCGAATTCGTAGCCGCGGACAGCACTCGAGACACATCGAACCCAGCGATAAAACCGGCTGGTGATCCGCGTTAGCCCCACGCTCTACCTCCGGGAGCGGGATCTCGAGTGGCAGTTCGTGCGCGCCCCGGGACCCGGCGGTCAGAACGTCAATAAGGTCGCGACGGCGGCGCAGCTTCGTTTTCACCTCAACAACGCCACTTATCTGCCGGAGACCCTGCGCAAGCGGTTGTTCTACCTCGCGCGCGGGCGCATCGCCAAGGAGGTGACGTTGGTGATCGAGGCCCACCGCTATCGCAGCCAAGAACGTAATCGGCGAGACGCGCTCGAACGCCTGCTGGACCTCATCCGTCGAGCCGCAATCATCCCGACGCCGCGACTGAAGACCCGGCCGACGCGCGCCTCGCGGACGATGCGGCTCGAAACCAAGCGCCGTCACGGTCTGCTCAAGCGCGGACGCAGCGTCGAACCGGAGGCAGAAACCTAAGGAAGCTCTGCAAAAGTTACTACGCAGCCCATATGCTTTGGCGCGTGCTCGCGCGTCGCTCGCCTATCGACATGATAAGTCTCGCGACTCGCTCCGCGCCTTCGCGCATCTGGGCTTGCTCGCGACACGTTTGCAGAGCTTCCTCTACGCAACCGGCGCGGCGATCCGCGAACAGGTACGGCCTGGGACTGGCATCGCGGCCGTTAGGCCCTTAGAATGACTGCAACGATGCGCTAAACCGATCACAATCGACACGTCGTCCCAGAACGACCGGAGGTATCATGGATATCATGGAGCAAATCAAAACGACCGTTCATAGCAATCCTATCGTGCTCTTCATGAAAGGAACGCCGGATTTCCCGCAGTGCGGTTTTTCGATGCGCGTGGCCGAAGCCTTGAAGTCCTGTGAGGTGGCGTTCGCGCATGTGGACATACTGTCGCAACCCGAGATCCGCCAGAACCTGCCCCGCTATTCCAACTGGCCCACCTTTCCCCAGATTTTCATCAATGGAGAGCTCATCGGGGGTTGTGATATCGTGATGGAGCTGCACGAAAAAGGCGAATTACAGAAGATGACCCGCGCCGCGGTAGCCACCGTGACGCAATGAGACGGCTGGCGCGCTCCATCCGACGCGCCTCCCGGTCTCTTATGCGCAAATTTCCGAGGCTCCGATCCGCGGGGCGGAGGGTGGGTTATCGTGATCCGCTGATCGCAACGTCCTTGTTGAGACCAGCGGGAGGAGTTCAGGTTGACCGGACTTCCGTGCCTTTTTTATAATTTATCTAGCGCCCCGGTAAGTAAAGTAATCGATTCTTGCAGCGGAGCCACGGCGGCGGCCGCATCCCCTTTGTCGGCCGCTTTGATCGCTGTAGTGAACCTGTTCTGAGCCTGCTCTATATCCATACCGGCGTTTTCAGTAGCGGCGGCTTCATCGGCCTGAGCTGACGCCGCGCGGGCAGCCGTGGCGGTCTCCGGAGCATGTCCTTGCTGAGCCTGGGCCAAGGCCTCCTTCGCGTGTTTTATGGCTTCGGAAACGTATCCCTTGACGGTATCTACATGGTGGCCAGTACCGGCTTGAGCAAAAGCACTTGTTGCGGTAAGACTGAGCGCACCCGCGAGGAGTGCGGTTATAAAATTTTTCTTCATCTGTCTGTTCCTTTTCATCGCGTATACGGATTAAAAATCGCCACGAAACAGGCCGGCCTCTCCGACCATTCGGTACCGAGCCTGATGGGGCTCAGGGCATAGACCCCCTGACGACCCTATTCGGCTTGACCTGCCGCATTTCGCAGGATCTTGGATAGATTAACACGATCCGGGTTCTGCGACACGGGAGGCCACGCGCGTCGAGCCAACTGTGGGATAGCCTCACAGCCGCGCCGGCCCTCCGTCACTATGGTGAAGAAGGCAGTCTCTCTTCCTCGATCGCGATATCCACCATCAGCTCGTTGCCGAGGTTTTCGAGCACCGCGCACAGTTGCTCGGTGGCTACACCCGCGGGCACACTGAGCTCCGCCGTGATTTTGAACATTACCTCCCCGGACCAGGACGCGCTCGCGCATGTCGATTCCAGCTCGTCGATGCTGACGCCACGAGTGGCGAGCGCATGAGCGATCTCTTTGATGATCCCGGGCCGGTCTTGGCCCGTAGTCTCGAGTTTTACCCGGCGGAGACCGAGGGCGGGCGGGCGCGCGGGCTCGGCCGCGATGGTTACCGTCAACCCCTCTCTGCGTAGCCCCTCAAGCGCGGATTCCAGTGCGGCGAGCTTTTTTTCCGGGACGCTTGCTTGCAGCAGTCCGGCAAACTGCCCGCCGAGCGTCGCCATGCGGCTATGCTGCCAGTTGGCCCCGTGGGCGGCGAGGGTCGTCGATAGCAGATCAATCAAACCCGGTTTGTCGGGGCTCGTGGCGGTGAGGACTAAGGTTACCGGCATGGTCGCGTACTCCGTGAAATTTGTGGTTTTCGGACGCTCGCTGCCAGAGGCTTGCTAGGCGATCCTGCTGCGCACGGCAGCTTCCGTGGCTTCGGCGGACTCGGCATACGCGGAGAGCGGCGGGCAGGTGCAGATCAATTGACGATCCCCGCGCACGTTGTCTATCCGGCCCACGGGCGGCCAGAACTTGTCGTCGCGCAGACTCGCGAGCGGATAGAATGCCTGCTGTTTGGTATAGGGATAGCGCCAAGGCTCCTCTAACAGGAGGCCCGGCGGGTGGGGCGCATTGCGCAGGACATTGTTCTCCGGATCGGCTTCTCCGCGTTCCACCGCTGCGACCTCCTCGCGGATCCCGATCATGGCCTCGCAGAAACGATCCAGCTCGCGCTTGCTCTCGCTCTCGGTCGGCTCGATCATCAAGGTATCGGGGACCGGAAACGACATCGTTGGCGCATGGAATCCGTAGTCGACCAGCCGCTTGGCGATATCGTCCACGGTGATGCCGGTTGCCTCCTTGATCGGCCGCACGTCGATGATGCATTCGTGGGCAACCAGATTATTCTTTCCTGTATAAAGGATCGGATAATAGGCACTCAAGCGCCGGGCGATGTAGTTGGCGTTGAGGATCGCGATTTGCGTCGCGCGTGTGAGGCCTTCGGCGCCCATCATCGCGATGTAGGCCCAGGAGATCGTCATCAGGCTGGCCGAGCCCCAGGGCGCCCCGGCGATCGGTCCGATGGTGCCGGCGGGCCCGGCGGCGGGATTGACGCCGCCGACTACGGGATGATCGGGCAGATAGGGCGCGAGATGCGCCCGCACCCCGATGGGCCCGGCCCCGGGCCCCCCGCCGCCATGCGGTATGCAGAAGGTCTTGTGCAGATTGATGTGGGCGACATCGGCGCCGATGAGTCCGGGCTGACTGAGGCCGACGAGGGCGTTGAGATTGGCCCCATCCAGGTATACTTGCCCGCCGCAGTCGTGGATGATGCGGCATACCTCTACGAAGGCCTCCTCGAAGACACCGTGGGTGGAGGGGTAGGTGATCATCAGTGCGACCAACTGAGCGCGGCAAGCCTCGGCCTTGGCCTTCAGATCGCTCAGTTCGACGTTGCCCCTCTCGTCACAGGCCACAACCACCACTTTCAACCCGGCCATGGAGGCGCTCGCCGGGTTGGTGCCATGGGCCGAGGCCGGGATCAAACAGACATTCCGATGTCCCTCACCTCGGGTTTCATGGTATTTACGGATCACGAGCAGGCCTGCATATTCGCCTTGGGAGCCGGCATTCGGTTGCAGCGAGAAGGCGTCGAAACCGGTGATGCGGCAAAGCCTGTCCTCGAGCTCCTCGAAGAGCTGCAAATACCCTTGGGTCTGATCGAGCGGTGCGAAGGGGTGCAGCGCGCTGAACTCGCGTTGCGAGAGCGCTTGCATCTCGGTCGTGGCGTTAAGTTTCATGGTGCACGAGCCGAGCGGAATCATCGCGCGGTCCAAGGCGATGTCCTTGGCGGCGAGCCGCCGCAGGTAACGCATCATCTCGGTCTCGGAGTGAAAGGAATTAAAGACCGGATGGGTGAGCAAAGCGCTCCGCCGCCGCAAGCGTTCCGGTATGCATTCCGCGATCTCGGCATCCAAATGCTCGATGTCAAACAGCGCATCGGCTTGGGTCGAGAACACCCGCCAGAGCTTACGCAGATGCTCGCGGGTGGTGGCTTCGTCAAACGTGATGCCAAGGTGATCGGCCTCGAACACGCGCAGATTGATTTGCGACTCGCGCGCGCGCGCGCCGATGCGCCGGGCTTGTCCGGGGACCCTCACGGTAAGCGTGTCGAACCAGCCGCGAGTCACGACCTCGAAGCCGAGTTTTTCGAGCCCGGCAGCGAGGATTTGGGTCAGACGGTGCACGCGGTCCGCGATGCGCTTCAGGCCTTCGGGGCCGTGGTAGACCGCATAAAAACCCGCGATGTTGGCCAACAGCGCTTGGGCCGTACAGAGGTTGCTGGTCGCCTTTTCCCGGCGAATGTGCTGCTCCCGCGTTTGCAAGGCCATACGATAAGCCGGTTGTCCGAGGCTGTCGACGGACACGCCGATGATCCTTCCTGGCACCGAACGCTTATAGGCATCGCGCGTGGCGAAGAATGCCGCGTGGGGCCCGCCGTAGCCCATCGGCACGCCGAAGCGTTGCGCACTGCCAATGACGATATCGGCCCCCATCTCGCCCGGCGGCTTAAGCACCACCAGGCTCAGCGGATCGGCCGCGACGGTGACCAACGCCTGCTTCGGGCGGGCGGCGGCTATCACGACCTGAGGATCTCGGATTTCACCGCTGGAACCGGGATACTGAAGCAAGACGCCGAAGGCTTCGTGGCGTTCGAGATCGGTGTAGGGATCGGCCACGACGATTTCGATGCCGAGCGGCCGGGCGCGGGTGCGAACGACGGCAACGGTCTGGGGATGGCAATCGCGATCGATGAAGAATACATTGGATTTCGCCCGTGAAAGGCGTCGCGACATCGTCATCGCCTCGGCCGCGGCGGTAGGCTCATCGAGCAACGAGGCGTTCGCGATCTCCATTGCCGTGAGGTCGATGATCATCTGTTGGAAATTGAGGAGCGCTTCGAGCCGCCCTTGGCTCACCTCGGCTTGATAAGGCGTATAGGCAGTATACCAACTCGGGTTTTCCAGCACGTTGCGCTTGATGACCGCCGGCATAATGGTACCGTGATATCCCATCCCGAGCATGGAGACGAAAACCTTGTTGCGCTCGCGCATCCGGCGCATATACGACAATGCCGCGCGTTCGCTCATGGGCGGGGGTAGATCCAGGACGTGCCGAGCACGGATGTTGGCCGGCACGGCCCGGTCGATCAGATCCTCGACACTGCGCAGACCGAGGATCTGCAGCATTTCAGCGCACTGCGTCCGGTCAGGCCCGATATGCCGGCGCATGAAATCGTCGTGCATCTCAAGCTCGGTCAACGACAGCGTCGGCTCCGGCATCACAAAGATCCTCCTCGGCAAAGGCTATTGTTTATTTTAGTTGTTATATCGTAACCATACCACGCCGATTGCCGTGGCATCGCGGCATTCCACCGCAACCCCCAGCACGTTGAATCCGTGCTATCGTTATTCGAGAAACTTGATGGCTAGGGAGGACGATGTATGCACGCGAGACGAATGGTGGCGGTGGCGATTGCGGCGGTGCTCGCGTTCGCGTCGGCGGCGTCCGCCGAGGTGAAGACGAGGGAGCTCGACTACAAGCAGGGCGACACCGTACTGGCGGGCCTCATCGCCTGGGACGACGCGGCGAAGAGCAAGCGCCCCGGCGTGCTCGTCGTCCACGAATGGTGGGGCCACAACGAGCACGCCCGGAACCAGGCCAAGCGGCTGGCGGAGGCCGGCTACGTCGGCTTCGCGCTGGACATGTACGGCAAGGGCAAGGTGGCCACGCACGCGAAGGACGTCGAGGCCTTCATGAACGAAGCCACGAAGAACCCGGCGGCGCTCGCGGCGCGGTTCAACGCGGCGCTGGAGCTTCTCAAGCAGGACCCCCGCGTCGACTCGAAAAAGATCGCCGCGATCGGTTACTGCTTCGGGGGCTCCGTGGTCCTCGGCCGGGCGCGCGCTGGCGCCGACCTGGCCGCGGTCGTGAGCGTCCACGGCGCGCTCGCCACGAAGAGTCCCGCGGAGAAGGGCAAGGTCAAGGCCCGGGTGCTCGTGCTCACCGGCGCCGCCGATCCGATGATCCCGCCCGAGCAGGTGGACGCCTTCAACGCGGAGATGACCGCCGCGGGCGCGAAGTTCCAGGTGGTCAGCTACCAGGGCGCCGGGCACAGCTTCACCAACCCAGCCGCGGACAAGGCCGGCATGGACGCGCTCGCCTACAACGCGGAGGCCGACAAGAAGTCCTGGGCGGCGATGCTGGAGCTGTTCAAGGAGGTCTTGCGCTGATACGCAGCGATCAAATCCACCGCCAGTCTCGCTAATACGGGATATGGCATCCTAGGCTGCCCCCCTCGAAGCGCTTTTTCCATGCATCGGGCTTGGAGGGCTTCTTTTTGTTATGCTTCACCGTAACTCCAAAATCGAGGAACAATTATCTTGTCCGCTATTACTGAAAACGCGGTAAGCCGGCACCGGCTTACCGTCGAGGCGTTCCACCGCATGGGTGAGGCAGGCATTTTCCTCGAAGACGACCGTGTTGAACTGATCGACGGGGAGATCATCGATATGGCGCCAATCGGAAGTAAGCATGCCGCAATAGTCGCGGAACTAAATCGCCTGTTCGTGGTAGCGGTTGGAACGCAAGCACGCATGTGGATACAGAATCCGATTCGTCTTGGCGGCGAATCCGAAGCTCAGCCCGACATAGCGCTTCTTCGACCGCGTGACGATCGTTATGCCGCTGCTCTTCCGCTCTCGGAGGACGTACTCCTCATCGTCGAAGTGGCGGATACCACACTCGCCTACGACCGAGATGTAAAGGTCCCCCTCTACGCCCGCCACGGCGTTCCCGAGGTGTGGCTATTGGATCTCGAACATAGTCGGTTGCATATCTACACGGCCCCGTCAGAGCGTAGCTACCACGAATGCCGCATCCTCGCCGAGCCCGGGCTTATCGCGCCGAGTGCGCTACCGCGATGCGCTGTCGTTATGACGGGAATCGTTTAAGGGAGATTCGAACGAAACGCTTCAGCGCCGACATCATCAAGCGACGGGCCGTGGCGTTCGAGCGCTTCGCTCGCTGGCAAGCGCAGGCGCCGAATCGCTGTGACCCCGCGACCGCGCTGAGCGGCCTGGGCACATTCTACGAACTGCTTCCGGGCGAATCCCGGTCACGCCCCGTGGATGTCTCGGGCGTTCGGGTGCTGCACCAGCGCCTGCAAGTACTCTCCAAGGCGCTACCAAAGGACACATGACGCCTCTGGAACGGGCGCTGATCGCGCTGGCCCGACGCCTGAGCGAGATTAAGGTGTCCTATATGCTTGTGGGCGGTATGGCCAATGCGGTTTGGGGAGAACCACGGGCAACGTTAGACATAGACGTCACTGTGTGGGTCGCGGATGAGGACATTGACCGACTCGTGCCGGCCCTGGCACGCGAATTTACGCCTCGGATTGACCACCCGCGCCGGTTTATAGAGGAGACCCGGGTACTGCCGCTGCGGACCACCGAAGGGGTCAACATCGACATGATCTTCGGTATGTTACCCTTCCAGTTGCATAAATTCTGGGGGTAAGCGGCGGGAAATGGCGTCGGACATAGGGTTTAGTGAGTTTTTTGCTTTTCGCTGGATATCACCGTGG
>JGI24973J35851_1000014_pt1 | contig 27986 bp, 27 predicted proteins | sample AntDryMetagUQ889_FD_35851 | JGI IMG/M metagenome (IMG submission 35851) | reverse complement strand
TCAGCCAATCAAGCGGTCCAGGAGGAACTGTTGCATTACCTGGCGGCTTTGAAAGCTGCGTGAGATCGCCATCAACCGAGATTTATGCAACGCTAGGGTTGCTTCAGGTCCGGGATGCCCATGCCTTCGCCGTCGTCAATGACAACGATGCTTGCGTTCTGGTCGTGAAGGTTTGCGGAATGAAGAACCTGAACGCAAAGGGCCCCGGCATCAAATGAATTGGCGACTAGCTCCTCGATGGCCTTGTTCGGGCTGGCATAGAGCCCTTCGGAGAACAGCTCGACGATTTTGTAGCTGAGCCGGACGTCGATGTTGTCCGTGGGATTGCCGATCGTCGCGAAAATGGGTTCTTTCGCCATATGCATGCTCAAGGCGGTTCTTCCTCTCCAAGAAGTACGTATCAAGTTTTTGATTGTACTTCAGAGCCTGTCAGGATTTTTTATGTGTGAGGCATATCATGGCAATTGAGAGGAGCCTGTATGCCACGCAAACTGAAGAGTTTCACGCCAGTAGCAAAATATTTTTCACAATCTCACCTCTCCCTGCCCCTTAAATGGCTACCCCGGCAATATCACTCTGTAACCGTGGCCGATCTCGCGCCCTTGCCTCGCGCGGCTCCCCGTTTTGCGCTCGATTTTGGCATGGAAGCGCTAATTGCCCAAGGGCTGGCTTTGGTTCAGCGCCAACCGGATCTCGCTGAGAGTCTCGTCATCGAGAGTTGGTAGGGTAGGCAACGCTGTTTTTCCCACCATTCATATTGATGAGACGAGCCGTTGTTTGGTGGACACGAAAAGCATCTGCCCGCACTACGGGCTATCGAAAGCCTTGCATTCGATCGTGCGGCGAGGCGCTGCCACAGCGATTCGGGCAGCGACGCGTAGCGCTAGAACCACCACGCCGCCCCGGCGACGGCGATGATAGCGGCGAGCACCCTGGTCAAGTAACCGAAACGGCGCGTCCTACCGCTCGCCGCGCTCGGCGTAGCCGACTCGGTGTTTGGGGCAAGCATGAGTAACCCGCCTCCTCAATTTACCTCGCCCGGCGGTGTGATCCGCCGTCTCGCGCAGCGTACCACGCCTTAAGCGATCCGCTATTTCCCGACGCAAAACGTAGAAAAAATTTCGCCCAAAAGGTCTTCGCTAGTAAAGTCGCCGGTGATTTCACTCAAGGCTTGCTGGGCCAGGCGCAGGTGTTCAGCCACGAGCTCCGGTCCGCGCGCGGCGAGGAACGCTTTTTGGGCCTCTTGTACGCACGCCTGTACCCGCCGCAGGGCATCCACATGGCGCCTGCGCGCACTGAAGGCGCCGGCGGCGGGAGCTTCGTGATAATCCACGCAGCTCTTTAGATACTGCTCGAGGAGCGCCACGCCGGCGCCCGTCTTCGCCGAGAGGTAGACCGCATCGCCGCTGGGGCCAGCGCGCACGGCTGGCTCCACACCGATGAGATCGATCTTGTTATGTACCCAGGTCAGGCGCGCGCCCACGGGAAGCCTCTCGGTTTCATCGCCGGAATCGCGGGCTCCGAAATCGCTCGCGTCAAGCACGAAGAGCACGTGATCCGCTTGCGCGACCGCCGCGCGGGTGCGCCGGACCCCCTCGCTTTCAACCGGGTCGGATGTGGCGCGCAAGCCCGCGGTATCGGTGAAATGGAACGGCAACCCGCCGAGGCTGATCTCGACATGAATCGCATCGCGCGTGGTGCCCGCCACCGCAGTCACGATCGCGCAATCGTCGCGCGCCAAGCGGTTCAAGAGACTGGACTTGCCGACATTCGGGGGGCCCGCGATCACTACCCGCACGCCATCGGTTAGCATTCGCCCGAGCGTCGCCTGGGTGATCAAGCTGGCCGTAGCATCGAGCGCGCCCTCCAGTTGCTCGCCCAAACGCGCCGTATCCACCGTATCAATCTCGTCCTCGGGGAAATCGAGCGTCCCTTCTAGATGCGCCCGGAGCGCGACGAGCTGCTCGAAGATCTCGCGCACGCGCGCCGAGAACTCCCCCTCCAAGGAGCGTAGAGCGGCGCGCGCGGCTTCGGCCGTCGCGCTATCGATGAGATCCGCGATAGCCTCGGCCTGAGTGAGATCGAGTTTGCCGTTCAGGAAAGCGCGTTCCGAAAACTCTCCGGGGCGCGCCAGCCGGGCACCGAGGCTCGATACTTCTTGCAGCAGCAGGTCCAGCGCCACTGGGCTGCCATGAGCGTGCAGTTCTAAGACGTCTTCGCCGGTATAAGAATGTGGTGCTTCGTAACGCAGAGCGATCCCTCGATCCAGCGTTTCGCCGCCAGTTCCAACAAAGCGCGCATAGGTCGCGACGCGCGGCGAGAGTGGCCGGCGAACGATGTTGTCGGCAATTGCACGGGCCAATGGCCCCGAGATGCGCACAATCCCGATACCTCCCCGTCCGGGCGGAGAGGCGATGGCGGTTATTGTATCCCGCTCAGGGACTGCCACGTGGCAAGGCCAGCACAAACATGACTGGCGGCAGTCTCAATGCCGGAAGCGCACGAAGATTAGCGGGAACCGCCCTTCGCACAGGCATGCTCGGGCGCGCTTCTAACCCGCCTTAGCCGGGTGTGCCGCTTCGCCATATTGCTTGTTGATCAACCATTGCTGTCCGATCGACAGTACGTTGTTTGCAAGCCAATAGAGGACCAACCCCGAAGGGAAGAAAGAGAAAAAAACGGTAAGCACGATGGGCAGAAGCTGCATAATTTTCTGCTGCATGGGATCGATTGGAGTCGGGTTAAGCTTATATTGTATAAGCATCGTGACCCCCATTAGCACCGGTAGAACAAAATACGGATCGGGTGCAGACAGGTCTTTTATCCAGTATCCGAACGGCGCTTGGCGTAATTCCACGCTTTCAAGCAAAACCCAGTATAACGCGATAAAGACGGGGATCTGCACGAGGATTGGCAGGCAGCCACCGAAGGGATTGACCTTCTCTTCTTTATAAAGGTCCATGACGGCTTGATTCATTTTCATGCGGTCGTCTTCGTGACGCTCGCGCAGGGCCTGCAAGCGGGGCTGGAGCTTCTTCATCTTCGCCATCGAGCGATAGCTCGCCGCGGATAATTGAAAGAACATCACTTTCAAAATGACGGTCACAAACACGATGGCCCAACCCCAGTTGCCGATGAAGCTGTGAAGCTTCTCCAACAACCAAAAAATCGGCTTACCTATGAACCAGAGCACGCCGTAGTCGACCGTGAGCTCAAGCCCGGGAGCAATCTTCTCGAGGACATGCTGAAGCTTTGGGCCTAAGTAAATCTTCATGTCGATCGCATGGTCTGCCCCGGAAGGGACGCTCACTTCCGGCCCATAGAGGCCGATCAGATAGCGTTTCCCGTCGTCCAAAATCTTCGAGTAATAGTGGTAAGTCTCCTTAGGATCGGGAACTAGCGCGGCTACGAAATAGTGCTGCAGTATCGCCGCCCAACCGTTAGCGACATCACGTTCGACCGGCTTTTCTTGCATGTCATCGAAATCGATTTTCTCGTAACGCTTTTCCAGGCTCGAGATGGCGGCGCCGGTATAGGTATAAATAAAACCATACCCCGATTCTGATTGGCTGCGCTGAAGCTGGCCATAAACGCGGCCGGCCCAAGGGTTGGGTCCCTCGTTCACAATTTCATAGCGCGAGTTGACGAGATAGCTACCGCGCTCGAAGGTGTAGATCTTCCGTACCGTAAGTCCTTGCACCGGACCCCAGGTAAATACGACTTTTAGCGAATTCTTGGCGTTTTCCAGCTCGTAAGCGTTTTGCTCGCTCCGATATTCGCTGTGATGATCCGGGGCAACATCCGTGCTTCTCAATCCTCCTTGCACAACGAAGGTTAGCGATTCGCTCCGGTCAAGGAAAACAAACGGTTTGTCAGGGGCGTCCACGGACACGGGAAATTCACGCAACTTCGCTTTTTCAATGACCGCACCGATCTTGTTGATGTCGAGATCCAGGACATCGGTTGTGACCCGGACGTACGAACCTTCCTTGCCTTCCGGCTCGGCCTCTTGATCGGAAACCGCTGCGCTAGCCTCCTTGCCGTCCTCTACGGTGGGAACGTCAGTCCCGTTAGGCGCCGTAGCCTCGCCGGTTGTCGGCCGTGACCATGGGGATTCAAGGCTACCGTAATCACGCTGCCAAGCCTGCCAAATAAGCAGGGAAACAATACATAACCCCGCGATCATCAGTAATCTAACGTTATCCATCTATCCTAGCCCTTAGCAGGTGGTACCGGATCAACCCCTCCAGGGTGAAACGGATGACAATTGCATATACGTTTTAAAGTCAAGCGAAGTCCCCGCGTTAAACCGTGTAATGCGATCGCCTCCTCGGCATATTGCGAACAACTCGGGTGGAACCGGCAGCCCCGCCCCATGAACGGGCTCAGGAACCTCGTGTAGAGCCTAATGAGGGAAATCAAAATTCTCTGCATCGCGCGATACGGGCCCAATGGAATTCGAGTAGATCATGGAACTGTATTCCGGTGAGCTCGCACGCGGGTTTACGAACTATGACCAGCATATCGAAGCCGGCAAGCTTTGGCTTGTGGCGGCGAAAGAACTCACGCACACGTCGTTTTAATCGATTCCTATTTACCGCAAGGCGGACCTGTTTTTTCGGGACCGCTATACCCAGTCTGGCTCGAGTCAATCCATTTGGGCGCGAAAGCACCATTACGGAGCGGTCGCTGGATTTACATCGAGCCGAAAGAAGGCTTTGGAAAGCCCGACGCTCTTTGACTCTGTCGTCCGCGGAAAATGCTAGGGCCTTTTCTGTCAAGCCGTCAATCGCTTGCGGCCTTTTGCGCGCCTGGCCTTGATCACCAGCCGCCCGGCTTTGGTGCTCATCCGAGCGCGGAAACCGTGCGTCCTCTTGCGCTTGATTTTGCTGGGCTGGTAAGTCCGTTTCATGACAAGGTACCGGGATGACTGGCATCAAAAATAAACGTGAGATGTTGTACGAATAAGCTTATTCTGTCAATCACGATGGCTTCTCCATAACGGCGCCGTGGGGTGGCTAAACGCCGTGAATCGGGTATAAACTTTTAGCTTCCTGCGTCGTTTCTATAACACAAATAGAGGAAGGTTCTATGGGGGGATCTCTGTGGCAACGCTGCCTCGCCAAGCTAGAGTGCGAATTACCGCCACAACAATTCAGCACCTGGATTAGACCTCTCCACGCGGTCGAAGAGGAACGTAATCTCAAGTTGCTAGCCCCGAACCGGTTCGTACTTGAGTGGATAAAGGACAAGTACCTTGAGCGGATAGTAGACCTCGTCACTCATCTTGCAGAAGTCGAAGGGGTGAAGGTCTTCCTCTCGGTCGGGAGCCATTCGGGGCTGGCCACGGCGGGCAACACACCACATCGTTTACCTAAGAGTATGGACCGCCACGCCCCAATTAACCGCGGACTAAAACCCGGCTTTACCTTTGAGACTTTCGTCGAGGGCAAATCCAACCAGCTTGCACGGGCCGCGTCCCTACAGGTCGCCGAGAATCCAGGCACCGCATATAATCCACTCTTTATCTGTGGTGGGGTTGGACTCGGCAAGACGCACTGCATGCATGCAGTCGGGAACATGATTTGCCGGATCCGCCCAAATGCGAATGTCGTGTACCTGCACTCCGAACGCTTCGTGGCGGATATGGTCAAGGCGCTACAACACAACACGATCAACGACTTTAAGCGTTTCTACCGATCCGTCGATGCCTTGCTAATTGATGATATTCAGTTTTTTGCAGGCAAGGAGCGCTCTCAGGAGGAGTTCTTCCATACCTTCAACGCCTTATTCGAAGGTCAACAACAAATTGTTCTAACGTGTGATCGTTACCCGAACGCGGTCCAAGGGGTCGAGGAACGACTAAAATCACGCTTTGCATGGGGCCTGATGGTTGCCATTGAACCTCCGGAGTTAGAAACCCGTGTTGCAATTCTAATGATTAAGGCTGAGTTGGCTCGAATTGTGCTTTCTGCCGAGGTTGCCTTTTTTATCGGGAAGCGCTTTCGCTCCAATGTGAGGGAGCTAGAAGGCGCACTGCATCGTGTCATTGCAAACTCTCAATTTACTGGACGACCCATAACCCTGGAGTTCGCAAAGGACGCGTTAAAAGACCTGCTTGCGTTACAAGACAAGCTGGTAACAATAGATAACATCCAGAAAACCGTGGCAGATTTTTACAAAACACGCTTGTCCGATCTGCTATCACACCGCCGCAATCGCTCCATCGCACGCCCTCGGCAAATCGCAATCGCATTGTCCAAAGAGTTAACTAATCATAGCCTTCCGGAGATCGGCGATGCTTTTGGAGGTAGAGACCACACCACCATTCTGCATTCGTGCCGAAAAGTATCCGAATTGCGCAAGCTCGAACAACGCTTCGACGACGATTACTTAACGCTTTACAGGATCCTGACTACATGATGCGAATTCCCTGTGAACAATCCTATACGGGTGGTCTCTATTTCTTCTTGTCCATCCTTATCCACAGAACGTCCGTCCCGTTATTAACCATATATCCACCAAAAAGTGCTCATTTAAGCTCCTGTTTATTAAGCGAAGCTTTCATCGATGCAATGAAACTGCTTTGCTTTAATAGGGAAGTTAATACAAGCCTATGAAATTATCTATTGAGCGTGAGAGGCTACTTTCGCCGCTGCAAAACTTAAGTGGGATTCTGGATCGAAATCAGTCCACCCCTATTCTGGGCCATGTATTGGTTTCGGCACGTGAAGATTCTTTGTCATGTTCGGCGACCGACATGGAAGTGGAGCTTGTCGTGGTTATCGAGCAAGGTGCCTCCGAGCCAGGTGAGATAACTCTACCCGGAAGGAAGCTATTGGATATTTGTCGGGCGCTGCCGTCCGCGTCACGCATCGACGTTTCCTGCCAAGGTGGTCAGGCTGTCATTCGTTCCGGCAGGAGCCGTTTTACGCTGCAAACACTGCCGGCAGACGAGTTCCCAAGCTTTGCCGCGTTTTCTCCGCGAGTAACCTTCGATATTGCAAGCCGACAATTAAGAGCACTTTTAGAAGAAACTCATTTTGCTATGGCCCAGCAGGATGTCAGATATTATTTGAACGGGCTCTTGCTTGAGATTGGCGCGGGCCGGATTCGGGCGGTGGCCACCGATGGGCATCGGCTGGCCCTGAAAGACATACCAAGTCCTGCTGTGGTGGAATCGATGCAAATCATCGTACCTAGAAAAGCCGTTATTGAATTGCTCAAAGTGCTGGATGGGAACGACGGCGAAGTTAAGTTATTGATTAGCGACAACCACTTCCAGGTACAAGGAGCGAATGGGACGTTTACTTCTAAGCTCATTGATGGGCGATATCCCGACTATGAGAGGGTGTTGCCAGAAAACACAAACAAAGTCGTGATCGCCGATCGGGAGTTGCTCCGACAGGGACTGGCGCGTAGCGCCATCTTATGTACCGACCGTTTCAAGGGCGTACGCATCTCTCTTGATCGGGATACATTACGCTCATGCGGTCAAAACGCCGAGCGGGAAGAATCGGAGGAACAGATCGAGGTTAGCTATAACGATGAGTTACTGGAAGTCGGTTTTAACATCATCTATCTGATCGATGCGCTTGCGGCTATTAAAACGCCTCAGGTACGACTGGAATTTAAGGATACGGGTAGCAGTTGTGTGATTAAGCCGGACGGGGACTTGACGAACGTCTATGTCGTTATGCCTATGAGAATTTGAACGGCGTGTTTTGAAGGCTTGCTGGGTGAATAAGCTATAGACGTTTCACGTGAAACATAGGTGGCTGTGGTAAACTGTTATCCTTCAGTACCCGGACCCGCCATGCAAAGCCCAGCACGATACGATTCCTCCAATATCAAGGTTCTAAAGGGATTAGACGCTGTACGAAAACGGCCAGGGATGTACATCGGTGACACCGATGATGGCACGGGGCTCCACCACATGGTATTCGAGGTGGTAGATAACAGCGTCGATGAGGCGTTAGCAGGGTACTGCACGGAAATTAATGTCTGTGTTCATAGTGACGGATCGGTCACGGTTAAGGATAACGGCCGTGGTATCCCGGTCGACCTACATATCGAGGAGGGACGCTCAGCGGCCGAAGTCATCATGACGACTCTCCACGCAGGCGGTAAATTTGACGATGATTCCTACCAGATCGCAGGTGGCTTGCACGGCGTAGGCGTATCGGTGGTTAATGCGCTGTCGGAGTCCTTGAATTTAACGATTAACCGTGATGGACAATGCTTTTATCAGGAATACGTGGACGGCGAGCCAGAGACCCCGATCCGGGTCCTCGGAAGCGCGATACAACGCGGAACGGAAATCAGATTTAAACCAAGCCCGAAGGTATTCTCGAATATAGAGTTTCATTATGACATTTTAGCCAAGAGGCTACGCGAGTTGTCCTTCCTTAATTCCGGTGTCAAGATCGATTTGGTCGATGAGCGCACAGGGCGAACGGATGGTTTTGAATACAAAGGAGGAATTTCGGCGTTCGTTGAGCATTTGAACAAGAAAAAGACGCCTTTACATGCAAGCGTGATTACTATTGGTGTCGCTTGCGAGGGAATCGAGGTGGCCGTTGCCATGCAGTGGAACGATTCCTATCAAGAGAATATCTTTTGTTTTACCAATACCATTCCGCAGCGCGATGGCGGTACTCACCTAGCGGGGTTTAAAGGTGGGATTACACGCACGTTTAACCAATACATGGAGCGGGAGGGGATCCTTCAAAAAGCTAAGATTCTCGCCACGGGCGACGATGTGCGCGAGGGCCTAACCGCAGTGCTCTCAGTAAAGCTACGGGATCCGAAGTTTTCTTCACAAACCAAGGAAAAGTTGGTGTCGAGTGAGGTGAAAGGTGTTGTGGAAAGCGTCGTCGCCGAGAAACTCGACGAGTTTCTGTTAGAGCGACCGAACGAGGCGAGGCTCATTACCGATAAAATCATTGATGCGGCCCGCGCCCGCGAAGCGGCACGCAAAGCCAGAGAGTTGACCAGGCGCAAGACCGCATTGGATATCGCGGGCTTACCTGGCAAACTTGCCGATTGCCAAGAAAAGGACCCTAAACAATCGGAGATCTTTCTGGTTGAGGGCGATTCCGCCGGCGGATCGGCGAAGCAGGCCAGAGACCGGCGTTTTCAGGCTATCCTTCCGCTCAAAGGCAAGATACTCAATGTTGAGAAGGCCCGGTTTGACAAGATGTTGGCATCGACCGAGGTGGGCACGTTGATTATGGCCCTTGGGTGTGGGATCGGCCGGGAAGAATATAACCCGGACAGACTTCGCTATCACCGGATCATCATCATGACGGACGCCGATATTGATGGCTCGCATATCCGCACCTTGTTACTCACGTTTTTCTATAGGCAGATGTTTGATTTAGTGGAACGGGGGCACGTGTATATTGCTCAACCGCCGCTTTACAAGGTGAAGAAGGGAAAGCAGGAGCAATACATAAAAGATGAGCGATCGTTTCTGAACTATTTGCTGTTGAACGCGTTACGTGACGCGCGGTTCTACACACAACATTCTGCTTTGAAATCAGAGGACGTCCATCGGATCGGGCAGGATTACCTCGTGTGGCGTGAGTTGCTTAAGCGCTTACAGAGGTCACATAACGAGGAGATACTGAAGGGCATCGGAGACATCCCGCTGCTTGGCAGCGAGGAGCTTTCCGACCCGGGGTCGCTCGCCATCTGGTGTACGCGCCTCAATCAACGGCTACAGCAAGCCGACCCACAAGGGACATATAGTACCCAATATGACCTGGCACCCGACCGGCCAACGAGAGTCATTACCAAAAAGACCATATATGGCATCGAAGCCACCGATATCTACACGCATAATTTCTTTAAGTCCACCGAGTACCACCGGCTCGTAGAGCTATCAGTGCATCTTGGCGCAGGCTTGGGGAATGGCGCAAGGGTAGAAATGGGCGGTAAGTCATATCCGATCGGCAGCATGAGAGAAGGGTTTGAGCGTACTTTGGAGGAATTCCGCGACGGATTGCAGATCCAACGCTACAAAGGTCTCGGCGAAATGAATCCGGAGCAGTTGTGGGAAACCACCATGCACGCCGAGTCACGGAGCCTATTGCAAGTGCGTATCGAGGATGCGGTGGCGGCGGATGAGATTTTCACGACGCTTATGGGCGACCAAGTTGAACCGCGACGCGAGTTTATCGAAGTCAACGCACTTTCCGTGTGGAACCTAGATACCTGAGCGCGAGAGAGCGAAAACACCGGCGCGAATGTTTGCGGTCGATAAGTACCGCTGCTAGCGGTATGCGCGTGCAGCAACCCACACATCGACTCGCTCCACCCCCTCGGAACGTAATAAAACCGCGAGCTCGCGGGCTGTGTGGCCTGTCGTCATCACGTCGTCGACCAGGGCGACGTGTTGATATCGTATAGGTTGCTTTAACCGAAAGGTGCGGCGCACGTTGCGGCGTCGCGCTTTAGCCGCTAGGCTAGCCTGCGGAATCGTCTTTCGAGTACGGATGGCCGCATCGTGCAGTAGCGGGATCCCGAGGCATTCGGCGAGGGGCCTAGCGAGCTCAACGGCTTGGTTATAGCCGCGGTTGAAGAGGCGTTTCCAGTGTAGGGGAATGGGAATCAAGCACTCGGGCAGGTCGGTCTGTAAGCGCACAATCTGTTGATGCATTAGGCGCGCGACGAGTTCCGCGTAAACGAGGCGTTGCGAGAACTTGATCGCTTTAATCAGCACATCGACAGGGAAAGCATAGTGATAGGGGGCGAAGCACAGTCCAAAGGGTGACGGGTGTTGCAGGCAGGTTCCGCAGATCGTATTCGTTTGTAACGGGAGAGCGCAGGTGCGGCACGCGTTTGTATTCGCCGGTAGGACCTCGGAACAAGCTTGGCAGAGGAAGCTTATTGAGGGGATCCGAGCTTCGCAGAGAACACAGTGCATGGGTTATTCGTTAATCGGTAAGGGGTCACGTACCGGCTTTATAGCGCGCTTAATAAAGACATACTTACCACCATGATGAACGCGCGCGCAAGCGGTTCTTTGTTTCCCGATCCGGCCCTGAAATTCCCAGGGCCTAGGCATGATTGGAAAACGGAAGAGGCTGAGTATATATACAGCCTCCCGTTTTCGGATCTCCTGTTTCAAGCGCAAAGCGTTCATCGGCGATATTTTAAGTCCAATACTGTCCAGCTCAGCACATTGCTTAATATCAAGGCCGGGGGTTGTCCAGAAGACTGCGCGTATTGCCCGCAGAGCGCGCGCTATGGCACTTCGGTGAAAGCCGCACGCATGCTTGGTGTTGGCATTGTCACGGAGGCCGCCGAAAAGGCGAAACGCGAAGGGGCGACAAGGTTTTGCATGGGGGCCGCATGGCGTAGCCCGCGTCGGGATGATCTGGAGCGCGTGCTTGAAATGGTTAGTGCGGTCAAGCGCCTCGGCTTGGAAACATGCGCGACCCTGGGCATGTTAACGGCGGAACAAGCCGAGGCGCTAAAAGACGCAGGACTCGATTATTACAACCACAACCTCGATACCTCCCCCGCGTACTACCCCAGGATTATTACTACACGAACCTATGAGGACAGGTTGCGCACCCTCAGGCATGTGCGAGCCGCGGGGATGCGGGTATGTTGCGGCGGGATCATCGGTATGGGCGAGAGCCTCCACGATCGCTGTGCTCTATTGATGACCCTCGCTAATCTTCCTGAACATCCCGAAAGCGTTCCGATCAATCTCTTGGTGCGGGTTGAGGGGACGCCGCTGGGCGCTGCTGAGATCCCGGATCCCTTCGAGATGGTGCGCACCATCGCGCTCGCGCGCATCTCAATGCCCGCATCGTATGTAAGGTTGTCGGCGGGCAGGAGCAGCATGTCGGATGAGCTGCAAGCGCTTTGTTTCCTTGCCGGAGCTAACTCCGTGTTTTACGGAGAGCAGCTCTTGACGACGGAAAACCCCGCGGCAGGCCATGATCGGCGGCTATTTCAACGCCTCGGGATCACGGCAGTTTGAGTACAGCGGTCTTATGCGTACGAAATGTTGGTCGTAACTATGCTTGGTTTCGGCCTTCTTGCAGCCGGTTCCGGATACAGCAAGGATATCGAACGCGAAGAAAGAAAGTAAGCATGAAGAAGAAACGCAAGAATGGGAACCACGCTAAATCGGGATGCTAACGCGCCAGCGTTCGACGCGGCCCTGCTTGCCGGGCTGCAACACCTGAAAGAGCACTACCAATATCGCACACGCCGGGTAAAAGAAGCCGCGGAAGGTCCAGAGATCGAGGTCGAAGGCCGTCGCTATATCGATTTCTCCAGCAACGATTATCTCGGTTTAAGCGGCGATCCGCGCGTTGTTACGGCGTTTCGGCGTGGCTTGGGGCGCTATGGTGCCGGGGCCGGGGCGTCGCATCTGGTCTCGGGTCATTGCCAGCCTCATCACGCGCTGGAACTGGAATTGGCTGCGTTTACCGACCGGCCCAGGGCGCTGTTATTCTCGACAGGCTATCTGGCGAACCTCGGGATCGCCAGCGCGTTGTTTCGGCGAAACGATACCGTGATCCAGGATCGGGCCAACCATGCCTCGCTGGTCGATGCGGCGATTTTCGCGCGCGCGCGCCTGGTGCGTTATCCCAATCGCAATATCGGGACGCTTGAACGCCTGCTTTCAAAGGGCCGGGGCGGGCGTACCTATGTCGTGACCGATGCTGTTTTTAGCATGGACGGGGGCCTAGCACCTTTGGTCAAAATCGCTGCCTTGTGTGCGCGGCACGAAGCGGTGCTGGTGGTTGATGATGCGCATGGGTTCGGCGTGTTGGGAGCGGATGGGGCGGGTGCCTTGAATCAGCTCGGGCTTGGGCTTGGGGAGGCGCCGATACTCATGGCCACCTGCGGTAAGGCATTGGGCGTATTTGGGGCCTTTGTGGCGGGTTCGGAGCCGCTCATCGAAACGCTGATTCAGCGTGCCCGGAGTTATATTTATACCACGGCCATACCGCCAGCGATGGCCGAAGCGGTGCGCGAAAGCCTCGCATTGCTGCGTCGCGAGGGGTGGCGTAGGACGCATTTGCAGACGCTCATCAAACACTTCAGGGCTGGGGCACGACGCCTTGGGGTCAAGCTTGGTGACTCGCATACACCGATCCAGCCGATCGTTTTAGGTCACAGCCGCACGACCTTGGGGGTGGCGGCATTGCTGCGGCGCAATGGGTACTACGTCGTCGCTTTCCGGCCACCGACGGTGCCGAAGGGTACGGCCCGATTGCGGATCACCCTCACGGCAAACCACACGCCAGCGCACATCGATGGGTTACTGGCGGCGCTCACCGAGATCCCATGCGCTGTTTCATAGAACGGCGAGGGCAGGGTCTCCCGCTGGTCTTCGTTCACGGGTGGGGATTGGTGTTGCGAGAGTTTTTTGATGCCAACAAGCTTTCCGGACGCCTATCGGCTCGATAAAAAGCGTTCGGCGGCCGCATTTAACCGCGCGGCGCCGAGCTATGACCGGCATGCCGTGCTACAGCAGACCGTCGCCATGCGCATGCTAGAGCGTCTAGCGCTAGTGAAGATTGCTCCCAGGAGGGTGCTGGATGCGGGCGCTGGCACGGGTTACGCCACGGCATTATTGCGCCGGACCTATCGGCCCGAGGCGCTTGTAGCCTTCGATATTGCCCATGGAATGCTGCGGCAGGCACGTAGGCATGCACCGAGTTTCTTATCGCGCCAGAGTTATCTTTGCGGCGATTTGGAACGCCTTCCATTAGCCGCGGAAAGTATCGACCTCGCGTTTTCCAATCTCTCGCTGCAATGGTGCAACGATCTCGACCGGGTACTCGAAGAATTCAGCCGGGTTCTGACTACCCAAGGGCTGTTGATGTTTTCGACCTTTGGGCCGGATACGCTCAGCGAGTTACGGGCGAGTTGGGCGAAGGTGGATAGCCGAGTTCACGTTCATGGATTCGCGGATATGCACGACATCGGTGATGCGCTCATTCGCGCCGGTTTCAGTGGCCCGGTGCTGGACGTCGAGCGCTTCACGATGACCTACCCCGATGCCTATGCGCTGATGCGGGATCTGAAAACAATTGGGGCGGTCAACGCGGCGCAAGGCCGCCATCGCGGTCTCACCGGGAAAGGTGATTTGACAGCGCTTGTGAACGAATACGAACGCTTCCGCTGCGACGGCGTGCTACCGGCGACCTTCGAAGTCGTTTATGGGCATGCGTGGGTACCGGAAGCCGGGGTGCGGGCGCAGGACGGGAGCACGGTCGCGGCGTTTCCCATCGAACAGCTTAGAAGCGCGATCAAGGTGCGTTTCCCGCACTGACTACGGCTGAAAGGGCGCGTCCAGGCCGGCTATGCGAGAGGGGCTTTTCGTCACCGGAACCGATACCGGGGTGGGCAAGACCACCGTCGCGCTTGCTCTTATCGACGGATTGAAGGAGGCTGGACTGCGCGTAGCGGGCATGAAGCCGATCGCGACGGGCTGCGTGCGTACGGCCGAGGGACTCAAAAACGCGGATGGGCTCGCGCTATTAGAGCGATCGAGCGTGCCCTTACCTTACGCCAGCGTTAACCCCTACGCCTTCGAACCTCCCGTGGCGCCGCACCTCGCCGCCACTACCGTGGATACGGAGATTTCGCTGGGCGCGGTGAGCGACGTTTATCGCGAGCTTCTCCAGCAGGTGGATTGCGTGGTCGTGGAAGGCATTGGTGGCTGGCGCGTACCTCTCAATCACCAGGCTTTCGTGTCCACGCTGGTGCGGTACTTAGGCCTCCCCGCGTTACTCGTCGTCGGCGTGCGGCTTGGATGTATTAATCATGCACTGCTGACCGTCGAGGCGATCGAGAGGGACGAGGTGAAAATGCTCGGTTGGGTTGCAAACCAGGTGGACGTGGATTATAGGTATGTAGAGGCCACCGTGACTAGCTTAGAACGTTTCATCGAGGCGCCGTTGCTCGGGAGGATCCCTTACCTTCGGCCGGGAGAGGAGAATACCGTCCCCTCGCTCCTAGGCGAGGTTGTACGGACCGTTCTAGAGCGACAAACCGTGCGGCTATGAAGCCCGCGATTCATCTCGGGAGATGCTGGTTAAACTTCTGATTATCTGCGGTCTTTTCGCCGTGTTAATCAGAACACATCGTGCAACAGGTCAATGATGCGGCCAACCTCGATGAAGGCCTCGCCGTCATCGTTCGCCAGGTCAAGGAAGCCGCCATCAAACCACGGTGCGATAGTGCCGGAAAAAGACTCCTCATCGATCCCGGTCAGGAATCAGTTGAGAAATGGCATTGAATTGTTAACCTTCGTTGACATGTGCGCGACATGCCGTTACTTTTTTCGCATGGAGAAGATGACCCGCGGGAGTAACACCTATGTCGAATCGCCTCGTTCACGACCGACATCCGGGTAGGCTTGTCCTCTACGCGATCTCGGCGAAACCCCTCGTCGCCCCACGGGTATCCGGTTGAAACCGACGGACTCCCCCCTACCGATTGCGTTCGTCGGGAGCTATCCGCCGCGCCGATGCGGCATCGCCACCTTCACCCGCGATCTCTCCGCGGCGGTCGGCGCCGCCGGCGATCGCGTACTCCCAATGACCATCGCGGTGAGCGATCCGGGAGGTCAGTACGAGTACCCGGGTGAGGTCAAGTACGAGATCCGGCAGGCGGTCAAGGCCGACTATGCCCGGGCGGGCGAGCTTGTCAACTACTCCGACGTGCGGCTTGTATCCATCCAACACGAGCACGGCATCTTCGGCGGCGATGACGGCGCGTACATCCTCGACCTTCTGACGGCGCTGCGCACGCCAACCATAGCGACGCTGCACACCGTTCTCAAGCGGCCGTCAGACTCGCAAAGAGCGATCATCCAGAAGATGTCCTTGCAGTGCGCGCGGCTCGTCGTTATGAGCAAGGTCGCGGCAGATTTGCTCGGCGCGTCTTACGGAGTGAACGAGCAAAAGATCCAGATCATTCCGCACGGGATCCCCGAGATGCCGCCTCGGGACCAGCAGCGGCTGAAGGCCAAGTTCGGCGTGTCGGGCCAACGGATGTTGCTGACGTTCGGGCTCCTGGGCCCCAGCAAAGGGATCGAGACGGTCATCCGCGCACTGCCGGCGGTAATCGAGACGTTCCCCGATCTCGTTTACTTCGTCGTGGGCGCGACCCACCCCATGATCGTGCGCCGCCACGGCGAGGCGTACCGGACGTCCCTCGAACGCGAGGCCGAGCGCCTCGGCGTCCGCGAACACGTGGTCTTCCGCGACCAGTTCGTTTCCAACGAAGAGCTCTGCAGCTATCTACAAGCCGCCGATCTCTACGTCAGCCCTTACCAGAACGAGGCGCAGGTCGCGAGCGGCGCGTTGTCCTACGCGATGGGGGCGGGAGCGGCCGTCGTATCGACGCCGTACTGGCATGCCCAGGAGCTCCTCTCGGACGGACGCGGGCACCTGTTCCCGTTCGGCGATCACGGCGCCTTGAGCGCCGCCCTGCGCTCCCTCCTCGACTCTCCCGCGGAGCTCGAGCGCGTCCGACGCTCCGCCTTCGAGTTCACCCGGCCCATGGCGTGGCCGCGGATCGGACAGGCGTACCTCGAGCTTGCGACGAAGGTGATGGCCGAGGCGCCCACCCGATTGACGCCCATCCAGCCGACGCGCGCCAGCAGCCTACCCGAGCTGCGCCTCGATCACCTGATCCGGATGACCGACGACACCGGAGTGATCCAACACGCCACTTACAGCGTTCCCGCGAGGAACACCGGGTACTGCGTCGACGACAACGCGCGCGCTTTGATCGTCGCGCTCCGCGCGGACCGGGTGAGCAGCGACCCGCAGATGATGCGTCTCGTGACCACGTACCTCGGCTACCTGCACTGCGCCCAACGCGAGGCGGGTGACTTCCAGAACCTGATGAGCTACGACCGCACGCAGGAGTCGGGTCCTGGCTCGGACGACTGCCTGGGCCGCGCCCTCTGGGCGCTCGGGACCACGGTCGAGCTCGCGACCGACGAGGGTTGCAAGCTGCTGGCAAGGGAGATGCTCGACCGCGCCTTGCCGAGGGCGATGGTTCTCGGCCCGCGCGGCACTGCGACGACCATCCTTGGCCTGGCAAGCTTGGTCGCCGCGGAGCCGTCCGCCGCCGCCGCCCGCAAGAGCCTAAGCGTCTTGGCCGACAAGCTGGTCCAGCGCTATCAGCAGGAGGCCACCGATGACTGGCGGTGGTTCGAGCCGACGCTGACCTACGAAAACGCCATCATCCCGCTCGCGCTCTTCAGAGCCTTCTCCGTGACGGGCGAGCGGGCGAGCTTGCGCGTGGCGCGTGAGTCGCTGGAGTTCCTCGAGAACGTCTGCTTCGGGGACGGGCACCTGGCATTGGTGGGCAACGCCGGCTGGCACTGTCGCGGCGGCAAGAAGCCGCACGCCGACGAGCAGGCGATCGATGCCGCGGCCTTCGTGCTCGCCTTCCGGGGCGCCTACCTCGCGACCGGAGATCATCGGTACCTCCGTCGCATGCGCGAATCGTTCGCGTGGTTCCTCGGCGTCAACCGCCTCGGGACGCCGCTCTACGATTCCGTGACCGCGGGCTGCCGGGATGGGCTCGGGGCCACCCAGGCGAACCAGAATCAAGGCGCCGAGAGCACGATCTGCTTTCTGCTATCGCTCCTCGAGATGCTCGAGCTTGCGGGCGAAGGCCTCGAGCACACGCTCGCTCCGCTCGCTGGCCGCTTCGAAGGGGCCGAGGCATGAATCGCTCTGGGTTGGCCGTCACACGAACCGCGCACACCCTGCTGCCCAATCCACGGCGCGTGATCGCCAAGCCGTACCTGCCGGGCCAGGAAATAATCCCCGGGGGTGACGCCCGGACGACGCTGCTGATGGATCGCATCCTCTCGATCCCGGAGCCCGGGGTCGCCTCGGTGTTCGCGGGCGTGCTGGCGGACTTCTCGTCCCGCCACCGGGGGTTCGAGCAGATCCTGCAGCGGCATTTCGATCTGGTGGCGCACCACATCGCTCCGGGGACCCAGCTCAGTCACGAGCGGCGCCTCCTCATCGGCGCGTACTTCACGCACGAGTACTCGGTCGAAGGCGCCGCGCTGTTCAACCCGTCGATGGTGCTCGCGCCCGACCAGACCAAGCTCCGACCCGGCGAGCGCCGATTCGTGATGAGCCTCCGGGCCGTGGGTGAAGGTCACATCTCGTCCATTGAGTTTCGCTCTGGCACGCTCGACGCCGCGAGCGCGGTGACGCTCGACCCCGTGGGCTCGAAGCTCGTCGGCGCGCGGCGCACCGCTCCTAGCAGTTACGACAAGCAAGAGTTCGCCGCTAAGCTCGTCGAGCTCGGTGCGGCCAACGAAATCGCCTCGAGCGTACTCGCTCGGCTCTCGGAGCGCTTCACGCTCGACGATCTGGAGCACGCGCTCGCGCTGCTGGAAGAGAACGGCCTTCCCCACGCCATCAGCTTCGAGACCGTGAAGATCATCCGCGTCCTCGCCTCGTCCAACTATGTGACGAGCTTCCCCGCCGATTCCGAGCTCTGCGAGCGGGTGATCTTCCCCGCTGGGCCCAACGAGACGCAAGGGATGGAAGACGCCCGCTTCGTCCGCTTCGTCGAGGACGACGGGAGCGAGAGGTATTACGCTACCTACACCGCCTTTGACGGATTCGAGATCCTGCCTCAGCTGATAGAGACAGAGGACTTCGTGTCCTTCACGATTTCGACCCTGAACGGCGCCGCGGCGCAAAACAAGGGTATGGCGCTGTTCCCGCGTCGAGTCGACGGCAAGTACGCGATGCTGTCACGAAAAGATCGCGAGAACCTCCACCTCGCGACCTCGAACGACGTGCGGTTCTGGAACGACGTCACCGAGCTGCACAAGCCATCCAAGCCATGGGAACTCCTGCAGATCGGTAACTGCGGCTCGCCCCTCGAGACCGAAGCCGGGTGGCTCGTGCTCACGCACGGCGTGGGGCCGATGAGACGTTACACCCTCAGCGCCCTGCTCCTCGATCTCGCCGATCCCCGGCGGGTGATCGGCCACCTGCCGGTCCCGCTGCTGGCTCCGGACGAGACGGAACGCGAGGGCTACGTCCCGAACGTCCTGTACTCTTGCGGCGGCCTCATCAACGGCGACGCCCTCGTTCTTCCCTACGGGTTCTCTGATCACGGGATCAACATCGCGCTCATCTCGGTGCCGGAGCTGCTGGCGAAGCTCCGGAGCTCCGCCGTTTGAACGCTCATTAGAGATCGGGCCGTGCGGTGCGTAGTTCAACTGCACCCGCCCGTCGGGAGAAGCGGTGCCATTAATGAAGTGGTGTGAAACGACTCCGTGGACTGCATGTAACAATCTTAGTTTTCATTTTTCGAGTTCGCTGTGCATGACTCATCGGCCGGGGGTGTGTACGTCACCCTCGTCGGCGTTTTCGGCGGCGGCCTTTTCCTCCGCCCATGCGTGGTCATCGGCGTCGGCGTCCAGCCCCTCCTGCTGCTTGCCGCAGCTCGGCTCGAACGCGAGCTCGATCAGAATCGGAAAGTGGTCGGAGCCGAACGCCGGCAGGCGTTGGAGCCTGGAGAGCGTGAAGTGGTGGCTATGAAACAGGTGATCGAGCGGCCAACGAAAGAACGGATAGCGCGCATGAAAGGTATTGCACATCATGCGGCCGACGCGGGGATCGAGCAGCCCGCTGATCTTCCGGAATAGCCGCGTCGTCGCCGACCATGCGACATCGTTCAAGTCACCGGTAACCACCACCGGCAGCTCCGATTTCGCCACACTTTTGCCGACGATGATCAACTCGGCGTCGCGCTCCGAGGATTCATCGTTTTCGGTCGGACCGGGCGGCGCAGGATGCAGCACATGCAGCCGCGCGCGGCATCCGGAACGCAGGATGACGACGGTATGAATCGATGGCGTGCCATCTTCGACCAGAAACTGAATCTCGCCATCCTCGAGCGGCAGCCGCGAGTACAGATGCATGCCGTAAAGATTGTCCTGCGGGCACTTGAGCGCGTGCGGATAGTCGCGCTCCAGAACGTCGAGCTGGGCTTGCCACCATTCATCGGTCTCGACGGCGACGAGGACACTAGGCCGATTTGCCTCGACGATTGCCAATAGCGCACTGGCGTTGCGATTCGGCGTCATCACGTTCGCTGCCATTATGCGCAGCGTGTTATCGCGATCGGCGTGAGCGGCGCCCTTCACCTCTTTCGGATAGAGCGGCGTGTAGGGAAGTATCCACCAGCTCTGATAGAGCAGACAGACGAGCGATGCGGCGATTACGGCCCACGACCCAGGCCGCGACAAATCGAGCACAAGCGCTGCGATCGCGAGCAGGGCCAAGGCTGCGATGGCGAATTGCAGCCTTGGAAAATCGCCGCCTCTGACCCACCACGCTTCGTACCGCCATAACGGCAGGAACGTCAGAACCGTGAGCAGAAGAGTGAGGCCGCTTAGCGTCCAAAACAGCATACAATCATCCTCTGCCACAGCTCATCCCGCGCGAGTGGATATGATTAGCCTGTATTGGCGACCGATGCGGCGGCATTTATATCCGGTGCTTCGAGTTGTTCGGCGATCCAACCCCGGCGGTGAGCAGCGTGTCGCGCCCGTCCGTCAGCGTTTTGCGGTTAAGGCTGTCAATCACGAAACATCAAACTTTGGAAACAGTACACGAAGCGGATGTCTGCCAGCGTTGCTCCTCTGGGCAATAGTCTGGCTACTGCCTGCCATGAAGGGGCGGGGCCCATCCCCACCAGGCGCCTCGCCATCACCAATTCTGGCAGCAACGCACACGTGTTTCATTATGTTACAGGCTCTTAATGGTTGATTATCCTACACCGGCCGAGCCGGGACCAAAACACGTCCAACACAAAGACGCAAAGAAGAAGCGTATACAGTTGAGAGATCAAGAGCCCCAGCGTGTTCTCCCACAGCTTCTCGGTCTACGGGCAGTCGATCGTTCTCATCTCGCTTATATAGAATTCTGATCGTATCCTGTCGCGATAGATCGTGTGTGGGTGGAAGGCATGCCGGAAGAATCGATTGATATAATTATCAACGTAGGGTCAGGCGCGGATGACAAGGGAGAGATGCGCAGCCGGCTCTCAGAGTTTTTTTGCCGGCAAGTGGTCGCAACGCGCGCATCTCGCTGGCCAGAAGCGGTGCCGGAAGTTGTCGAGCTGGCACGGCGCCCAGCGCTGAGCGACAGCAACACGATTGTGGCCGGAGGCGGTGATGGCACTTTAAACGCAGTAGCCTCAGCCGTAGTCGGCACAAGAAGACATTTCGGTGTCTCGCCGCTAGGGAATCTGCACCCATTTCGCCAAGGACTTGCATATCCCGCTCGATCTTGAAGCCGCAGCGCGCACGATCCTCGCGAGCCATACCACCGAAGTTGACATCGGGGAAGTAAACCATCGTATCTTTCTCAACAATTCTGGCTTCAACCGAGCAGTTTCGGCACACACCCGGCGGCTGGGTGCGCGTGTAGCATGTCAACTCGCCATGCGGGTGACGAGGTTGTAAAATGCAGCGCGTAGCGACTTCGTCCCGCAATGCCCCATGCCGTTGCCTTCCTGTACAATGCCGTTGGTGCAAGTGAAACACTTGGCTAACGTGGCGCGGGACGGTGCGCACCTTGCCGTCACGATCGACAAGTTCACCCGGCGGTGGGTGTAAGATTTGCGGCGCCGGGACCGTTCTTCAGCGAGATAGCTCGCTCGTTGGTTCGCCATATCCGGGTGAGGTAGATATTCCGAGGACTGGACTGATGACAACTTACACGATGCAGGGGCGCGTTGTACCCGACGCGGAACGGCTCGCGAAAATCGAGCGGCTCGCGCATCTCATGGACGAGAGCATCGCGCTCCCGGGCACCGGTAAGCGCATCGGGTTCGAAGCGCTGCTGGGATTGATCCCCGGCCTGGGAGACCTCGCGACCGCGGTGGTTTCGCTGCATATCATTTCCGAAGCAAGGAAACTGGGCGTGCCAAAAACGATCGTGTCGAAGATGATCTGGAACGTCGTGATCGACACCGCGGTGGGCGCGGTGCCGGGAGTCGGTGATGTGTTCGACGCGTTCTGGAAAGCGAATCGCAAGAACATCGATCTCATCAAGAGGCACTATGACACTTGATCTCGCCGCGGACTTGAGCATTCTGTGGTGGCTGCTCGCGGGATTGCTGATACTTATTGGCATTGCGGGCACCGTGCTGCCAGCGCTGCCCGGAGTCGTGCTGGTCTTTTTCGGCTTGTTGCTCGGCGCATGGATCGATGGATTCGCGCGGGTGAGCGGCGTGACCATGTGGATTCTCGCGGTGCTCACCGTGCTCTCGTACCTCATCGACTTTGCCGCGACCATCCTCGGCGCGAAAAAGTACGGCGCGAGCACGCGCGCGATCGGCGGCGCCGCGCTCGGCACGCTCGCCGGAATTTTCTTCGGCATCCCGGGACTAATCGTCGGACCTTTCGCGGGCGCGGTGATCGGGGAGTACTCCGCGCGCCCTGACTTGTACAGCGCGGGACGCGCGGGCTTTGGCGCGTGGATCGGATTGCTGTTCGGCGCCGCGGCGAAGCTCGCGCTGGCCTTTCTCATGCTCGGAATCTTCGTCACCGCGCTTCTTTTTTAGTCCCTTCAGACGTCACTCGCCATTCAGGGACGCGGCAAAGCAATGGACGTCAGCCGCTCGCGTCCGACATGCGCGAGAAGCCGCGGCATCGCCTTTCCATCCCCAAGGGCTTAAGACAGGATATGTGTACGTGGTTGGATTTCCATTCGCTTTACAATCGCGATGCCGCCGTAGCCATCCGGTGAGCCATGACGTCGGCGGCCGCGGCCGGTCCAGAAGGCTCGAAAAAGCGGAGCGAAGCTTATGTGATTTTTGCACAAAACCCTTGTTAAATAATTCACAGCGATCGGGCCGCTCAATCTGTATTCTGAGAAACACTCCATGAGCGTTCTGGAGCGAGGAGATCGATGATTCTCTGACTGCGCGCCGGCGGCGAAGCGACGACATCTCCGCTAGGCGCGTGGCTCACGGCCAATATGGCGATCGACGCAAGGGCGGCGGAGGGGAAATGACCACGGCAGCGCGTGAAATTAACATCACTGTAGTATGTCCACAACCGGACATGCTCAACGTTCTGAACAAGATTCGCCAGTGGCACCTCGACAATCCGTTGGGCAACAGCAGCGTTCGGCACGTTGCGGGGACAAAAGAGTTGAAGGAAGGCGCTGCTCTCGGCACGCCAGTGTCCAGAAAAGTCCATCCTGGTCCCCTTGGGCTATAGCAAATCCGATGTCGTCGATCGACTGAACGATGAGCTATTGCGTAAACTAGAGATTATCATCCGGCCGCCACGGCCGGGTCTTAAGCCGGAGATCGACGAGCTACCCAACGCGTCCCTGCTGGAGGACCGTCACATCGTCAACGTGCAGGACCCGTTGCCGGCGCTACGCAAGTCCCTTCTCAGGTTGCGGTTTAGGGATCGGATCTGTGTGCGGGCGCTCAAGTCCGAGGACGATTTCCGGCAATACTTCTCGCTGCGTTACCGCGTCTGGAGACAGATGGGTTACCTGCCTTCCGACCAGGACTGTCCCGAGAGCCAGTGGGAATTAAACTTTACGGACCGTGCCGCTTATCCGCTCGGTGTGTTCACGCGAGAGGGAACCTTAATCGCTTGCGCACGCCTGGTCTTTCCCTTAGGTCAGGACTCCCATCACCTGCGCTTGGTCCATAAGCTCGTCGCCGCGACCGGCGATCCGAAGCTCGCCGCAAATCTCGAGTGTCCGAAAGGACTCAGGCAATTGTTGGATCTGCTCGACTCTTTCCCAGGTTTCCGTGCGTATTTCATGCGCTCGATCCGACGCGGAATCCGGCATGCGGACGTGAGCCGCGTCATCGTGGCGCCGGAACATCGCGAGCAGGGGTTGGGTGAAGTGCTGGTCGACTCCCTCTTGTCCCTGGCGAGCCAACGCCAACTGCAGGTGCTGTTCTTAGCGTGCCACATGCAGCTTAAGGGCTTTTACGAGCGCAGTGGTTTCTACGTGCTCCCCGGTTTGGAATGCGAGCTCTTCGCGGGCGTTAATGCCCCGGCGATTGCCATGGCGCGTAAGCTCACGGCTCCGGGCGAGTTTACTCTGCATTAATGGCTCGTGCATAGCCCGTAATGATACGCACGATCGGTTCGATGATACGCCGTCGGCAACGTAGACCATAACAACGGAGGGCCACATGAAACGACTTGCAATGGTATTTAGCTTGGTCATCCTTGGCTTCATCTTAATTGCAATCTTGATTGTTTTTAAGGAGAGCATTCCAGCGACGGCCGTTGCCCCGCTCTGGTTCGTTGCATTTGTGACAATAGTGGGTGGGCCGCTTATCGGGCTTGGCCTCAAGAAGATCTCTCTAGCCTCGGTAGGAGAGATCGAAATGTCAGATGTCGATCACGAGGTCGATCATACGGCGCGCCGGGAGCTTCCGCGCGAAGTGGAGGTAGAACGCCGCGATTATGCCGCACAAAAGGAGCAGCAACTGCCCGGGCTCTCCGCGCCTGCCTTCCAGCTCCTGGACGAGAAACTGGCCTTCACGGGCACGCCGTGCGCCGATCCGATGACGCCGATGTATATACTGGATCGGGAATTTCGCATCATGGACTGGAATATCGCGTTCAGCCTCTGTTTCGACCGTACCCTGGAAGGTCGGCGTGGCCGCAACGTCTTGGAGTGGACCTATTTCTTGGACAATTACGAAGACGTAGTGAACCACGGCATAGGAGTGTTCGGACCGGGCAAGGAGCGACCGCGTATCGACATCGAAGAGATCCGATACACCAGTTACCGGTACGGCCCGATCACAGGCACCAAACGGGCCTACCAGATACCGGGCGACGACGGCGAGTGCCTCTGTTGGCTGATCACGATCGAGCCCAACTTTGTTCAGAATGAGATGGCCACGCTGCATCAGGCGGACTTGTTCAACGCGCTACGCAAGGACCTGATGTGGTCGGAATACGCGCTGTGCTACGACAAGGTGCTGAATAACAGTTTGATCTACCCAGCGCTGATCAATACGCTCATCGGCCATCACAATCCCGGTCCGGCACCTATTCCCGAGGGAACGGTCGTTCTCGACCTCGGCGCCGGAACGGGGAATCTCACCTATCTGCTGGCGGAGCGGTCGGCCCACAGGCTCGTCGTCAGCATCGATAGTAATTCCGTGATGCTCAACGTGCTGCGGCAAAAATGCGAGGCATTCTTGCGAAAAGACGCCCAAGGACCGGGCGTGATCGCCATCAAGCAAGACGTCAGCTCGTTGTATGGTCTCAACGATGGTTTCTTCGACTACGTGGTGCTCAATAACGTGCTCTATAGCCTCGAGCCGGAGGCGGCGAAGGCTTGCCTCAAAGAGGCGCATCGGGTCCTAAAACCGGGTGGAGAGTTGCGTTTTAGCGAACCGAAGAAGGGCAATAAGCTGTCCAAAGTCTTGGATCAGATTTGGCGGGACTTGAAGGGCAACAACAGCTATGCAGGACTCGAGAAGGAATACAACAAGGTCCGACAGATTAACGAGCTCGCACTCGCGCCCCTGCTGCACCGATGGAGCTTGGAAGAAGTCCGGGAGACGTTGCGCCGAGAGATCGGATTTACGGAGATCAAGTACGCCACGGACAATGTATACGCGGGCCAATCGATGCTGGTGTGTGCGCAAAAATAGGGGCTTTCCCGGTCGTGCGCTGATCCTCCCCAGCGCGCAAGCCCGAAGGAGAGGGAAAGGGCTGGAAACTCAATGGGTCTTTGCAACAGGTATTGTTGCGTCGGACGGGGGTGGTCCCGAAGGGAGACGGGACGAGAGGGTTCGGACTGACCCCGGCCGGGGTTTCGAAAGATTTCATTAAGTCCACGCCCTTGTCGTACCATCGCGACGGAGCGAGCTCTTGACCTAGTTGCGAGCGATTTATCCGCTCCCGCTGGCTTTCGCACGCTGGGCAGCGGCGCGGCCCTTTCCTTTAGGGAGAGATTCGGCCTCGATGTTGACCGGGGCCAGCCCTTTTTCTTTCATCCCAAGCTCGATGGCCGCGGCACGCGAGAGATCGATGACGCGTCCCCCTACATAAGGCCCGCGATCGTTGATCTCGACTGCGACCGATCTGCCATTCTTGACATTGGTGACTGCCACCTCGGTCCCTAAAGGCAAGGTCCGGTGGGCTGCCGTCAGCTCGTTCTGGTCATAGATCTCACCGTTCGCGGTCTTCTTGCCATGGAACCCCGGCCCGTACCACGATGCTTTCCCCCGCTGTTCGAAGACCGGTTCTTTATGGATCTTGGCTCCATGGGGTTTGGCACTGCCATCATTGCAACCAGACACTAGAAACGCGGCCGATAATGCTACGGCCGATAATGCTACGGTCCATGAGAACGATTTCACCGACAACATATTCATACCTCCTGTTCATAACCCTCCTTGATGCGGATCGGGCAATGCCTATGCCACGGCGCGGCCGGCTATGCATCCCATTGAAGCACAGGGCATTTGCTCGATCGATGCGGCAGTTCTGCAAAGCGACCGGGCTGGGATGCTCGGTAAGGGTTACCTGCGCCTCTGTAAACCTTACCAGCCGCCCGCGTCGGAAGCGCTCGATCGGCACCTATATAGCCCTCGGCCGGCGGGAAGCCGAGGAGGTGCCGCCACGGCATAGCCGAGAGCGAAGAGATCGGGTAGAAGACCCGGCAAGGTGATCGTAACTGATAGGCGCCTCGGCCATTGCCCGACCAATGGTGTTGGCATTCTTCGTGCTTAACGCGTAGGTAACTGCCGAGGTCCGGTTGAGAAACCGGGCGATTATCGCCCGCGGCACACTATAAGGGGTCACGTCTCCCATCTTGCATAGCTTGCCTCTAGGATCTATTCTCGCTCCATGGCGAGGCCCTTAAGAATCGAATACCAAGGGGCGGTGTATCACATCACCTCGCGTGGCGACAGGCGGGAGCCGATGGCGTTGGACGATGTTGATCGGTCGGCGTTTATCGAGGTGCTGGCGCAGGCGCTAAAGCGTTTTGACGCGCGAGCGTGGGCGTATTGCTTGATGGGCGATCACTACCACCTGGTGCTACATACTCACCAAGCCAACCTCTCGCGCCTGATGCGGCACGTCAATGGTGTCTACACGCAGACGTTTAACCGGCGCCACGGCCTCGTGGGGCATCTGTTTCAAGGCCGCTTCAAAGCAATCGTGGTCGATGCCGACAGCTACCTGTTAGAAGTCTGTCGCTACGTTGACCTTAACCCCGTGCGAGCCCACCTGGTCAAACACCCGCATGCCTACGCATGGAGCAGCTACCGAGCCCACACCGGGCAAGCGGTGCGCCCGCCGTGGTTGGACAGCAAGCCATTGTACGCGCAACTCGCTCCTAAAAAGAGCCAAGCGACCGCTGCCAGCAAATATGCCGAGTTCGTGGCGCAAGGCGCAGGCGTCAATCTGTGGGACGACAACCTCCAGCAGCAGATATTCTTGGGCGGGGACAAATTCATCGAGCGCATGCAGCGGCTGGCAGGCCTATCCGGCCACGATAAGCCGCGAGCTCAGGTGAACAAAGCCAAGCAGCGCCGCCCAGCGAGCGCGAAACCTCTCAGTAGCTACGCGCTCCTGGGGGCCAGCAGAGCCGAGCGCGATGGGCGCATAGCCTTGGCGTTTAAGGAGGGAGGATACACTCAAACGATGATTGCCACGGCATTCGGTGTGTCGTCTTCTACGGTCAGTCGTGTGATCAACGAGATGGAGTGAGAGATGGGAGACGTGACCCGTATTCTCTATTTTGCCAGGCTATACTCGTCGACGATGCGCCCGCCGCGATTGACGAAGCGGAACGTGATCTGAGTAGCGGTGGCGTCCACTACCATTGAGCCATAGTCTCAGAGGCTGTGAAAAAATTGTTTGCAGGGGGATCGCCAATTGATCATGAATATGCGATCTTAGCACCATGAGCAAAGAACCTTCGCTGTTCCCT
>JGI24973J35851_1000012_pt1 | contig 28597 bp, 24 predicted proteins | sample AntDryMetagUQ889_FD_35851 | JGI IMG/M metagenome (IMG submission 35851) | reverse complement strand
ATCAAAACACCCTGATTCTCCGGCGCCCGCGCCTCGATCTCCACCCCATGATCCAATAACAACCCAATCAACGGCGCATTGTCCGTCTCGGGACTGTAGGTAACGAAATCGTTCCCGTCCGCCAGCTTCCCGAAGATCGTTCTCTCTTCGATGAGCACCTTATCCACACGCCCGCTTTTCACGTCGGCGACAAATTGCGAGTAGTCCACATGATCGCCCGCGCTTTGCCGAGGCCCGAAATTGTTGAACACGACCATCAAGACCAGGGCTATCACGACCCACAAGGCTAAGTTCTTTGCCATATCATTCACTTCGGTGCTCCGTCGAGCTTAAACCGTCCATTACAGTATTGAGAGGGTAAGAAGTCGGTAGTTAAAAATCAAGGCATCTCGGCGCGGCGACGGACACCGCTTCATCTGTGAGCCGTGCTCGCTGCGCAGAAACGCAGGCTCTAGTGACGAAACGAGCGCCCCACGAGGTATACCTCATTTGATCGGTCGCGGGAAGCCCCCGGTTTTCGGACATACAGGCTCTTGAACGACTTGCCCATGCACTGAATGAACACCTCAAAACCGTCGCCGTGGAACAACTTAATCAAGAGATCGCCTCCATGTTTCAGCGCCTGTTCCGCGAAGCGGTAAACTCCGTCCCCAAGCGCCATGATCCGGGGCTGATCGATCGACCTTATTCCGCTTAAGTTGGGGGCGAGATCCGACAAAATCAAGTCAACCTTGGAGCGTCCAATGATTTCCATCACCCGCTGTACGGTATGCGCCGCGGAAAAATCACCCTCGACAACGGTCACGCCGGGAATAGCATCCATGGGTAACAAGTCGACGGCGATAACCCGGCCCATCGGGGTGACCGCTTCCGCGGAGACTTGGCTCCATCCCCCGGGCGCGGCGCCGAGATCGATGACCTTCATCCCTTGGCGCAATAATCGATCCCGCGTATTGATCTCTATGAGCTTGAACGCGGACCGCGACCGAAATCCGCTCCTTTTAGCGAGTTTGACGTAGGGATCGGTCTCGTGTTCCCTGAGCCAGCGGTGGCTGCTACTGCTTTTCGCCATGGCGGATAGGGCAACCGGGCACCGCGCTCGGCAAATGCCTACTCGCAGCCAGACGCTTCATAGCGTACATCCAGGATTTCATACTCCACGGCGCCGGCGGGGGCCTGAACCAGCGCGGTATCACCGATCTCCTTGCTTATTAAGGCACGCGCAATCGGCGATCCCACCGAGATCAAACCGAACTTGATATCGGCTTCATCCTCGCCCACGATCTGATAAGTGACGACCTCCTCGGTGGCCACGTTTATGATCTCGACGGTGGCCCCGAAGACGACCTTACCACGCGCGTTGAGTGTCGCAACATCGATGATCAGCGCCTGTGAGAGCTTGGTTTCGATCGCCGCGATCCGGCGCTCGATAAAACCTTGCTGTTCCCGCGCGGCGTGGTATTCGGCGTTTTCACTCAGATCGCCGTGGGCGCGCGCTTCCGCGATCGCCTGGGTAATGCGCGGGCGCGCGTCATTCTTAAGCTTTTGCAATTCTTCCCTAAGTTTGCGCTCCCCGGTACGGGTGATCGGTGGTCTGCTCACGCTGGAAACTCCTGGTGTAGATCCTGTAGCTTATTGACGGTCTCCACGTTTCCGTGCCGGATGGCCTCGAGGATCGCCAGGGCGCCCGCCATCGTCGTCGTGTATGCGACCTTGCGCTGCAAGGCCAAAGTGCGGATCGTCGCGGAATCGGCAATCGCCCGCTTCCCCTCGGTAGTATTCACCACCAAATCAATCGCATCGTTCTTGATCATATCCACGATATGCGGCTGTCCTTCCAGCACCTTATTGACCACCATGCAGAGCACCCCCGCGGCGTTGATCGCCTTCGCCGTTCCCCGGGTGGCGACGACTTCGAAGCCCAACTGCCGTAGATATCGCGCCAGCTCCACCGCCTGTTCCTTATCGCCATCGCGCACGCTGATGAATACCCGGCCGCGCTTCGGTAAATCCATGCCGGCCGCTTGCTGCGCTTTCGCGAACGCCTCGCCGAAATCCCGCCCGATCCCCATCACCTCGCCCGTGGATTTCATCTCCGGCCCGAGCAAGGTATCGACGCCCGGAAGCTTGACGAAGGGAAATACCGCCTCCTTAACCGAATAATAACTCGGCACCCGCTCGCGGCTCATCCCTTGCGCGGCAAGACTGCGGCCCGCCATGCATTGCGCCGCCATGCGCGCGAGTGGTAAGCCGGTGGCTTTGGAGACGAACGGCACCGTGCGGGAGGCCCGGGGATTGACTTCGAGAATGTAGATCTCGTTGCCTTGGATGGCAAATTGAACGTTGATGAGCCCAATGACCCCGAGCGCGCGTGCGAGCCGCCGGGTTTGCTCCTGCAACCGTGTTTTTACATGTTCTGAAAGACTGTGCGGCGGAAGCGAACAAGCGGAATCCCCGGAATGCACGCCTGCTTGCTCGATGTGTTCCATAACCCCGCCGATGAGAACCGCGGCGCCGTCGCAGACCGCGTCCACATCCACCTCAATGGCGCGTTCGAGGAAGCGATCGAGCAGCACCGGAGATTCATTGGAGACTTCCACGGCACGCTGCATGTAGGCCTCGAGGTCGTCCTCGTTGAACACGATCTCCATGGCGCGGCCGCCGAGTACGTAGGATGGACGCACCACCAGCGGATAACCTATCTCCTTCGCGCTCGCCCGGGCGTCTTGCGTCCGGATAACCGTCCGGTTCGGCGGTTGCCGCAAATCGAGGCGTAGCAACAGTTGCCGGAAACGCTCGCGGTCCTCCGCCACATCGATTGAGTCCGGCGAGGTACCGATGATCGGCGCGCCCGCCTGGGCCAGCGCTTTGGCAAGTCGCAACGGCGTTTGCCCACCGTACTGCACGATCACTCCCTTGGGCTTTTCGATCGCGAGGATCTCCAACACGTCTTCCAACGTGACCGGCTCGAAATACAGGCGATCGGCGGTATCGTAATCGGTCGATACCGTCTCGGGGTTACAGTTTACCATAATGGTCTCGCATCCGATCTCGCGTAGGGCTAAGGCCGCTTGCACGCAGCAATAATCGAATTCAATCCCCTGCCCGATGCGATTGGGGCCACCGCCCAAAATGACGATCTTGTCGCGATCGGTGGGTCGCGCCTCGCACTCCTCGTCATAGGTCGAATACATGTAGGCCGTGGTGGCGCGAAACTCGCCCGCGCAAGAATCGACCCGCTTATACACGGGGCGGATGCCGTGGCGCTCCCGGAGCGCACGGATCTGCTCCTCGCGAGCGCCAAGGAGGTCGGCCAGGCGGGCATCCGAGAACCCCTTACGCTTGAGAATTCGCAACCGAGCCGCATCGAGCGCGGCGAGGCCTTGCTCACGTACGATCCCCTCTTCCCGCACGATGTCCTCGATCTCCGCCAGAAACCACGGATCGATGCGAGTGAGATCATGGACATCGGCGATCTCTAGTCCCGTGCGGAAGGCATCCCCGATATACCAGAGCCGGTCGGAACCCGCTACCGAGAGCTCATAGCGCAGCACCTCCTCCGCGTCCGGTCTAGTGGGGTCGAGGCACTCGTTGAAGCCGGTGCGGCCGGTTTCCAACCCGCGTATGGCCTTTTGCAACGATTCCTGAAAGCTTCTTCCCATGGCCATCACCTCCCCGACCGACTTCATCTGCGTCGTAAGGCGGCAATTGGCCTGCGGAAATTTCTCGAATGCAAAGCGCGGGATCTTGGTCACGACATAATCGATGGCCGGCTCGAACGAAGCGGGTATGGCCCCGCCGGTAATGTCATTAGCCAACTCATCGAGCGTATACCCGACGGCGAGCTTCGCCGCCACCTTTGCAATGGGAAATCCGGTGGCCTTGGAGGCTAAAGCCGAGGACCGCGACACCCGCGGGTTCATCTCGATCACGACCATCGCACCGTCCTTCGGGTTCACGGCAAACTGCACGTTGGAGCCGCCGGTATCGACACCGATCTCGCGCAACACCGCGATCGCGGCGTTCCGCATCCGCTGGTATTCCTTGTCGGTGAGCGTCTGCGCGGGTGCGACGGTGATGGAATCGCCGGTATGAATTCCCATCGGGTCGAGATTCTCGATGGAGCAGACGATGATGCAGTTATCCTTCCGGTCCCGGACCACCTCCATTTCAAACTCTTTCCATCCGAGCACCGACTCCTCGAGCAGGATCTCGTGGGTCGGAGAGGAATCCAAGCCGCGTTCGCAAATCTCGGTCAATTCTTCGCGATTGAACGCGATGCCACCTCCCGTGCCGCCGAGCGTGAACGAGGGTCGGATGATCGCGGGAAAGCCAATGCTCGCTTGGACCTGGAAGGCTTCTTCTAAACTATGCGCGATCGCGGATCCGGGTGTTCTCAATCCTACGCGGTGCATTGCCTCGCGGAAGCGCTCGCGATCCTCGGCCTTATCGATCGCATCGCGGGACGCTCCAATCAGCTCCACGCCAAGTGCTTCGAGCACCCCTTCGCGCGCGAGATCGAGCGCGCAGTTGAGGGCGGTTTGACCGCCCATGGTCGGCAGCAAGGCGTCCGGCCGCTCGCGTTCGATGACGCGCGCTACCGTCTGCCAGCGTACGGGTTCGATATAGGTTGCGTCCGCCGTCTCCGGATCGGTCATGATGGTGGCGGGGTTGGAATTGACCAACACGACGCGATAGCCGTCGGCCCGAAGCGCCTTGCAGGCCTGGGTCCCCGAGTAATCGAATTCACAGGCCTGGCCGATCACGATGGGGCCGGCGCCGATGATCAAAATGCTTTCAAGATCGGTGCGTTTCGGCATTGAGGCTTAGGTTGCGCCTGCGCGCACAAGGCAGGGTGTGACGATGGTCTCAAGCTCATCTCCGACGTGCTTTAAGCTAACGCTGAGCCATGAGATCAATAAAATGGTCAATGAGCGTCCGCACGTCATGGGGACCGGGGCTCGCCTCCGGGTGGCCCTGAAAGCCAAAGGCAGGTTGAGAGGCATGCCGGATCCCTTGAATCGTTCCGTCGAACAAGGATCGGTGAGTGATCCGCAACGCCGGCGGTAAGCGCTCGGGATCCACGGTAAACCCGTGGTTTTGGCTGGTGATCATGACCTTGCCGGTCGTCAGATCTTGCACCGGATGATTGGCGCCGTGATGCCCGAATTTCATTTTCACAGTGCGGCCTCCACACGCTAATGCCAGCAATTGATGGCCGAGACAGATCCCGAATACCGGAACGCCCGCATCCACGATCTCGCGAATTGCGCGAATGGCGTAATCACACGCCCCGGGATCGCCCGGACCATTGGAAAGAAAAACGCCGTCGGGCTTCGTGCTGAATACCCGGCTCGCGGGGGTCTTTGCCGGTACCACCGTGATTCGGCATCCGCGATCGGTAAGCAGCCGCAGTATGTTTTGCTTGACGCCGTAATCATAGGCGACGACCTGATACCGAGCCGGGTCCGCCGCCGGCGCATCCCGCGGTTCCTCATCATCATGCAAGCAGTAACTCGGGTCTTGCCACCGGTACGGGTTCGCGGTCGTCACTTCCTTGGCGAGATCGGCGCCCTGAAGTCCGGGGAACGATCTCGCGGCTACGATTGCCGCTTGCGCTTCGATGCCGTGCCCCGCCGCGATACATCCATTTTGCGCACCTTTGTCACGCAAGATGCGCACGAGCCTGCGAGTGTCGATAGCGGCAATGGCTACAACGCGGTTCTGCCCAAGATAATCCTGAAGCGACACCTCCGCGCGCCAGTTGCTGCGCGTTCGCGGCAAGTCGCGGATCACCAGCCCAGCGGCGTAAACCCGAACCGACTCGGCATCGTTCGCATTCGCCCCCACATTGCCGATGTGGGGATAGGTCAGCGTGACGATCTGTTGATAATAGGACGGGTCGGTGAGGATTTCTTGGTAGCCGGTAATGGCCGTGTTGAACACGACCTCGCCCACCGTCCGGCCGCTCACGCCAATGGACTCGCCATGAAACAGTGATCCGTCCTCAAGGGCTAGCAAGGCAGGTTCGTTTATCATTTGTGGACGCGCGCCGGATGCCAAAAGCGGGCGCCACCCCTCCGGTAACTCCCGTTGGAAGGGTCGTATTGTATTGAATTAACCTTGCGTTTCCAACGCGTGATGTCTATAGCCCCTCGATCTCAACGCGTGCTCGGACGCGGGCGGAAAAATAAAATAAATGTTTAGGGCGGATTGACGGCCCGCAAACCTAAGACATCTTGCATGTCGAATAGGCCAGGCTCACGGTGTGCGATCCACCGAGCCGCCCGCAAGGCGCCGTGCGCGAAGACGCCCCGGTCGCTAGCCTTGTGCACGATCTCGACGCGCTCCCCGGCGCCGGCAAACAGCACCGTGTGCTCACCGACGATATCGCTCGCACGAATGCTCGCGAATCCGATGGCCTCTGCGCGACGCGGCCCGGCGACGCTACGGCGATCGTAGACCGCGCATCGGGCAAGATCGCGATTCAAGCCTCGCGCCACGATCTCGCCCATCTTGAGCGCGGTGCCCGAGGGAGCATCGGCTTTCTGCCGGTGGTGCGCCTCGATGATCTCGACATCATAGTTCGGTCCCAGTGCGCGCGCGGCCGTCTCTAAAAGCTTAAAACACACATTCACGCCCACGCTCATGTTGGAGGCAAACACGATGGCGCAGTCGTGAGCGGCCTCTTGAATCGCCGCCAAGCCGGCATCGGGGATGCCCGTGGTCCCAATCACCATGCGCCGCCGGGCGGCGCGGCAGAGCGAGAGATGATGGGACGTCGCACCGGGCACGGTGAAATCCACAAGCACATCGAATGCGTTCAAGACTTCCTCCAAGTGTGGGGTGATCGGGATCCCGAGCCTCGGGCCCCGCGCCACGATCCCCGCATCCTGTCCTAGATCGGGCGATCCCGCGCATTCGAGCGCGGCGCAAAGCTCAATATCTGGCGCGTCGCGGCAGGCCTCGATCAGGGTCCGGCCCATGCGCCCCGCGGCACCCGCCACCGCCACGCGGATCGGAGCAACCGCGCTCAAAATTTCATCTCGTCAAAAAACCGCTTCACCCCGTCGAGCCACGAGCTTTCCTGGGGGCTATGGTGCCCGGTTTTCATTGTGCCCGCGAAAGCGCGCAACAGATCTTTTTGGTCCGAATTAAGATGTACCGGCGTTTCAATCGCGACCCGGCAGAGAAGATCGCCAACCTCGCGCTCTCGCACGGCTTTGACCCCTTTCCCTTTGAGGCGAAATACTTTACCGGTTTGTGTTTCCGCTGGGATCTTCAGCGTCACGCGGCCGTTGAGCGTAGGTACGTCAAGATCCCCCCCCAAGGCCGCGGTAACAAAACCGATCGGAACTTCGCAATAAAGATCCGATCCCTCGCGCGTAAATATACGATGCTTCTTCACGTGGATGTTGACATAGAGATCACCCGCCGGACCGTCGTGTTCCCCGGCTTCGCCTTCGCCTGACAAACGGATCCGATCCCCAGTATCGACGCCCGCGGGCACTTTGACCGCCAATGTCTTATGTTGCTTGATACGCCCGTGTCCGTGACAGGAGCCACACGGGTCTCGAATCACTTTCCCGGTGCCTCGGCAACGCGGACAGGTCTGCTGAACCGAGAAAAATCCTTGTTGCATTCGCACCGCGCCGTGGCCTCCGCAGGTAGAGCAGTTGATCATTCCGCTGCCGGAACGCGCGCCGGATCCATTACACGTGCGGCACACAGCGAGTGTCGGGACCTCGATCTCGGTCGTGGCGCCCGCTACGGCATCCTCCAAACTCATCTCCAGGTCATAAACGAGATCCGCGCCGCGGTTGACACGCGCCCCACTCCGGCCTCCCCCGCCGAAAATATCTCCGAAAACGGTGTCGAAGATATCGCTGAAGCTACCCGCGCCCCCGAATCCATCCGGCGCCGCCGCGGCAGGATCGACTCCGGCATGCCCGAACTGGTCGTAAGCCGCTCGCTTTCTCGCGTCGGTTAATATTTCGTAGGCTTCCTTTGCCTCCTTGAACTGCTCCTCCGCCGCTCGATCACCGGGATTACGATCAGGGTGGTGTTTCATCGCCAGGCGGCGATATGCCTTTTTCAAATCCGACTCCGTCGCGTTGCGCGGGACTGACAGGACCTCGTAGTAGTCGCGTTTTGCCATGCTCGTTTATTAAATAAGGTAAGCCCTGCCTCGCGCTAGCGCGGAGAGGGCTCGGGAACTGCATGGATGCCGCGGCTTGCGGAATCTCCTAAACTACCCCACTCTGGCCGTTACTTGCGATCTTCCTTGACCTCTTCAAAATCCGCATCCACCACGTTGTCCGCGCGGGCCGCGCCGTTACCGCCCGGAGTTTCCGATTCCGGGGGCTGCTGCGGCTCGGCACCGGCCTCCTTGTACGCCCGCTCGGCAAGCTTTCCAGCCAGATCGGAGAGTCGCTGTACCTTGGCCTCGATGACGTCTTTGTCATCGCCTTTCAATGCCTGTTTCACCTCATCGAGCGCTGCTTCGATCTCTTGTTTCTCCTCCGCTGATACCTTATCGCCGAGGTCGTGCAACGACTTGGTGGTCGCATGCACAAGCGTATCAGCATGGTTCCGAGCGTTGACCAGCTCGTGGAAACGGCGATCCTCTTCACGATGGGCCTCGGCATCCTTCACCATTTTTTGGATCTCCCCTTCGGCTAGACCGCTCGAAGCCTTGATGATGATCGACTGCTTTTTCCCGGTAGCCTTGTCCTTGGCCGACACGTTCAAAATGCCGTTGGCGTCAATATCGAACGTCACTTCGATCTGCGGGACCCCGCGCGGCGCCGGCGGGATATCGGTCAGATCGAACCGGCCCAGGGATTTGTTGGCGGACGCCATGTCCCGTTCGCCTTGCAACACGTGGACCGTCACCGCCGTCTGATGATCCTCAGCGGTCGAAAACACCTGCGCCGCCTTCGTCGGTATCGTGGTATTTTTCTCGATCAATTTCGTCCTGACGCCGCCCAGGGTCTCGATCCCGAGCGACAGCGGCGTGACATCGAGCAATAGCACATCCTTGACCTGTCCGCCCAACACACCTGCTTGGATCGCGGCGCCCACCGCAACGGCTTCATCCGGATTGACGTCTTTACGCGGCTCGCGGCCAAACAAGGCCTTGACCACCTCCTGGACCTTGGGCATGCGGGTCTGACCCCCAACCATGATCACTTCGTTGATGTCCCCTGCACCGAGACCGGCATCTTTCAGCGCCGTCTTGCAGGGATCGAGGGTGCTCATGATGATGTCCTCGACCAAGGATTCGAGCTTGGCACGCGTCAGCTTTAGATTGAGATGCTTCGGGCCACTGGCGTCAGCCGTGATATAAGGAAGGTTGATGTCGGTCTGTTGGCTTGAGGACAACTCGATCTTGGCTTTCTCCGCCGCCTCTTTCAGCCGTTGCAGCGCCAAGGGGTCGTTACGAAGATCCACGCCTTGTTCTTTTTTGAACTCGTCGGCAACATAATCGATGATGCGCCGGTCGAAGTCCTCGCCCCCGAGGAAGGTATCGCCGTTGGTCGAGAGAACCTCGAACTGATGCTCGCTATCGACCTCGGAGATCTCGATGATCGATATGTCGAAGGTTCCACCCCCGAGATCGTAGACCGCGATCTTGGCATCCCCGCGCTTCTTGTCCATTCCATAGGCTAAGGCGGCGGCGGTCGGTTCGTTGATAATGCGCTTGACATCAAGCCCGGCGATCCGGCCCGCGTCCTTGGTGGCTTGCCGCTGCGAATCATTGAAATACGCCGGCACCGTGATCACGGCTTCCTTCACCTCTTCGCCGAGGTAGTCTTCCGCGGTCTTCTTCATTTTCATCAGGACCCGCGCCGAGATCTCGGGCGGGGCCATTTTCTTCCCGCCCGCCTCGACCCATGCGTCGCCATTATCCGCGCGCACAATCTTATACGGCACCAGGCTCACATCGCGTTTAACGACATCGTCAGTGAAGCGCCGTCCAATCAGACGCTTGACCGCGAAAAGCGTGTTGTGGGGGTTCGTCACCGCTTGCCGCTTGGCTGATTGACCGACCAATACTTCGTTGTCCGTCGTAAACGCGACGACGGACGGCGTTGTACGGCCACCCTCGCTATTCTCCACAACCTTCGGCGTTCCGCCCTCCAGGATGGCCACGCAGGAGTTAGTCGTACCGAGGTCGATACCGATGATCTTTCCCATTTCCCGAATCTCCAGAAGTTACGAATTTAGAATGCGAATAGAGCCCGTGCGCTGGTTGGCAACATGGGGACTAAGATAGGATTTTCAAGGCATAACCCGGCGCCACCGGCTAGTCTGTCGCGGGCATCGGGCGATCTTCGGGCGCTTTGGCGACGATTACCATCGCCGGCCGCAGCAGCCGATCGTTGAGCGAATAACCCTTTTGCACCACTTCGAGGACGGTTCCAGGCGCCGAATCTTTCGATTCTTGCATGGTCATGGCTTGATGTAACTCTGGATTAAAGCGTTCACCTTGGGGCTCGATCGCCTTGATGCCATGCTTGCTAAGCGTCGCGTCCAACATTTTGACGGTGAGGTCCAGACCTTCGCGGATCGCCGCGACATCCGGGGATTGATTGGAAGCGGCCCGGCCCAAGTCTAGGCTATCCTTGACCGGAAGTAGAGCCGCGACAAACCGCTCCAGCGCATATTTGTACGCGTTGGCGACCTCTCTATTCGAGCGCTTGATGAGATTTTCCATCTCCGCCTTGGCGCGCAACAGCTCGTCCCGATACTGATCCGCCTTGCGCGCTGCTTCGTCTAGCGCGATCTGCAATGCATCGACGCTTGGGGCGGGGTCCATGGAAAACACGTCTCCCGGCGCGGCGGGCTCTTCGATTATTGTCGGCCCGGGTTCCGGGTTCGGCTGCGCCCGCGTTTCGTGTTGATGCACGGCGTTCTGATTCGCCTCTTGGTCACTCACGGCAACATCCTCGCTATTTTGTTAGAAAGGTGGGGTCAGAAATCCCAGAGAGCATATTTCTTATAAACTCCGTTCCGTCAAACTTGTCTATGAACTTGGGATTAGTTCAGGGATTTCAAGGCTACACCGAGAACTTTGGCGGTGATATCGACGATAGGTATGACGCGCTCGTACGCCATGCGCGTGGGGCCGATGATTCCTAGGACACCGAGCACCCTTCCATCTGCGGAATAGGTCGAAGTGACCAGGCTGCAATCATCCAGAAACTCGTAACCGGACTCGTCGCCGATAAATATCTGCACGCCTTGGGCGTTTAACCCCTGGTCTAGCAGATGTAGTATTTCACGCTTCTGACTGAAGGCTTCGAATAGTTGCCTCAGCTTTGCCATGTCCGCCCAGGCGTCGATTCCCATTAAATTGGTTTGCCCGGCCCATACGTAGTCGTCATGCGGGGTCTCAAAAACTTTTTGAGCCATTTCCACCGCGGCTTGCATCATCCGGTTCATCTCTTGTTGCGCGCTGCTCATCTCACCGATAAGCTGATTTCGGACGTCTACCAATTCTTCACCGGCAAACGCGTGATTGAGGTAGTTCGAGGCTTGCTGCAATTCCGATTCCGAATAGGTCCGCGCGGTGCAAATCACGCGGTTGTGTACCTCGTTATGGTTAATCACGAGTATCACCAAGACGCGAGTATCGGACATTTTTAAGAACTCGACGTGCCGCAACGCCCGGTGTTCGGTGCGCGGGACCATGACCACGCCCGCGAGCTGGGTGACTTCCGACAAGAGATTGGAGGTCTTCGCGAGCAGGCGATTGATGTCGTCCTCGGTGCCCAGGTCCGCGCGCAATCGCTTGACGTCTTGTTCGGAAACCTCTTTTACAGTCAGCAACGAATCCACAAAAAGCCGGTAACCGCGGGTGGTAGGCACCCGTCCCGCAGAGGTGTGGGGTGAGCGGACGAGGCCGAGATCCTCGAGATCCGCCATCACGTTTCTTATCGTGGCTGGACTCAACTCCATGCCGGCATCGCGCGCCAGCGTACGCGATCCGATCGGCTGACCGTCGACGATATAGCGTTCCACCAGCAGCTTGAAGAGATGCTGAGCCCGCGCCGAGAGGAAACTCTCTTTTGCACTTGCCGTCATCACCTTTGGCGGCGCAGCGCTCGGGTTATATCCATCGATTTAATGCCCGTGGCATGCTTTCCCGTACGGGATGGAAGAATACCACGGAAATTTAACACTCATCCTCACACAGTGCAAAACGATGGCGTCACCACCAGGAGGTCCTCGTCGGCTTTGAGGAATTCATCTGGCGCGATCAGGGGTATGTGTCCTTGCATTCGATAATGCGCCCCATCCTCGGGCTGTGCCAGGGTCAGTTGGGCGCAAGGCGGTGGCGGCAGGCTCTCAGCGCCGGAAACTCCGGGTTTCCGGACGGCTACTATCCCAAGCACCCCCGCCTGGGCATAGAATCTTCAACCCGCGGTGCGGTCCAAGGTGTGGTGTTAGGGTTACACGGGGAGTATGGCGCAAGCCGGCGGCCGCCTGTTCAAGCCGTAAGGTCATATCGCCGCTATCATTTCGTTCGGAGCGGCACCGCATACTCTTATTATTTCTCTGAAACGGAGGGTTAACATCCATGCACATGATCAAGAACTGCACTCTCATTGCGGCAATTGGACTGAGTGGCTGCGCAACACAAACCGGCTGGGCGCCAACTGTTGATCCCTACGCGGATCCCCATCCGGAACGTATCACGCAGGATACTGTTGAATGCAAGCAGATCGCCCAGCAGGCGGCGGGCAGTACAGGTGGCGAGACCGTAAAAGGCACCTTGCTGGGAGGCGCGATCGGCGCGGCCGCGGGGGCCGCCATCGGCGCTGCCGTTGGCAGCCCGGGTACAGGGGCGGCGATTGGCGCGGCGACGGGCGGCATCGGCAGTGGCGCGCACAACGCTTATAACACCGAGGGAGACTACAAGCGCTTCTACTCGAATTGCATGCGCGGCCGTGGACATAAAGTGATCGATTGATCCGCGCGCTGCCGCCCCTGCCCTCTCAACCTTCATGGCAGACGATGGCTGGGGCGGCAGCGCCGGCGGGCCAGACGAGCCCCGCTAAAGTAAACCTCAATGGTCGCCCGGGGACAATTTCAGGAAAAGGCTGCGGAGGACCGGACGGCGGCTGGACCGCGGTGAACTAAGCAGAAGACACACTACCGCACGACGACAAACGCCGCATTGTCCCCACGCAAGATGTGTAGCAGGAGCGCGCCTCTATGCTTATTTGCAAGTTGGTAGAACTCGTTGACATTCGACACCGCAATGCGGTTAACGGATAAGATGATATCCCCTCCGCGAATACCGCTAAGCCACGCCCGACTCCCCCGTGTTACCTCGTACACCATGACGCCCTCCACCTCACCGTAGGCGGACGCTTCATTCGGGATCTCGCCGAACTTAGCACCGTCTAAACGCGGGTTCTCACGCGCGGCGCCACTCGCGAGGGTCTTGCTCTGGCTTGTGACCGTCGCGGTAATTTCAACCCGCTCGTTGCGTCCGAACAGACCCTTGCGTAGCACATCGAGCCGCACCTTTTCACCCACGCGGAGCAGCCCGACTTTATTGCGTACGCTACTCGCATTAATGACATGCCTATCGTTAACGGCCGCCACGATATCCCCTGCTTGCAAACCGGCCTTCGCGGCAGGAGAATCTTCCACTACGCTCACGATCACGGCGCCTTGCTGATCGTCCAGACCGAACGCCTCGGCTAGTGAACTATCCAGATCTTGGAGCTGGACACCCAATTGCCCGCGACGGACCTCGCCGTGATCCACCAGTTGCTCCATCACTTGCCGCGCCATATTGATCGGGATCGCGAACCCGATGCCGATACTTCCGCCGCTACCGGAGAATATCGCCGTATTGATCCCCGTTAAACGGCCATCGAGGTCGACCAACGCGCCACCGGAGTTACCCGGATTGATCGAGGCATCCGTCTGGATAAAATCTTCGTATCCTTCTATACCGAGCCCGCTGCGCCCAAGGGCGCTTACGATCCCGGAGGTTACGGTTTGCCCGAGGCCAAAGGGATTACCGATTGCGACCACGAAGTCACCGACTTTTAACTGATCCGAATCCGCCATGGGCAGCGCCGTCAACCGCTCGGACGGGATCTGGATCACGGCCACATCGGTCTCCGTATCGCTGCCGATGCGCTTGGCTTCGATCGTACGTCCATCGCGAAGTTTGACCGTGATTTGCTCGGCATTAGCGATTACGTGGGCATTGGTAATCACTAAACCGCGCCCCGCATCGACGATGACTCCGGACCCGAGGCTTTGGGTTTTGCGTTCCAGAGGTTGATTCGGAACGCCGAAAAAGAAGCGAAAGAACGGGTCCTCGAACAGCGGATTCTGCTGAATTTTAACGCGACCCTCGGTAGCAATATTCACGACCGCGGGCGTAACCCGCTCCAGCATAGGCGCCAGGGTTGGATGGTCACTCCCGAACCAAGGCAGCGCCGCGAGCGCAACCTGAATTCCCAGCATTCCGGATAACAACGCGGCTACCAGATTTCCGAACGCGATCGCTGCTATTGAGGGAGATCGATAACGCATGCCAAATACCTTTTCATTCAATGAGATTTATACTATCTTACGCAGGAAGAACCTTGCGATCAGCCGCTTTAGCGCAACCGCAGAGTGAATTACGCGGGGGAGCGCATGGATCAAATCAGAAATACCGCTGCCAGCCCAAGGAAGATAAAGAATCCCATCGAATCGGTAATCGCAGTCAGCATTACGCTACTTCCCAAGACCGGATCGCGACCCAGCCATCGCAGGCCGAGCGGTATAAACACACCCGCGAGCGATGCGATCACCAAGTTGAGCAGCACCGCCACCGCCATGAGCACCGCCAGCGAAACCTTGGAATAGAAAACCAAGGCGAATGCTCCCACGACCGTGCCCCAGATGATCCCGTTCATAAAGCTTATCCCGATCTCAGATCGCTGCGACGCCGCAGGTAGCGGAGTACGACATCAAGGTTTACAACTTCGCGCACCGTCACGACATCGAGAACCATGAGCGAATTAACCGTGCCCGGCGGAAACTCCAGCATAGTCTGAACCTCACTACGATCCTCGCGGTCGAGCGTATCGAACAGCGCCGAAACCGTATCCTTAGAGAGGCTCGGGACCAGATCGGCGATATCCTCCGATTCGAGGTGCTCGACAGCCCCAAGAATCTCATTCTCCTGCATGCCGGCGATGAGCCTCGTCCGCACCGCATCGGAAAGTTCCAGGAGCACGGCGCCCAGCGCCTCGGGACGGACGAGATCCCACACGACGTGGCGACGGTTCAGCGGTAATCCTTCCAGTACAAACGCGAGATCTGCGGGGTGGAGCTGCGCGATCCGCCGCTGCACTTCCGCCAGTTGCTGCTTTACCAACAGGCTTTGCAACAGTTCGTGACGCGGTGTCGCCTGGCGTGAGGTGAGCTCACTGACGAGATCTTGTTTATTAAGGAGGTCAACAACCTGATGGAGCGTCGCTCTGAGCTTCCCCCCCGGTTTGACTCCAGTCTAGATCGTCATAGAAAAATCCTTTGTCAGGGGTTAGTAAACTGCGTTGGTTAACGTTAATGCTGCATACGATGCTGCACCGCGAATAATAACCGCTCCGCGACATTATTGAAGCCCGTCCGACACGATGTTAAAGGACGCCTGACGAATAAGTACGGGGTGGAACAGCAATCCGAGAGTGAACTACGGCAAGGTTTCGGCAAGGTTTAGTGAATTAGTTTACAGCCGGGTGTCATCGCTGGAACTATGCTTCGACACTGCAATTTCCCTTCGGAAACAACAACCAGACTGAAGAAAATTATCCTCTTGACGCTATCGGCATTACCAAAAAACTGAAAAGGAGCCTTTTAAACCATGACCCACAATCCCCTTGTGATAGCGGCCAGCGGAAGCATGGTCGTGTTGAGCTGGCCACAATTTACGCTGGCCCAAAGTGCCAACCGAATTCATGAGCCCTTAGGCGATGCGCTAGCGGAAGTCACATTAGCAGACGATAGCGCCGACATATTGACATGATTCGCCCAGCCAAGAAACTAACTGGGCCGGCGGGCCGTGGACCCACGGCCCGTTTGCATTCAAGCTTCGCTTAACGACAACAACGCCGCTTCGTACCCGACCAGGCCAAGGTAGATCGCGAAAATGATCCGGAGGATTGTTTGCCCGTTGAGGCAGTAGAAAACAGTGAAATTCTTGTGCAGTACTAGAAGCGCTAAACCGATCGCTGTCAGCACGAATTTCACGACTAAAAACAGCCTGGCATCGGCGCGCAGTAAGGCATCAAGCAGAGGATTGACCTCGGTCGCACCTGCCGCTAGAAGACGCAACGTTAAGCAGGCATCCACGCACCCTAGGAAAAAGACGCCGATCGAGACGGCGAACAGCGGCATCTCGTAGCGGTCGATGTAACCCGCCGCACCGTTGTACCGTCGCTCTCGCACGCGGCGCCCACAACAAGACCCATATGTCAAGGTCCACCAGGACAGGCGCCGCCGATCGGAGCCGCGCCGTTGGGCGGTTGCATCGCCGCTGCCTATTTCGTTGCGGATATACGTCCGTGCACACGCTTGTTCCATAGCGCTGATTCCTGTCTGAGACACCGATGGGGCCATATCCTACACCAATGAGTAGGGAAAATCGAACCCGACGGTGCGTGACGCAGACAACTCGCCGTAATAAGATTTGCGGGTTTTTAGATCACAGACCGACGCCTGTTGTCAAGAGAGCCGCGCCTGAGACAATGTCGGACAAAGAGATGACGCTATTGTACCGGTGGATATAACCATTGCCGAGTTCCGCTATTATGAGGTTGTACAACCAGTTCTGGAGGTGCCGGACATTTGATCGAGTATGCTGGTCGGGCTCGCATTTTCGCCGCTTACAGTCCGTCGTCGCCAATGCCCTGAATGCTCCGTCACACCTTCATCGCAACTGCCCGCGCACGACGTGACCGAGCAATCTGAGAACGCGAAAATCGACCTCCGAGCCGGACAGTTGCGGCTTACTGGTGCTTGGACGATGCGCAATCTCGCGCTCTTGGAAACAAGCTTCGCGGCGCGGACGCCGAGGCCGGTGATCCTCGACGCAAGCGGGATCACCGCGCTCGATACCAACGGGGCCTGGCTGCTGCAACGGATGCTCCGTACCTATGCCGCGCAGGACGTGCCTGCGCAGTTGACGGGACTGCGCGAGGAGTTCCGCGCGCTTTTGGAGCTGATCGAAGCCCGCACCACAACGGTCGACGATGCGCCTATCCCCAAAGCTTTGGGCATGCTCGGACGGCTAGGACAAGAGACTATTGAGCGCCTCGATCAAAGCCTGCGTTTGCTGACGTTTATCGGCGAGGTGAGCGCCGCATTCCTACGCACCATCCGAAAACCTTCACGCATCCGTTGGCGGGCGCTCTTCAGCTGTGTCGAGCGTGCTGGCGTGCGCGCGATCCCGATCGTCGCCTTGCTCTCCTTTCTGCTTGGGATCGTCATCGCTTACCAAGGCGGACTTCAACTGCAAAGCTATGGCGCTAACATCTTCATCGTCGAGCTGGTAACGCTCACCATGTTCCGCGAGTTCGGTCCCATGATGACGGCGATCATCATCGCCGGCCGCACGGGGTCAGCATATACGGCCGAGATTGGGACGATGAAGGTCACGGAAGAGATCGATGCCTTGAAAACCATCGGTATCTCGCCCTTTGAGCTGCTCGTCTTGCCGAAGATTCTCGGGCTGATGATCGCCCTTCCGCTTCTGACGCTGGTCGCCGATGCGGCGGGGGTGTTAGGCGGGATGGTCATGGCGGCTACGCTCTTGGACGTGAGCTACTTGGATTTCCTCGACCGCATCCCCAGGGAAGTCACGCTCAGATCATTTCTCCTCGGTATTGGCAAGGCCCCGGTATTTGCAATGATCGTCGCCGTCGTCGGGTGCTTCCAAGGTTTCCAGGTGATGGGCAGCGCCGACAGCGTCGGCCGCCAAACGACGGTCAGCGTAGTTCAGGCGATCTTCTTAGTCATCGTCACTGACGCCGCGTTTTCAATCCTGTACAGTTGGCTTGGGATATAGTCCCCCGGAAACGCATGGCGATGTCTGGCAAGCACGTTATTGAAGCACGGGATATACGGACCTATTTCGGAGAGGTGTGCATCCACGACGGGATTGACCTCGATGTCCAACGCGGCGAGACGTTTGCCCTGGTGGGAGGCAGCGGTTCCGGGAAAACCACCTTGCTCCGCGAGATCAATATGCTCACGCGCCCGGCCTCCGGCAGCTTACAGGTACTTGGATTCGACGTATTAGCGCTGCCCGAAAATCGCTTAGACCCGTTGCGCCGGCGCATCGGCGTGATGTTTCAGCATGGAGCATTGTTCAGCGCCCTGACCGTGCTGGAGAATGTTGCCTTGGTCCTTAACGAACATACGGATCTTTCGCGTGATCTCGTACAACAGCTGGCGTTGTTAAAGATCGTCCTCGCCGGGCTCCCGGCGAGCGCCGCACATATGTATCCGCGCGAGCTGAGCGGCGGCATGCTGAAACGCGCGGCCGTCGCCCGGGCCTTGGCCCTCGACCCGGAGATCTTATTTCTCGATGAACCTACCGCGGGGCTGGATCCGCAGAGCGCCAGCGCCTTCGATGACCTCGTCATGCAGCTCAAGGAATCCCTGGGGCTGACTGTGGTGCTGGTGACGCATGATCTCGATACCCTCTGGCGGGTGACCGATCGGGTGGCGTTCCTGGCCCAGAAAAAAGTCGTGGCCCTCGGGCCGATAGCTGAATTGAGCGCGCATCCGCACCCCGAGGTCCATGCTTATTTTTCCGGTCCGCGCGGTCGCGCCGCCGCACAAGCTTACACATGGACCCGCGCGTAAACTTTACCCTCGTCGGCCTGTTCGTCCTCGTCTTCGGCGCAGCATTGATCTGGGCGGGGGTGTGGCTGAGCGCCCAAGAGGACCATAAAACCTATGAAACCTACGTCGCGTACGTGTACGAATCGGTGGCCGGCCTCTCCCCCCGCGCGGCGGTAAAATACCGCGGCGTCGATGTTGGATTCGTGCGCAAGATCGGCCTCGACAAAGATAACCCGGAGCGGGTACGGCTATTGCTCGACATCGAGGCCGGCACCCCGGTTAAGGCCGACACGGTGGCGCTATTATCGGTCTACGGCATCACCGGGCTCGCCTTTGTCGATCTGACCGGCGGCAATCGCCACTCTGCACCGTTGGCAGTTCGTTCCGGCGAACGTTACCCCGAGATCCGCACCGGACCGTCGCTGCTCGCCTCCGCGTCCAGCGGCCTGATGCAAGCTACCGAGCTGGCGCAAGAATTCAAGAAGATCGCCGAGCAGATCCTAAAGCTGTTGAACCAGGAAAATCAGGACGCGTTGAGCAACACGTTGCAAAACGTAGAGCGCATCACCACTGCACTCGCAACCCGCGACCAGGACATCGGGACCACCCTCGTGCGCGTGAGCGCCATCCTTGACAACGCCGCCCGCATGGCGCAGGAGTTACCGGCGCTCCTGAGCGCGCTACGCAAGGGTGCCGAAAGGATCGATTCCGTGCTCGGCACCTTCGATCGCACGGCCACGAATCTCGACCAGCTGATCGTCGACACGCGCGCCGATCTCGGGCGGTTCTCGCGCGGCGCCGCCGCGCAGGCCACCCCGATTTTGACTGACCTGCGCCGACTCGTGGATAACCTGCAGCGCTTGACCGAGGCGATCGAACGTGATCCCAATGCGCTCTTGTTCGGCCGGCGGGTGCGCCGGGGGCCGGGCGAATGACGATATCCGTAAAGCATGCATGCGTGTTGCTCGTGCTAGCTCTGAGTGGATGTGCTGCCTTGAATCGCACACCCGAGCAGCCGCCGCAGATCTATGTGCTCAGGGCCGCTCCCAGCGATACGCCAGCCAAGCCGGCGGAAAACCAATTAAGCGTGCTCGTTTCGGCGCCCAAGGCCTGGCCGGGTTATGACCGGGCGCGCATCGCTTATGTGCGTCATCCCCTGCAAGTCGATTACTATTCCGAGAGCGAGTGGGCCGATCAGCCTGCGCGGATGTTAGAGCCTCTATTAATGACAGCGCTACAAGAATCCAATCTTTTCAACGCGGTCGTCTCCGCAACCAGCAGTGCGATGGCGGAACTGCGGATCGATACCGAAATCGTCCAGATCCATCACGAGTTCCTGATCTCGCCAAGCCTGGGCCGAGTCGTAATCCGTGCCCAGCTCATCGACCTGACGAGGAACCGGATCCTCGGCACGCGTGTCTTCAGTGCGACCCGATCCGCTCCCACCGAAGATGCCAAAGGCGGGGTTACGGCCATCAATAATGCGTTGGAAGTGATCCTAGAGGCCATCGTGGATTTTTGGCGGGACACCCTCCGCAATCAGGATAGTTCGAGCTAGCACGATGCCAGTTAATTACACGCCGGAACAGCGCCTAAACCAGCTCCAATCCGAACTGAGTCAGCGCATACTGATTCTCGATGGCGCCATGGGGACTATGATCCAGTCTTACGGACTCGAGGAACAAGACTTTCGCGGGAAACGCTTCGCGCATCACCCCAGCCCCTTGAAGGGAAATAACGATCTACTGACGCTTACCCAGCCACAGATCATCGGCGCGATTCACCGCGCCTATCTTGAGGCCGGCGCCGATATCTTGGAGACCAATACCTTCAATTCCACGGCTATCGCGATGGCAGACTACCGGCTGGAATCTCTCGCTTACGAGTTGAACTACGCCGGAGCGCATCTGGCGCGCGCCGTCGCCGACGAGCTCGAAGAAGCGAGCCGCCCCCGGTTCGTCGCCGGCGTGCTCGGACCCACGAATCGCACGGCCTCGATCTCGCCGGATGTCAACAATCCGGGTTTCCGAAACACGACCTTCGCCGAGCTGGCCGAGGCGTACACGGTCGCTATCCGGGGCTTGCTCGATGGCGGCGCCGATGTGCTTTTGGTTGAGACCGTCTTCGACACCCTCAACGCCAAAGCGGCCTTGTTCGCCATCGACGAGTATTTCCAGAACCACAAGCTCCGCGTTCCGATCATGATTTCGGGAACCATCACCGACGCCAGCGGCCGCACCTTGACGGGCCAGACCACCGAAGCATTCTGGAATTCGGTCGCACATGCAAACCCGCTCACGGTCGGTTTGAATTGCGCGCTCGGCGCCACGGAGTTGAGGCCCTATGTCAAGGAGTTGGCGAGAGTCGCCGGCACTTACGTTAGCACCCATCCCAACGCGGGCCTGCCGAACGAGTTCGGCCAGTATGACGACAGCCCCGAGTTCATGGCCGGCGTACTGCGGGAGTTCGCCGAGAGCGCATTCCTGAACATCGTCGGCGGCTGTTGCGGCACGACGCCGGCGCACATCCGAGCAATCGCGGAGGCATTACGCGATCTCCCGCCCCGCCGCGTCCCGGAGATCCCGCGCCACTGCCGGCTGAGCGGGCTGGAACCGCTGACGATCGGAGCGGAGGTGAATTTTGTCAATATCGGCGAGCGCACCAACGTTACCGGCTCACCGAAATTCGCCGCGCTGGTGCGCGCGGGCGAGCTCGATGCCGCGGTGCAGGTGGCGCGGCATCAGGTGGAGAACGGCGCTCAGATGATCGATGTCAACATGGACGAAGGCATGCTCGATTCCGAAGCATTGATGATCCAGTTCTTGAATCTGATCTCCGCGGAGCCCGAGATCAGCCGCGTGCCGGTGATGATTGACTCCTCCAAATGGAGCATCATCGAAGCCGGACTCCGGTGCCTGCAGGGGAAAGGTGTGGTCAACTCGATTAGCCTGAAAGAAGGCGAGGAGCGCTTTGTCGAGCATGCGCGCTTGGTGCGCCGTTATGGCGCGGCGGTCGTCGTCATGGCCTTCGACGAGCGCGGGCAGGCGGATACCGTCGAGCGAAAATTCGCGATCTGTAAACGCAGCTACGAAATCCTCACTGAAAAGCTCGGGTTTCCGCCGGAAGACATCATCTTTGATCCCAACGTGTTAACGGTCGCGACAGGGATGGAAGAGCACAACGATTATGCCTTGGCGTTTTTCGAAGCCACGCGCGAGATCAAACATCACCTCCCCCACGCGCTCGTCAGTGGCGGCGTAAGCAACGTCTCGTTCTCGTTTCGCGGTAACAACCCGGTACGGGAGGCCATGCACACCGCCTTTCTGTATCACGGTATCAAGGCCGGGATGGACATGGGGATCGTGAATGCCGGGCAGCTCGGGATCTACGAGGACATAGCCCGTGAACTGATGGAAAGGACTGAAGATGTCCTTTTGAATCGCCGTGCCGACGCCACCGAAACCTTGGTCAAATTTGCCGAAACCGTCAAGGGCGAAGCGCGAGAAAAACACGATGATTCCGCCTGGCGTAACCACAGTGTGCAAGAACGCCTGGTGCATGCTCTCGTCAAAGGGATCACCGATTACATCGAAAGCGATACGGAAGAAGCGCGGCAAGCTCATGAGCGCGCGCTGCAGGTCATCGAAGGCCCGCTCATGGACGGCATGAACGTGGTCGGTGATCTCTTCGGGGCGGGCAAGATGTTTTTACCCCAAGTCGTCAAGAGCGCGCGCGTGATGAAAAAAGCGGTCGCCCACCTCGTCCCTTATATCGAGGCGGAAAAACGCGCCGGCGGCGTCATTCGGAATAACGGCAAGATCATTATGGCCACCGTCAAGGGTGATGTGCACGACATCGGCAAGAATATCGTGGGCGTCGTCCTCCAATGTAACAACTTCGAGGTCATCGATCTCGGCGTTATGGTTCCGGCGGAAAAGATCCTCGAGACCGCGAGGCAGGAACACGCCGATTTTATCGGCCTGAGCGGCCTCATCACGCCATCTCTCGATGAGATGGTGGACGTCGCCAAGGAAATGCAGCGCCAAGGCTTCATGATCCCCCTTCTCATCGGCGGCGCCACGACCTCACGTACACACACGGCGGTCAAGATCGCACCGAATTACCAACAGCCCACGGTCCATGTGCGCGATGCCTCGCGCGCGGTCGGAGTCGCCACGAAGTTGATGAGCCAGGAACTGCGAAAAGAGTTCGCCGCTAGAATAAATCAGGAATACGAGGAAGTGCGCGAACGCCATAAGGGACGCCAAGCGCGCACCGAATGGATAAGCCTCGCCGCGGCACGGCAAAATAAACTCGCGGCGGATTGGCGCGCGTACAATCCTCCCGCACCAAAGCAACTGGGAGTTTCCGTGTTCGCGGATTACTCCTTGGAGGAGATCAGCCACTACATCGATTGGACGCCTTTCTTTATCGCCTGGGAGCTTGCGGGACGTTATCCGCGGATCTTGGACGATGTCACCGTCGGCGATGCGGCGCGTAGGCTTTTCCGTGACGCCCAGGTGATGCTAGCGCAGCTCATCGAGGAAAAATGGCTGCGCGCATCCGGTGTCGTCGGCTTATTCTCCGCGAATACCGTCGCCGAGGACGACATCGAGATCTATACCGATGAGACTCGTTCCGGGGAACTCACGGTGATCCACTCCTTGCGGCAACAACAGAAACGGCCACCGGGACAGCCCAATCTCGCGTTGGCCGATTTCGTCGCGCCGAAGGAAACCGCCGTCGCGGATTATATCGGCGCCTTCGCGGTCACCGCCGGCATCGGCATAGAGGAAATCATCAAGCGCTTTGAGGATCAACACGACGATTATTCGTCCATCATGATTAAGGCATTAGCGGACCGTCTGGTCGAGGCCTTCGCGGAGCGCTTGCATCAACGCGTGCGCAAGGAATTCTGGGGTTACGCGCCCGAGGAAAGCATTGAAAACGACGGGCTGATCGACGAAAGCTATCAAGGGATCCGTCCCGCGCCCGGCTACCCGGCCTGTCCCGATCACACCGAAAAACCCTTGCTATGGCAACTGCTCGATACCGAACAGCACACCGGGATCCGCCTCACCGAAAGCTACGCGATGTACCCGATGGCCTCGGTAAGCGGCTGGTATTTCTCTCATCCACAGGCGCGTTATTTCGGACTGGGACCGATCAACGAAGACCAGGTCCACGACTATGCACGGCGCAAGGGTGTGGACCTTAAAGCGATCGAGCGTTGGCTCGGGCCGAGCTTGGGATATGAGCCCAATGAATAAGGTCTGCCATCCTTCAAGACGGCGTTACGCCCGGTGCCGCACGGCGGCTACGTTATCAAGATAACGGCCGCAGAGCCGCTATAGCGCCAAGTCACGGCGCATAACAAGCGCCGCCGTGTTCAACTGACCATCGCGAGGGAAATCACCATGGAGATCGCAGGCTACGTTTTGCTCACCGCGGCCGTTACCGTTTTCATCTACGGCGCCCTCGCTTATAACCGCTTCGTGATGCTGAAGCACAACGTCCGTAAGGCATGGGGAAACGTCGATGTGCTGCTCAAACAGCGCCATGACGAGCTGCCAAAACTGGTCGCCACCTGCAAGGAATACATGAAACACGAACAAGATACCCTGCGCAAGGTCGTTGAGGCGCGAAGTATGGTCGCCGCGGCACGTGAAGCCACGGATATTCCCGCCCTCGGCGCCGCGGAGAAGTTGTTGCGCTCCGGTCTTGGGCAACTCTTCGCACTGGTCGAGAACTACCCTGATCTTAAAGCCAACGAGACCTTTCACCATCTGCAAAGCCGCATCACCGGCCTGGAGCACGACATCGGCGATCGGCGCGAGTTTTATAACGAGGCGGTGAACGTTAATAACGTCGGCATCGAGCAATTCCCCGATTTGTTCATCGCGAGGTTATTCGATTTTCGAACGCACGAGGTACTGCTCTTCGAGGCCACGGAAAAGACAGACGTCGATCTTCGCGTTTTATTTCAAAGCCCTTAGTCAATCGTGATGTTTGGCCCGTGGTGGCTGGATCTCGGCCACGGCTGGATTTCGGCAAGCTACGTGGCCTTGCTCGCGGGTGTGTGGTATGCGCCTCGGCCCTTGGTTCGATTAGTGTTGCTTGGGGCGATTGTGATCGCGAGCCTGTGGGCGTGGTTAAGCGCCTATCGGCGCTACCACCTCATTACCGACACGCCAAGCTCGGCCATCCGCAGCGCGGCCCAAGGCTACACCGAGCTCTACGGCCGCTGCGAACTGCATCCGGGAACCCTCCCGATTGGCTTTAGATCGGGACCGCCGTGCGTATGGTATCGCTACAAGGTCCATCGCCAAAGCGGAAGTCCTTGGACACCCCACTCACACGGTCAGAGTACGGATACTTTCGTTTTGAGCGACGCAACCGGTCAATGCGTCATCGATCCCGACGCTGCGGAGGTAGTTACGACGCATAGATCACGCTGGCGGGAAGGCGATTTTTGGCTCGATGTGGAATACCTGGCACCTGGAGATAATCTATACGCACTCGGAGACATCGTGAGCATCGGTCATCACCGCACGCCGACGGAGCGTAGTCATGAGGTAAGTCTATTGTTACGCGAATGGAAACACGACCGGGAAGGGCTGACGAAGCGTTTCGATAGTGACGGCGATGGCCAGATCAACCTCCAAGAATGGAACCAAGCTCGGGGCGCGGCGGAAGATCAAGTGGATCGCGAGTGCATCGACCGGCCCATCGACTCATTACTAATGCGCTCACCGGAAGGCAGACGACCCTACTTGCTTTCGAACCGAGACCCCAAGGACCTCGCCACTCGCTACCAAAGGTGGTCTTGGTTGCATGCCATCGTGTTCGCGGGCACGAGCGTGGCGACGCTCGTTTGCCGGTTCTCATGACACGCAGTTTTACCGCCAAGATTATACACACGTTTGGTTACGTTTTTGCCTTACTCTTGGTAACCATTGCTTCGAGTTCCCGAGCTTGGGAGCCGAACATCCAAGGTATCTAATTCGCCAACAACGGAGGTACTTATGAACGATCAGCTAGAGCCCTCGCAGACATTCGAAATCTGGTGGACCTCGGAAATCGACGGCGCCTATCGCCGTTGGATCGCACAGCAGCCGGGAGGGTCCGCGCTTTCAGACTTCGACGCGCGCCGCTCCTTTGCTCACGAAGCCGGGCTGCTACCCGCATGGGCGCGATAGACTCATCCCTTACTTACCCGAGACCCGTTGCTGCTGTATGACTATCCCGGTGTTCGGACAGGGAGATCCAGATGCGCGCGGATCTTTGAAGCCGCAAGGTTACGGAGGCGATCGGTGCTGGCGGGCAAGACACAAAGGATAACCCTCGCAGGGAATCGAACGGCAAGCGCGGTGGACGCCGACCCATTCAATGATGCGGAGCGTAGTACCGTTGCTACGCGCTTGTTCGAAGGTCCTGGCCCATCAACACCGGATCTGGATCGGCCTTTAAGCGTACCTGGGTACACGCTCATCCGTGAAATCGGCACGGGCGGAATGGCGTCTATTTTTCTCGCTGAACGTCACGCAGATGGGCAGCATCTGGTACTCAAAATCCTACCTTTCAAAGCGCAAGAGAACCCCGTTCCGTTTAAACGCTTCATGCGAGAATACAACCTCCTGAGAAAACTCTGCCACCCTCACGTCGCCAGAGTCTTAGAGCGTGGATTCGCGAGCGACCTGGCCTATATCGCAATGGAATACTTCCCGGCAGGCGATTTAAAAACACGGATAAAGCAGAGTATAGACCCAGCGGCCGCGATGTACTTCCTCCGTCAGATTTCATTAGGGCTAGAAGCGGTCCACCGGATTGACGTGATCCATCGGGATCTTAAACCGGCTAATATCTTGTTCCGGGATGAGCAGCGCTTGGCTATCACCGATTTCGGGATAGCGAAAGATACCAATGCCAGCGGAGATCTCACCTCGGCAAACTCGCTTCTGGGCACCGCATACTATATTAGTCCCGAACTAATCACCCGCCAGGGTTTGGATAAACGCAGCGATCTCTATAGCCTCGGCGTCATCCTATATCAGATGTTAACGGGGGTCCTGCCCTATCGCGGCGCCACTCCCTACGAGGTCTTTCAAGCTCATCTCGAGACTCCGATTCCAAGCCTTCCGTCCGAAATCTCGCGTTATCAGTCCTTGGTTAACACATTGCTTGCTAAAGACCCCAACGATCGATTCCAAAGCACCGCTGAATTGCTTGATGGTTTGGACCGGGCCGCGTAAAGCGGCGCCGTTGCGGTTCGAGACGATCTAGGCGGGTGTTGGGACAGGCAGCAGCTTCTTGACGACATCGTCAAAGGCTGCCTGCTGCACAGGCGTCGCGAGATAGGTATCGCAGCTCGCAAGCGCGATCTTGCCTTTGATACTCTCCGCGGGCGAAGCGCTGGCCACGAGCAGAACCACCGGGGTTGTTCGTTTCTTAGGGTCGCGCTTGATCATCCGGCAGATTTCGTAACCGTCTATCCCCGGTAACATCACGTCAAGAAATATGATGTCGTAGCGTTTGTTATTGATGAACTCGATCGCCTCTTCCCCGGTCTGTGCGAGATCGACGTGGGAGGCAGTCGGTTTAAGTGCGTTCTTTAGCTGCGTCCTGACCGGGAAACTGGCATCCACGACGAGCGCCTTCACACCAGGCAAGCCTTGCACGCCTCGCGTCCCAGTATCGGTGCGTGTTATCGTGTCGTCCGCAGAGACCGACGCAGCGTCGCGCGGCGCACCATGCTCCTCAATGGCAACCTTCTCCAACATGGCTAGAAGCCGCGTTGCGCTCACTGGTCGCTGAATCAAATATTTCGGATTGTCCGCGGGCTGCTCGCGCGCCAACACAACACCGGAGATCGTTTTTCCTTGTGCTTTAGCCTTGAGAAAACCGCTCCAACTCTGGAGAGCCTGTGGCGTATCCGAATCGATAAGCACTATGTCCGGCGCAGTCTCAGGACTCCCTACATAAGGCAAAAAGCGCAGCGCCTGCGATTGCGAAGTCTCCACGATCTGCTGCAACCATCGGAGTTCACCTTCACCTAGGCCAATGGTCGCAACGGTAAATGTCGCGTTATTCATTACTCTATTGATACTCCAAATTTTAGCATCGGCTTGTGTCATTCTGGCCGCGTCCCCATCGACGATGCGGAACTGCCGCTCCATTTGTATTGCGCTATTCCCGGCTCTGGACTGTCGCACCGTGTATCGGCGTCGTTATCCAGAACTTCAGCGGATCATCAGTATTTCCGATAGGTAGCTAATCATGTTGAGCCCGGCGTGCGGGTGACGCATTTTTTTCTGCTCCATTCGGTCCTCCCGACCATCGGGTGATAACAATGATGCCGTCGGGTGGAGCGCTTTAGGCTTCCAGCTAACGTCTCGTTCCATTGCGAACAGTCTTTGGGATCCTACCCCGAAAGCGGCTATGGGGAACCAGGCGAATAATCCGCGTGCTCCGTGTTCCGCTGCGCTATAGACGGGCGACGACTACTGATATGCCTTCCAGGCCGACACCCCATATGGAACCCAGCGTGAATATTGCATTATGGCCCGAGCCGATCCATGGCTCACATCGAGGCCGGACAGATACACGCAATCCTTATCCTGCCGGGTAACGCTCAGAGGCTGTGAAAAAATTGTTTGCAGGGGGATCGCCAATTGATCATGAATATGCGATCTTAGCACCATGAGCAAAGAACCTTCGCTGTTCCCTG
>JGI24973J35851_1000009_pt1 | contig 30621 bp, 25 predicted proteins | sample AntDryMetagUQ889_FD_35851 | JGI IMG/M metagenome (IMG submission 35851) | reverse complement strand
CACGGTGATATCCAGCGAAAAGCAAAAAACTCACTAAACCCTATGTCCGACGCCATTTCCCGCCGCTTACCCCCAGAATTTATGCAACTGGAAGGTCTATAATACCTGTAGGAACGCGACCAGGTCCTTTTTCTCCGGTTCGGTCAACTTGAGCGCCAGCACCAGATTGAAGAATTCCACCGTATCCTCCAGGGTCAGCAACCGCCCATCGTGCAGATACGGCGGTGAATCCTTGATACCGCGCAAGGGAAAGGTCTTGATCGGGCCATCGGCAGAGGCCATCCTGCCGTTGATCATCTGCGGCCTGTAGAAGCGTTCCACCTGAAGATTGTGCATGAGGTTATCGGTGTAATAGGGGGGCGTGTGGCAGGTGGCGCACTGCCCCTTGCCGAAGAACACCCGCTGGCCGCGCATCTCGGCCTCCGCGGCTTTTTGCTCGTCTAGCTTGCCGAAGACATCGAGCTTCGGGGCGGGCGGGAAGTCCAGCAGCTCTTGGAGCTCCGCCATGAAGTGGACCTGGCTGCCGCGCTCTAGGATGTTGACTCCTTTCTTCTGGGCGATGACCGGATCGCCGTCAAAGTAGGCGGCGCGCTGCTCGAACTCGGTAAAGTCTTCCACGCTCCGCAAGGCGCGTTGAGAACCGAAGAGCCGCTGGATGTTGACCCCGCGCAGCGTAGGCGTGTCGATGCGGTGGCGAAACTCCTGCGGGCGGACATCGCCGGCGAGATGCGTCGCCGCGTTCGTATGGCCGTTCGCGTGGCACTCGAAGCACGTGACGCCGCGGCTCGGGCGCTCGCTGCGCCGGTCCTCGGTCTGATTGAACTGCTGCTGCGGAAAGGGGGTGAGCAGCAGGCGCAGCCCCTCGATCTGCTTGGGATTCAGGATGCCGTTGAAGAGCTCATAGTAGTTTTCAATCGTCACGAGCTTGCCATGCGAGACATCGCCCAAGTCGGGGCGGGTGGTCAGAAAGATCGGCGGCGGAAACTCGGGAAGAAAATGGTCCGGCAGGTCGAAGTCCAGATCGAAGCGGGTGAGGTCTCGGTCTTCCTGCTTCTTGATCTCTTTGATATGGAACTCGGGGAAGACCATGCCACCCTCGGGATGGTTCGGATGCGGCAAGGGGTAGAGGCCCGCGGGCCAGGCGTCCTGGCTCTGGATCTCGGCCGGACTCATCGCCGCGAGCCTAGCCCACGTCACTCCCTCGGGGAGCTTGACCCGCACCCCTTCCTGGATCCGTTTGCCGCCCGTCATGGTCACGCCCTCGGCCGGGTGCTCGGCCAGGTCATAACGCTCCTCCAGCAAATCCTTCTGCCGTTGCATGACCTTCCCCTTCGCCGCCTTCAAGCGCTCCAGGGTGGTCGCGAAGGCCTTCTTGGGATCTACGGGCAGGTAGCTCGTCGCTTGCTCTTCAGCAAGCGAGGTCTTGTCCGCACCCAAAACGCCGAACATCATGATGACGATCACCACCGCCGAGTGTGCTCGTTTGAATCTTTTCCGGTTCATAGACTCCCCCTGTTCCAGCGGATGGATGTTGCTGAGCGGTAGCGGCACTTATCCGCTACCGCCGTTCCCACGGGTTATCGGACAGATCTCTCTGCATTCGCCGAGAATAATGCAGCGTTAGCAGCCTGTCCAAGACTTTCTAACGCTCCCTTGTAGGCGTCGCCTATGGCGATGCGGCCAAGTTGCTAAGGATTTCCGCCGGGTTCGTCATACGAATCCAGTTTATAATGCCCGGCCGATTCACGTTGAAGGAGAGGGAAATATGCGTCCAAGCGGACGAAAGGCCGATGAATTACGACCGATTGCAATCAAACGCAACTTTACCCGCTATGCCGAAGGTTCCGCGTTAGTCGAATACGGACACACCAAGATCATCTGCAACGCGAGCATCGATGAGCGCGTTCCCCCGTTTCTGCGCGGTAGCGGGAAAGGCTGGGTGACCGCCGAATACGGCATGCTACCGCGGGCGACGAACAGCCGCATGCGACGGGAGTCGAGCGACGGGAGGCAAAGCGGCAGGACGCTCGAGATCCAGCGGCTCATCGGTCGATCCTTGCGCGCGGTGGTTGATTTTAGCGCTTTAGGCGAACGCACGGTCACGATCGACTGTGACGTCATCCAAGCCGACGGGGGCACGCGCACCGCTTCCATCACCGGCGGCTACGTGGCTCTGGCGGACGCGATCGCCACGCTGGTCCAAAAAGGCGTGTTTAAGACGAGCCCGATCCACGGTATGGTCGCCGCCGTGTCGGTCGGCATTTACCGCGGTAATCCCGTCGTGGATCTCGATTACAGCGAGGACAGCGAGGCGGAAACCGATATGAATGTGGTGATGAACGAAATGGGCAACTTTGTCGAACTGCAAGGAACGGCCGAAGGTCACGCCTTTCGCATGGATGAGCTGCACAAGATGCTCGACCTCGCCCGTCAAGGAACCGCCAAGCTTATCGCGCTGCAACGCCAAATATTAGCCACGTGACAACCGCGGAAAACGAGATCCTTCCGCGCCGGGTGCTCGTCGCGAGCGCCAATCACGGCAAGCTTCAAGAGATTGCCGCGATCCTCGGCGGCGTGGGAATCGAGGTTCTCGCACAGTCGGAATTTCACCTTGGCGAGGCCGCGGAAACCGGGCTCACGTTCGTTGAAAATGCTATTATAAAGGCACGCTGGGCGGCGGCCCGGACGGGTCTTCCCGCCATCGCCGATGATTCCGGCCTTGAGGTCGAGGCCCTCGGCGGCGCTCCCGGGATCTATTCGGCGCGCTATGCCGGGCCGGAGGCTAGCGATCAAGCGAATGTAGACAAGGTATTGCGCGAGGCGGCGCCCGTCCCGGACGACCGCCGCCAGGCCCAATTTCATTGCACCATGGTTTATCTCAGGCAGGCCGCCGATCCCTCCCCGCTCATCGCCCAGGGCGTTTGGGAAGGCCGCCTGCTGCGCGCCCCTCAGGGTCGCAATGGGTTCGGCTATGACCCGATCTTTTACCTACCGGAGCATGCGTGCTCGGCCGCCGATCTGGATGCGAAAACCAAGAACCGCTTGAGCCACCGGGGTCACGCGTTGCGACAACTGTACGCGCTGCTATGCGCGCGCTATCGCCTGGCGTAGCTCATGAAGCTGCGGGAGCCGCCACCGCTTTCGCTCTATGTCCACTTCCCGTGGTGCGTGCGCAAATGCCCGTATTGTGACTTCAACTCGCACGAGGTCCGCGGCGATCTTCCGGAGCAAGACTATTTACAAGCTCTGCTCCGGGATCTCGCCTACGAACGGGCGCGCGTACCGAAGCGCGAAGTGATCAGCGTGTTTATCGGGGGCGGTACGCCGAGCCTATTGACCGGAGAGGCGCTGAGCGCTCTGCTGGATGGGATCCGCGGGCGGCTGCGGCTCGGCGCGGAAGCCGAGATCACCTTGGAATCCAATCCCGGCACGCTAACCGCCGAGCGCCTCCGGGACTACAAGCACGCCGGGGTCAACCGCTTGTCGATCGGCGTTCAAAGCCTGCGCGATCCCCAATTGGCGTCGCTCGGCCGCATCCACAGCGGGGACGAGGGCCGGCGTGCGTTCCACGCCGCGCGCGAGGCCGGATTCGACGACATCAACCTGGACTTGATGTTCGGGCTCCCGGAAGATACTCGCGCGGGCGCGCTTTACGATTTAGCTCAAGCCCTCGCCCTCGGGCCTGAACACCTGTCGTGGTATCAGTTGACCATCGAACCCAACACCGCGTTTTTCCGCCGCCCGCCACCGCTCCCCGATGACGACGCGCTCTGGGAGATCTACCAGGACGGCCAGGCCGCGCTCGCCGCGCACGGCTATGTCCAGTACGAGGTGTCGGCCTATGCGCGCGGGGAGCGCCACTGCCGCCATAACCTCAACTACTGGCGCTTCGGCGATTACCTGGGCATCGGCGCGGGTGCTCATGGAAAAATCAGCGATCCGGTCGAACAGCGGATCGTGCGCACGGCCAAGCGCCGCAACCCCAAGACCTTCATGGACGGGGCTGGGACCGCGGCCGCGATTCAGGATGAACACCGCGTCGGCGCGGACGAAATTATCGTCGAATTCATGATCAACGCCCTGCGGCTTCGAGGCGGATTCCCCTCGACACTTTTTAACCAGCACACGGGCTTGCCCATTGAGATCATCGAACCTTCCTTGGTCGACGCCGCCCAACGGGGCCTCGTCGATTACAGCGCTGGGCATATCCAACCCACTGCGCTCGGTCTCCGCTATCTGAACGAGTTAGTGTATTTGTTCTACGATCACGGCACGAATTTCAAGCGGGCCGTGTAAGCGGCTTGCGCGCGGGCGAAAACTACCACTTCGCCAAGCCCGGCCTCCGCGCGCCGCCCGCGCTCGCTGCGCGCGCCGCCCCGCTACGCGCTAACTCAATCATGTCGTGGAGCACAAAAGCGGTCTCGTACAGCGTCACCTGGCCGATGTCGATGGGTTCATCGGCATTAGCGGCGCTCGAATCGCTTGCTTTCCGGTAAGCAGTCGGCGTCACCTTGAAAACTTCGCGATAACGCTTTTCCAATTCGCGTTGCCAGCGCTCCTCCGCCTCCTGCTGTTCGCGGCGTTTACGCTCGAGGAGACTGACGCGATTGCGCACCTCTTCCTGCCGATGGCGTTGCGCTTCATGAATCAACAGCGAAAAGATAGGCGCCTGGCTGACCCGGGATTTGTGGCGCCATCGGGCCTCCTGAAGCGTGTGCATCGGAGCGCTCAATGGGGCGTACTTCGCCGCTCCGATCCGATCCCAGGGCAAGGCGTTATCGAATGTCCGTTCGCCCAAATCGGTGCGGTGTAATACCGCCGGGAAAACGATATCCGGCACCACACCGCGGTGTTGCGTACTGCTACCGTTGATACGGAAGAATTGCGCCACCGTGGCCTTGAGTTGGCCGAGATCCTCGCCCTCGGTGCTATCGATTTGATCGAGGTCGATTAGATTCTGTACGGTGCCCTTGCCGAACGTGGGCTCGCCGACCACGATCCCGCGCCGGTAATCCTGGATCGCGGCCGCAAAGATCTCCGAGGCGGAGGCGCTCTGCCGGTCCACCAAAACGGCAAGCGGCCCCTTATACATCACGGCGGGGTCCGGATCTTCATTCACATCGATGGCGCCCGAGGCGTCCCGCACTTGCACGATCGGCCCCTCGGGAATAAACAAGCCCGTAAGCTCCGTGGCCTCGACTAAGGATCCGCCTCCGTTGCCGCGCAAGTCCATGACGATGCCATCCACCTTGGCCTGGTTCAGCTTGACGATCAATGCCCTCACATCGCGGGTGGTACTGCGATAATTTTTCTCGCCCCGCGCCCGCGCGGCAAAGTCGATATAAAACGCGGGGAGCGTGATCACACCGATGCGCATGACGGGCTTCTCCCGCGGCACCTCGATCACGGCCTGCTTCGCGGCTTGATCTTCCAATTTGATCTTCTCGCGCGTCAGAACGATGACCTTCGTCGGCGCGCTGGTGGCCACACCCTTCGGAATGAGCTGTAGTCTAACGACGGTGCCGCGTGGTCCGCGAATGAGGTCCACGACTTTTTCCAGGCGCCATCCGATGATATCGACCCAAGAACCCGCCGACCCCTGCGCAACGGCGACGATCCGATCCTCCGGCTTGAGCCGTCCGCTCTTGGCCGCGGGCCCCCCGGCCACCACCTGCTGCACGATCGTGTATTCGTTTTCATTCCGTAACACCGCGCCCACGCCTTCCAGCGATAGGCTCATGCGGATCTTGAAGTCCTCGGAGTTGCGCGTGGAAAAGTAGGAGGTGTGCGGTTCCACACTCGCCGTGTAGGAGTTGATGAAGATCTCGTAAACGTCATCCGCCGACAATTGATAGGTATGGCGCGCAAGCCCCTGATATCGGTCGGAGATGGTGTTTACGGCTTGCTTTTGATCCTGGCCGGTGATCAAGAGGTTCAACACGTCATTCTTGACGCGCTTGCGCCAGAGATCATCAAGCTCTCCGCGGTCGCGCGCCCAGGGGGCGCGGCTGCGGTCGACCACAAGCTCCTCATCAACGGTGAAATCAAGCGGCTGCGCCAGGAACTCACGGGCGTAGGTGACCCGCTCCTCGAGCCTCCCGCGGAACACCTTGAAGATCTCGAACGCCGCCTCAAGCTTAGCTTCCTTCACGGCCTCGTCCAATTGGTCTCGATAGATCGCGAAGCGGTTCATGTCTTCGAGCAGGAAATAACTGCGATTCGGATCCAAGGACTCGACGTAGCGTTTCAACACCTCGGCCGACATGGCGTCATCGAAGCTCACCTTCTTATAATGGTAATTGGCGAGGTAGTGCGCGATGAGCTTGGTCGCGCGCCGATGCTCGGGTGCCGCCATCAGCTCGGCATCGCCGACGCGCGGTGAGGCGCCAAAGCTTCCTTGCGCCAGAGCGGCCAGGCACGCAATCAGTAGCCATCGAATTTTCGGCATCATGGACGTGGCTCCGTCACTGCGGCAGGCAATGTAAGATTCCAATCGGGAGTACGCTATCGCGGTACGGCAAAGCTTAAAACCTCTCGCCTCGTCGGCAGGGTAAAAGATACCACGTAATTTTGTTATTACATAAACGGCTTGTGCGGGCGGTAGTCGGAGATCGCCAGCGCCGGGTTTAGAAAGTGCAAAACGTGTGCCGCAGCATCTATGATAAAGTCTAACCATGCAATGGACGCCTCAAGTAACTGTCGCCGCTCATCCGAACGACCGCATCATCGTCGCTCTCTCGGGCGGAGTGGACTCCGCCGTCGCGGCCTTGCTCATGAAACGTCAAGGCTATGTGGTCAGCGGCGTGTTCATGAAAAATTGGGAGGATGACGATACGGAAAGCGACTGTCCGAGCCGCGAGGATCTCATCGACGCCGTGGCGGTCGCCGAGCGCCTCGGCATCGATATCGAAGTTGTCAACTTCGCCGCCGAGTATCGTCAACGCGTATTCAGCCGTTTTCTCGCTGAGCTGCAAGCGGGGCGGACGCCCAACCCGGACGTGGTATGCAACCGCGAGGTCAAATTCAAGGCCTGCCTCGACCACGCGCTGGCGTTGGGTGGCGGCTCTATGGCCACGGGACACTACGCACGGATCGCGCATCGGCAGGGGCAGTTGCTACTGTTGCGGGGGATCGACCCGGCCAAGGACCAGAGCTATTTCCTCTATATGCTCGGCCAAGCTCAGTTAGCTCATAGTGTATTTCCGATCGGGTCCATGCGTAAATCAGAAGTACGCGCGGCGGCCGCCGAGGCACGGCTCGCGGTACACGACAAACGCGACAGCACCGGGATCTGCTTTATCGGCGAGCGCCGCTTTCGGCCGTTTCTCAGCCGCTACCTTCCCATCACCCCGGGTGAGATCCGCAGCCTCGAAGGCGAGGTGCTCGGCGAGCATCCCGGCGTCGTCTATTACACGCTTGGCCAGCGCGAGGGACTCGGGATCGGTGGCGTCAAGGGAGCCTTGGAAGCACCGTGGTACGTCTTGGACAAGGACCTGAAAAACAATGTGCTCGTGGTGGGACAAGGACATGAGCACCCGCGGCTTCTCTGCCAGTCACTGGAGGCGTCGTCTTTGCACTGGGTGGCCGCTCGTGCCCCGGTGCTTCCATTGCGATGCACGGTGAAAACCCGTTACCGCCAAGCCGACCAGCCGGCCACGATCATGGCGATCGACGCTGGCCGCTGCCGGCTCGTGTTCGAGGCGCCACAATGGGCGGTCACGCCCGGCCAAGCCGCGGTGTTCTATCAGGAGGAAGTGTGTCTAGGCGGAGCGGCTATCGATCGCGTCTTCCACGACGCCCCCTGATAGCCTATCGGTTCACCGCCGGATAGCGGATAATTAATAACATCGCCTGCGGGGAAGGTACCGCGCAGGCGACCAAAGGGGAGAGTTGCACCACTCCCCTTTGAAAACCCCAATGCTAAAGTGCCGCAAGCGGCGGGGTAGTAGTGAATTATGCGATTCCTCGTTACATGGGAGAAATGATGAACGACAGTTATAACACTCGGGAGATCATCGAGGCCGCTAACGCGCCTTATCAAATCTACAATCTCACGGCCCTTGAGCGCCGTTATCCCACGGCGATGCTCCCCTACTCCCTCAAGATCCTCTTGGAAAACCTCTTGCGCCATGAGGACGGCGTTAACGTTACCAAAGCAGACATCGAGGCGCTTGCCACCTGGGATCCAAAGGCCGTCCCCAACAAAGAGATCGCCTTCACGCCGGCGCGCGTCCTGATGCAAGACTTCACGGGGGTGCCGGCGGTCGTTGATCTCGCCGCGATGCGGGAAGCCATGCAGCGCCTCGGAGGCGACCCCGCCAAGATCAATCCCTTGTCTCCCGCCGAGCTGGTCATCGACCACTCCGTTCAGGTCGATGTCTTCGGCAGCACGGATGCCGTGGAAAAAAACGCAGCGATCGAATTCGAGCGCAATCAAGAGCGCTATGTGTTTCTGCGCTGGGGGCAACAGGCCTTCTCGAACTTCAAAGTCGTGCCGCCCGACACGGGCATCGTCCATCAGGTCAACCTCGAATATCTGGCCCGCGTCGTCTACTCTCAAGGTGTCAACGGAACCGCCCAAGCCTATCCCGACACCGTGGTCGGAACCGACTCGCACACGACGATGATCAATGGGCTCGGGGTGCTCGGCTGGGGCGTCGGGGGCATCGAGGCCGAGGCGGCGATGTTAGGCCAACCGATCACGATGCTGATCCCGCAAGTGGTCGGATTTAGCCTCACCGGGCGCCTGCCGGAAGGCACGACCGCGACCGATCTCGTGCTCACCGTCACGCATATACTCAGGAAAAAGGGCGTGGTCGGTAAGTTCGTCGAATTTTTCGGCGAGGGACTCGACCACCTCCCCTTAGCCGATCGGGCCACGATCGCCAATATGGCGCCCGAGTACGGCGCGACCTGCGGTATTTTTCCCATCGATCACGAAACCATCAATTACCTGCGGCTCTCCGGCCGCGCCCCGGAACAGGTTGCTTTGGTGGAGACCTATGCGCGCGCACAAGGGTTTTGGCGTGACGCCAAGAGCCCCAGCGGTCGTTACACAGAGGTGCTCGCGCTCGACATGGGCAGCGTCGAACCGTCGCTTGCCGGACCCAAGCGGCCCCAGGATCGGATCGCCCTCAAGAACGCCAAGGAGGTGGTGTCGAAGGTGCTGCGCGTCTATCAGGAAGAGCGCTCCGGCGCGGCCGGAAAGGACCGGGACATGGCGCGCTTTGACAATGAGGGCGGCGGAACCGCGGTGGGCGGCGCGGAAGCCCATCACACGGGTGTGGAAATGATCACAATCAACGGGCGCGACGCGGCGCTCAAGGACGGCGCCATCGTCATCGGGGCGATCACCTCTTGCACCAACACCTCCAATCCGAGCGTGATGATGGCGGCAGGCGTGCTGGCAAAGAAAGCGTGCGAGCGCGGCCTGCGGGTCAAGCCCTGGGTCAAGACCAGTCTCGCCCCCGGTTCGCAGGTGGTGAGCGCGTACTTACGGAAGGCGGGGCTCATGCCGTACCTCGAAGAGCTTGGCTTTCACGTCATCGGCTACGGTTGCACGACTTGCATCGGGAACTCGGGGCCCTTGCCCGATGTGGTCAGTCAAGGCATCGCGAAAGGGACTTTGGTCGTATGCTCAGTTCTATCGGGAAACCGGAATTTCGAGGGCCGCGTCCACCCCGAGGTCAAAATGAACTTCCTGGCCTCGCCGCCGCTGGTCGTTGCCTATGCCATCGCCGGCACCATGGACATCGACCTCTATAATGATGCGCTGGGAACGGACCGCTCCGGTGCGCCGGTCTACCTCAAGGACATTTGGCCCACCCAATGGGAAATCAACGATATGGTCCTGCGCACACTCGACTCGGCGATGTTCTCGACGAGTTACGACGGTGTATTTACGGGGGATGCGCGCTGGGCTGGCATGAACGTGCCTACCGGCACGCTGTACCGGTGGGACCCGGCATCGACGTACATCAAGAATCCCCCCTACTTCGATGGCATGGGAAGAGAGCCACAGGAGATACATCCAGTCAACCGGGCGCGGGTGTTGGCCCTCTTGGGCGATTCCATCACCACCGATCATATCTCTCCCGCGGGTTCGATCAAGGTTGATAGTCCGGCGGGGCGTTATCTGATCGAGCGCGGAGTGCAACCCAAGGATTTCAATTCTTATGGGGCGCGCCGCGGCAATCATGAGGTCATGATGCGCGGCACCTTCGCCAATATACGCTTGCGCAACCGCCTGGTTCCCGGAACCGAGGGGGGGTGGACGCGGTATCAACCCTCCGGCGAGCAACTTAGCATTTACGACGCCGCTGTTCGCTATCAAGGCGAAGGAGTCCCGTTATTGATCATTGGCGGTAAGGAATACGGTACCGGCTCTTCCCGTGACTGGGCCGCGAAGGGCACCCGGCTGCTCGGGGTCCGCGCGGTGCTCGCCGAGAGCTTCGAGCGCATCCATCGCTCGAACCTGGTCGGCATGGGGGTCTTGCCCTTGACCTTCAAGGACGGGCAGAACGCCGAAACCTTGGGGCTCACCGGCGCGGAGAGTTACGACATTGAGGAGGTCGAAGTCGGCGCGCGCGAAGTCACGGTCGTGGCGGCGGGAGCGGGCGGCCGCACGCAGCGTTTTTCCGCCGACGTGCGCGTCGATACGCCGAAGGAGTGGGAGTATTACCAGCATAGCGGGATCCTGCCTTACGTGCTGCGGCAGCTTGCCGGTTGAGCCTTCGAACACACCACGGTGACCACGGAATGCGGCCATGACCGACAGCGCGCCCGATCTCGGGCTAATATCGCTCTTTGTCAGCGCTTTCATTTCGGCAACGATCGCGCCCGGCGGCTCGGAAGCGGTCCTTGCCTGGCTCGCGCTGCGCTCGGAAACCGCGCCCAGCCTATTGCTGTCGGTAGCAACCGTCGGCAATACCCTCGGTGCGCTGACGACCTGGCTGCTTGGGTATTTCGTCGCCCGCGGCTACCCCATCGAACGATTCGCGAAGGGTAAGAGCGAGCGAGCACTCCTGATGGTGCGCCGCTGGGGCACACCGGTGTTGTTACTGTCCTGGCTGCCTCTCATCGGCGATGCGTTGTGCCTGGCCGCGGGATGGTTGCGGCTTCCCTTCTTGAGATCGTTGACGGCGATCGCCATCGGCAAGGCCGCGCGCTATGCGGTTATTTTGTACACCCTAGCCTAGAGGAAGCTCTGCAAAAGTGTCGCGAGCAAGCCCAGATGCGCGAAGCCGCGGAGCGAGTCGCGAGACATATCAGCTAGATAGGCGAGCGACGAGCGAGCCCGCGACAATGCAGATGGGCTGCACAGTAACTTTCGCTGAGCTTCTCTAAGTGTCCGCGCTCTTCGAAACCCGTCTGCGGCGCCTCGCGGACCTCGCACTCGGCCGCTTGCTAGCCCGAGGACTGAAGGGCCTTGAAAGAGAATGTTTGCGCGTGACTCCCGGCGGGCAGATCGCGCAGACGCCGCATCCGGCCGCGCTCGGCTCGGCGCTGACACATCCCTATATCACGACCGACTATTCGGAAGCCTTGCTCGAGTTCCGCACGCCCCCTTGCGAGCACGCGAAGGAGACGCTGGATTTTCTTACCGAGCTGCACCAGTTCGCGGAGCGGCACCTCGGCGGCGAGCTGCTGTGGGCATCGAGCATGCCCTGTGAGCTGCAAGGCGACGAGAGCATTCCGATTGCACACTACGGAGGATCCAACGTCGGCCGCATGAAACACGTCTACCGCCGTGGCCTGGCGTATCGCTACGGGCGAGCGATGCAGGCGATTGCCGGGGTACATTTTAACTATTCGCTACCCGAGGAGTTCTGGCCCATCTATAAGGATCTCGAAGATGATCCGCAGCGGCTCCAGGACTTCATCTCTAGCTGCTATTTCGCCTTGGTTCGAAACCTGCAGCGTTGGGGCTGGATCATTCCTTATTTGTTCGGCGCTTCACCGGCTTTTTCGAAATCATTCTTGACAGGGCCTAGCCGGGAGTTCGAGCAGTTCGATGCGGAAACGCTGTTTCGGCGCTACGCTACCTCCTTGCGTATGAGCGATATTGGTTATAAGAACAGCACCCAGTCAGGCCTGAATATTTCCTACAACAGCCTGGAGGAATACGTTGCCGGACTCGCTCATGCGATCGACACGCCTTATCCGGACTACCAACGCATCGGCACCAAGGTCGATAGTGAGTATCGGCAACTCAACACCCACATTCTCCAAATCGAGAACGAATATTACAGCTTTGTGCGGCCCAAACAGATCGCGGCGTCCGGCGAGCGCCCAACCGTCGCGCTGACGAGGCGCGGTGTGAAGTACGTGGAAGTTCGCGCGCTCGATGTCCAAACCTACGATCCGACTGGGGTGAATCTGTTGCAGCTCCGATTCCTCGAGGGCTTCTTGCTCATGTGTTTGTTCTCCGAAAGCCCGCCCCTTAGCGAGAACGACCGCCGTGAATTCGAACGCAACGAGCTGTTGGTTGCCGCCCGCGGACGGGAGCCCAACTTGATACTCCGTGATCATGACCGTGCTCGCGTACTCACAGACTGGGCGGCCGATATTCTCGCTCGGACCGCGGCGGTGTGCGGGATCCTCGATGAGGGCGTTTCCGAACGTCCTTATACCGCGGCGCTCAACGCGCAGTGTCACGCCGCGGCGTCGCCCGACCTGCTTCCCTCCGCGCGGATGCTCGCCGAGATGCGGCACAAGCACGAGTCTTTCCTGGAATTCTCCTTGCGCCTGTCAAATCAACATGCCCAACACTTCAAACAATCAAGACTATCCGAAAATCGCTCGAACGCGCTTACCGAAGCGGCACGGCAATCTGTACTGAAACAGCAGGAGATCGAAGCGACCGATTGCATTTCATTCGACGAGTATTTGAAGCGGTATTTTTCGCCCTAAGGATCCAACGCCGACGCCAGTCTCACGCACCCTAACCGGCGCCACGGCGGAGGCGCCCGAGCCGTTTGGATGACGCCACTCTAGAGGCCGTGATGGAAGGCGTCGAGCCGGTCCAACTTCAGGAGGGTCAGGTGCACGGAGCTACTGAAAGAAGTCTATAACGGCACAACGTCGCCGATGGCATAAAAAAAATAGCGACGCCATCAGAAAGGCCGCCTGAGCTTATTTACACACCTATTGACGGAAGCTCCAGATTTGCTGTTATAATTGTCACAGCCTTCGCACTTCTATAACCTGGCTGAGAAGAAATCAGCCCCTAAGGTGAGGTGCTTGACAGGCCAGTTAAATCGGAAGCCGTGGGCGGTTTTGACGGTTTCATCAAAGACTGATGGTTCGAAAGAGAAAGGAGAAACAGATGCGTAACCTAAGAGTAAAGACGATCGTTAGCGCAACCATGGGATTGGCCCTGGTTGTCGCGGGGATGCCTGGCACCGCCGAGGCCGACGTTTGCGGTACGGTGGGCTCGCGGGCTGGGTGTGTGAATAGCAGGGATGTCAGGAACAACAGCCTCACGACCGCGGATGTCAAGAACAACAGCCTCACGGGCGCGGACGTCGCGGACAACAGCCTCACGGGCGCGAAGCTGAATGACGAGGCCGGCGCGGACTTCGTGTCCGGCGATCAGCTCGTGGCGTTAACGATTGTGGACGCGATCGTGCGAACTGTGATCATCACCGCCCCCGCGCCCGGCCGCGTCATCGTGAGCGCCAGCGGCTTCTTCCGATTCGAGTCTGCGAATCCAGACGTCGGGCGATGCTCGATAACCACGGGCGCGGTCCTCGATGATACCCATCTCATCTCCGCGGCCGAGGCCAATCAAGGCGCTAATCACATCCTTGACATGCCGTTCGGCGCGACGCGAGGGTTCGTCGTCGCCGCCGGTTCGACCGCGTTTAATCTTGTCTGCAACCAGACTACCGGTAGTAACGTGCAGGTACTCGACACGAGCCTCACCGCCATCTTTGCACCGACCGCATACTGAGATCGCCTCCGCAGCATGACGTATAAATAGAGCATCACATGTCTCCGCGCACACTCGGCTGGCCACTCTTGGCAGTGGCCAGCGTTGTCCTCTGGTGGCAGGGAAATGACTGGCTAACCGATAGTCCGCCCGAACCGGCGGCGCCGGAGCATGTCGAGGCCACGGACACGGCTCGGCTTTGGCGTGAATCTGCACCCGATCGGCCGGCGGAGGAGGCGGTTGAGGCCGATCCGCTCGAGGCGGAGCCGGAGGCAGCCGCGCCGGCGGCGGTCGTGGTTGAGCCCGTAAAAGAGAAGCCCCAGGCCGAGGGGCCTACGGGTGTTGCCCAGGCTGTGAGCCCGGAACCCCCGGCGGACGGCGTGGCCGAGGCGGCCGGACCGGAGCCTCCGGAAGGCTGGGCCGAGCTCGCTCAGGCGGCCGTCGCCGAGCCGGACGCGGAGCTGCGCGGCGAGGCGATCCGGTCGGTGGGCGTCTATCGCGGCGCGGAAGCCGTGGCCGTGCTAACCGAGGTCGCAGCCGGTGATTCCGAGCCGAACAATCGTATCCGGGCGCTAGAATCGCTGTGGTACGCGGCGGCCGATGGCCGGGACCAGGAGGGCGAGATCAAGCGGGTTTTGGAGGACGCGCGCGCCGATCCCGATCCGGACATCGCCGAGCTGGCACAAAAAGCCATGGCCGATCTCGAGCGGCTCGCAGCGCGCCGGGCGAACGGCGGCTAGCCCTGACCGAGTCGCCGAGATCGCGCCTGGCGTTCTCAGGCGTGGAGCGCGGCGATCGGGCTTCGGCGGTGTCTTTGAAGACGATCACTCCTTACGTCGCGTGACCCGGACCCCGCCTCTCGACCTCCGCTTCGGGGCTATCGTCGGACTACGGTACGCCGGGAATCCTTTCACAATTTACAGCCGTATCATTTCCGCCGCCTCCGTTGCAACGATCGATACCCGATCCCCCGTTCATGGCGTCGTTGCCGCCTTGCCCGAATAACCGATCGTTACCCGGGCCTCCCCTCAGATTATCCCTCCCCGCTTCTCCGAGCAGCCTGTCCCTGCCTTGATTTCCAGAGAGTCGATCGCGACCCGGACCACCGCATATCACGTCGTTCCCGCCGAGGCCGCTGATGATGTCGTTGCCGCCCAGTCCATGAATGACGTCATCGACCGGGGTGCCAAGGAGGCGGTCGTTGCCAGCGGTCCCGACGATGGTCGACGGGCGGCCGTCACACAAGACCGGTGGCGGTGGCGGTGGCACTAGTGGCACTAACGTCCACCCCAGATCAACTAAGAGACAAGGATCCACCAAGGCATTGAGATTGAGCAGGGAACCCCCCCCATCAGCTGGTCTGGGGAAAGCGATGTACTGAAATGCGAGACCGAAGAGCCTTGTTGGGCCGGATTCGGGGCGAACATCTCGATATGCCCAGTCGCAGCTTCCCGGCCACTCGTCAAGGCGCTATTGCCACAGCCGATCGCGACCGTCCCGGTCCAGTGCAGGTTAGGACCGGCCCTACTGGCCGTGAACCGCTCCGCATCCGTCATGGTCGGGAACAGCAAGCCGGTTGCGTGGTTCTCGAGGAGCCGCATGTACGCATCGTCGAAGCCCGCGAGTTTCGCGCCCGTCTGGAGGCTTACGAGCGATAGGAAGCCCAAGCTGTGCGCGATCTCGTGGAGCACGGTTGTCGGAAAGTCGATCGTGCCGGCGGGTGGGATGCCATTGAGGCCGTAATACCAAGCTAGGGGAATCGGGCAGGTAGTGCCCAAGGTGCTGTTGAACTCCGCCCCTATGTCGTTACTGGCCGGATCCAGATCGGCACCGTTACGCGCATTCGCCAGGGCTTGCACGTAGAAGGTGGCCGCAACGGGTGCTCCCACGAAATCGCGGTGGGCGGTGTTCGGCCCGGCCGAGCCCAAAGTCGCGCTGATAGCATCGCAGAACAACGAGTTGAACTCAGCGTCTACCCGAATTTCGATGGCGCTATTAATGGTGCCCCCCCAGAGATTGGCGGCGAACTGAAAGGCGATTAACCGCTGTGCGCCCAAGGTCGCGCCGGGATTTCCGCCTGCGGTCGAGGCCGGATCGGGAGCGCTGGGATCATTGAATCCCTCTCCCGCCCCATCCAAATTGAGGATCGTGATGGTGGCTGCATGGGACGGCTGGGCGATACTGAGAAAAACACCAAGGCCGATGAGCGCCCATGTCCTGCCGTTCCAGATACGTCTATTCATGGCGTGTTCTCCTGGTCTCTATGTCATTCCACTGAAGCCCGGTAGTCACTTCGGGGGCGCAGAGGGCAGGTCGCCGTGCCGAAGCACAGGTTTCCCGTCGCTTCCCATGCGGACCTGCAGCGGGGTTCGGAAGTGTTTTACATCGACCTTGACGCCCCCCCCGGGCACCGGCGATTCCACCTGCTCAGGCTCTGGCAGAACAGCGCTCGGGGTTACCATAGGTTGAGCGCCCTTCGGTGGCTGCTCTAAAAACTCGCCGGTTTCCGGGTCGATATAGACCTTCATTCCGGGGCTCGCGTCCGAGGTGTTTGCAGCGGGGGATGGCGATGTCTTGTCGTCCGTGCCCGCTGTTTGTGCACCCGCGCACATGCCTGAGAGAACAACTATCAGTGCAGAAGTTTTAAGATTTTGCGTCATAACCTATCTCCTTTACTTTGGTGAGGTCCATTAGCGTACCTTTACGAATTTAAGGGTATTAGAACGGAGAGTAAACGCCCTTTCTTGTCGAAAGGAACAGTACTGATGGACGTGGGAATTGTCAAACGCGCTAGCCGGGTTGCCGGCTATTGCCATCCCCTATTCTGAGGATTCTCGCCTCTTTGTTATAGCTGACGACGCTAGCTGCCGGGCGCGTGTGGTATTATCGGCCAGGCCGATAGTGCTCTGCCCGACTTGAGTGTGGCGTCCGCAGGAATAAGGCGAGCTATTCTTTCAGCGAGCAGTAATCACCCGCGCCAAACCTATAAATCACCCGTGCCATCGTAAGGAGACAAACTATGAATCCAGAACCGCTGGCCGTTTGTCAGTCAAGTATCCTTTGCTTCACTGCTGCTCTGGTATTTTCGCCAGTCGTCCACGCCGGATTGGTTGCTCCCGCGGACGTAAGCGTGCCGGGCGACGTGAAGGTCTTGAAGCTGACCCTCCCCAAGGATCTCCAGGGAGCGAAGGGGCCGCAGAAAGTTAACGGGGGTTTGACGATTCTGTATGACGAGTATCGGGCCTGGGAAGCGAGCACCGCAGGGCGTGCTCCCGGCGCCGTACCCGCGTTCCAGCCTAAGATCAAATTTATTACGGTCGTCGATGATTACGTGGTCATCGATGCGGCGGCTTCGGGAGACCCCGAGCAGCTCCGTGCCGACCTGGAACGCCTCGGATTGAAAAACGGCGCGGTCTATGGCCGGATGGTCTCGGGTCAGATTCCGATTACGATGCTCAAACAGATGGACGCGCTCGAAAGTTTGCAATTCGCGCGCCCCGCCTATATGAAGCTCAACACCGGTACGGTCAACAGCGAAGGAGACGCCGCCATGCACTCGGATGACGCGCGCACGTCATTCGGGGTCGACGGCACCGGGGTCCTCGTCGGAACCCTGTCCGACAGTTACAACTGCCTCGGCGGAGCGGCGGCCGGCGTGGCAAGCGGCGATCTGCCCGCGGGAGTCACCGTGCTGGACGAGCTGAGCCCGTGCACCAACGCGACCGACGAAGGGCGGGCCATGATTGAGATCATCCATGACGTGGCCCCCGGGGCCAGCCAGGCCTTCCACACGGCGTTCGAAGGCCAGGCCGACTTTGCCCAAGGCATCATCGATCTTATGAACTTGGGCGCCAAGGTCATCAACGATGCTGTGATTTATTTTGCCGAGCCGATGTTTCAGGACGGGATCGTTGCCCAGGCCGTCGATAAGGTCGTGGCCCGCGGTGTCTCTTATTTCTCCTCGGCCGGTAACGATGCGCGCCAGTCCTACACCAGCCCGTTCCGCGCCAGCGGACGATTCTTCGATTTCGGCTTCGGCCCGTGCGAGGCCCATGATTTTAGATCGGGTGCCGCGGTCGATGTCAGACAGCGCATCACGCTCCTCCTTGGCGAGGCTGTATTTCCCGTGTTTCAGTGGGACCAGCCCTTCTTCTCAGTCAGCGGCGCGCCTGGTGCCGGGAGTGATCTCGACATTTTGCTGGTCGACCAAGCAGGGACAACCGTATGTGCTGGAAGCGTCGCCGGAAACGTGGGGGCTGATCCGGTGGAGCTCTTTTCCTACGTCGATGGCGATAACCTTTCGTGCATGAGGGGCACCAGGTTCAATATCATGATCTTCCGCTGTACGGGCCCAAGCCCCGGCCGTATCAAATACGTTGACTTCGAAGGGCAGGCCACTATCGATCAATTCAATACCAGAAGCGGCACTACTTATGGGCATGCCAACGCTCGCGGGGCCGAGGCCGTGGGTGCTGCGGACTATCAACAGACCCCCGCGTTCGGGGTCGCGCCCCCGGTCATCGAGGCGTTCTCTTCCGCCGGTGGCACCCCGATTCGACTGAATACGAGCGGCGGCCGCTTAAGCCGGTCCCAGCTCCGTAAAAAACCGGGGATCGTTGCGCCCGATGGCACCAATACGACGTTTTTCTCCAGCGATCGGGTCGATGTCCCCGACGGGTTGCCCAACTTCTTCGGCACCTCGGCGGCAGCCCCGCATGCGGCGGCCGTGGCGGCATTGTTGTTACAACAAAACCCGACCTTTTATCCGAATGCGGTGTACACGCGGCTTCGAGATACGGCCGTCGACATGGACGATCCGCGGACCACCGCATTCGACACGGGCTTCGATTTCAGGACCGGCTACGGTTTAATCGACGCCGCGGCGGCGCTCGCGGTCGTTGATCCCGATGTTCCCGGCGTTTGCCAGGGTCTAACGGCAACCATCACGGGCTCCCGGCTCTCCGACATTATCGTGGGAACAGCGGGTCCGGATGTGATCGTCGGGTTTAGCGGGAACGACAACATCCGCGGCGCGGGGGGCGCTGACACCATTTGCGGCGGGCGCGGCAACGACAACGTTTCAGGCGGGCGGGGCAGGGACCGGATCTTCGGTGACGCCGGCCGGGACCGCCTGGACGGTGGGGCCAGCCGGGACCGCCTGGACGGTGGGGCGGGCCGGGACAGGCTCGACGGTGGCAGCGGCCGCGACCGTTGCATCGGCGGCCCGGGCACGGATACCGCTATCTCCTGCGAGAGCGTGAGCCGGGTGCCCTAGGCCAGCGGGTCTTGCTTTCAAAGTTGACTTGTGCGGATCGCTTTCGTTAGCGATCCCTGAAAAGCCGACGCCGTCAGCCGCCGCTCAGGGCGCCGAAGATGAGAATGCGGTCGGTGGTTGCAATGCGGGCATCGAGTGTGCGTGTCTGCTCCTCGTTCACGAAGATGCGCAGGTGCGGGCGGATGCGGTCCTGCTCATCGACGATGCGGAAGCGGATCCCTGGAAACCGTCGATCCAGATCGGCGAGGATCTCGGCAACGGTCGCGCCGCTCGCCTCGACGTGGGCTTCGGCGTGCGTGTAATCGCGCAACTGCGGGGGGATGCCGACTTGCATCAGCCGAGCTCCGCGGCTTCCAGCGAATAAATCTCGGGCAGGTGACGGACCAGGCACGTCCACTTGCCGCCCTCGTTGAGACTGCCCCAGATCTCGCCGCCCGTGGTGCCGAAGTATACGCCCACCGGTGCATGCCGATCGGTGCACATCGCCTGGCGCTTCACGGTGAACCAACCCTGGCGCTCGGGCAGACCGCTGGCCTGACGCTGCCAGGTCGTGCCAGCGTTGCGCGTCATGTACGCCGCCGGTTTTCCGTCCGGGCTCACGCGCGGCCACACCGTCGAGCCGTCCATCGGAAACACCCACAGCGTATCGGGCTCGCGCGGATGCAACGCGAGCGGGAAGCCGATGTCGCCGATGCGTTTGGGCATCTTCATGCCGACGCGGACCCATTCGCCCTCGGCGCGATCCATGCGGTAGAAGCCGCAGTGGTTCTGTTGATACAGCCGATCCGGGGCAAGCGGATGCATCCGCATGCAATGCACGTCCTGACCGTACTCCGGGTTCGGATTGGGTAGGAAGTCGGCGATGCTGCCCTTGTTCAGCGGCGCCCAGTTGCTGCCGCCATCGGGGCTCTCGAAGGTGCCGCCGCAGGACATGCCGATGTAGAGGTGCTTGGGATCGCGCGGGTCGATGTTGATGGAATGCAAGGTGGCGCCGTCGGGCGGGCTGGCCTGTTCGTCGCCGCACCAGGCCGCGCGCAACGGGTGCGCGTTGAAACCGGCGACGCCCTCCCAGTTCACGCCGCCGTCCGCCGAGCGGAACAATCCCTGCGGTGAGGTGCCTGCGTACCACACACCCGGTTCGCTTGGATGTCCAGGCGTCAGCCAAAACAAATGGTCCACCGCCAGTCCTTTTTCTCCCTCCTTCGCTTTGGGAAACGCCGGCGGCTTTGCCGCCTCCTTCCAGGTTCGTCCCATGTCCACGGAGCGAAACACGGTGGGACCAAAATGGCCGGCGCGCGCAGCGCAGAGCATTGTGCGTCGATCATGCGGGTCGAGCACGATGTGGTGGACGGTACTCCCGAGGAAGTGCGGACCGGCAAGGCGCCATTCGCGGCGCTTCGCATTGCTATGCAGGATGAACGCGCCCTTGCGCGTGCCGACGAGCAGGGCCAGTGAGCCAGTGGCCGGCACAGCTTGAGGCAGTGATGCCCGCGGCAAAAAAGCCGCACGGCGGGAAGGCCGACGCGATATCGAGGTCATGGCTGCTCCTTGCGGTCAGAGTTGCTAACTCGCATCTTAGAAGACCTTGCGTGCGGTTGTCATTCCCAGCGGCGGCGGTCAGTGAGTGCCGGGATCAGGTGCCGGAACATGTGCGAGAACGTCGCGAAGCCGTGCATGAGCAGCACGGCGGGTCAAATCATCGCATTTTAGCCTTTGTTTATTGCGCTAGGCTCCATAAAGATGATTTCCCCAATGTGGCCATTTAAGTCCTGAAATCCGTGTCCATACATAAAACCGTGGATCCGCACCGGGCACGTGTGTCTCCGCCACGGGCGCCTTAGCGCGCGTTCGATGCTTGCGCAGGCGCACACAAGCCGTGGCTCAAGACGCGTGCCGTCCCCTCGCCTCGCGGATCGCTGGCCGCGTGAACAGTATGCGCGGCTCCGTCCACGAAAATTGCCTGCATGTTCCCGTAGCGGCGCGTTAAACGCGTCAGCGCATGGCCGCGCCGCCGCAATCCGGCTCCTTCGTTCGGCGTGAGCGCGAAAGGTTCGTGTTCGATGCGGTCGGGTAAATACTGGTGATGGAACCGGGGGCGCGCCACCCAAGTCGAGATCGGACGCCCGGCGGCGAAATCGAGCACTGCGAGCAACACCAGGCTGATGATGCGGCTACCCCCCGGCGTTCCTACGATCGCGAGCCGATCGCGATCTTCCAGGAACGTTGGCGTCATGCTCGAGAGCGGCCGCTTGCGCGGCGCGATCTCGTTGGCTTCCCCGCCCACCAGGCCGTGCAGATTGGGCACGCCCGGACTGATGCTGAAGTCATCCATTTCATCGTTCAACAGCACGCCCGTCCCAGGGACCATATAACCCGAGCCGAACCAGTTATTGATGCTGAGAGTCGCGGCCACGCGATTACCCCCACAATCGATGATCGAAAAATGCGTCGTGTTACCGGATCCGGACACCGGGTTTGCCGGTAAGCGATGGCTCGGCGTCGCTTTTCCCGGATCGATGCCTCGCCGGCGCGCACGCGCGTATCCCTTGCTCAGGAGCCGCTCTAGAGGAACGGCGACAAAATCGGCATCGCCCAGGTGCTCCGCGCGGTCCTGATAGGCACGGCGCAAGGCCTCGACGATCACATGCTTACGGGTGGGCGCATCGAAGCGATCGAGCTGATACCCTTCCAAGATATTAAGGGCTTCGGCTAGCACGATCCCCCCGGATGAGGGCGGCGGCGCGGTAACGATGCGAATGCCATGGTAATCCGCTCGGATAGGCTCGCGCTCGACGACGCGGTAGCCGGCAAGATCGCCCCGGCTCCAGATGCCTCCCTCAGCCCGGATGCCTTGCACTAACCGGGCGGCGAATTCTCCCGTGTAAAATGCCGCCGCGCCACGCTCGCCGAGATCTGCAAGCAAACTAGCCACATCGGGCTGCACGATCCGGTAGCCTATGGACGGCGGCTCGCCGCCGCTCAAGAACACCGCGGTGGCGGCCGGGGAGGCGCGCAAGGCATTGAGTCGCATCTTCGCCATTTCGCGGTAGTGCGGTGTGACCGCAAAGCCGGCGTGAGCCAGACGTATCGCGGGAGCAAGGGATTGCTTGAGCGGCCAGCGGCCGTAGTGCGCGGCGAGGTGCGCGAGCCCCGCCGGCAAACCGGGGATGGCGGCCGAGAGCGCGCCGTTAATCGATGCACCGGGAATCGCTTGGACGTACATGTCGCGCGCTGCTTCTAGCGGCGCGGTCTCACGCCCGTCCAAGAAAACCTGCTTGCCGTCGCGGGCGCGGTGCAGGAGCCAAAACCCGCCGCCGCCCAGCCCGGAAGCGTACGGTTCCACCACCGCCAAGGCAGCGCTTACCGCCACCGCGGCATCGAAGGCATTGCCCCCGGCCGCGAGGACTTCGGCCCCTGCCTCGGTTGCGAGAGGGTGGGCGCTAGCGACGGCCGCTTGTGTCCCCTGCCCGGCGCGGGACGGCGGTGTACAGATAAACCAGAGGCTAAAAAGGATTGCCAGGCGGCAGCTCGACGCCGAGGTCTTCACCCGCGCCGTGGCAGCCGCCGGTTTAACGCCGCGACGACCGAGGCATGCACGAACTCACTCACATCTCCCCCGAGCGAGGCCACCTCACGCACCAAGCTCGAAGAGATGTAGCCGTACTGTTCGGCTGTGGTTAAAAACAGGGTATCGGCTTCCGGCACCAGCTTGCGGTTCATGCCGGCCATCTGAAACTCGTGTTCGAAATCGGAGACGGCGCGCAGCCCGCGCAAGATCACGCTGGCCCGGTGCTCGCGCGCCGCATCGGCCAACAGTCCGTCGAAGCGGCAGACCGTGACGTTTTGTACTCCATCAAAAACGGTCTGCGCGAACGCGACCCGCTCGTCCGCCGTGAATACGGTATGTTTTGTGGTGCTGGCGGCTACGGCGACCACCACGCGCTCGAAAAGGCGGCTAGCCCGGATCACGATATCCGTATGGCCGTGGGTAATCGGATCGAAGCTGCCGGGGTAGATGGCGGTGATGCGCATGCTAGCCCGCGGATCAATGAGCACGAGCGAGCAGGTAGTCCACGTTTCCCGCGCGACCGCTGCGTTCCACCTTCCACCGAGCCGGCAAAGAAAGGGTGATACCATGCGGGGTTTCGAGAAACACATAGGCGCCGGGTTGCAACCATGCCCCCGCTTGCAGCTTGAGCATGCAGGGTTGCCAGAGTCCGTGCGCGAAGGGCGGGTCGATAAAGACGATGTCGAAAGGCCGGCCCGGGCCATCCAAATACGCGAGCACGTCCTGGTTGACGATCGTGACCGCTGCTTGCGCGCTCAATCGCCGCACGGCCTCTGACAACACTTGTACGACCTTATGGTCTTGCTCCACCATCGCCACCTCGCGAGCCCCGCGCGAAGCCGCTTCAAACCCCAATACACCGGTGCCCGCGAAGAGATCCAAGCAACGGCTGCCCGCGATCAGCGGCTGGAGCCAATTGAACAGGGTCTCGCGCACGCGATCGCCGCTCGGCCGCAGGGTGGGAACATCGAGCACGGGCAGCCGTGTCCGGCGCCATTGGCCACCGATGATCCGGACGCTGCCGGGGGCCTTGCTATGGAGTGCCGCCACCATGGAGATGCCGAAGCGGCGGCGGGGGCGCCGCCGGCAGTGCCGATGTGCTCTCGGCGCGTTCCGGCCCGACGATGATCTTGACGAGATTCGCCGGGTGCAGCCGCCGTTGGTACGCGTCGCGGATTGCAGCGAGGCTCACGGCCTTGACCCGGTCCACGTAGGTCTCCAAATAATCGAGCGGCAGATTGTAGAAGCCGATGATCACGAGGTATTCGACGATTTCGCTGTTACTGTCGATCCGCAACGGGAACCCGCCCTGGATATTCTTCTTTGAGGCATCGAGCTCCGCCACCGAGGGTCCCGTCTCGATATAGTCCTGTACGGTGTCGACGAGCAGATGGAGCGCCTCGCCCGCCTGCGCATTGCTGGTTTGCAACGCGGCGATAAACGGGCCCGTGACGCGCATGGGGATGAAATAGCTGAAAACGCTATAAGACAGCCCGCGCCGTTCGCGGATGGTCTCATATAAGCGTGATACGAATCCGCCTCCGCCCAAGCTGTGATTGCCCACGTACAGCGGGAAGGTGTCCGGATCCCCGCGCGCCATCCCGGGGGCGCCCAGCCAGACATGCGTTTGCGTCGATTCGAACGGAACCTTGACCTCCAGGGTTTGGTTTAGCGCCGGCGCCGGCGGCAATGACGGTGGCTTGGTCCCCGCCGGCAGCTTGGAGGCGAGTTGTTCCGCGATTGCCGCCGCGCGGTCTTGATCGAGATCGCCGACGATCGCGATGATCGCATTGCGCGCACTGTAATAGCGCCGGTAGAACGCCAATACATCCTCGCGCTTTAACACCAATAACGTCCTCTCGCTCCCTTGAGGCGGCGAGCCATAGGGATGATCTTTATACAGGTTGAAATAAAACGCGTCCTCAGCCTTGGCGCCGGGGTCCTGCTCTCTTTGTTTCAATCCGGTTAGCATCCGCTTGCGCTCGCGTTCCAAGGCCGAGACGGGAAAGTCGGGTGACTGCAAGACCTGCGCGAGCGTGGAGAGCGCTGCCGCCAGGCTCGCCGTCTCCGTGATGCTGCGGAGATTTACCCAGGCCATATCGCGGAGGGCGCCGCTGCCGTAGCGGGCGCCGATGTTATCGAAGCGTTCGCTGATCGTTTGCCCAGATAGGCCGTTAGCGCCTTCCGCCAGCATCGCATTGGTCAAGCCGGCCAATCCCCATTGCGCGCCGTCGCGCGCGCTGCCGGCATCGAAGACGACGCGGATATCGGCCATGGGGATCTCGCTGGCCCGGACGAAAAGGACCTTGGCGCCGGAGGCGGTTTGCCAGGACGCGATCCGCGGCCCGGCGGAAGCAGCCGCGGATGTGCACAGCATCAGCAACAGGATGAAGCAACGATTTTTCATAACGCTCCTTCAGCGGTTGCGGGGAGGCTGATCGAGGAGACCGGTTGCATAATCGCAACGGTTAATCCGTCGTCAACAAAATACTTGCGGGCTGCGCTCTGAACCTCCTCGGCCGTCACGGCCTTGATATTGTCGACATACTGATCCTTGAGCCGCCAATCGAGCCCCACCGTTTCCATGAGGCCGATCTGCATGGCTTGATAGAACATCGAGTCGCGCTCGTAGACATCGTTGGCGATCACCTGGGTCTTGATGCGCCGCAGTTCCGCTGCATCGATGGCCTTGGTCTTGAGGAGCGCGATTTCCTCACGCAACGCCGTTTCCAGTTCCTGGGGCGTGCGGCCTTCGGCAGGCGTCGCCTCCAACACGAAGAGGCTATCCAAGCGATCCGTCAAGCTATATTGGGCGTTGGCCGCGGCCGCGATCTGGCGCTCACGGACCAGCCGCCGATTCAAGCGCGCGCTGTCACCGCCGCTGAGCACACCCGCGAGCACCTCAAGGGCATACACCTCTTCGCGGCTGACGTGCTTCGACCCCCCGATGGCCGTGCGCAGAACCGGGACTTTAAAACCCATGAACAAATAAGGCACCTTCGCCGGTTGCCGGACGGTCACGCGACGTATCCCTTTTTGCGCCACCTCCGTGCGGGACTTCGCGGGCAGCACGGGGGACTTGGGCACCGGGCCGAAGTATTTCCTAGCCAGCGCGGCCACCTCATCGGTGACGATATCGCCCACCACCACGACGACTGCGTTGTTCGGCGCATACCAGCGCTGATACCAAGCGCGGAGATCGGCCGCGTTGAGCTGTTCAATGTCGTTCATCCAACCGATGACCGGCTGCCGGTATGGACTCGTTTGAAACGACAGCGCCCGGGCCGTCTCGTTAACCAGGGCCTCTGGGTTGTCCTCCGTGCGCAACCGCCGTTCTTCCATGACCACCTTGATCTCTTTGGCGAATTCCTGGTCTAACAACGTCAGTCCTCGCATCCGATCCGCTTCGAGCTCGAAGCTCACCGCTAGGTGCGCCCGGTCCAGCTTTTGAAAGTAGGCGGTGTAATCGATCCCGGTGAAGGCGTTTTCTTCCCCGCCGTGCTCCGAAATAATGCGCGAGAACTCGCCCGGACCGTGTCGCGCCGTGCCTTTGAACATCATGTGCTCAAGCGCATGCGAGATCCCGGTGATGCCACCGTGCTCATAACTCGATCCGACCTTGTACCACACCTGCGACACCACCACCGGCGCGCGATGATCTTCCTGCACGACGACCTTGAGCCCGTTTTCAAGTGAGAATTCGCGCGCCTCGGCCGCGGCCTGGCTTGGCGCCATCGCCGTGAACGCCAGGCTCGCCATCGTTAATTTAAGTAACCTCGACAATGCCCCTCCTTTCGAACCTTGTTGGAAACGCAACTGCAAGCTAGCATACCGGAACCCACCTAGCTAGCCCAACGCCGCCGGGCCAGACTGCCCTTCGTAAGCCGATGGCAAGGGTGGTAGGATGGACGCCCGCATTCATGCCTACTCATCCGACCGCCAAACTTCCACCCGACACATTACATGCATGATCCGACCAAGAGCTTCGTCACCACGGGCTTTAGAGAAGGCCTAAGACGCACCCGCGAACGGCTCGGCGCGGGCTTCGTGCGGCTCACGCACGTGGGCGCGAGCATCGACGCTACGACCTTGGAACAGATTGAAACGCTGCTGCTCGAAGCGGATGTCGGAGTTGAAACCACCGAGCGCATCATCGCTAGGCTCGCGCTGCATGTGAAACGGCGCGAGCTTAGCCGAACGGATCGGCTGTTCCAAGCGTTACGCGCGGAGCTCCTCGAAAACTTGGCGCCGGTCTCCCGCCCGCTCATCATCCCGCCAAGCCCCCCGAGCCCCTTTGTCGTACTGATGGTGGGTGTCAACGGGACCGGAAAGACCACCACGATTGGAAAGCTGGCTCACCTCTTTCGCACTAGTGGTCGTTCCGTCGCGGTCGCGGCTGCCGATACCTTTCGCGCCGCCGCGGTCGAGCAACTGACCGCCTGGGGAGAGCGCGCGGGGGTCCCGGTCACGGTGAAGGCGGGGGGGAGCGATCCGGCCGCGGTCGCCTTCGAGGCCTTTGAAAACGCGACGGCGCGCGGCACGGAGGTTTTGATCGTCGATACCGCCGGCCGCTTGCATACGCAACAAAACCTCATGGACCAGTTGAAAAAAATCCGCCGGGTGCTGGGCAAAATCGATCCCGGCGCCCCGCATGAAACCATGCTGGTGGTCGATGCAACCACCGGTCAAAATGCGCTCAATCAAGGCGCTCAGTTCCATGAGGCGGTAACGCTGAGCGGCGTTACCTTGACGAAGCTCGACGGGACGGCGCGCGGAGGAATCGTCTTTGCTTTGGCGGAACGCCTCAAGATCCCGATCCGATTTATCGGGCTGGGTGAAGAAATCGATGACCTCAAGGAATTCGATCCGGCGGAGTTCGTCGATGCCTTATTAGATGGACCCAAGCGTGACCATTGAGTCCGCGCTGTGGGCGCGCCGCGGCAGGAACCTATGGTTGAATTAGCACTCTTAGTTCGGGAGTGCTAGTATAGTGAAATGCAACCGGGGAGAATAGCTTCGATGACTCAAGCCTTGGAAATACCGCTAACGCTGCCCACGGGCTCGCTCGCGACCTATATCAATTCGGTCAATCAGATCCCGATGCTGAGCGCCGCCGAGGAGCAGAAACTGGCGCTGCGATATCGCCACGATGATGACCTAGACGCTGCCCGCCAATTGGTCATGTCGCATCTACGCTTTGTGGTGCGCGTGGCGCGCGGGTACAACGGTTACGGCTTGGCGCAGGCGGATCTGATCCAGGAGGGCAATATCGGTCTCATGAAGGCCGTCAAGCGATTTGACCCGGCCGTCGGCGTACGGTTGGTGTCCTTCGCCGTGCACTGGATCCGCGCCGAGATGCATGAGTTCATCTTGCGCAACTGGCGTATCGTCAAAGTCGCCACCACCAAGGCCCAGCGTAAGCTATTCTTCAACCTGCGCAACGCCAAGAAACGGCTCGGGTGGATGAGCCAAAAGGAAGTGCAAGACGTGGCGCGGGATCTCGGCGTGCATCCACGGACCGTCGTGGAGATGGAAGAGCGCCTCAACGCCTACGACACATCCTATGATCACGCCAACGATGAGGATGCCGCAGCGCCTGCGAATTACCTGCAGGATCGGCGCTTCGAGCCTCAGGCGCTGGTCGAACATGACGAGACGCATCACGACCGGGAAGAGCTCCTGCATACGGCGCTGGCCACCCTTGACCAACGCAGCCGGGACATCGTGACCCGGCGGTGGTTGCAAGAGGACAAATGCACGCTCCACGATCTCGCGCGCGAGTACGCGGTTTCGGCGGAACGGATCCGGCAACTCGAGCAGTCGGCCTTCAAAAAACTTCGCTCGACGCTCGACGTTACGGCATTGCTGCCCGCGCCCAGTCAGTGATCCGCCGGGAGTTGGCGCACGCGATACCAGATCGAGGTCAAATAGAGCGCTAGGAAAACGGCGAAATAGTATTCCTGCGGTTCGCTGTAGCGGATCGCCAGCGGTAACGGGCCTATCCCGAACCAATCTTCAAGCCGGTCCGGTAAGCGGATCAGTATGGCCAGCAGGGCGGCCGGAAAGCAAACATACGTCGGCCAGAACCAATAACCCCAATCGCTGATGCGCGCTTCCCGATGGCGGCGCCTTAGCGGGTATATAACCCCCCCACCCAATACCCAAAGCTCCAGTACCAGGCGTGGTTTCTGATCGAACCAACTGCTGATGTTGTGAATGTTGGTCTCGCCCTGATCGTTAATCGTATTCAAGTACTCCGGGGTCGCCCAGCCGAAGAGGTGCTGCCCCCAGCTAAGCTCTTCCCCGGCGAAATAAAAGCACGCGAGCGTTAACAGCGGAACCCACAGGTTCAACCACGCGCCCAGGAAGCGCCCTCGATAACGCAACGCCGCGCCACCGGCGGCGATCGCCACGAGCAACACCGCCGGCGTGGCGAGCTCCACGATGCCGACCTCGCTTTCAAACAGCAAATTATAAGCCGCGGTATCGTAATAACGAATGGCGTACTGCACGATGATCAACACCGGCGGGAACGCCAGGCCCAGCGCGGCAGCTCTTGGAGAGCGGTTTCCGTCGCCGGAGTCGACCTAAAGGAGGGCATAGAGGGTCGCCACGCGGTCGGCCAGGAGCAACAAGAACAGCCCCGCTAGATAGGCGATCGAAAAGGTAAAGGTCTTCATTGCCCAGCGGTCGGTAGGATCGCGTTGCATGCGCATGACGTGATACAGGAAGAGCGCATCGAGAACCATGGCGCCCGTAAGATAAAGCACTCCGCTCATATAAGTCGCGAAGGGCAGTAAGCTCACCACGGATAAAATCACGGTGTAAAGAAAAATCTGTAGGCGCGTGTAGTCGACCCCGTGGGTAATGGGCAGCATCGGGATGTCCGCGCGCGCGTAGTCGTGGCGGCGGTAAATGGCCAGCGACCAAAAGTGCGGCGGCGTCCAGGCGAAGATGATCAGGAACAACAACAAGGCATGGGGATCGATGGTGCCGGTCATCGCAGCCCAGCCCAGGACCGGGGGCGCCGCCCCGGCCGCCCCGCCGATGACGATGTTTTGCGGTGTCGCTCGCTTCAGGTACAGCGTGTATACCACTGCATAGCCTATGAGAGATACCGCCGTTAAGACCGCCGTCAACACGTTGACGAAAGTGACCAATAGCGTCATCGACGCAGTACCCATAATCGCCGCGAAGATCAGCGCGCGGGACTTGTCTACGGATCCTTGCGGAAGCGGTCTATGTTGGGTCCGGATCATCAGTGCGTCGATTCGATGATCAGCCACGTGATTGATAACCGCGGCCGCGGCAGCCGCCAATGCGATTCCGGCCGTACCGCAAATCAAGGGTTGGAGCGCAAGCGATGGCGCGAGCAGCATGCCGACGATAGCCGTAAGCATGATCAATGCAACCACGCGCGGCTTACACAGATCAACATACGCTCGCCACGAGGCCGTGGACTGAAGCTCTAGGGTGCCGAGCATATTCCTTTACTGCCGCCGCCGCGACCGCAATACCACTCGCATCTTGCCGCCCAGGCCGGTCACCTCGCAGAACGCATCGTAGAGCGGCACCAGCGCGTAGCCGAGAGCAAACATCGCCAACGAAGCTAAAGCAAGCCGCCACGCGGCTCGGCGGTTGGCTCTGTCGAGTCGATTCATGCTTTTGAAAAGCGGTGCGAGGGAGGAATGCCTTAACTACATGCTACCGAGGTCGATTTATAACAAATTTTCTACGCTGACGCTAACTCAGTGAGGTAAGCCCCCGGCTTTGCCGGGGGACTCACCGTGGTTTGACCTGTACTACGGTCGGTGTGAATCTCCGATCTCCGCCAANAGAAGGGGA
>JGI24973J35851_1000008_pt1 | contig 30799 bp, 32 predicted proteins | sample AntDryMetagUQ889_FD_35851 | JGI IMG/M metagenome (IMG submission 35851) | reverse complement strand
ACTGGCTGTTCGCATGGTGCCTCCTCGTTCGATCTCCCAGATCAGATCGACCGTAAGGCCTTTAGTTCCATCAATTACGAAGCACTACACTAGCACCCACCCGGCAGACGGCTATAAGCGGTCTGCTGGGTTTTTTCGTACGCATTCCAGTAAGATCGGTTTATGCCGTTCCCCACCATCGAGTCCTTTGTCGGCAACACGCCGTTGGTACGCCTGCAGCGATTGCCGGGCGACACCACGAACGTGATCTTGGCTAAGCTCGAAGGCGATAATCCCGCCGGTTCCGTGAAGGATCGTCCGGCCCTGAGCATGATCCGGCGCGCGGAGGAGCGCGGCGAGATCAGACCGGGCGACACACTTGTTGAAGCCACCAGCGGGAACACCGGGATTGCACTGGCTTTGGTCGCCGCTATCAAGGGCTACCGGATGGTGTTGATCATGCCCGAGCACATGAGCGTCGAGCGGCGCGCGGCCATGCGGGCCTATGGGGCCGAGATCATTCTCACCCCGGCGGCGGGGAGCATGGAGGCCGCAATCGATTTGGCGCAGGAGATGGAGCGCGAAGGCCGTGGGAAAGTTCTTGACCAATTTTCCAATCCCGACAATCCGCGCGCCCATTACGAAGGCACGGGGCCCGAGATCTGGCGTGCGACCGAGGGCCGCGTCACGCATTTCGTGAGCTCCATGGGTACGACGGGAACGATCATGGGAACGTCCCGCTTTCTCAAGGAAAAAAACCCCGGAGTCCAGATCATTGGAGTGCAACCTCAGGCCGGAGCCTGCATCCCGGGGATCCGCCGTTGGCCGCCGGAATATCTGCCCAAGATCTACGAACCCGCGCGCGTAGACCGGATCATCGACGTGAGCCAGGAAGAGGCCGAATCCTTAACCCGGAGCTTGGCGGCGCAAGAGGGTATTTTCGCGGGGATCTCATCGGGCGGCGCGGTTGCCGCCGCATTGCGCCTCGCGCGCGAGCTGCAGCATGCCGTGATCGTCACCGTCATTTGCGATCGCGGAGATCGCTATTTGTCCACGCAGCTTTTCCCGAGCAGTTGAGCGCGTGCTTGGGCGCGGCGCCTGTATCATAGGGGCCTGCGCACTGCTGCACGCACCAGCAGTCTCTGGCGCTCTACCGCGTTTTAGCCTTGCATTTATGGGGCAGTGGCTGGCGGCGCTGACCCACGTTGCGGGATCGGAGCTTGACCTCTCGATCGGGCGGGTGGAAATTCCGCCCCGCTTGGCGTTATCCGATTTCCATGTCCACTGTTCTGGCTGGGTGCTGAACGGCGATGATGCCGCGTGCCGCCAGTTCGAGATCCGGCAGCCGTGGCTCGGTCTGTTACGAGGGAGGTTGCGCGTTGGTTCGAGCGGGGAGCATACGGAGATCGCGTTCACGGACATCGCCTGGGCGGGGGCTCGTGGACGGATCGTCTGGCGGTGGAGCCGAGGACACTGGACGCTTCGTTGCACCCTGTCGGGTATCGATCTATCGCAGCTTGCTCGCTTGCACGGGCGTTGGATCACCGAGCCAAGTGGTTATACAGATATTCAGGGGTCCGCGGACGTGCGTTTCGAGCTTGGCGGCGCCGGTAAGGACGTGGCTAGGGTCCAAGCGGTCATCGGTGTCCGGACAGTCGGATTCAACGGACCGGATGCCGCGCAGGATCTGGCCGCGAAAATGGAACTGCGCGCGGCCGCACGGCCGAGGAAGCACTGGGTCGCTTCGAGCCGGCTCGAATTTACGCGCGGGCAGCTTTATCTCGAACCCGGTTTTACCCTGGATGGAGCTCGGCCCGGATTTGCGTTGGAGACGCCGGGTTTAGTCCTCCGCATTAACGCAGAATGGGATCCTTCCGCCGGCAAGCTCGATGTTTTCGATCTGGTGCTGGACCACAAGAAGACCTTACGACTACGCGCGAGCGGATCGTTCAGACCTTTTACTTCGAAGCCTTGGGATGCGTTGCGGCTCAACGCGTCGCTTTTAGATCTTCGCAAAGCCTATCCAATGTACCTGCAACCGCTCCTCATCGGTACGGTGTTGCGAGATATCAAGCCCGCCGGCAGGCTCGGGATCGACGCCCGGATCACGGCCGGCGTACTGGCGCAGTTGCGGCTCGTGTTCTCGGAGGTAAGTGCGCGCGAGGCGCAGGGCGGATTTGAAATCCGCTCGCTGAGCGGCCAATTACCACTACTCGCCCACGGCCAGCGGCTGCGGTCGCGCCTGCGCTTTGCGCAGCTCAAACTCCAGCGGCTCGCATTCGGCCCGGTCGATCTCGACATCGAATCTCAAGAGGGCGAGTTGCGTTTGGCCCGGCCGGTGGGTATTCCGGTCTTGGACGGAAAGCTTTGGATCGAGTCCTTGCGCGCTTATGATTTCGGTGACGACGAATTTTCCCTGCAAGCTGACACCAAGGTCGAACCTTTCTCGCTCGCCCGCTTTACGCGCGCGCTCGGCTGGCATCCGTTTTCCGGCCGCTTCTCCGGGGTGGCGCCGGGAATAGACTATCGAAATGACACCTTACGGGTCGGCGGCGCTTTGCGCGCACAGGTGTTCGATGGCGTCGTCGTGGTTCAGAACCTATACATCAACGATCCGTTTGGACCGGTGCCGGTTCTCACGGCCGACATTAGCGTCAGGGATCTGGACCTAGAGGCACTGACCGGAACGTTTTCGTTTGGTAAGATCGAAGGCGGATTGGGGGGGCGGGTGCGCGGCCTCCGGCTGGAAGACGGACAACCGCTAGCGTTCGATGCTGAATTTTCCACCCCGGCTAAGGATCCGAAGCCGCATCGGATCAGTCAACGTGCCGTCGATAGCCTCACGAGCCTTGGAGGCGGCGGTAGCGCGAACACCTTCTCGCGGGCGTTACTCGGTCTATTCGACACGTTTTCTTACGCGCGTCTCGGGATCACATGCCGCCTGCGTAACGGCGTGTGCGCCATGGGCGGAGTCGGGCCGGTAGAGGATGGAGGCTACTACATTGTGAAGAGAGGCAAAGTCCCGCCTGTGATCGATGTCAAGGGGTACAATCGATCCGTCGCATGGCGGACCTTGATCGATCGCTTAAAGCGCGTGACGGCAAGCAAGGGGGCCGTAGTCAAATGAGAGGTTAGGAGGAATGAAACGTACAGCCATTTCCGCGATCATCGCTTTGAGCTCGGCCGCTTGCGTGACGGTCAACATCTATTTTCCAGCGGCGGCTGCGGAGCAAGCTGCTGATCAAATCATGCAGGACATCTATGGGCGGCCAAAAAAAGGCGACGCACCGGAAAAACCGCCCAACGAAAGCGGGGGCGTTGACGTGGATACGTCATTGGGGTGCCGTGTGTTGTCTTTTATTGTACCGATGGCATTCGCCGCGCAACTGGATATCGATATCTCCAGTCCCGGCATCGATAAGCTGCGCGCTTCCATGCGCAAGCGGCATCAGCGCCTTTCGGCGTTCTACGCGAGCGGTGCGGTTGGAATGACCGCAACCGGTTTGTTGGACGCGCGCGATCTCGCGCTGGTCCCAATCGCGCGTCGCAACGCGCTCAAGCAACTCGTGGCCGAGGAGAATCGGGATCGAAATGCGCTGTATCAAGGGATCGCCCGCGAGAACGGCCATCTAGAGTGGGAGAGTGAAATCCGCGCCACCTTCGCGAAGCGCTGGGTTACGAATGCGCCGCGCGGATGGTGGTATCAGGACGATGGCGGCGGGTGGAAAAAGAAATAAGCGCGCATTGGGTCGGCCGTGAACGTGCTGGTGTTTGACATCGAGACGGTCCCGGATGTGGACACCGGCCGCCGTTCGTATGATCTCACTGACCTGACGGATAAAGAAGTTGCACAGGTCATGCACAGTAAGCGGATGCAGGAGACCGAGGGAAAGAGCGAGTTCCTGCGTCACCCGGTGCAGCGCGTGATCGCGATTTCCCTCGTCTTGCGCACACCGACGCGCTTACATGTCTGGTCGATTGGGGAGCCGGGCTCGCCGGAGGCGGAGCTGATCCAGCGGTTCTTCGATGGCATCGAGCGTTATAGCCCCATTCTCGTTTCGTGGAACGGGCGGGGATTCGACCTTCCGGTGCTGCATTACCGCGGGCTTCTGCACGGAGTCAACGCGGGCCGCTACTGGGAAACCGGCGGCAACGACCAGGGCTTTCGTTGGAACAATTATCTCAATCGTTTTCACGAGCGTCATACTGATCTGATGGACGTCATCGCGGGCTACGAGCCGCGTGCTTTTGCGTCCTTGCACGATGTCGCGAGCCTGTTGGGATTTCCAGGGAAGCTCGGGATGAGCGGCGCCGATGTGTGGGAGCGTTTTCTTGGGGGCGATATCGAGGCCATACGCAACTATTGTGAAACCGATGTGTTGAACACCTACCTGATCTATCTGCGCTACGAGCTGATGCGCGGCAAGCAAACCCCGGAGGGCTATGAAGCGGGGTGTCGAGCCTTGCGGCAGGCCTTGGAGGAGGAATCGCGGCCACATCTGCAAGCCTTCTTGAAGGCATGGAACGGCGTCTCCCCGTAGGCATTGCTGCATCTGGTTTATGTGATCGCCGTATGCACGGTGGAGCAGCTCTTGGGCGAAAAAATTATTGATGGCGCTACAGCAAAAATAAAAGCTAAATTGTATCGTCACCCCCTTTCGAGTTTCGCAGGGAAGAACGACGGGGCGATGCACCGAAGGCGAGCCACGCAAGCCCAATAAGCGCGCCGGCGAGCGAGGCAAAGAGGATACCGGTCTTCGCCAGCTCCAGATGGTTGGGATTGTCAAAGGCGAGCTGGCTGATGAACAGCGACATCGTGAAGCCGATGCCGCCCAGCCAAGCGGCACCGAGCAGATGGCGCCACTCGACCTCGGGCGGCAGTCGGCCTACTCCTAGCCGGATCGCAAGCCAACTAAATCTGCTGATGCCGGCGAACTTGCCGAGCAGGAGGCCGAGCGCAATGCCGAGGGTGATAGGATGACTCAGGTTGCTCACCAGATCGGCATTGCGAAAATCAATGCCCGCGTTCGCGAAAGCGAAGAGTGGCAGAACGACGAAGGTCACCCAGGGGCTTAGCCCGTGCTCCGTGCGATGTAGCGGGCTTTGGACGGCTTTCGAGTCGCGCTCCAGGCTGGCCGCAATCGTCGCCATGTCATGACTGGTCAGCGGATCGCTCGGTGTGCTGGGGTCCTCGGCATGCGCACGGAATGCTGCCAGCAGCTGGGACACGCGCGCGTCGAACTGCTCGGGTGTGCGTGCCGGGCGCGCCGGGATCGTGAACGCCAATAGGATGCCGGCAATCGTCGCATGAATGCCCGAGCGCAGCATGAAATACCAAAGAATAACGCCAAGCACCCAATACGGCAGTTGCTGGCGTATACCTCCCTGATTGAGCAGCATCAGGACACCCAATGTGGCGGCCGCACTCACAAGGGCGCCGACGTCCAAGTGACCCGTGTAAAAAATTGCGATCACAAGCACCGCGCCAAGATCGTCGGCGATTGCCAGCGCCATCAAAAAGATGACCAGGCCGCGCGGCACACGCCAGGCGAGCAAGACGAGTATGCCAATCGCAAATGCAATATCGGTCGCCATGGGGATGCCCCAGCCGTGAGCCGCCGGGGGCTCGGGATTCAACGCCAGATAGATCGCGGCGGGTAGAACCATTCCGCCGATGGCAGCGAAGATCGGCAGGGCCGCATCCCGGAGCGACGCCAGCTCGCCGACGAGCACCTCGCGCTTGAGCTCCAGCCCGACGACGAGGAAGAAAAGCGCCATGAGTCCGTCGTTTATCCAGTGATGGAGCGTTTGCTCGAGGGTCCATGCGCCCATGCCAATGCTCATCGGCTGCTCCCAGAACTGGGCGAGCGGCTCCCCGAGCGGGGAATTCGCGGCGATCAGTGTCAGGACCGTTGTTCCCATCAGCACAAGGCCGCCCGCCGTCGTGCGACCCAAGAAGTCTTCAAGCGGGCTTAGAATACGGCCGAATAGTCGCTCCAGCGGATACTCGCCAAACACCTTCGTTGCCTCGGGAGGACGGACGTTCATTATTCTCTTGGCTCGGTTGTGAAGGCGCCCCTAGCTAGGGCCGGATCATATGATAGATTCGCGGGGGAGCGGTTGCCACAGGGCAGGCCCCAAATACGAAGGTAAGGGCCGCATAGCAGTATCGTTAGCCTTGCTGGAGCAGGTTGGTGTCAAGTTTGAAACGCAACACTTGATAGGGTTAGTTGGCCAAGTGGTTTTTGGGTGGTTCCGGCCGTTCGCCATGGTAGAATCCGCGAAACACTCAAAGCCAACTCGCTTTTCAGCTCATCATGCCGACATCACCGAATAGGGGCGCTGGTGCTTATGCCACCGGCGATCCAGCAGCTTACCCCTGGGGATGGCTCGCGGTGCTCGGAGTCGTCATTGTGATGATGATTGCGGGTGCCGGTTGGCTTTACCAAAAGCGCGGTGAATGGCGGATAGGCGCGGCGGATAACGCGAGGAGTGTGGCACCTAAGCACGTGCCTCAGCCAGCGATCGCCGCAGCTCCCCGGTCCACCTCAACATCCGCAGTGGATGGGGTAAGCAGCCCTAGCGGCATATCCTCCGCATCGACACCCACTAGGCAACCGGACCCCGCGATAGCCGAGTCCAGCGCGGGGCCGGAGCCACCAACCCCTGTGCCCCCGATAACGCTGGACACTGGGGCTGAGAGAAGCGCGCAGCATGTTGGCTCAGCTTCGCCGGCGTATGCTGCACCCTTGGCAACGGCGCCGATCCCTTCGAGCACTTACACGATCCGGCGTGGCGATACGTTAATGGCGATCGCCGCACAGTGCTACGGGGATGCCTCCCAGTGGTCGCTTATTGCTCAGGCCAATCCTGAAGCGGACCCGAGACGATTGCGGGTCGGCCACGTGATTAAGCTACCTGCTCGTCCCAGCCAATTGTGGTAGGCGCCTCACGCGCGTTAGCTATCCCCTAAGGGCGCTTGGCGTGTGTGTCAGCGGACAACAAGCACCGGGCAGTGCGCATGGGTCACGACCTGTTTAGATACCGAGCCCACCAAGAGCCGTTCGAAGAAGCCCTTACCGCGGTGACCCACCACGATGAGATCGACCCGATCTTGCTCGGCCCGATACACGATCTGGTTGGCCGGATGGCCTGCGACCACCTCAAACCGCGGCTTAAGTCCCTGGTTGGCCGCTTCCCCCTTCAGGGTATCAAACAGCTCCTTGTAGTGGGCCTCGGCGTTCTCAAGGATGGCCTCGGTCTCGACATCCTCGGGGGGTTCAGGAGGGCGCGCGACGGCGAGCACTAAGAGCTCGGCACCATAGTGTTTGGCCAGATCTAACGCAAACCGATAGGCGTGGCCTGCTGGCTCCGAGCCGTCGTAGGCAGCAAGGATCTTGGTAATCATGGGAATACTCCTCTCAGTTCGATTCTGAAGAAGAATAGACCTTGGCGCCTGTTATCGTGGGCCGCTCTGGGGGCAGCATCGGCACTGGCTCTGGCTTCCCCAGCAGGTGACGCGGCAAGAAAAAGGCGTTGGCGATGAGCGTGGGGATCACCGCGCTGCCGATGACCGCCGCAACGAGAAACGAATACTGCGCCTGGTCGATGACCTGGTGGCTCAGCCCGTAGAGGGCGGAGATGGTCCCGAAGGTGAGTCCTGTGGACATCAAGAGCGTGGTATACATGGCCTCTTGCGTGGGGGCACGGTAGAGCTTGGTTACGGGGTAGACCCCCACCATCTTGGTTATCTGTTTGGTAGCAAGCAGGAGGAAGAACGCGGCCGGCGCGGCGATCAAGGTGGGTATCGACACCAGCGAGCCCGCGCGGATGAAATAGAAGGGGGTGAGCAACCCCAAGGTCAGGGTCCGCAAGCGCCGAATCAATACGTGGTCTTTGCCCACCGAGCCCGCGAGCACCATGCCCAGGAGGTAGGCCGGCAGCACCGCCTCGCTGTCGGCCCACACGGCAAGGGCTCCCAGCGCAAAGAGGCCGACCAGCAGGAACTTCGCCTCGATCTCCGAGGGACGACCGCCGTAGCGGCGGAAGAAGCGCGGGGTCAACCAGGTCAGAACAACGAGTGCAGTGAGCGTGACCCCAAAAAAGATCAGGGTTTTGAGCGTAAACGGCGAGAAGATGAATCCGAGTGCGAGGACCGTCCCCAGATCAGTGATGAAGCAGGCGGCGAGCACGGTCTTGCCGTAGTCGGTCGCGTTGAGCCCAAACTCCAGCATCACCGCGTAGACCACGGCCACCGAGGTGGTAGAGAGGGCCACACCGGCGAGCCAGCTCGCGGCGATGTTCCAATCCAGCACCGCGTAGGCGACGACGGCGCAGCCGATGAAGGGCACGAAAAAGCTCATGAGCCCAACTGCGGTGGCCTCCTTCCATTTCACCCGCACCACCGCCGGGTCGAGCTCGGCTCCGGCGAGAAAGGTGAGGAGGATCGCCCCGCTTCCAGCCAAGAATTTGATCCAGGGCAAATCGGCCTGGAGCACGGACGCCCCGAAGGCGATTCCAAGGACAAACTGGGCGAGGGTGCCGACCACGATCTCGGAGAGCGCGGTGGCGGTACGCAGCCACACCGAAAACAGTGCGGCGATCAGCGCCAAGCCTAACCACAAGGCGGCGAGCGTCCAAGTTTCTGTCACAGTTGGCTCCTGAGAACGCGGAAAACCCCATGCCGCTCTCTGTCAAGGGTAAACCCAACGGGTGGGAAGCAAGGAAGGGTGAGCTAGTCAGGGCCCAAGTCGCGTGAGGAGGCTTGTCGTCTGCCCACGCCTTCCCTGCTTCCCGGAACACGTAGGCATCATCAGCCGAAACGGCGGTTGTTGGTCAGGAGGCATGCCATCTCCTGTAGCGTTAGAGTATAGAAGGATGCACGAACGTGCGCAATCGGTCGAATCGTAGGTCGATGCGCGTGGCGCATACGGGTCGCTCGCGGCGGTGGCAGCCGTCGTCCTGGTCCTGCTCCTCCATTCCCGCGACCGCTACCTGGCGAGTGACTTTTATACACCCTAGCCTTGCTGGAGCAGTTTTATGAGCTCGATCGTGGCGGCATTGGCGCGCGCGATATAAGAGGCAATGACCAAGGAGTGATTGGCGAAGATCGCCAAGCCATCCCCGGTGAGAACCATCGGGCTCATCAGCGCGTCCTGGGTGCGTTCCAATTCGCGTATGATCTGGCCCAGGCTGACGAGTGCGTTCTTTTTGTTGAGCACCGATTCAAAGTCGATCTCGATGGCGCGCAGGAAATGCACAAGAGCCCAAGCCGCGCCGCGGGCTTCATAGAAGACGTCGTCGAGCTCCATCCAAGGGGTTTTTACCATGGGGGCCGCGGAGAGGTCCTCCGCAGCGGCCGGGTTGGCGCTGGTAATAGGCACAATAAGCACGGGCGCCTTCCCGACGCTGGCGCTCAAGCGCTGAGACTGGTCCCCTAAGCGCTGCGCAACGAGCGAAAAATACGCGACCAGGTTATCGGCGCGCGTGTAAAACCGGGCCGCGGACGGTTTCGCGTTCGTTAGCCTCGAAAAATAGCGTGCCAGTGCTACGACACCCGCTTTTGCTTGACCCTCGAAGGACGGGAACACCCACGCATCGTGGTCATTGTGAAAATCGGGATCGGCGCGGGATAGGTCAGCGTCTTCGGTCGATTGGGTCTGCGAGCGGCTAAAGTCGTTGCGCAACACACGGGTCAAATCCCGCAATTGCACCACCACGCCAAACTCCCAACTCGGCGTGTTGTCCATGAGCAAACCCGGCGGGGTAATATCATTGGCTAAATATCCGCCGGGTTTATCGATCAAAAACGACGCGACCTCGATGAGCGTCGCGCTCGTGACCGCGCCAGACACGAGCTTCTTCGGATCTTCAGCCACGCGCTTCAAGGCCGCCTCGCGCACGTCAAAGCGCGGCGGATCGAAAAACGCCGTATCGACGTCCCAATAATAGCTCAATCCCAGCAAAACGATTGCGGTGACGGACCCGAGGGCCACCGTTAGTCGCGCGGCGAGCGAGAGACGGTCCTCGTGCGGATCGCCATCCATCGTATTTCTGCCGAAGAGTCGCGCGAGCATGGAACTAGGCTAAGGATCTTGCGTGGCTATGGAGCAAGGCGCCAGACTAAGAGATCTCATCCCGGCCCGCAAGCCCTATTGCCCCGCGGTGGTTGGCCACGAGGAGACGTCCTAGGGCTCGAGCGCCGCGGTGATCGAGTTTCTGAGACATTCGAATTTCAGGGGGTCTTGGATCGGGCGGTTCTCGGTGTCGGTAATGTAAAAAATGTCTTCGACGCGCGCACCAAAGGTCGCGATTTTCGCATTCTGCAGACGCACGCCGCAATGGCGCATGGCCATTGCGATCTGCGACAGCACTCCCGGGCGATCCGTGGCAACGACCTCCATGAGCGTGCGCGCGTTGGCGTTATCGGCGCTAAAGGACACCTCCGTGGGGAGTTTAAAATGTTTGAGCTCGGGCGCCGGCCGCCGATTCGTTTTAACGGATAGGGGTTCCGCCGAAACGAGCTTTGCCTCTAAGGCGGCGGCGATCTCCTGGGCGCGGGCGTCGCTTTGAATCATCTCATGGGTTGCGGCTTCGAGCACGATGTAGGTGTCCAGGGTAAAACCCTTGGGGGACGAGATGATGCGGGCATCCATGATGGTAAGCCCTAGCCGATCGAGCGCATGGGTCGCGGCCGTGAACAAATGGTCTTGGTCGTGCCCGTAGATGAAGATTTCCGTACCACCGCGGCCCGTTTTGGGGCGGATGAGCACCAGCGGCAGTTCTCCCGCCCGGCCGCCGGCGATGGCCTGGGTGTGCCAGGCGATTTCCTCCGGCCCGTGGCGTAAAAAATACTCTTCCCCCAGATCCTGCCATACCGAAAGGATGGCCTCCTTGCTGAGGCTCGACGGCAGCAAGATCGCCAAGGCCTCGCCTTTGATCTCGGCGATCCATTCTTCTTTTTCGATGGGGTTTCGTACCCCTCGGCGGAGCGCCCGCAGCGTGTTCTCATAGAGCTCGGTCAACAAAGCATCCTTCCAACTGTTCCAGAGCGCGGGGTTGGTGCCGCGGATATCGGCCACCGTGAGCAGGTATAAATAATCGAGACGCACCCGATTGCCGACCAGCCGGGCGAATTCATTGACCACCTCCGGATCGGAGACGTCGCGCCGCTGCGCCGTCGTCGACATGCACAGATGATGTTCTACCAGCCAGGCCACGAGCCTGGTGTCGTAACGCCCAAGCCCGTGGTGCTGGCAGAACTCGGCGGCGATCGTCGCGCCCACTTGCGAGTGGTCCACGCCGCGGCCCTTGGCAAGGTCGTGAAATAAGCCCGCGATGTAGAGGATTTCCGGCTTCGGGATCTGCGCCATGAGGCGAGCGCACATGGGCAGCGCGTCCTTATTCTCGGGATTGGTGTAGCGGCGCATGTTCTGTACGACGAACAGGGTGTGCACATCGACGGTATAGACGTGGAAGAGATCGAACTGCATGAGCCCGGCGACCGCGCCGAAGTCCGGAAGGTAAGCCTCGAGGACGCCATAGCGGTGCATGCGCTGGAGCTCGTGGCCCAGGCGCCGTGGCTGGCGGAGGATCTCGATAAAAAGGCTGCGCGCCTTGAGATCGTTGCGGAACTTATCGTCGATAAGATGGCGGTGGTCGCGGATTAAACGGATGGTGCTCGCGCGCACACCCTCGATATGCGGGTTTTGCTGTAACAGTAGAAAGATCTCCAAGAGGGCGAACGGGTAGCGTTTGAACACCTGCTCGTCGCAGGCTTCGATGTAAGCGTTCCGGATCCGGAAGCGCTTATTCAAGGGCTGGATCTCGACGGCATGATCGCGCTCGAGGATCGCTTCTTGAAAAAGTTGCAGCAGCATCTCGTTGAGCCGGCTAAGCTCCATCACGATGCGATAATAGTGCTTCATGAAGCGTTCGACGGCGAGTTGATCCTGATCGTCGCTCAGATATCCGAACTGGGCCGCCACGAGCCGCTGATAGTCGAAGAACAAACGATCCTCGCGCCGCCCGGCGAGGGTGTGGAGGGCGAAGCGAATGCGCCATAAAAACGACTGACCGCTGTCCAAGGTCCGGTGTTCGTCTGACGTTAGAAAACCGTGATCGAGCAAACCCGCTAAGGAGTCGGCGCCGAAATGACGTTTAGTGACCCAGGCGATCGTGTGGATGTCGCGCAGCCCCCCCGGGCCTTCCTTGATGTTGGGTTCGAGATTGTGGGCCGTATCGTGGAACTTACGATGGCGCACGGCCTGCTCGCCGAGCTTGGCCTCGAAAAAGGCCGCTGGGGGCCAGAGTGTCGCCGCTCCGGTCGTGGTGCGCATGGCCTCATAAAGGGCGATGTCACCGGCAAGCAAGCGTGCTTCCATGAGATTCGTCGCGATGGTGATATCGTCGGCCGCCATGTCCCGGCATTGCGCTACCGTACGGACGCTGTGCCCGACCTCGAGTCCGATATCCCAGAGGAAGCGCACAAAAGATTCCATGCGTTCATGGTCCTTGCTGGCCACCCGGGTCCCCGTCAGCACCAAGATATCGACGTCTGAACCCGGATGCAGCTCGCGGCGTCCGTAACCTCCTGCGGCGATTAGGGCAAACGGTTTTCCCGCGAGCTCCCATTTCCGCCAGGCGCGCGTCACCAGCTCGTCCACGAGCCCGGTGCGCTGGGCGACCAGCTCGGTAATGGGCGCGCCCATCGCGAAACGCTGCCCTATGGAGGCCGCTCCGGCCGCAAGCGCGGCTTTATAGACCGCGAGCGGGGTGGGCGCGCGTTTTAAGTCGTGCTCGAAGCTTTCCGGATCGAATAACTCCCGCGGGTAGCTCATCGAGGCTCTAGCGGATCGCCGGGCAGCAAGGTCAAGATTTCGCAGCCGCCGCCCGTCACGAGCACCGTATGCTCCCATTGCGCGGACAGAGCGCGATCCTTGGTGACGACGGTCCACTCATCGGGTAACAGTTTAACGTGGCGTTTCCCGGCATTAATCATCGGTTCGATGGTAAAAGTCATACCCGGCTCCAACCGCAACCCAGTGTTCCGGCTCCCGTAGTGCAGTACCTGGGGCTCCTCGTGAAACTCCCGGCCGATCCCATGCCCACAGTATTCGCGCACGACGGAAAAACCATGCGTTTCCGCGTGCCGCTGAATCGCGGACCCCAAGTCCCCGAGCCGAGCACCCGGCCGGACGGCCCGGATGCCTATATGCATGCATTCGTGACACACCTCGACCAGCCGTTTGGCGCGCCAGGCGGGCGTGCCGACAAAAAACATTCTGCTGGTATCGCCGTGGTAACCCTCTTTGATGACGGTGACATCAATATTGATTATGTCACCGTATTTAAGCCGCTTTTCGCCGGGGATACCGTGACAGACGACATGGTTGACCGAGGTGCAAATGGATTTCGGGAATCCGCGGTAATTGAGCGGCGCCGGGATCGCATCCAGCGTATTGACGATATAATCGTGGCAGAGCCGATCCAGTTCGCCGGTGGTGACGCCGTCGGCAACGTGGGGGCGAATCATCGCCAACACTTGCGCCGCGAGCCGGCCCGCGACCCGCATCTTTTCGATCTCCTGAGGTGTCTTAACCGTGACCGGCATGGGATAGAGGGATTGCGCGCGCTGGCGTCCGATTGTTGCCCTACATCAACTATGGTATAAAGCGCGGGCTTTCATAGCAAACTACTCACACACGGTAAGCTGCGTCAGGGTGCCCGGTGACAGGGTCAATGCATGGAGTGTGGAGGTCTAACCCGATTTAGGAGTGATTCCATGGTTGAGGTAAGCATGCGCCAGATGCTCGAGGCCGGTGTCCATTTTGGCCACCAGACCCGCTACTGGCACCCGAAGATGGCCCCCTATATCTTCGGAGAACGCAATAAGATCCATATCATCAACCTCGAAAAAACGCTGCCCTTGTTCAACGAGGGCATGGCCTTTCTGCAGAAGCTGGCGGGGCGCAACGGAACCATCCTGGTGGTCGGAACGAAGCGGGCCGCGCAAGAGGTGGTAAAAACCGAGGCGACCCGCTGTGGGATGCCGTACGTGAACCGCCGCTGGATGGGGGGTACGCTCACCAATTTCCGGACCATCAGGCGTTCCGTCAACCGTTTGAAAGAGATCGCAGCCATGTCGGAGGAAGGCGGTCTGGCCGAGCGTCTGAGCAAGAAGGAGGCGCTCCGCTACCGTCGCGAGCACGAGAAGCTCGAGCGCAGTCTCGGAGGCATCAAGGACATGGAAGGTCTTCCCGATGCGCTGTATATCATCGATGTCGGGCATGAAAAAAATGCCGTGGCGGAAGCAAGGAAACTGAATATCCCCATTGTCGCCGTAGTCGATAGCAACCATTGCCCCGATGGGATCGACTTTATGATTCCCGGCAATGACGATGCTATCCGCTCGATCGAGCTTTATCTTAAGACCGCCGCGGATGCCATCGTGCAAGGGCGCGTGACCATACCTGAAGCGGCGGTGGTGGGAGGGGACGAGTTTGTGGAGCTTGACGCCTCGGGCGAACCGATACGCCTATCCCCCAAGGAAGAAGATGAGCGGGCCGGGCTAAAAAAGAATGCCGTACCGCGTAAGGAAACGGCAAAGAAAAAAGTACCGATAAGGACGCGAGCGGCGGGCTCTACGAGGGCTACCCGAGAGGCGGAGGATACCGATGCGGTCCCGGCGGCCGAGGAAGCGGCGGCCGATTCTCCGGAGCCGTCCGCTCCTTGATACGATCACCGCAGTGAGCCGGGCCGCTCTGCCGGGGTTTTGATCGAAACGTCATGATGCACAGGGGATGAGAATGGAGATCACCGCCGCGACGGTAAAAGAGCTTCGGGAACGCACCGGGGCCGGTATGTTGGACTGCAAGAAAGCGTTGGTGGCCGCGGCGGGCGATCTTGAGCAGGCTATCGATATCCTGCGTAAATCCGGGGCCGCGAAAGCGGCGAAGAAAGCCGCACGAATAGCTGCCGAAGGCGTTATCGTCATCAACGTGGCGCCCGGCGCGGCGACGGCGGCGATGGTGGAGGTTAACTGCGAGACGGATTTCGTGACGCGCGCCGATGATTTCAAGGCATTCGCGGAAGCGGTGAGCGGTTGTGTCCTCACCCAACGGCCTGTCGATACCGACGCGTTGTTGCGTCTACCCTTGGCGGACGGGCAGGAGACAGTGGCCGCCCGCTGCGAACAACTGGCCGCCAAGATCGGGGAGAAGGTACAGGTGCGGCGCTTTACTTGGCTCGAAGCCGGAAGCGGCATCCTCGGGATCTACCCGCACGGCACCAAGATCGGCGTCTTGGTCAGCATGGCCGGAGGGAATGCAGCAATAGCGAAAGATATCGCGATGCACATCGCGGCGAGCCGTCCCCTGTGCGTGCATGAGTCAGAGGTCCCCGCGAATCTCTTGGCGCGCGAGAAAGAGATCTTCGCGGCGCAAGCGGCGAAAACCGGGAAGCCGCCGGCGGTGCAAGAGAAGATCGTGGCCGGCAAACTGCAAAAATATAAGAATGAAGTCGCCCTCTTGGGCCAAGCGTTTGTAAGGAACCCCGAGGTAACCGTGGGAAAGCTGTTGGCGGGGGCCGGGGCGAGCGTACGCGCCTTCCAACGATTCGCGGTTGGGGAGGGGCTCGAAAAGCGCGTCGAGAATTTTGCGGCGGAGGTTATGGCCCAAGCACGTGGGGGTTAACTCGCGGTGAGCGCCGGGACCCCGAAATACCGCCGCATCCTGGTTAAGATGAGCGGCGAAGCTCTCATGGGCAAGAGCGATTACGGCATCGACCCCGAAGTGATACACCGTCTGGCCGGCGAGATCAAAGAACTGGCGGCCTGTGGTGCGCAGGTGGCGATTGTCATCGGCGGCGGCAATATACTGCGCGGCCAAGGGTTGGCGGCCAAAGGAATAGATCGGGTTACGGCCGATCACATGGGTATGCTCGGGACCGTGATTAATGCCTTGGCCTTGCAGGATGCCCTGGAGCGTATCGGTTTGTTCGCCCGGGTGATGTCGGCGATCCGCGTGAATCAAATCTGTGAGGACTATATCCGCCGCCGCGCGGTCCGGCATCTGGAAAAGGGCCGGGTGGTGATCTTCGCGGCCGGAACGGGCAACCCTTTCTTTACCACGGATTCCGCGGCGAGCTTGCGTGCAATCGAGATCAACGCCGAGCTTATGATCAAGGCGACCAAAGTCGATGGTGTCTATTCAGCCGATCCCCGCAAGGTTCGGGATGCGCGCCGCTATGATCAGTTAGATTATGACCAGGTGCTTGTCGATAAACTGGGAGTTATGGATGCAACCGCGGTCGTGCTCTGCCGGGACCACGCCCTGCCGCTGCGGGTGCTTGATATGAGCAAGCCGGGCGCGCTGCTGCGAGCCGTGATGGGTGGCAAGGAAGGAACGCTCGTGACCAACGTCGCGCGCGCCGGGCCGGGACCATGATCGACACTATTACCCGGGCTGCCGATACGCGCATGCACAAGGCCATAGAGTCCTTGCAGCACGAACTAGCGAAGGTTCGCACGGGACGGGCTCACACCAGCTTGCTCGATCACATCAAGGTCGATTATTACGGATCGGAAGTTCCGATCAGTCAGGCGGCGACGGTCACGGTGATCGATCCGCGCACCCTAGGGGTGACGCCTTGGGATAAAAGCATGGTGAAGACCGTCGAGAAGGCAATCTTGAATTCCGACCTTGGACTCAATCCTGCGACGGCGGGCGATCTCATTCGCGTGCCCTTGCCGGCCTTGACCGAGGAACGGCGGCGCGATCTCATCCGCGTCGTCAAGACCGAGGCCGAACAAGCCCGGGTCGCCGTCCGAAACATTCGCCGCGATGCGAACCACCATCTGAAGGAACTGGTGAAAAAGAAGGACATCTCCGAAGACGACGAGCGCCGGGCCGAGGAGAAGATACAGCGTTTGACCGATGATAATATCGCGCGTATCGAGGAGGTTCTGGCCGCCAAGGAGAAGGATCTATTGGAAGTCTAACCTTGGCTGACGGCAGTTCACGTCCAACGGACCAGGAGCGCGACGATGATCGCTACAGGAAGCGCGCCACTATCCCCCGCCACCTGGCCATCATCATGGACGGTAATGGCCGCTGGGCGAAACGCCGGAGATTGCCGCGGGTTGCCGGTCACCGGGCTGGTGTCGAGGCGGTGCGCCGGATGGTCGTGCCTTGCGCGGAGACTGGCGTCGAGGTTCTGACGCTGTTTGCGTTTAGCAGCGAGAACTGGCGTCGGCCCAAGCGAGAGATCGCGCTACTCATGGAGCTATTTTTTACCTCGCTGCAGGAAGAAGCCACGAAGCTTAGCGAGAACAACGTCCGGCTGCGGGTGATTGGCGACGATTCCGCGTTTCCGTCCAAGCTGCGGGGGAGCATCGATGAGGTACAGAAATTAACCCAAGGAAACAGCGGGCTTACTTTGGTCATCGCGGCGAACTATGGGGGGCGTTGGGATATTACGCAGGCCGCGAGAGCGCTTGCCAGTCAGGTCGCGGCAGGCGTCATGAGGGCCGAGGATATTACGGAAGCCGCGGTGGAAGCACACCTAAGCCTCGGCGATCTCCCCGACCCCGACCTTATAATTCGCACCGGTGGCGAGCAGCGCATCAGCAATTATTTGCTCTGGCAATTGGCGTACACCGAGTTTTTTTTTACCGACTCTCTGTGGCCGGACTTCACGCCGGCTCACCTGGAAATGGCGCTTAACTCTTATGCAATGCGACAGCGGCGATTCGGCAAGACAGGCGAGCAGGTCGAATGCGTTCGCGGCGCTTAGGCGCCGCATTGTCACCGCCGCCATTCTCATCCCGCTGGTGCTCGGTACCTTGTTTTTTTTGCCGACCGCGGGCGTGGCGGTTGTTTTTGGCGCCTTCATCGCGTTGGGCGCGTGGGAATGGAGTTACCTCGCCGGTTGGTCGGCGTTCCAACCGCGTGTTTACTATACGATCGCGACCTCTGTCTGCATGGCAGCGGCGTACTGGCTCTTGAGCTTGTCGTGGGTTAAGGATCAGATGGCCGGCGGCGCCCTGCTCTTGTTGGGCGGGTGGTGCGCCGCGTTCTATTGGCTGCTCGATTATCAGCGCCGCGGGATCGGTATTCCGAAGTCGCGGCCGTTACTGTGCGCGGCCGGTTTGTTTGTCGTGGTCCCCGGCTGGGCGGCGCTCATCGGTTTGCATGGCCGCGCCGATGGCGGGGTGTTCTTGGTGGTCGCGCTCATGCTGGTGATTTGGTCGGCGGACATCGGGGCCTTTTTTGCCGGCAAGCGCTGGGGCAAGCATCGGCTCGCGGATAAGGTCAGCCCCGGCAAGACCTGGGAGGGATTATGGGGTGGATTGGCTGCCTCGGGTGCGGTCGGGTGGCTATGTTCAGGGTGGATCCCCTTACGTTTTGCGGACCGCGTGGGGTTTATGACCCTCTGTCTCGCCACGGTCATATTCTCGGTGCTCGGAGATCTGTTCGAGAGCTTGGTGAAACGGCAAGCGGGGGTAAAAGATAGCGGTAGCCTGTTGCCCGGGCACGGCGGGATCCTTGACCGCATCGATAGTTTGATGGCTGCCGCGCCGGTGTTCGCCCTCGGCACTGCCGTCGGGTTGCCATTGTGATTGGTCTGACAATCTTGGGGTCGACAGGCACCATCGGCGTTAATACGCTCGATGTGGTGGCGCGCCATCGCGAGCGTTTCCGGATTATCGCGCTGACCGCCCATCGCGATCTCGAGCGGCTGGCGAGCCAATGCGAGGTCTGGAATCCGCCCTATGCCGTGATGGTGGATGAAACCAAGGCATTGGAACTTGAGCGCCGCTTGGCCACGAGCGCGCCCGGCGTTCGCGTGCTTTCCGGATGCGCCGGCTTGGAAGCGGTCGCGAGCGCCCCGGAAACCGATTATGTGATGGCCGGGATCGTCGGTGCGGCGGGGCTGCTGCCCACGCTCGCCGCAGCGCGCGCCGGCAAACGCATTCTCCTGGCGAACAAGGAAGCGCTGGTCATGTCGGGGCGCATCTTCATGGAAGCGGTCAAGAATAGCGGCGCCGAGCTGCTGCCCATCGATAGCGAACATAACGCCATCTTTCAATGTCTGCCCCCCTCCTTTGCCGCAGGACTGGAACGGGTGGGCGTCCGGCGTATACTACTTACCGGATCGGGGGGGCCGTTTCGCAAGACGCCGCTTGCCGATCTGCGCGCCGTGACTCCCGATCAGGCTTGCGCCCATCCCAACTGGGTCATGGGACGCAAAATATCCGTGGACTCCGCAACCCTGATGAATAAGGGGCTCGAGTTCATCGAAGCCTGCTGGTTGTTCGCAACCACGCCGCCACACGTCGAGGTCGTGCTGCACCCGCAGAGCGTGATTCACTCGCTCGTGGAGTTCATCGACGGCTCGGTGCTGGCGCAGTTGGGTAATCCGGATATGCGCACGCCGATTGCCCATGCCCTGGCCTGGCCGGACCGCATCCCCTCGGGGGTCGCGCCGCTCGATCTTCTGGAAGTGGGGCGGCTGGACTTTGAACCTCCGGATCTCGAGCGTTTCCCGTGTCTGAGTTTGGCCCGTCAAGCGATGGAAGCAGGGGGCACGGCGACCGCGGTGTTAAATGCGGGCAACGAGGTCGCGGTCGATTCGTTTCTCAATGGCAGCTTGCGATTCAGCGATATCCCCGCCGTGGTTGCGGACACCTTAGCGGGTGTCCCAAGCGCGGGAGCCGACTCACTCGAGGCGATCTTGGCCGCGGACGCTGCGGCCAGAGCGCATGCCGCGCGGGCCGTTGCGGCGAGGTGTCAATGATGGATTTCATTTTTTCAGTTCTGGCCTTCATCGCGGCCGTCGGGGTCCTGGTGGTGGTCCACGAGCTCGGTCACTTCTGTGTCGCGCGCGCCGTCGGCATCAAGGTGCTGCGCTTCTCGGTGGGATTCGGAAAACCCATCTGGGGGCGCAGGATCGGCCGTGATCAAACGGAGTTCGTCGTCGCTGCCATCCCCTTGGGAGGCTACGTCAAGATGCTCGATGACCGGGAAGGGCCGGTGCCGCCCGCGGATCTCAGGCGCGAATTCAACCGCCAACCGCTGGCGGCCAGAACCGCGGTGGTGATGGCCGGGCCGCTGTTTAATTTCTTGTTTGCGATCCTCGCTTATTGCGCCATGTATGTGATCGGGATCTCCGGTCTCAAGCCGCAGATCGGCGAGGTGGCCCCCGATTCGATCGCGGCCAAGGCGGGTCTTCGCCAAGGAGTCGAAATCGTTTCCGTGGACGAGGAGCCGACCCCCACCTGGGAGGCGGTGATCAACGAGACGATTCCCAAGGTCGTGGACGGCGAGCCGGTAAACCTCTTGGTACGCGATGAGGACGGTCGCACCCGCAAGGTGGCGATCGATCTGGGCCGAGTGCATATCGATGATCTCGCGCGCGGAAGCTTGTTGCGGCGTCTCGGCATCCAGCCCTATCGGCCCCACCTCGAGGCCGTGATCGGAGATGTACTTGCGGGCGGGGCGGCGGAGCGGAGCGGGCTCCGGGCGGGCGATCGGATCCTCCGGGCCGACGGGCGCCCGATGCAGTCTTGGGAGCAATGGGTCGATTATGTCCAGGAGCGGCCGGAGCAGACGATTCAGCTCCGGGTCGAGCGCGGTGAGACGCCTCTCAGTCTTGAGGTGCGGCCGGAACGGTCGGAGGTCGAAGGCAGAGTAATCGGGCGCATCGGTGCGGGCGTGGCCCCGCCGAAAGATCTCGACCCGGCGCTTGTCGCCACCCAGCGCTACACGCTCTTGGATGCCTTTGGCCACTCCGTGTCGAAGACGCTGGAAATGTCCGTCATCACGTTAAAGATCATCTTTAAGATGGTACTCGGCGAAGCCTCCGTCCGGAATCTCAGCGGGCCGATCAGCATCGCGCAGTATGCCGGGCAGTCCGCCGGTATCGGAATGGCGGCCTTTTTATCGTTTCTTGCGATCGTAAGCGTGAGTCTCGGGGTGCTCAATTTGCTTCCGGTTCCGCTACTGGATGGAGGCCATTTATTGTATTACCTTATAGAGTTGGTGCAGCGCAAGCCAGTCTCGGTGGAGACGCAACGCTTTGCGCAGCAGATTGGGATGGTGCTGCTCGGGAGCCTGATGGCCATTGCGATATACAATGACGTCGCGCGCATCCTCAATTAGAATAAAAAATAAAGAATATGACGGTGGCCGGTCGGACTCTACTGCGGTGGCTCTTCGTGTTGCTAGTGACTGCCCAGACTGCGCTCCCGGCGCTCGGCGGGGAACGGTTTATCATCAATGACATCCGTATCGAGGGCTTGCGGCGGATCGCGCCCGGTACGGTTTTCAACTACCTTCCGGTCAAGGTCGGGGACGAGTTCGACGAAAACCGCTCGGGGGAAGCCATTCGCGCGCTGTTCAAGACGGGATTCTTCAAGGATGTCCGGATAGAGCGCACGGGCGACACTCTGGTCGTGGTGGTCAGCGAGCGTGAGACCATCTCGCAGATCGGTATCTCCGGCAATAACGACATCAAGACCGAGGATCTCTTCAATGCCCTGAAGCAGATCGGGTTCGCCGAGGGAGAGGTCTTCGATCGTTCGCTCTTGGACAAGGTAGAACAAGAGCTTAGACGGCAGTATTTCGGGCAAGGCAAGTATGCGGTTCAGATCGAATCGAACGTAAAGTCGATGGGAAGCAACCGCGTCGCGGTGACGATACAGATTGCCGAGGGACGCGCCGCGCGTATTAAGCAAATCAATGTCGTCGGAAACAAGGCGTACGATGACGACGAGTTGCTGAAAAGCTTTAAACTAACGACGCCCACTCTGATCTCTTTTTTCACCAAGTCCGATCAGTACTCGAAGCAAAAGCTCGGGGCCGATCTCGAAGCCCTGCGTTCGCACTACCTCGACAGCGGGTTTGTCAATTTCAATATCGATTCGACCCAGGTTTCCATTACGCCCGATAAGAGCGATGTGTATGTCACGATTAACGTAAGCGAAGGGGAACGCTACGAAATTTCCGATGTGAAGCTCGCGGGCGATCTCATCGTCCCCGCGGATGATCTTTTTCCCTTGGTGACGACCGGGCGCGGCGAGATATTTTCGAGAAAAGAGGTCACCCAGACGAGCACCAACATTAGCGAGCGGCTCGGCGATGAAGGTTACGCTTTCGCCAACGTGAATCCGGTGCCTCAGATCGATGAAAAATCCAAGACCGTCTCATTGACCTATTTCGTGGACCCGGGCAAGCGCGTGTACGTGCGCAGGATCAACTTTTCGGGTAATGCCAAGACCCGCGACGAGGTGTTGCGGCGGGAGATGCGCCAGATGGAGGGGGCGTGGTTCTCGACCGGCAAGGTGAACCGCTCCAAAACCCGGTTGCAAAAGCTGGGTTACTTCGAGGAGGTCAACGTTGAGACGCCGGCCGTTCCCGAAACCCCCGATCAGGTGGATGTCAATTATTCAGTGGTGGAACGGGCGTCGGGAAATCTATTGCTAGGCTTGGGGTTCTCGCAAACACAAGGGTTGATCTTCAATACCAGCGTGGTTCAGGACAACTTCCTCGGCAGCGGGAAACGGGTGAACTTTGCCTTCAACAATAGCGACGTGAACAGAGTATTTGCCTTGGGCTACATCGATCCCTATTTTACCATCGATGGCATCAGCCAAGGCTTCGATGTCTCCTACCGGGAGACCGACGCCGGGGATGCGAACATTACCCGCTTTGATTCCAAGGTCGCGAGCGCAGGGGTGAACTTCGGCATTCCGGTGTCGGAGTTTAATTTTCTCAATCTCGGTTTCAACTATGAGAATACCGAGATCAGCCAAGATGAGCGCTTCACGTCCGATGTGGTGCGAGATTTTATTGAGCGGCATGGCAAGAAGTTCGATGTGTTGCAGATAAGCTCCGGCTTTGCCTACGACACGCGCAATAAAGCGCTGTTGCCGGACCGCGGCACGTATCATCGCGTCCGGGGCCAAGTGGCGGTGCCGGGCGGGGATCTTCAGTATTATAAAATCGATTACGATGGCCGCTGGTTTTATCCCTTTACCGAGGACTATGTGCTCGCCCTGCAGGGACAGCTCGGTTATGGTGATGGATACGGCGAAACCGAAGTCCTGCCATTTTTCGAGAACTTCTACGCCGGCGGCCCGCGCACCGTGCGCGGTTACGAAGAGAACACCTTGGGGCCCGAGGACGAGGACAACCGTGCGCTCGGGGGGAATGTCATGATCGTCGCCAACGCCGAGCTCATCCTCCCCGTACCCTTTCTGACGGACGTGGAGTCGGTGCGAATTACCGCCTTCGTTGATGCGGGCAATGTTTATGGCGAGGACGAAGATATAGACTTAGATACGATCCGGCTCTCCGCGGGGCTCTCGGGCCTTTGGGTATCGCCCTTCGGGGTTTTAACCGTCAGCGTGGCGCAGCCTTTCAACGATAGCGACACCGATGATACGCAACCCTTTCAATTCACGTTTGGCACTTCGTTTTAATTGGAGCAATATCTTGAAGAAGCTTAAGTTATTTTCGAGTTTGATCGTTTTGTGCGGCGCCGTGGCGGGCACGCCGTCGCTGGCCGCGGATTTGCGCATCGGGGTGGTCAATCCCATCAAGGTGCTGGAGGCCGCCCCGCAGGCCGAGGACGCGCGGAAACGGCTCGAGCGTGAATTCGCGCCGCGCGATAAGAATCTGGTCGCGGCTCAAAGAAGGGCTAAACAGCTTGAAGACCGCCTGGCGAAGGATGCGCCGGTGATGAGCGATACCGAACGCCGCAAGATCGAGCGTGACATCATCGGCGTAAAACGCGATCTCAAACGCGACCAAGATGAGTTTAGAGAGGACCTGAATTTCCGCCGCAATGAAGAATTCGGCAAGATCCAGCGCCAAGTAGTCGAGGCGATCCAGATCCTTGCCAAGGAGCAGGGATTCGATGTCGTTCTCGGAGAAGGCGTGATCTACGCGAATGAGCGCGTGGACGTCACCAGCAAGGTCGTCGAGCGTTTGAAGAAAGGCTACAAAGGCAGGTAGTGCCCCGCCGATGCCCGTTCGCTTAGGCGATCTTGCGCGGTATATCGGAGCGACGCTCCACGGTGACGAGGGGTGCCTGGTCGCGAACATAGCGACGCTCGATACGGCCGAAGCGGGCGATGTATCGTTCTTGTTTGACCGGCGTTACCGGAATTTCCTGAAATTCACGGCAGCCTCCGCGGTCATACTGCATCCGGCCGAGTTGAGCGCATGCCCTGTCGCCGCATTGGTCACCGCGGATCCTTATCTAGCCTACGCGCGCGCCTCCAGCTTATTGAGCCCGCCACCCGCCTTCGATGCCGGCATTCATACCAGCGCTTGTATCGCTCCCACGGCCAGCGTGGATGCGAGCGCGCATGTGGGGGCTTTCGCGGTCGTTGAAGAAGGCGCTCGGATCGGGTCCCGTGCTTTCATCGGTCCGGGCTGTATTATCGGGCGCGCGGTGCGCATAGGCGATCACTCTTGTCTTAGCGCACGCGTTACGGTCATCAGCGGCGCGAGCATCGGCCAGCGCTGTCTGATTCACCCCGGGGCGGTGATCGGCGCGGACGGATTCGGTCTTGCCCGCGATCAAGGCGTGTGGATGAAGATCCCGCAAAACGCGAGCGTGCGCATCGGTGATGACGTGGAGATTGGGGCGAATACGACCATTGACCGCGGTACCTTCAAGGATACGGTCATAGAAGACGGCGTTAAGCTCGATAATCTCATCCAAATCGGACATAATGTGCGTATCGGCGCACACACCGCGATCGCGGGCTGCGTGGGCGTCTCGGGTAGCACGCGCATCGGTAAGCGTTGCATGATAGGCGGTGGCGCAGGCATCGCGGGACACATCGAGATTGCGGACGATGTCGTGATCAAGGGCGCTGCATCGGTCACCAAATCCATCCCCGTCGCGGGTGTCTACTCCTCCGTCTGGCCGGCGCGAGAGGACAAGGAATGGCGGCGGAAAGTCGCCCGCTTCAATAGGCTCGACAAGGAGATGATCCAACGCCGGAACGGTGCGCGCAGCGGCGTGAATGCCAGAAACGAGGGCGAGAGCTTGTGAACAAGCAGGCGTCGCGAAGGCGATAGATGTTACTCGATATTCAGAAAATACGGCGGCTGTTGCCGCACCGCTATCCGATCTTGCTTATTGATCGGGTGCTCGAGTGCGTGGAAGGTCAATCGCTGGTCGCGGTTAAAAACGTCACTATTAACGAACCTTTTTTCAGCGGTCATTTTCCCGATCGGCCGATCATGCCGGGCGTGCTGATTCTGGAGGCGCTGGCGCAAGCGACGGCACTGCTGACCTATAGCTCCGGACAGATCAAGTCCGATCCCGAGGCGACTTATTACCTCGTCGGTATCGATAAGTCACGCTTCAAAAAGCCGGTGGTTCCGGGCGACCAACTGCTCCTATATGTGCGGTTGGAGCGCGAGCTCCGCGGGATCTATCGCTTCGACGCCATCGCCCGCGTGGACGGTAAACCGGTGGCCACGGCCAAGATCATGGGAACCCATTCGGTTGTTAACCGTTGATAGATGCCCAGGCGATCGTAGATCCTGGCGCTAGGCTTGGAAGCGATGTAACGATTGGGCCCTGGTCTCTCATCGGGCCCGATGTGGAGATCGGGGACGGCACGTGGATTGGACCGCATGTCGTGATTGAGGGTCCGGCGCGCATCGGCCGAAACAATCGGATCTTCCAGTTTTGCTCGCTGGGCGCGGATCCCCAGGATAAGAAGTACGGCGGAGAGCGCGATCAAACCCGTCTCGAGATCGGCGATCGCAATACGCTACGCGAATACTGCACCATGAACCGCGGTACGGTCCAAGGCGGGGGGGTGACGCGGATCGGGGACGACAACTGGATCATGGCCTACGTGCACATCGCCCACGACTGCATCGTCGGCAGTCATACCGTGTTCGCGAACGGCGCCTCGCTCGCGGGTCACGTCATCGTCGAAGACTACGCGATTCTCGGCGGCTTCTCGCTGGTGCATCAGTTTTGCCGCGTCGGCGCGTATAGTTTCGCGGCCTTCTCGTCGATCGTCGTCAAAGACATTCCTCCCTACGTGATGATATCCCAGAAGCCGGCAAAGGTGCACGGGCTGAATCGGGAAGGGCTCAAACGCAATGGTTTGAGCAATGACACCATCAATCTCCTGCGGCGAGCGTATCGCATATTGTACCGTGAGAATCTCACCGTAGCCGAATCGATCGAGCGGCTCAAGGCCCTCGCGCCCGAGTCCCCGGAGATCGCGCGCTTGATCGAGTTCGTAGGAAAATGTACCCGTGGGATCATTCGCTGAGATCCCCAGTATGCACGCTGTCTTGAATAACGCCGGTTGCCGGTAAACCCCGCGCGTCCCACCATGCAAAGGCTGCGAGCGGCCGTCATCGGCGCGGGCTATCTGGGACGATTCCACGCACAGAAATATGCCGCGCTGCCTGATGTCGATCTGTGCGCGGTGGTCGACCTCATCGAGGAACGGGCGCTGGAAGTTGCCGCCCCGTCTCAAGCCCAAGCGCTCACCGATTATCGGCGCATACTCGATGTGGTCGATGTGGCGTCGGTGGTGGTGCCGCCCGAGTCGCACTACGCGGTGGCGAAAGATTGCTTGGCGGCCGGTGTCCATGTGCTCGTGGAAAAACCGATGACGCGCACGCTCGCCGAGGCCGACGAGCTGATCGCATTGGCCCGGCGTCAAGGATTGGTATTGCAGGTGGGGCACCTCGAACGGTTTAACCCCGCGTTACTCGCTTTACGCGGTATTCTGCACCAACCGATGTTCATCGAATCCCACCGCATCGCCTCCTTCCAACCGCGCAGGGCGGGGGTGAGCGTGGTGATGGATCTGATGATCCACGACATCGACATCATTCTCAATATAGTAGCGAGCGAGGTCGCGGCCATCCGCCCGATGGGGCTTTCCGTCCTGACGGCGGAGGTGGATATCGCGAACGCCCGGCTGGAGTTCGCCGATGGTTGCGTAGCCAACGTGACCGCCAGCCGTGTCAGCCACAGTCCGTTGCGCAAGATCCGGATCTTTCAAAGGGATTGTTATCTTTCGATCGATTACTTGGAACACAAGGTCACCATCGCCAGGCGCGAGCGAGATCGCGCTTCGGAGACAGGCGCGATGCGTATCGTTACCGAAGAAAAAAATATCGAGCGCGCCGATGCACTTCTGCTCGAGCTACAAGGCTTCGTGCACGCCGTAATTAATAAGACGCCGCCTGTCGTCTCGGGAGAAGACGGGCGACGCGCGCTCGCCGTCGCGCTCGCGATCACCGGCGCTATCGAGCACCGATTGCCGAGGCCAAACGCATGTGCCGGCGCCACGGAAGCTGTCTGAGCCATGGCGAAGATTCATCCGACCGCGCTCATTGATCCCGGCGCCCAAGTCGCGGAAGGCATCGCGGTCGGGCCGTTCGCGGTGATAGAAAATGATGTCAGCATCGGGCCCGAGTGCCGGATCGACGCCCATGCGGTCGTTAAGCGTTATTCGCGTCTCGGCCGGGGTAATACCATTCACGAGCACGCGATCATCGGAGGCGATCCGCAAGATCTGTCGTTCAAGCCTTGCGCCAGCTATGTCACGATCGGCGATGACAACGTGATCCGCGAAGGGGTGAGCATACACCGCGCGACCCGTGAGGGTGCAGCCACCTCACTCGGTGATGGAAACTTTCTCATGGCCAACGCCCATGTGGCGCATGATTGCACGCTGGGGAACTTCGTCGTCCTCGCCAATAGCGCGGCCCTCGGGGGCCACGTCTGCGTCGGGGATCGCGCGTTTATTTCCGCGAACGCCGCCGTCCATCAATTCTGCCGCATCGGACGCATCGCTATGATCTCGGGTCTTGCGGGTGTCAACATGGATTGCCTGCCGTTCACGCTAGTCACCGGTGCCCCGGCGCGGGTGGTGGGGCTCAACCGTGTCGGTTTGCAGCGCGCGGGGGTGAACGCTCAAGAGATCTCAGCGCTGAAGCGTGCTTACCAGCTGCTATTCTTGTCCGGTATGGGCACCCGCGATGCGCTCGCGGAGCTTGCAAGCTCGCCTTTCGCGCTGGTACGGGAGTGGTGCGAATTCATCGCGGCGTCCACTCGCGGGTTCGCGCGCCAACGAGGCTAAGGAAGCTCTCCAAGAGTGTCGCGAGCAAGCCCAGATGCGCGAAGCCGCGGAGCGAGTCGCGAGACATATCAGGTAGATAGGCGAGCGACGAGCGAGCACGCGACAAAGCAGATGGGCTGCGCAGTAACTATTGCAGAGCTTCCCTAATGCGCATCGGGATCGTCGCGGGCGAGGCATCGGGTGATCGCCTGGGTGCGGGTCTCATAGCGGCGCTGCGGTGCCGTGAGGATCATCTTGAAGTCGAGGGCGTCGGGGGCGCGCGCATGGAGGAGGCCGGATGCAAGGTGCTTTACCCGATGGACCGGTTGGCCGTCATGGGCGTCTTCGAGGTTCTCGGACGTTATCGCGAGTTAGCGGCAACGCGTGCTCGGCTTGCGGAACATTTCCTTTCGAGCCCTCCGGATCTCTTCGTCGGGATCGATGCGCCCGAGTTCAATCTCGTCCTGGAAGAACGCCTGCGGGCCGCCGGGGTGCGCACCGTGCACTATGTAAGCCCGCAGGTTTGGGCCTGGAGGCCCTGGCGGGTCCGGCGGGTTGCCCGTGCGGTGGACTTGATGCTGGTCTTGTTTCCCTTCGAGGAGAATTTTTACCAATCGCACGGTATCCCCGTGACGTTCGTCGGCCATCCGCTCGCCGATGAGATTGCCGATGCCAACGATAAGGAAGCGGCTCGCGCGGGTTTAGGGCTGTCTCCGGATCGGCCGGTGATCGCACTGCTGCCCGGCAGCCGGAGCAATGAGTGGCGGTATCACGTTGAACCGTTCTTGCAATCTGCCCTTGAACTGCGCAAAACGCGGCCCGATCTCCAGTGCGCGTTCGCCGCCTCGGGGCGCGAGGGCCGCTTATACATCGAAGGCATCCTCCAACGCCTCGACCCGGAAATACCGATTAAGGTATTTGAACACCGTACGCGCGAGGTGATCGCGGCCGCCGATGTGGTGCTTACCGTGTCCGGCACGGCGTCACTCGAGACCTTGCTCGTCGGCCGGCCCATGGTGGTGAGCTATCGCATGTCGGCGTTGAGCTATCTCGTCGCACGGTTTCTGGTACGCGTGCCTTATTTTTCACTGCCGAATCTGCTCGCGGGCCGACGTCTTGTGCCCGAGATCCTCCAGGGCGAGGTCGAACCGCGGCGCCTGGCGCGGGAAGTGTCGCGTTGGCTTGACGATCCGGTCGCGGTGGAGGATTTGCAACAAGCGTTTTCCGCGATCCGCCTGGTGTTGCGGCGGCAAGCCAGTCACACCGCGGCCGCGGCGCTATCCGATCTCGCGGGTAAGTAATTTGGCCTGCGCCGAACCCCTATCGGCAAGGAGGCTTTACGGAAGTACTTTCTTAGTGCCGCGGGCAAAAAAAACGTGGACCGACACCGATGTATCATTTGCCATGCGTCATCCAAAGTGGGTGGAATCCTGAGATTATATGAACGCCGATACATTTGAAACTGCGGTCATTCCGGCTGGGAAGCCGGAATCCAGTCGCCAGGGAAGGCAAGGGCCGAATACGTCCATGTGTCTGGATTCCGGGCAATCCATGCCCGGAATGACGGAGTATGCTTTCGACCGCCGCCCCACGAGCCGACTGGTGAAGCAACTCGACGAGGAGCGCAAGGCTGCCGTCGAGCAGTTAAAGCACGCTGTCTACTTCCGTCGGCAGGGTGGTCTGGCTACAGGATCGCTTCCCCAAGGCCAAGCTGCAGGGCGTGCAGGGGATGGTCAAGCTCGTGAACCGCAAGGAGATCGAGGCCGCCGGCTGGAGCCTGACCCCGGGCCGCTACGTCGGCGTCGCCTCGCCCGAGGAGAGCGACGACTTCGACTTCGAGCAGACCCTTCGCGACATCCACACCGAGCTGGCTGATCTGAACCGAGAAGCGGTGGAACTGGCCGCGAGAATAACCCAGAATTTCGAGGAGCTAGGGATATGACGCCACAGCCCGTCATTCCGGCGAAAGCCGGAATCCAGTAATGGTGAACAGACAGTGGCAAAACAACCAGCAGTGTATATCCTCGCCAGTCGTCGGAATGGGACCCTTTATACCGGGGTCACATCGTCCCTTGCCGAGCGGATATGGCAACACAAGAACGACGTGACCGAGGGCTTCACGAAGCGACACGGGGTGCATCTCCTGGTTTGGTACGAGCTTTACGACACAATGGAGTCGGCTATCCGTCGCGAGAAGGCGATAAAGGAGTGGAAGCGCGAATGGAAGTTGGAGTTGATCGAGAAGACCAATCCCACCTGGCGAGACCTTTATGTGTCGATTGTCTGAATGGATTTGATCAATGGTCCAAGTGGGTACACGGCATTGCGGCGCAGGCCGGCCGACCCAGGGCTGTTTCTGGATTCCGGCTTTCGCCGGAATGACGGACACGAAGGTTCAGGAGAATTTCGAGGAGTTGGGGGCGTGACTTGGCATGCCTGCCGCCTTGGAGATGTCCTCACCTTGAAGCGTGGCCACGACTTGCCCGACTCTCGGCGGCAGGACGGCGATGTCCCGGTCGTATCTTCCCCTTTGAAGAAAAAGGGCTTTTCAAATTCCTATTTCTTAACGATGCCCCAGCCGGGATACAATACGGCGCCGACGCTGAGGTATCCCCACAAATATGACTGTATTATCAGCCAGTTAGATAAAAACACGGTAAGGGAACCTGCATGATGTCGGATGATCTCACTGATTGATAC
>JGI24973J35851_1000007_pt1 | contig 31304 bp, 27 predicted proteins | sample AntDryMetagUQ889_FD_35851 | JGI IMG/M metagenome (IMG submission 35851) | reverse complement strand
GACGGCACCGCCAATGAGAGCTGTCGCGGCGGCGGTGCCTATTGCCTGGCCGGTTGTCGCCGAGCCTCCCAGGCCGAGCTGCTTGCCCAGCCACGACACGAGTCGTAAAGGCACGATCGTGAGCCCGTTCCAGAGCGTGAGCGCCCTTCTTCCCGAGTAATAGCTGCGGAACCCGCGAACCGCGATCGGATCGAGTTGCGTGCCCGCCTCCACCGTGAGGATGTGCAGTGCGGCCTTGTGACTCATAGCGTCCCTATATGGGCGCCTCGAAGTGAGGGCGTCAAAGGTGTCCGCCACCGCGATGATGCGCGACCCAAGCGGGATCTTCTCCCCCGAAAGACCGGCGGGATAGCCGCTTCCGTCCATGCGCTCGTGGTGATGGCGGACGATCGCGGTGATCTCGTCATCGACCACGCCGTCGACCATCCACGCGCTGTTCTCTGCGTGGCGCTGGATCAGGGCGAACTCCTCGCTGGTCAGCTTCCCCGGCTTGTTCAGAACCGCCCTTGGCACATTGATCTTGCCGACGTCATGGACGGCCGCGGCAGCGCGCACCTTGTCGACCAGCTCCTCCGGCAAGCCCATCCGCTGTGCGATCAGGACCGAGTATCGAGCCACCCGCCGCGAGTGTCCGTGGGTGTAGGGATCTCGTGCCTCGAGCGCGGACGCAAGGTTCTCGATCAGCTCAGCTTGGCGCGCTGACGGAACTCGCCCCCGCGGCGTGGGCTCCGCTCCTCCCGCGAGACCGAGCAGACCCGCCGCCTCATCCAAGCGCCGCTCGACGCGCCAGCGCCTAACCCAGTTCCAAACCAAGAGGTCTCCAAAGAGAACGTCCTCCGAGCCCGGCCACTTCTTCCAGCTCGCCGCCCCGACCGACGACAGTCCAAACGAGAGAACGAGCACCCCCGCCACCGACAGAACAGGGGAGCGAAGAATCCCCGCCGCCCCCAGCGACCACACGATCATGATCGGGGCTATCGCCACGTAGAACGTGGCGATCGCAACCGACGGCAGAAGCCGCTTCAGGTCAGGCCTGCTGGATTTCCCCAAGGTGTCGTCCCGATCGCCGCGGTCACCCGCGGAACGTTCGAAGTCGCACTATCTCTAAGCATCGGCACCCGGACTGAATGCCTTGAACGCCTGCGCCCTCACCCGTCGGCCCGCACCAACGCCCCGGTCCCGATCTCCGCCACCGACCGGCACCCCGCGAGTCCCATCGTGAGGTCGAAGTCGGCCTGGAAGTTCTCCAACACCTCCCGCACCCCCTTCTCGCCCGTAATCGCCAGCGCATAGCAGTAGGGGCGCCCGATGCCGACGGCCGTCGCTCCGAGCGCGAGCGCCTTGAACGCGTCGGCGCCGGTGCGAATTCCGCTGTCCATGACGATCGGGACCTCGCCCGCGACCTCCTTCGCGATCCCGGGCAGCGCCGCGATCGTCGACGTCGCACCGTCGACCTGGCGGCCGCCGTGGTTTGAGACCCAGATGCCATCCATTCCCTCGTCGACCGCGCGGCGCGCGTCGTCGGGATGGAGGATCCCCTTCAGCAGGATCGGCAGCTTCGTTCGCTCGCGCAGGAAACCAAGATCCTCCCAGGTCAGCGACGGGCGCGAGTAGATGCGCACGAACGTCTGCACCGCGGCGCGCGCCTTGCCCGATGTCAGCGCGCGGTCAAAGCGATCGGGAAACGCGCGCGTCAGGTCGACGAGCGTCTTCAGCGCCGCCGGCGTCGGTCGCGGCTGAGGCACGCCCGGCACGTCCTCGCCGTCGCGCGAGATGATGCGGTCGAACACCGGATCGCTCGTGTACTGGGCGATGCCCTTTCCGCGCAGGAACGGCAGGTAGCCGAGGTCGAGGTCGTGCGTGCGCCAGCCGAGGATCGTCGTGTCCAGGGTCACCACGATCGCGCTGCATCCGCACGCCTCGGCGCGGCCGGCGAAGCTCTCGACCAGCTCGTTCGACGTGCTCCAGTAGAGCTGGAAGAAGCGCGTGCCGTCACCGAGCTCGCGCGCGCAGTCCTCCATCGGCCGCGACGCCTGGTTTGAGAACGTCATCGGGACCCCGGTCTTTGCCGCGGCACGCGCGACCGCGAGGTCGGCTTGGTCGTCGACCATCTCCAGCACGCCGATCGGCGAGAGCACGAAGGGCGATTCCAGGCGGCGCCCGAGGAGCTCGACGCTCGTGTCGCGATCGCTGACGTCGCAGAGCATCCGCGGGACGATGCGCCAGGCGTCGAACCCATCGCGGTTGGCCTGGATCGTGCGCCCGGTGCCCGCGCCGCCGGCGATGTAGGCGAACGCCTCATCTGAGATCGAGTCGCGCGCGCGCTCTTCAAGCGCAACCGCATCGGTCGGGATGAGGGGCCGGCGTCCGCTGACGCCGTTGAGGTAGATCGCCTGCTGTCGATCGGGGCCGCTCACCACGCGAGACCCTATCTCCGGGAAGATCGCAGGCGGTGGTCCAAGCGGGGATTCAGATGTCCTTGACGGGCGCTGCGCGCACATGGCAAGGTCGGAGCTCGCAGATCGATGAGAGGAGAGCGACGTGAGCGGTCTAGAGGGCAAGAGCTTCGACTCCCCAGACGAGGTTCGGGAGTTCAAGGCGAACGGCAAGGTGGAGCTCGTCAACCTGAGCAGCGGGCCGGTCGGCCGGGGAACGTTCGAGCCCGGCTGGAAGTGGTCCAACGACGTCAAGCCGATAGCTGGCACTGACAGCTGTCAGGTGCCACACGTCGGCTACGTGTCATCGGGGCGGATGACGGTCCGCATGGACGACGGCTCCGAGCACGAGTACGGCCCGGGAGAGGCGTTCGACATGCCGCCCGGCCACGACGCCTGGACCGTCGGCGACGAGCCGTGCGTCCTGATCGACTTCGGCGGGTTGAAGGGGTACGCGGCGTCGGGCTGAGGCGCCTTCGCACGTCAGCCGACTCGCGCTGAGCGCTACGGCATCCGGTCGTTCATCTCGTTCATCGGACCGTCGCGCTTGGGGGCGTCGTTTGGCATGGGCCCGCCGCCGGGCTCGGACTGGTGATGCATGGACATTCCCTCGCTCGTCGGCACGGTGAGCGCGGGCACGTCGTTGGGCGACGCCGCGATCCCGAGCCCGAGCCCGACGAGCACGGCGGCCACCCCGACGGTCGCTGCGCGCTCCCACGGCACGAGCTTTTCGACCGCGATCAGCGCCGCGATCACGATCATCCAGGCCAGGCTCATGGCGCCCAGCGCGAACAGCGCCGCCATCAGCAGCCAGCAGCACCCGACGCACCAGGCACCGTGCACGATGCCCATCCGCAGCGCGCCGGCGCGGCCGTCACGCCAGTTGCCCATCAGGAAACCCAGCGGGCTGCGGCAACGGCGCAGGCACGCGTGCTTGGCGGGCGTGAACTCGTACACCGCCGCGGCGAAGAGGACACCCACGGCGACCCAGCGGCCGGAGCTGTCCCAGGCCAGCGCACCTCCGTTCAGCTCGCGCCCGAGCTTCAGGACCGCATAGCCGAGCAGGCCGGCCACGGTCCAGATCACCAGATATCCGGCGACGAAGAAGCCCGTCGCCTCGGCGGGCGCCGTCTGGCCCTTCGCCCGGCGGCCCCGTTGCAGCGCCGCGTACATCAGGACCATCGGCGCGATCGAGGGGAACATCATCGCGGCCATCATCACGACCCAGGTCGAGACGTAGAACCCGAGCGCGCCCGGATCGGTGCCGGGGCCGGCGTCCATCCCGGTCATGCGGACGTCGGTCGACATCCAGGCGACGGTGGCCAGCCCCAGCAGCAGCACGATCAGTGCCACGCGCCAGCGCAGCAGCAGGTCGCCGGTGCGGCCGGGCGTGGCCGCGGTCGCCGTCGCCTCCATTCGGGCTACCCGGCCCAGCTGAACTTCGACGCGAAGCCCGCCTTGCTGCTGTTGTCGAAGTCGAGGCCGAAGGCGCTCACATTGGACTGGTCGGCCGCCTTGGCGACGGTCAGCGCGCTCGAAGCGGGGTGGAAGACGTTGTTCATGACGACGGGCTCGCCGGACTCCGAGCCGAACGGGACGACCTCCTCGACGCTCACCGTGCCCTTGTCGCCGAACTGCGCGCTGTAGCGGCCGTTCTCCTGGTTGAACTCGATCGGCACCTGCTCCATCCCGAGGTTCTGACCAATCAACCCGCCCAGCGCCTCCATCGGCCCGCCCAGCTCGCCCCCGAAGACCGCAGCGAGCTTCTGAGCCTGCTCCTCCGAGGCGGCAGCGTCCATCAGCACGCCGAGCTTCCAGTTGCCCTCGCTCATGACCTTCGGCGTGTCCGCGACGGCGGCCACCGTGAGCCCGCTCACGTCTACGCCCTCGACCTCGCCGGAGTCAATGTGGAACACGAGCACGGCATGGCAGTAGTCGTTCGTCGCCCCGAGGGCGAACGAAGCGGTGCATGGGCACACGACATCGCAGGAGCAGTTCTCGAAATACCGACCATCGATCTTCCAGGACATGAGTCCTCCCCGGTTAGCGGACATGGCGATTCTCTGTCCGCAGCGACGATACGTCAAGGGCGGAAGGCGAGACATTCAGCCGAGTGCGCGCAGCAGGGCCGCCGTCACCGCCGCGACCGTGACGGCGGCCATTAGCGGCGCCCGCAGCGCCAACGCCACCCCCGCGGCGGCCACACCGCCCGCCCGGGCGTCCAGCACGAGCGCACCGTCCTCGCCCGACAGCGTCTCCACGGCCACGAGCGCGCCCAGCAGGGCGGGCGCCAGCAGGGCGATCACCTCCAGTGCGCGCTCGGGTAGCGGGCGGCCGCCGACGGTCACCGGTCCGACGGCCTTGATCACCGCCGTGGCCACCGCCAGCGCGGCGATGACGATCCAGGCCTGGCTCATGTGGGCTCCCTGCGCAGTCCCGCCAACGCGAGCACGCTGGCCGCAAGCACCGGGATCCCCGGCGGGACGAACGGCGACAGCGCCAGCGCGATAACGGCGCCGCCCACGGCAACCGCCGCGCCACGCCGATCACGCGCCTCCTCCACCAGCAGCGCCAGGAAGAACGCCGGGAAGATCACGTCGAGTCCCACGGCGCGCGGGTCGCCCAGGTTCTCGCCGATCAGCACCCCGCCAAGCGTGCCCAGCACCCATGCCGGGTACTGCGCGAGCGTCGCGCCGAGTAGCGTTTCGCGGTCGAAGCGCCCGCCGCCGCGGCTGGACAGCGCCCACGAGGCATCCACCACGGCCTGGCCTTCGACCGCCCGGCGAACGGGCCCGCCCGAGGCCCACGGGGCGAACGCGACCGCCATGGGCAGGAAGCGCAGGTTGAGCAGGATCCCCGCGACGACCGCGGCGCCCGCTCCGCCGCCGTCCGCCAGCACCGCGACCGCGGCGAACTGCGCGGCACCGGCATGCACGATCGCCGACATCACCACCGGCGCGACAGCGCCCATCAGCGGTCGCGCGGCAATGCCGAAAGAAATCCCCACCAGGAAGACGGCGGGAGCCAGCGGCGCCGCGGCGCGCAGACCTCCCCGCAGCCCGACGGGCGCTGCTTCGTGCAGGCTCACGAGGCGCCGAGCAGCAGGCCGAGCTGGTGCGATGGCACCACCGGCGTCCCGTCGCGCGCCCACCTTTCCGGCTGGACCTTCATCCGGCGGTCTGAGTTCATCCGGTCAGAATGAGCCACCGGCGTGCGGCTTGCACGGCACGGCGACCGGAGGCCCCCGCTAGCCGGCGCTCTCCGCCGAGGAAGCCATCCATCTCCGGGCGATCTCCCCAACGTGGCGCTCATCGGTCCCACAGCACCCTCCGAGCACGCTGAGGTGGGGGAGCCTCTCGGCGAGCGCGGCGTAGCGGGCGCCTAGGTCGACGGGGTCGCCTTCGTCCAGCTCGGTCGCCTCGTCGAGCTCGGCGTGGCTCTTGGTGGAGGCGTTGGCCCGTAGGCCACCGAGCCGCGCGCGGCAGGCAGGCTCGTCCTCGAGCACGGCGTCGAAGTGCGTCGGGTGAGCGCAGTTGATCATGTAGTACGCCGGCGCTTTGCCTGTCTCCTCGTCGACCTGCATGATCGCCTCACCCAGCGCCTGGCCGCTGGGGAGGCGCCCGTCGGTCTCCAGCGTGAAGGAGATCGCGACCGGCATATCGGCTTCCTGCGCGGCCCGGGTAACGCCCACTGCCTCATCCGCGTAGGTCATCGTGATCGCCGTGACCATGTCCGCCGCGGTGTCGCGGAAGGTCGCGATCTGCGCGGAGTGGTAGTCCCGTGCCGCGGCAGCGGTCAGCATCGTCGCGGGTCTGTAGCCGTCGTCCTCGGGGCCGACGCAGCCACTGATCACAATCGGTGTCGCGGCGGACTCGTACTCCGCGCGGAGCTCTTCCATGAGGCCGATCGCCTTGCGGTTGAGCTCCTCGAGATCCCGGGTGCTGTAGCCGATCTTGGCGGCCCACTTGGGGCTGGCCCGCCACGTGGGGCTCTCGAGTACGAAGCCCGTGTCATTGTCGACCGCGAGCTGCGCGTAGGGCGCGTAGTAGCGCCGAAGCACCTCGGTTCCCTGTTCGTCCTTGAGCAGGTCGAAAGCGGCGAACTCCGGGAGGTCAAGCCCTTGGTGAAATATCAGGGTGGTCTCGATCCCCCCATCGGTGAGGAACAGGTCACCGTCGAGCTGAGGCAGGTGGTGTCGATACTTCATCGCCGCTCCTTGGTTGTGGGGAATCGAGGCTAACGCCGACCCACCGTACCGTGGGTTGAGCGGGTTCCCCAGCGTTTTGGTAAACCGCACTGATGGCGGCAACACAAGCCGACTGGCCGTTCGCCGGTCCGACGCCGACAGGGCGCAGGGGATCGATCGCCGCCGAGCCGCCGTTGCCCATCCAGGGGGCGGTCGAGGTCGACATGCCCGTCGAGCGGCTGTGGGAGGTCTTCACCGACGTCAAGGGCTGGTCGCAGTGGAACCCGTGTTTCCGTTGGTCGCGCGTGCTCGGCGGCGAGCTGCGCCGCGGCGCGACGCTCGTGTGGGCCTTCAATCCGATCGAGCCGCGCTACCGCTACCGGATGCCGGCGATCGCGAAGGTCGTGGAGCTCCAGCACCACGACCGCGTGACCTGGGAGGCGAGCTTCCCAGGCTTTCACGCCCTCCATTCATACCGCTTCGAAGCACTCGGTTCCGACAGCTGCCGCTTCGGCTCATGGGAGGTCGCCGAGGGACGCGCCTTCGACGCCACCGAGCGCTTCTGGCTGGCCCACTTCCGCTATGTCTGTCGCAGCTCGCTGCGGGGCGCGGCCGGTCTCGCGCCAGCGGGGCGCGCCGGCGCATGACGCAGTCGCCACCCGGTCATTCCCTGTGGAGCTCTTTCACGCGTCCAACAAGCGCGACCGCCTCGTGCAATGACCCGTCGGCTTGCCGGCGATGCACGTAAGACATACGTACGAGCTCCTCGGACTGCGTGAGCAATTCAGCTAGGTAGTCGGAATAGCCCGTTTTCTGGCCTACCTCGTCGTCACTGCCGGGAAGCAGAGCTGGCATCACTGCGAATGCATAGAGCCCGCCCGGACCCAACAGACTGAGCGCCCGCCGCAGGGCGTCGGGCGGCACGTGACCGGGACCGATAGCCGACAAGCTAACCACCGCGGTACATCTGCTTCCAGCCAACCGGTCCGCGTTGGTAGCCAGGTCGGTGACGACGTAGTCCTCGTAGACGCCCGGCCGGTCGCGCGCCGCGGCCGCGCATGCCGCTGGTTCGAGGTCTACCGCGATAACCGACCCTACGCCGAGCGCGCGCAGTGCTTCGCCACCGACCCCGTTGCCGGCGCCGACGTCGAGGACGCGTTGGTGAGCTGGATCACGACCCAGGCGCCGCAGGACTTCGCCGAAAAGACGCACGACTTCGACAGTCGAGCGCATCCCGAGTTCTCTGATGAATACCCGCTCGTAGAGCCCCGGCTCGGCGTAAATCGTTGCGTAGTCATGAAAGCCTATTCGGCAACGGTTTCCGGGCGGGCCAACCTCGAACCAGCGCTCGTCCGGCGAAAAAGTAATGGTGCCGAATCGGTCGGCGGCCGTAATCGGCTCCATCTACGTCGATCTTCTCACGCAGAGGCGCCCCGTCCGGCTATGTGTTGCCCGCGACGGGCTCGTCGCACGAGGCCCAGGCCACCCCAAAGGTAGGAGCCGTGACGCTGCGCTCCCCCGCCACCTCAGGTCCCACGCGACAAGCAGCTTTGTTCGCCGAATGGCCGCCGATCACGTGGTCCGAGCCCAGGACGCTCTCGCCACTACCGCCGCCATTCCCCCGCACGCCGTCACCGGGTCCATGCGACGCGGCCCAGTTCGGAATTGTCCCGGAAGTTTTGTCGAAGCCGGGGGCGTGTTTTCGTGCGCTTCCCCTGGAGCATGGGCCAGCGTTTGGCAAAGCGCGATCTCTCACTGGAGAGATGGCTCGCACACTGCGATTGGACGTCGGAATTGACGCGACACCAGGCCCTTGCGACGGCTGGCCGCGCATCATCGAGGACATTCTTTAGGTCGCCCGGATTAAGACGTTCCGCACCTCCACCAAGCGCGAGTCCAAGAGTCGCGCGACCACTGAGCATCGACGCTCAGCCGGTACGCGCGGTCCTGAGCCAGGCGTTCGAGGATGTGCCGGTTCCTACGCCGACCTCGTAGCCCGTACGGAACGGCCCGGGGCGGATGTCATCCCGTGTGGCGACCGTTGGGCTTGAAGTCGAGGACTTGCGCGATGTACTCGCCCCGGGACTGTCCCGGGGCGGTGAACCCCTCCCAGACGGCTTCCGGGCATGCCGAGTACCACCATTCCACGCCGTCTGGGAAGCGCACGTAGATGCGCTCTGTCTCGGCGTCATAAGCCTCCGCGACAATTCGCTTCGAACCGGTGACGGGCTGCCATTCCATCAGGATTCTCGATCATAGGTGCCTCGCCATGCGGCCAGTGCGGGCGCGACGTCTGGCACGCTGGGCTCCTCGCGCCACGGCGCCAGCGATGGGTCCTCCGCCCGAGGCCATGGGTCAGGTGGGTCAACCAGGGCCCGGGCTGGCAGCACGAGGGCTTCGCCGCTCACGACCGCCTCGCCCGTCCGGAGCGATGGCAACACGCTTGCGAGCCCCGCGACGCTGCCGGGCAGTGCGGCTCTGATCGCTCCTTGGTCCTCCGCGTTGGACAGCCGTAGCGCGATCAGCGTTCCGCATTGCGCGAGCGCTGTCTTTGGCAGTTCGGTTGGCCGCTGCGTGACGAGTAGGAGGCCGACCCCGTACTTGCGCCCCTCGCGAGCGATTCGGTTTGCCGAATCCCGCGTCAGGGCTGACGCTCCTTCTCCGAGGTAGCGGTGGGCCTCCTCAAGCACGACGAGAACCGGGCTGGATCGCCCGATGCCCGCGCCGTCCAGTTCTCCGCGCAGCGCGACCTCAAAGATGAGATTGAGTACCACGCCGATCGCAAGATCGGCTGCCTCCGCCGGAACTCCGCTGAAGTCGAGTACGGAGATCGGATGGTCACCACCGAGCCAGTCCTGCATGACGCTGACGAGTGGATCGTCGCCTGCGGGATCCCCCTCGGGCTCCTGAAAGAACCGCAACCGCGGGTCGAGTAGCCCGAGACGGAGAAGGTCGGGCGTTGTGCCGTAGACACCGAAGCGAGGTCCCTGGTGGGGCGCCTGGCCGGCGGGGTTGTACGGCTGAAACTGTGTCGAACGCAGCGTTGCGGGATCCCCCGGATCCGTCTGGCAGGCGGTGTCCGGATCGCCCTTGTTCATGCGCGTCTCATGGTTCTCGGCATCAAGGCGATGCCATATCGGTCGAATCTCGAACGGTACGGGGGTGTCAGCCGTCACCGCGGTCGGGTCAAGCTGGAGCCAATCGCTCACGCCGACGAATTCTCGGCGCGACTCGGCGACGAGCTCCACAAACCGATCTCGAACTGTCGCGCCACCCGTGCCTCCGGTGAAGATCCGCAAGATGTCGGTGGCTGGCAGAGCCCAATAGGGAACCCGCAGGCGGTCATCACCATCGGCCAAGACACTGCGGATGGACGCGCTCCCAGCCAGAGCGCGGGCGTATTCGCCGTGCGGATCGATCACGATGACGTTCGCTGCTCCCCACCCACCTCGCACGAAGCTCTGCAGCAACGACGCGACTGCGCTCGTCTTCCCAGCTCCTGTGGAGCCGACGACCGCGGCGTGTCGCACGACGAGCCGCGAAGCGTCAAGGCAGACCGGAACTTCTTCCGCCGCCGCGAGCCGACCCAAACGGAGATGCTCGTCACTGGGAGCCGGAAACACAGCGCGCAGCTGGTCGGGCGTAGCGAAATGGACAGCATCATCCAGGCCGGGGTAGGAGCCCACGCCGCGCTGGAACCGACCCGTGCCCCGGTCGATCTCGCCGAGCAGTTGGACCTGTAGCCATCGCTCGTCGCGTTGCACCGTTTCCGAGGGTGCGACTGCGCCGGCGAGTTCGGCGATACCCACGAGGCTGACTGTCGCCACGAGGTCCACGAGCCCTTGCGGGATACGTACAAGAGAGCCGATCTGGCCAACAGGCTGGAGCCGACCGCGATAGATGGGAGCGACGCCAGCGAGATCGGGGTCGAGTGAGACCGTGACAGTGGCCCCGAGGACATGACGGACCCGTCCGATGCAGGTCGGGTCGCGTTCAGCCATCCGCGGAAGCGTCAGAATCGGGCTCAGGGAGCGCACGCTCGAGCAACTCCCGGAGCAGCGGATCTCGCTCGGGTTCTCGCATAGCGCTACGGGCGAGGTACGCCGCCAACCGCCGGAAGTCGCACAGCCCGAGGCGTCCGTCCTGCCACAGGTCGGGGGGCGGATCTTCGGGAACCGTCCACTCCGCACGGACGCCGCCGAGGATCGCCTCGGTGTCAGCCATCACCTGGAGGTTCGGCGTCACGGCCGCTTGGTCCGCGAGGGTTGGTGGAATGTTCGAGTAGCAGAAGGCAATGAGCTCGGAGCGCTCCCGGCGAGCCGCGGCACCGAAAAGCAGCTCGTTGAGGTGATCGTCGGAGAACGAGTAGCCAGAGATCAGGACGAGCGTCTCGGGATGGTGAAGTGCGTGGCGGAGGCGATCCTGCAACACGACGAACGGCACGCGGCGCGACTCTTGGTACTTGGTATCGGAGGGGTAGATCGCTGCCGGTGTGCCTTCGGCGACGGGCTGGCCGAGACGCACGATCTGCTGGGCCTCCTCCCACGCCCAGTTGACGGAGCCATGCAGCTTCCAAAGGCGAGCGAAGAATGCTGGCACCCACTCTTCTGCCGAGCCGGGCGTGGCTTCCACCAGCTCCGTCTGGAAGCTCGCGCGCAGCGTTCCGGCGAAACCATCGAAGTACGGCACTCGGAAGCGCTCGAGCGCCGTCTCCAGCAGAAGGTCGTGGTTGACCGTGAACAGCTCGAGGGGAAGGTGGTAGTCCGCGCGTGCGACCCACGCAGCGAGCCCGAGGACGGGATCCAGGGCCGCATCAGTGAGATCGAGCGCCTCCACAATCGCGCGGCACACAGCGGCGTCGAGAGCGACGGCCCGTTCAGCAGTTATCCCGTCGAGATCCTGCTCCTCGGTGAGCAAGGCGGCGATTCGCCGCAAGCGGCTCAGGGCCTGCTCGAGGTTCCTGCCATCGAGCGCAGCCGCAAACGCGTCGCGGTCGTCGCTGTCCAGTCGGGCAAGTACCTGCTCCTGCAGCTGGTCAACGTCGGGGAGACCGCAGGCGCGGGAGACGCCAGCGCCAAGGAATGCACAAACGTGCCGAGAACGCGTAGCGAGCTTGGCGCTGAGATCGGCGGCGAAGCGCAACGGATCGTGGTCGGACATGGCACGACCGAGATTAGGTCACGTGTCCGTCGCGATGTGCGCGTATGCAAGGAGCGGACGGTCGCCGACACCCTGGGAGCGCGTCCGAGCGATTGCCGTCAGCGTTCTACGGCAAGCTCTGCGGCCAGGAGAGACGCTTGGCCCAGCGCAAGGACATTCTCTGGCAGCGACACCGCCACACACAGGCGAAGCACGAGATCCTGCTCGGCTACCTCGATGCTTGGATCCCGATTCTGGGGTCGTGGGCGGAGCACCTCGTTCTCATCGACGGGTTCGCTGGCCCAGGCCGCTACGCCGGCGGGGAACCTGGCTCTCCGCTGCTCATCCTCGACGCCTATCTCCGGCGCAAGGACCGGGATCAGCTCAAGGCGCAGGTCCGCTTCGTGTTCATCGAGGCCGACGAGCGGCGTTTCGAGCACTTGAGAGACGAGCTGGCCAAGCGGAGAGCCCATCCGAAGGTCGAGATCACGGTTCTGCGCGGCGAGTTCAGCGAACGGTTTCCGGCCGTGCTTGCCGAGCTCAAGCAACGCTTCGGTGTGCAGCCGCCCACGTTCGCCTTTATCGATCCCTTCGGAGCCGACGACACAGCGCATCACCTGACGAGCGGGTTGATCAAGCTGCCGCGCTGCGAGGCGCTGATCTACGTGCCGATCACGCACCTTGCTCGGTTCGTGACCGAGGCGGACCTGGAGCCAACGCTCGACAACCTCTACGGAAGCCGGTCATGGGAGCGGGCTCGCGAGACCGCAGATCTGGACTCGCGCCGGCAGATCCTTCAGGACGCGTTTCGTGCGCGACTCCAGGAGAGCTGCCAGTGGGTGCGCTGGTTCGAGATCGTGCCCGACGGCGGTCGGAACAGTTACGCGCTCTTCTTCGGTACGAACAACGAACTCGGGCTGCGACGGATGAAGGACGCCATGTGGAAGATCGATCCCGTAAAGGGCACGAGCTTCCGCGATTCGACGACCGTCGATCATCCGGTGCTCTTCGCACAGAAGCCGGACTTGGGGCGCCTCGAGACCCTGCTGCGCGCGCGCTTCGGCGCCACTGAGTTCGGAATCGACGAGGCGACAGACTTCACGCTGAAGGAGACCGCGTTTCGCGACAACGGGCATCTCAAACCCACGCTGAAGGCGGCCGAGAAGGAGGAGCGGCTGGTCGTTACAGCGGCGAAAGCGACGCGACGGCCCGGGCAGTTTCCTGACGGAACGCGGATGCGGTTCGGATGATGCTCGCGGTCAGGCTGGCTCGAGGACGCGAGCGGAGGGCAGGTCGTCCCATGTGCGGCCATCTAAGAGCCGGCCGCCGGCTTTTGCGCTGCGCCCACCCCACTGCTTGAAGAAGAAGGCGACGCCTTCGCGCGCACACCTGTCGCGTAGTTCTCGGACGGACTCGGCTTTCACCGGACGGTGACCTGGCCCGGACTCGCCTCCGGCGATCAGCCAGTCGATGCCGTCGAGCTCGAGCCCCTCGAGCGGTCCGAGCAGCGGCTCCGCGCTGATGAACCGCACTGCCGCGGGAACGGCGCGCAGATACTCGGCACGGTGAACGAAGCGCCGGTTCTCAATGCTTACCCCCATCCAGACGTTAGCGGGCCATGGGAGGCTGTCCGCCAAGTCGGCGAGGCGCTCGTGGCGCTTCGTGAGTATTTGGAAGACGTGATGGTGCGCTTGCTGCATCACCGCGAAGACATCGGCTATGAAGTCGTCGGGAATGTTCTCGTGGAAGAGGTCGCTCATGGAGTTGACGAAGATCATGCGCGGTCGCTTCCAGCGCAGGGGCTGGTCAAGGCGTTCTGGCCAGAGCCGGAGGTCGAAGCCCTGCTCATACGGATGCCCCGGAATTCCGCGCCATCGCTCGGCGAAGGTCTTGGCGTAGCAATGGGCGCAGCCGGGTGACACCTCGTCGCATCCGGTGACTGGGTTCCAGGTGGCCTCAGTCCATTCGATCGCGCTGCGGTCAGCCATGGCTCATGATCCTTGGGCACCGTGGTCGTATTGGCCTGTGCTGTCGAACATACGTTCGCGTAGCTCCCGGACGGGATCCTCGGGTGGCTTCATTGGAGACGATCACCCCTCCTGGCACCCGGGCTGACCTCGGGTCGCAGGAGGACTTCGAGCGCGGCGCGATCTGACGCGCGACTTCGGCGAAGCCGGCCCCGGGAATCGGCGTTGAGGTCGGTAGGGCGGATGACTGCGAGCGTCAGGCCATGGGCGGGAACCTCGATGTCGCGTCGTTCGTCATAGAGACGACGCTGCTCGCCACGATCGACACCGCTGATGGTCAGCTTGTGGGGCTTGTCGAAGAAGGGGACAGGCTGGTCGTGCTGGCGTTCCCGGTACTCAATCACGAGCTGGGCGTCCGGGTAATACGCATCGACGGGCAGACGCCTGCGTGTGCCGACTGCGTTGGGATCTCCGAGCAGCCAGTCGAAGGTGTGCTCACGGAGACCGGCCTCACCCAGGATCTCGTCGCAGAGGTCAAGGACGTACGCTGCGTCGCCCACGCGCCTGGATGTACCGCCCGAGCGGTCCATGGGGATCAAGCGCTCGCCGAAGCGATGGAGCGCCTACTCCCAGCGCTCGTCAAACGACACGTCTTCGTCCTCCTCCAGGTGCTGACGAACCCTGTTCTGGAACTGGACGGCGTCGATGGCACCTTCGGGTTGCTCGGCGCTCACGTTGAGTTCGATGCGCATGGGGCCGGGCTTTACCACGTCGCGGAGTCCCGTGAGCGCCCGCTGGAGGGTGTGTAGGTCATCCTCGGTGGCCTTGATCGTGAGCGACACCCGGCGCTGCGACTCACTGGCTTGTGCCCTGTCGCCGCCGCGCGCCGGGTCGCCGAGCTCGCCGTCCCCCTCGGCGCGCGACCCTTCTTCGGGACTGGTCGAGCCTGGAGGCTCTGAGTCGCCGGCAGCCGGCGTGAGGCTGTCCGCCACAGCCAGCGAGAGGAGCGCGGCCCCTGAGCCGAGATCGACCTCCTCGGCCGAGAGGGGAGGGCGTATGCGGATGAGCGCTGGATCGGAGACCTGCACCGCGTCAGTCTCGCCGCTCATGCCCACTGCGTAGGCGAACAGGCCGCTCGAAACACCCTCGGCGATCGCCTCGCGCAGCGGCTCGACTGACCACAGTTTGGTCAGCTCGAAGTAGGCGAAGAAGTCGTCGGCGAGCTTCTCGCAGTAGGCGACGCCGTGCTCGCTGAGCTTGGCCACGGCGGCGAGACGGGCAGGCGTGAGGCGGTCGAAGACCTGGTGGCCGAGGGCGTCGCGGACGCGCTCGTGGAGCTGGCGTCCGGCGGCCATAACCGTGCCGAGGCTGACATCGTCGAGTTGGAGCCCGGCGTCGCCATTGCTGCCAACGGGCAGAACGATGCGCTCGTACGCGTGGCCCATCAAGCTGGTGAGCTTGCGGTTCGCGGCCGTCGCTCGCTCCTTGAGCTCGGCCGTCTGCTCGGGCGAGAAGTTGTGGCGTGATGTCCGCGCGAGGAGCGATTCGACCGCGAGCGCCGTGCGAGCCGCCTGGCGCGCGGCGTCGAAAGTAGCGCGGTCGGGCAGTGCCAGTGCGAGCGCGTTTTTGAATTTTCGCGGGGCGTCGCCGCAGGTGCCGACCAATCGCTCGAGCGGCTGCTTACGCTCGTCCCAGTCTGGTGGCAGATAGGCGACGAGGAACGCCTGGATGCCGTCGCGTATCTGGCCGGAGTCGGCGGGCCAGAGGACGACCTCCTGCTGGCCGCGGCCGCCACCGAGCGCCCCCTCCAGGTTGCGCCGCACGACGCTCAGCACCTCGTCGGCCTGGAACTTGTCCTGCTCGGTGACGATGAGCTTGTTGAGGTTCGGAGTCGGCTCGAAGCGGTACCGACGCCCCGTGTAGTGGAGGTACAGCAGCGTTTCGCCACGCAGGTCCGCTAGCGCTGAACGCAGCACGTTGCCATCGAGTCCCGGGTCGAGGGAGGCTGCGATGACCTCGTGCTCTAGCGCCCCCCGTTCGTCGCCTTCGCGCGCACCGAAGGACAGCAGTGCGATCGCAGTCGCCACGCGAGTTCCGACCCGCAAGCGCTCCAGAGCCGGCGCCTCGCGCCCGACGCGTTCGTCGACCACGCGCGTGCCAGCGTCAGCGTTGAGGAAGTCGGCCTCGACGACGGCGGTGTACTGACTCGCTTCCCCGACCTGCTCGAAGAAGGTAGCTCGAGTCGCTTCGTCGGAGAGGTCGACATCGCCGGGCCCGATCAAGGGTTGCGCGGTGCGCTCGGCCTGCGACGTCCAGAGCGCGTGCGTAACGGTGGCTAGAAACTGCAAGGCGCCACGCGTGCGTTGGTAGCTCGGAAGGCTCCCCCAGCGCTGATACATCAGATCGATCAGCTCGGGGTGGAAAGGGTAGGACTCCTCTATGCGGCGCTCGAGGTTGTCGGCCGTGCGGACCGCTTCGCGACGGGCATCGTCGGTCTCAGCGTTGGCTTCGAGTTCGCCACGCAGCAACTGGCCGTAGGTCTTCGCGACGTCGCGGCGGACAGCTGCGTCCCCCGTGCTCTCAAAGAGCCGGGTCTGGACGACGCGCAGCACCTCGTCGCCAGAGACCGGCTCGCGACGGGCATCGACGCGTGCGGCCATGTGCTCCAACGCATGCAGGAGACCCTCCTCCTGCACCGCCTCCCCCACGCTGGCCTGGAGCGAGTACACCATTGCCGCCTGGCGCTGCTGGTTGACTGCCTCGGTCAGGTTCTGCAAGAAGATCAGCGCCTGCTGACCAACGGTCGTGTCGAGCCGCTTGAGCGCGCGTGCCTTCACGATGTAGATGAGGACCTCATCGAGGAGCACCAGGCTCGGCGCGCCGGCCAGGAGCTCGCCCAGGATTTCGCCGCCGGGCGGAACTCCCTCGTCGCCGTCGACGGTGATCTGATCGTAGGCATCCCAGCCGCCGAGCTGGTAGGCCAACTCTCCCCAAAGCGTGGCGATTCGACGGCCATCGACCGAGCGGCCACGCTGGGGATCCAGGTACTCGCCCGAGAGCACCGCGACGCGAACGGAGCCCGGGTCGGGAACCGCAGCCAGCTCCTCGACGCCCGACGCCTGCTTACGAGCCGTCGCCAAGTGGTAGAGGGCAAGGAGGGTGTGGGTCTTGCCGCCCCCGAAGGGCGTGCGAAGCTGCAAGACGCGATCGCCCGAGCCGCCTCCCAACGCGCCGAAGACATCGGCGAGCAGCTGCTGCATCGCGCGCGTGAAGTACGTCGAAGCAAAAAACTCGCCCGCGTCGGCATAGACCGTCGCGCTTGACTCGCCGCGGTAGGCGACCGCTGCAAGGTTTGCGGCGTACGTGCCCATCGCGAGATCGCCGCTGGCTACGTCAGGGTGCGGTCGGACCACGTCGGTCCACGGCTTGAGCGTGTATGCGTCTGAACTCATCGACTCGTCAGCAGGTTGTCTTCGACGAGCGTTCGCCAGCCTCCGAGCAAACGCTCGCACGCGCGCGCCTCCGCCGGCTTCTGCTCGGTGTCTGTGGCAAGCCCCTTCCCCTGCAGCGCCTGCGCGACGCGGCGCAGCTTCTCGACATCGGGACGTGTTTCATCGAGATACGAACGCAGGGACTTCGCGTCGTGCGCCGCACGCCAGAGGAAACCTTGAAGCACGTCTATTAGCCGGTGCTCGCCCGCGTCGCTCTCGTCGACGCCGAGACTCGGGCCCTCTCCGCGCGCCTCGAAATCGAGCAGGCGAACCTTGCCCTTGCTGATTGAGGCAAGTGGTGACCTCCCATTAGCGAGGTCACCGAGCTCCACCCCTGCCGTGCGCGCGAGGTTGTTGGCCTCGTCGAACTCAACGTCGGAATAGCCGAACGAGTAGCGCGCGATCACGTAAAAGCGTGTGCCCACGTCGATTGCCCCTACACCGTTCGCCAGGCCATGAACCTGGGAGAGGACTGCAGTGAGGACGCGCCCTTGGACCTCTTCGAGGAAGCGCTGCGCCGGAATCTCCTCTCCGTTGGGTAGCTCGACCGCCGCGTAGCGAGTGAAGGGCCGGAGACCGGCGCCGATCGTGGCGATCACGAGGTCCGAGCCGCTGACGCCGGCGCCCGTTAGTCGTTCGAGGCGCTCCTCGATCACGGTGTCCAGTTCGCGCTGAACATCCGCATACTGACCGACCTCGTCGCGCTCGCGGCGCCGGGCGACCAGGAAGATGGATGAAGCCAGGGACGCGGTTCCCTGACCGATCGCGCGCTCTGGCATCTCGGTATCCAGCGGCCAAGCCTCGGTGATGAGGAAGCGCGCCTGCCGGAGCGCTTCGACGAGGCTTGCCCATCCAAGTGTCGTCTTGTGAGCATAGACGCACACGAGCGGGCAGCCCGGCTTTAAAACACGGTGTGCCTCGGCGAACGCGGACGCCATCTCACGCTCGTAGAACTCGCGCGCCGCCGCCTTGTCGCCGTCATGGCGGTAAGGCGCGACGATCGCCTCTCGGCGCTTCGGCGTGAGTTCACCCTCAAGGTGCTCGGGGAACAGGAAGCCGATCGACCGCTTCAGCCAAACGTAGAAGAAATCCGACAGATCGGCGTAGGAGATGTTGTCGTAGTACGGGGGGTCGGTGACGATGGCATCGAAAGTCTCGTCGTGCTGCGGCACCTGTGTTGCCGACGACCTGAACACCTCGACGCGTCGGCCGACGCGACCGAGTGAATCCATGATGTCCGCGATGTTGTTTACATACTCCGCCGCCTGACCCGCACCGCGCCCGAACGGGTTTGCCTCGGCAAAGTCCCACACCATGGGCAGGGCCTGCTGGGCATAGGTGTTCGTGAGAGATTGGTTCTTCGTGTCCCACCGGCAGAGCATGCTGCTGCGATCCACCGTGCGATCAAGTGCGAGGGCTAGCGCAACAGTTACGGCCTCCGCACGCTTCTCCTCAAGACCCTCAATTCGCATCTCGTCGTATGTCTCCCGCACCCCCTGAGCGAACGCGCAAAGGGTGGCGAGCTGGCGAGGAGCAAAGAGATCGCCAAACCGGGTCATTCCATACATCGGGGCTTGGAAATGCTGGTTGTCCTCTGCGGCAATTCGCTCATCAGGAGGCTCAGTGTCAAGCTCTGCCAGCGCGGCCTCGCAGTCGCGCTTGCTCGGATGCCGATAGTCCCCGGCCGCCAGGTAGTCGCGGCCGCGACCACTTGGCTTCACAAGCACCGCGGCCAGCGGGGTGGTCCCTATCCGACCTGCGACACCTTCCGTCTTGACGTACGCCGCGTCCACCGAAGCGCCGCAGATCAGACATGTTGAACGGCCACGAGTGGAGAACCCCGCGGGGTTGAAGCCCAGCGCATCGGCTTGTTCCGCCTCCACGACCTGCCAGTCCAAGCGGAGTGCCTCGCGATCGACGCGTGGATGAAGCGCAATCATTCTGCCCTTCTTCTTCGCGAGCCAGGTCTGGCGCACGAGGGGCAGATCGTGCTCTCCCAGCGCCGGGTTCGGGCACCGCACCGTGTGAGTCCAGAGGTATGCGATCGGTCGGCCGGCAGCACGATCCTGCTGGCGCTCCTCACCGGCGAAGTCCAGCTGATCGGCTTCCTCTCTCTCGCGCACGCGCGGGTAGAGGTGGCCCACGCGGCCCCAGGTCCGGTCAACCCAACGGGCACCCCACTTACGGATGTCGTCGGCCAGCTCTGGGCCGAATCGCTGCGGGTAGTCGAGCATGCAGAGTTCGATCATGTGGGCCACGGGGTTAAGCTCGACCGCGGTGGCCTCGCATCCAAGCCGTGCCGCCTCGAGCGGGATCGCGCCCCCACCGGCGAACAGGTCGAGCACACGTGGGGGCGTTCCACCGTTCGCCTCGAGCACGCGCCGTCTTGCGTCGCCGATCGCGCTCTCAGACGCGCCCCAACGGCAAAGCTCGCGGAAGTAGGCAGACGAGCGCGCTTCCTCGGGCGTATCTGCCGCGGCCACAAGAGTCGCGTACACGGCCGCGCGCGCGGCCGCGAGCGGGCGCCGTGCCCACCAGAGATGCAACTTTCGTGGGTGCGTTGCTGCGTGGCCGATCTTTTCGCGCTGAGCGACCTCGTTGATCGCCTGCACAGGGATCAGATCCTCGATGAGCCGCCGATCGTCGGTCATGGCGCGGCGCCCTCGATGGCTGCGCCCGGGATGTGGAACGCCGTCACCGTCGTGACATTACGCACGGCGTCCCTGAGCGCCATCGCCGGATTCTGGATCTTGATCCCGCGGGGCTCGTCGGACTTGGCGCCGTACAGGACGTAGAGCCAGAACGAGTCGCCGTGCCGGTGGGCGGCGATCCATTCGGTGCGGCAGAGCGAGACATCGCCTTGAGCGGGCGCGCGACCCTTGACCTCGATGCGACGGACTTCCTGGACGCGCCCATCGGACCCCCGGCGGACGCTGCGGATGTCGAAGCCTGAGCCGTCGCGGGCGGCCGAGACGTCCTCCGGCTCCCAGCCAGCCTCGCGTTCGGCGGCCATCGCCCAGTCCATCGCAGCCTGCTCGACTGCCGGGTCGTTTCTCATGGCGTCAACGGCGGGGTCGTCCAGCGGTGGCGGGCCGATCAGGGCGGTGCCGAGGTAGATGACGGGCCCGGGCTTGACGATGCCGAGCTGTTCGAAGCCGGCGAGCTTCTCGCTCTTACGGCGGTCGAGGTCGTTTAGGCGGGCTTCCGCTTGATCGAGTGCGAGCCGCGCTGCGTCCTCGCCGCGGTAGACGCGATCGTCGAGCTCTGACCACTTCTCCTCCAGGCGGGCGCGCTGGGCGTCCATCGACTCGGCGAGATAGCTCGATCGCAGCTCCGCCTGCGCGAGCCGCTCACCACGCTTGTCCTGCACAACGGGATGCTGGACCTTCAAGCGAACGAAGTCGCTGGCTCGCTTGACGTCTTCGGGGTCTGGTGCCTCGAGGTCGCGCGGTGCGAAATCGACGGCGGTTAGGTCGTGGAGTACGTCGGCCGGCACGAGCTCGAATCCATCAGCTCCATCGGTCACCGCGACGAGCTCCGCGTAGACCTCTTCGGCGCCGCCGGCCATCGAAAGCCCGGTCACGTGGTAGGTGAAGAAGTCGATCCGGTAAGGCTGCGTGGCCCACGGCGCGATGAACGGAGCAGTGGCTTGCTCGGTGGCGGCGAGTTTGCGCACCAGCGATTCGACGGTCGCCGCGTAGAGCGGGTGCCCCGGGGAAAGCAAGACCGCGTCCTCGTGCTGTGCCTTGGCGCGCTCTTCCTTGAGGAACGTGAGCTTGCGGTATGTGGGCTGCGGGCGACCAAGGCGCTTGACGGAGCGGAGCTGCTCGGGGGAGCGCAGGCTCTGCGGGACGTGTTCGATGCGCCAGAGTCCGTCGCCGCGCCGGTCGAGCTTGACTGCGAGCTGCTCGCACGCGCGGCCGAAGAACTGCTCGACGTACTCGGGCATCAGACGGCGCTCCTCGGAGCGCCAGTCGCGCTCGCGGACCCAACTCATGTCGACGTTCTTGGTCGCCTGGGCAACCCCGATCATCTCCTCGTACTCCTTGTAGACCTCCGCGCTGAGCCCTTCGATCTCGAGCTGGGCGGGGTTCATCTGGGTCGGGTTCAGCAGCGTCTCGCGCAGCAGGCGCTCGAAGTCGACTCCGTTGCGAGCCAGCAGGTCGCCGACGACGTCGTAGACACGACCGCCGAGTGCGGAGCGCATCTCCTCGAGCTTTTCAAGCAGCCGAGTGAGGAGCTTGCCCTCAACCGTGTTCTCGGCGCAGAAGTTGAAGATGACGCACGTGGACTCCTGGCCGATGCGGTGGATCCGGCCCATGCGCTGCTCCAGGCGCACCGGATTCCACGGCAGGTCGTAGTTGATCATCAGGTGGCAGAACTGCAGGTTGATGCCCTCGCCCGCGGCTTCGGTGGCGATGCAGATCTGCTTGTTCTGGTGGAAGTCCTGCTGGATCTGCTTGCGCGAGGTCGGCGGGATGCCGCCGTGGATCGAGCAGCTCGTGTAGCCCCACGCGCTGATGTTCTTCTCGAGGTAGTCGAGCGTGTCGCGGTGCTCGGTGAAGATCAGCAGCTTCCCGCGGCCGTCCTCGGTGAGCTCGGACAGCTCTGCGCCCTTGAGGCACTCGCGCAGGGCGATGAGCTTTCGCTCCTCGCCGGCGGCGATCGTCTCCTCGGCTTGGACGATCAAACGTTCGAGCGCCTGGATCTCAATGCGCATCGTGTCCAGCGTCTCGGCCACGACGACTCCAGAGACGGCCTCCTCCTGAGCCTCCTCGGTGGCGTCGTCGGGATCCTGCTCGACGTCGATCTCGGGAACGAGGCGCAGCTCGGCCAGCCGCGCGGCGCGGTCAGCAGATGGCAGTCGCTCGACGTCCTCGATCGCCTGAGCGATGCGAGCGGCGCGCTTCTGCAGGGAAGAGCGAATCGCGCCGAGGCTTGAAGCCAGGCGGCGCTGGAGCACTGTCCGTGCCAACGCAACGGCATTGCCTTTGCGACCGCCGACCTGGCCGAGAAACTTGCGGATGTACTCGGTCACGGCCTCATAGAGCGCGAGTTCGGGCTCGCTGAGTTCGAAGGGCTGGAGACGAACCTCGCGCGGGACGAAGAGGTCACGACCGTGCTCGTCCTTGAGGTCCTCCTTCTGGCGGCGAAGGAAATACGGACTGTCGTCGCGGCCGATCTGCGCCTTGGCAAGGTCCGCCACCGCAAACTGGTCCGGGTCCAGGAGCTTCAGGAAGTTCTGAAACCGCGCGGGATCGCCAGAGTGCGGGGTGGCGGTCATCAGCAGCAGCCGCTCAGAGCGCCGCGAGAGTTCTTCGGCCAGCGCGTAGCGCTTGGTGCGATCGAGCTTCTCGCGCTCCTCGGCGGGATCCCAGCGCGAGACGGCCGAGCACTTGTGCGCCTCGTCGATCACGACGAGGTCCCAGTCGGCGAGCAGCAGATCCGGCATGACCTCATCGCGCTTGGCGAAGTCCAAAGAGGCGATCACGCGGTCATTCTGCTGCCAGGAATTGCCGCCGAGCTGCCACTTCACGCGGTGGGAGTCGAGCAGTTCGAAGTGCTCGTCGAACTTCTCCGAAAGTTCGTCCTGCCACTGCACCGTCAGCGGCGCGGGACACAACACGAGCACGCGGTCGGCCACCCCGCGCAGATGAAGCTCCTTCGTGAACAGCCCGGCCATGATCGTCTTGCCCGCACCGGGGTCGTCGGCGAGTACGAAGCGCAGCCGCGCCTGGGGCAGCATGTGCTTATAGACGGCGACGATCTGATGGGGCAGACCGCGGACACCGGAGAGGCTGACCGCGAAGTTCGGGTCATGCGCATAAGCAAGCTCGATGCGATGGGCCTCGGTGAAGTCGAAGAAGTCGTTCGCGTTGACCAGCGCGGCTTGGTCATCGACGGGCTCAAGGGCTTCGCCAGCCAGGTCTTCGTCGGTGATCAGCGTCTCATCGAGCGTCCCCGATTCGGTGCGCACTCGCAGCTGGTAGGCGCCATCGAGCCGCTCGGCGCCTTCAAGGCGAACCACGCCGGCGAAGTGTCCGGGGAGACGGATGCGCTTGCCGATGAGGTCGGTGACGGTCACGGAGGCAGACTAATCGCATCCCAGCCGCCGTAGAACCCACGAACGCAAACGCTGCGACGATTGCCTACCAGTCGTACCTCGGCGTCCGAGCCCATCGCCGTCACGCAGAGCTGACGGCCCAGATGGCGGGCGTGGAGAACGACAGTGCGGTAGAGCTCCGTACACACGGACGCGTCAGAGCCCCCGACGAGCTCCCGACAGGCTGCTGCTACGGCCTTTGGGTTGGCTCCAATCTACGAAGAACGACACGCGCCGGGGCTCGGACGCAACGGGTGCTCCAGCCCCGCTCAGCTCTTAACGTCGCCAACAGACTCGCGTTACACCGGCGCTACTTCAGCTGTCGGACCCGCGCGGCAGTGCATCTTCCGATTGTCGCCGGAAGGCGCGCCAGAATATGGGCGTGCGCACTTTTGGCGGCTTCTCCGATCACGACTTCGAGCTTTTTGCTGGAGATCTGTTTGGCGCTGAGCTAGGTGTCCGATTTGAGGTTTTCGCGAGAGGTCCAGATCGCGGGATTGACCTGCGGCATGTTCCGCGAGGCAAGCGGCGACCCGACATCCTTCAATGTAAGCACTATGCGGGCAGTACCTTTGCGGACTTGTTAAACGCAGCAAAGCATGAGGCGACTATTCTGCCGAAGCTTCGGCCTCGGCCCAACAGTTACCGCTTTGTAACAACACGGAAGTTGACCCTAAGGCAGAAAGAGCAGCTTCGAGACGCGCTTCGGCCCTGGATCACTCGAGACGACCAGATCTTTGGCGCTGAGGATCTCGAAGTCCTTCTAAACGCGCACGTGACTATCGAGCGACAGCACGTCAAGCTTTGGCTCACGGGAGGTGGTCAGCTTGATGCTCTCATCAATGCCGGCGTGTATCACCGCAGCCAGCAACTGCTGGCTGAGACACAAGCAACGCTGCCGCGCTACGTGGAGACCACGGCATATTTCGCGGCCCGCGACCGACTGCGTAAGGAAAGAGTTCTCGTGATTGCCGGTCCACCCGGCATCGGGAAGACCACACTCGCGCGAATCCTCCTAGCCGATGCTGCGATCGAAGGATATGAGCCGATCGAAGTATCCGGCGACATTGAGGAGGCGAACAGCGTATTCAAACCCGACGAGCTCCAGGCTTTCTACTACGACGATTTTCTTGGAACCACTTTTCTGGACGATCGGCTCCCGAAAAATGAGGACAAACGCTTGACCCAGTTCATCCGGCGGGTGTCTCGAAGCCGGACTAGCCTGCTCGTTCTAACAACGCGGGAGTACATTCTGCAGCAGGCGGCGGGGGCGTATGAGGAGTTCGAGCGAGAGCAGCTGACATCGCGCCGTTACCTTCTTGAACTGCGCGAGTACACAAGACTTGATCGAGCGCGCATTTTCTATAACCACGTGTGGCACTCAGATCAGCTTGGCAGAGAAGCGAGGCGTGCTATCTCCCGAAGCGACGCATACATTTCGGTGATTGATCATGACAACTATAATCCTCGACTTGTTGAGTACATCACGGGACTATCTAGCCACAGACTCACCGACCAGGACCGCGCGGAGTACGTAAGCTTCGCAAGAGCCGCGCTTGACGAACCGTCGCTCATCTGGCGCCACGCGTTCGAGCACCAGCTAGACGATCGGCAACGGGCGATGGTCATCGCGCTGGCCTCAATGCCGAGCAAGACGGTTCTGGCTGATCTTGCGGCCGCATTTACCGAGTTCGGGGCTGCAGCCGGCATCGCTATGCGCGGCCACAGTTTTGAAACCACTCTTAGAGTTCTCGATGAAACCTTCATCGTCGCTCATCGCGATGCCGGCAAGCTGTTTTGTGAGCCCGCAAATCCTTCTGTCGTCGATTTTGTTGGAGTGTGGCTTGCCGGCTCACCACATGAGGCAAGCGCGGCGATACGAGGCGCCGCGTTCTTCGAGCAACTGCCTTAGCTGAAGCAATCTCTAATCGATCGGGTATCTCCCCGGGACGGGGCATCCCTCAGTCGAGAGCTCGAAGACTCAATCATCCGGACGTGGGATGGAAAGAATCCGGGTTGGGAACAGGTACATTACGGGAGCTTGCGTGCTCCATTACGGACGTCTGAAAGTAGACGAGACCCGATTGACCGTCTGATTTTGGTAGGGCGGCTTCTCGAGCAGGGTGACCCCTTCGGGGCGCGGTTGCAGAGTTGGTTTGCAGATCGCCTCAGGGCGGAGGCTGAGCGCTGGAATGCCGAGCACGTTCAAAACGTCGCCGGTCCGGTCCGGCTCGTCGAGTTCCTTCGCGATTCCGAGTATCTGTCGGAGGATCTCCGATTGTCCGCAAAGCGGTTTCTGCTTGGGACATTGACGTACACGTACGCCTGGCGTCAGTTGGTCCGCCTTCGTGGCTCCGCCCCTCAGCTGTTTTCGACGCGTGAGTGGGCGGAACTGCGCGACCGATTCGCCGCCTACGCCACCGGCGTCCTGGGTGACCCTGGCAGCATCGAGGACGTTGAGGATCTGGACGAGCTAGGCGCTATCGCAGGCGACATGGGAGTAAGTCTCGAAGAGGAGGAGCTCGACCACGCTCGCGACGTGGTCAGGGAGTACGTTTGGAGCAAAGAGGAACAGGCGGAGAGGTGGCCCGACGAGGAACCGCGGACCGATCCTCTGGGAGACGCTCGCGCTCGAGAGTCAGCTCAGATCGACGCACTCTTTGGCCGACTCGAACGAGATCGCGGTTGACGGCGCCTACGGCCTGGGAGCCGCAGGCCAAGGCGATCAGGCGCCTGGCCAAGGGCCAGGTCACGCTCGGTAACCACCCGGTCACCCATCACAGCGCGGTCGCCGAGTCGACCGAGGAGCTGCGCAGCGACCTGAACCACAACGAGCAGTGGATTTTGGAGCAGACGTTCGGCGTCAGCTTGCGGCCGTTCTTCCGGCGCCGTTCGGCTTCTACAGCGCCGACGTGCTCGCCGTCGCGGGCGAGCTCGGCTACACACGCACCGTGCTGTTGTCGGGCACGCTCGCCGACTCGACCGTCCAGACCGTCCCGTATGGTCCTCGCCGCCCTGCGCCACTGGGCGCACCCGGGCAAGATCATCCTCGCGCACGGCAGCCACCCGGCCACAGCCACGGCGCTCCCGCGACTGCTCGCCATCTTCAAGGCGCGGCACCTGAAGGCCGTCACCCTCAACGAACTTCTGGATTGGCGCCTGTGGGACTCCAACCACCGCATGCACCACGCCCACGCCGACCAGCCCGGCGACCCGCACTCCCCGCACGGCACCGAGCACGGCGACGGCCTCCGCCCCCTCGCCGGCCTGGCCCACGCCCACCTGGGCTGGATGCTGGGCGGCTCGAGCCGCGCCTTGCCTGACCGCTACGCGCGCGACCTCGAGAACGACCCGGCAATCCGATTCGTGGAAAAGACCTTCCTGCTCTGGGTCGCCCTCGGCCTCGCCATTCCCACGGCGGCGGGCTACGCGCTGACCGGGACGTCCCACGGCGCCATCGAGGCCTTCGTCTGGGGCGGCCCCGTCCGCATCTTCGCCCTGCAGCACGTTACGTTCGCGATCAACTCGCTCTGCCACTTCCACGGCCGCAAGCGGTTCGACACGGACGACGAGTCCCGCAACGTCGCCTGGCTCGCGCCCTTCTCCTTCGGCGAGGCCTGGCACAACAACCACCACGCGTTTCCCACCTCCGCCTTCCACGGCCTCAAGCGCACGACATCGACCCGTCACGCTGGATCCTCACGACCGCAGAAAAAGTCGGCCTCGTCTGGGACGTCAAGCGCCCCAGCCCCGACCGGCAGGCCAAGCGGGCGCTTGCCGCGTCCGACACGCGGTAGCAATCGCCGCCTCACCCCTGGAAAAGGGCCCATTGGCTGGGATAATGTTCCGCCCGGCCGCGAGCGCTGTCGGCCTGAACGGCGCGCGTCCTTACGACCTGCGCTCCTCGTTCGTGTCACTGCTGATCTTCGAGGGCCACACCGTCGTCGAGGTTGCTCGGCAGGCGGGTCACAGCGCCGAGATGTGCCTGCGCCACTACGCGCGCGTATTCGACGAATACGACCCGGGGCTGCGCAGGTCTGCCGAGGAGCAGATCGCCGCGGCTCGCGTTATCGATCACTCGGCCCGCGCGGAGTCGCGCCGATAACGGCCGCCGAGGTACTCGTCGACCCAAGCGCGCGTGCTGCGCCATGTTCCATCCGCCGCCTTGGACGCCTTCAGGCGTCCGCGCGTCGCCGCTACCCGCAGGGCATTGGCCGAGATCTGCTTGGACGCGAGCGCCGGCAGCGGTACGAGACGTGCTGGACCCGCGACTGCGGGCACGACGAACTTGTGCAGGTTGTCGAGGATCGCCCGGGCGAGAAGCTCTCCGAGTGGGCCGTGGTCTCCCTCGTCGGCGCGTCTCAATGCAGCGAGGTAGCGGGTGCGATCTCGCTTGTAGATGATCGCCGGGGGATAGCCGAGACGGACGAGGAGGAGGTTGAGCACGAGGCGGCCGGTGCGGCCGTTGCCATCGAGGAACGGGTGAACCTGCTCAAATCGTGCGTGCAGCCGGGCGAGCGCTTCGGGCTCGGCGTCCGGCCCCCCGTCGCGCAGCCCCTGCGCATCTGAGGTCCAATCGGCGATCAGTGCGGGTACCTCCGGCCACGCCGGCGGCCGCATGCCGCTTGGAAACGGCTGGATGTCGTGCTCGCGGAAGGAGCCAGGACGCTCGGCGTCGGTGGCGTCGGGATGGGGTGCGACATCCCAGACGGGCGTCAGCCCGAGGCTGTGGATGTGCCGAAGCTCGGTCAGCGAGAGCAACTCGCCGGTGGACCACTCGCCGGCGTCGATTGCCTGGCCGTAGACCCAGTTGGCGGCGTCGGCGTACCCGCGCACCTCCATGTACTCGCGCAGCTCCTTGTTGCCGACGGCGCGGCCCTCGGCGAGCAGTTGCTCGACCTGCTTGAGCACGAGCGTGTTGCCCTCGATGGCCGTCGAGTGGTGTGCCTCCTCGAGCCAGATCCCGCGCCAGATGCCTTCAGCCTCAACAGGGGACGGCAGGCCGCCGAGGCGATCACGCAGCTCGCCGATCTGGATTCGCAGGCGCTCATAGACCGTGGCTCGCGGCGGCCGGCCGCGACGCCCTTCCGACATTTTGTGCGGCTTGGCCATATTCGAACTGTACCGAACTCTTTGGAGAGTTGTGCGGGTGGCACAGAACTAACCGCACCGAACACATCGGTGCGCCGGGATCACCCTCCCTGGACGCCGGACGCACTGAGGACGCAATGCCCGGGCGCGAAGGGGACGCGGCGCGCGATCCAGTAGGAGGCGTGCGGCGCGGATCCCCCGCAGCGCCTCGAAGCCGACGCCCGGACTCGAACCGGGGACCCCTTCATTACGAGTGAAGTGCTCTACCAGCTGAGCTACGTCGGCGGGGCGGTCGGGCCGCGCGCTGAAGCGCGACCGTGAGCCGGGTGCATCGTAGCGCCGAGGGGTTCGACCTCTCCGGGCAGCACGCCCCCCGGGCGATGCCCGGGCGACCCTCAGAAGCCACCGCCCCCAGAACAAGCCCGCGGGGGCCGCCGGAACCTTCCGGCCGCCCCCGCGCTCGGTCCGGCTAGCGCCGCGTGGGCTCGTCCTGGCCGCGGCCCTGGCGCGGTCCGTCGCCCCTCAGCTCGTCGTCGGCCTTGCCCTCCTCGTGCAGCTGCGCGCGGGTGTCGTGCAGGTCGGCGTCGGCGCGGGCCTTCTGGGCCTCCTTCTCGGCGATGTCGGCCTCGCGATGGCGCTCGCCGGCCTGCTCGCGGTGCTCGCCGGCGACCTCGCTGCGGCGGCTCTCGAGCTTCTTCTCCTCGCGCTTGCGCTTTGCGCTCGGCGAGAGCGCGACCAGCCAGGCGACCAGTGCCAACACGGCGACGATCGCGACGATGATCAAAACGATTTCCATGTCCTCTCCTCTTCAGGTGAAGCGGTCAGGATGCGTGTACCGCTCCCCGGCGCGCGCCTAACCCGAAATGGACGCGTATCCGTCGCTCGCTAGGACATCCGATCCCACGTGCGCAGGCGCGGGAGCGGGTCGAACGAGCGCCCGCCGCTGAACCAGTGCGCCGTCCACACCTCGAAGTGCAGGTGGTCGCCCGAGCAGCTGCCGGTGCAGCCGACGCGGCCGACGAACTGGCCGGTCCGCACGTACTGGCCGCGGCGCACCGCCGGGGCGGACTGCATGTGCATGTAGACCAAGTCCGTGCCGTCGTCGGCCTGGATCACGAGGTAGTTCCCGGCCGCGCCCTGGTAGGCGGCGTGCGAGACGCGACCGCGGCGCGCCGCGACCAGTGGTGTGCCGGCGCGTGCGAAGACGTCGTGACCCTGGTGGGCGCGGCCACCGCGACCGGCGCCGTAGCGGTTGATCGCGGTTCCGTAGTTGTGCGCGCCGCGGACCGGGAAGACGTAGTCGGTGGTCGCCGCGGGCGTGGTCGGCGCGGCCTGGGGCGCGGTCCCGCCGACGGATGTGCCGGGCGTGGTCGTGGTGGTGCGCGAAGCCGCGCGGGCGACCATCGTGCGCCCCTCGTAGGGAGTCGTCACCCCGTTGACGGGCCAGCGCATGCGCCGCTCGAAGGCGCGCATGCTCGCCGCGGTCATCGGGCCGAAGTAGCCGGTGGCGGGCGTGCGGTGTCCGAGGCGCGTGAGCGTGGTCTGGAGCTGGCGCACGTCGGCGCCGCGCGAGCCCTGGCGCAGGAAGCGCTGGCCCAGCGCGGCCGACGCGGTCTCGGTCACTGCGAGCAGCGCCATCATCGTGGCGCAGGCAAGTATCAGGGTGCGCGCAGGGCGCAGCGGCTTCCTCACGGAATCGGCCTCTCTTTCCGGGTCGCTTCCGGGGTTAGCTGTCGGGCTCGCGCTGAAAGAGCTGCGCTACACCGCATGTGCGGTGATTCGCCCCGAACTGCCTGGGTCCCCCGGCCGCCGTTGCACCGGAGTGCGCGGGCGGTTCAGCTCAGGTCGGTGTGAGCCCAAGATAACACCGGCTGGGACAGAAGTTGCGCCGTTCGGGGCAAGTTAGGATCCGCACGAAGGGCTAGCTGGGCGGGTGCGGCTCGCGCGGCGCGTGGAGGCCTCGCGGCCGCGCGCGGCCGCCCGATACCGTTCCGCGCGCTCATGGCCGCCCCCACGTTCGACCTGCAATCCCACTCGACGCACTCCGACGGCGCACTGCCTCCCGGCGAGGTCGTCAGGCTCGCTGCCGAGGCCGGCGTGGAGCTGCTCGCCTTGTCCGACCACGACACCGTGGACGGGGTCACCGAGGCGATCGAGGCCGGAGCGCGCCACGGCATAGGGATCGTCACCGCGACGGAGATCTCCGCCCTGCGCTCGCCCGACGAGGACGTGCACGTCCTCGGCTACGGGATCGACCACGCCGATCCCGGTCTGCTGGGATCGCTGAGCGAATGGCGCGCGGATCGCGAGCGCCGCGCCGAGGTGATGGCCGACCGCCTGGAGGAGCTGGGCTTCGCGGTCGACCGCTCCGAGATCGCCGCGCGCCGGGCCGCGGGGCAGACGGTCGGCCGTCCCCATCTGGCGGCGGGCGTCGTGAGCGTCGAGGCCAACGCGCAGCGGCTGGCCGCCGAGGGGATCGACGGCTTCGGGCCGTTCATCGGCAGGTACCTCGTCCCGGGCGGGGCGGGCTACCTCCCCCGGCTGACGCCAACCGTCGAGCAGGCGGTCGCGGCGATCCACGGCGCGGGCGGCGTGGCGATCTGGGCGCACCCCTTCTGGGACCTCGAATCACCCGCCGAGGTGCTGGCCGAGCTCGACCGCTTCCGCGGCTTCGGGATCGACGGCGTCGAGTCCTTCTACATCACCCACACGCGCGAGCAGACCGAGCTGCTGCACGCACGCGCCGCCGAGCTGGAGCTGCTCCAGACCGGCTCGGCCGACTTCCACGGGCCCGCGCACGGGCAGTTCGACTCCTTCCGCAACTTCGAGCTGTTCGGGCTCGAGCCGCGGCTCGGCCCGATCGCCGACGCGCGCGCGCCCTAGCGGGCCGCG
>JGI24973J35851_1000005_pt1 | contig 38992 bp, 40 predicted proteins | sample AntDryMetagUQ889_FD_35851 | JGI IMG/M metagenome (IMG submission 35851) | reverse complement strand
GCGATGACGCCCTTGCCCTTCTCCTAACCTTCGGCTCTGCGAATACCTGGTATCGGGACTTTCACCCGACTCGCTTCGTGCCATGCCCGGCACACACGCCAGAGTTCAGCGGCTGCCGTAGGCGGTCCGCTGGAACGACGGGTTAGCCGTCTCTCGCAAGGGGCAGAGGAATGTGATTCGCGGTGAGGTCCCCCTGAAGACGACGGACCACCTCTGGTAGCACGGATGCGAAGTTTGATCGAGAGAAGGTGATGTATTCGTAGTTCTTCTGCATTTCGCCCGCATAGTGCTCATGCATGCCCTTCCTCAACTAGGACGAGAGGCTTCTTCTGAAGCGCGACTGCGGCGCCGGTTTCCTGATAGAGCCAAACACTCGAAGCAAATCCACCACCTTTTATCTCCTCGCGATGTGTGAGGAGGCAGAGGAAGAAGCGGGCCCTGCGAATCTTAAGGAGAATCTCGCCACGAAATGCGTCGAGTCCATCGACGCAGCCATCATGTATCGCAAATCCGGACTTTGGGAGAGTTTTCGTGAGAATCTCGAAGAGCACATCGTCTTGTGCCAGGAACTGCCTCGCCAAAAATACACTATAAGGGTCCTCTGTGGAGAGGAGTCCTCGGTCAGCCGAGGGCAAAGAACGGGACTTTGCAAACGCGACTCCCTTTGGGGTGAGCGTGTACGCATAGAGGCTGTTGACTCCAATGATCCCAATTCCGCTCCGACCAAGAAACTGCCCAATCTCCAGCCAGCGTACCGTGTCGTCTATGACCGAAAAGCTGTAAATGCCTAGGAGCCGCCGATAGAGCTCGGACGCAGGTAAGGCGTTTAGCTCCTCCGATTGCCCAATCTTAGTGCGCTGTTCGTAGATGCGCAAAGCGACATCGAGACGGCGGTGAAGGCAATCAATATGCTCAAGCGGAAAGAGGCAGCGCTTTCGGCGCTTGAGCGGTAGAGGGCGAACCGAGCGCTTCAATCTCAGCCGCCGGGTAGCTTCCCTTCATCGCCAGGATGCGCCCGTCGTCGCGACTCACTGGCATGGCCAAACGCACCAGCATGTCCAGCGATCCCACGGCCCGAGAGATCACGGTCGAAAAGGCACGTTCGGGACGATAGTCTTCGGCCCGCGCGTGCACGATCTCGACTCGCTCCAGCTCTAGCTCGATGAGCACGGCGCAGGCAACGGATCTTCTTGAGGCTCCGATCGAGGAGCACCCATTCTACGACCGGGATCCGCGAGCCAACACCATGCCCGTATACCCGCCGATATCGAGGAGCCGTTCGCCATAGAGGTAGGAAATCACGGCGAGGCTGTCCAAGAGGTGCCGCGCCACATCGAGCGTAAGGCCCGCGCCCGCGAGACCGGCAGGAAACCGGGCGGGGCACGCAATCGAAGGCGCCCCGCATCAAGCGGCGCAAGGCTCCCCGCTTGACAGTATGCATGAAGCATCCTTACGATGCATACGCATGAAGACCCGTGTCACCATCACCCTAGATCCCGCGGTGCACGCCCGCGCCAAGGCGGTGGCACGGGCGCGGAGCACCACCGTTTCCGGCTTGATCGAGGCGTTTCTCCGCTCGCCGGACGCAGCCGGGACGGGCGGTTCGCTGGTGGATAAGATGCTCGGATGTGCCGAACTGCGCACCGTGGAGCCTGGACGCAATCCGCTCTATGACGCCTTGCACGCCCGCCACATCGCCCGCCGCCGGTGAGAGTACTGCTGGATACCGACATCCTGCTGGACGTGGTGCTGGCACGTGAGCCGTTCGCCGCAGACAGCGCGGACGTGCTGCGCTGGGCTGAATCGGGCGGCGCGGCGACCGTGGCCTGGCACTCCCTGACCAACTGCGCTTACCTCCTCAAGGACGGCGGGCGGCTTTTTCTGGAACGCCTGCTGCGCCTCGTCGGGGTTGCGCCTGTGGCGACCGCCGATGCCCGCCGCGCCCTCGATCTGCCTCTGTCGGACGTCGAGGATGCGTTTCAAGCGGCCGCCGCGCTGGCCTGGCAGGCGGACGTAATCGTGACGCGTAACGTTACGGACTATCGTCGCTCGCCGGTGCGAGCGCTTTCACCCGCGGCCTTCCTCAAGTACGCCGCCACCTGATCCGCCTACGATATCTGGCTAACCTGCGCCGACTCACCGATACAGCATTCAAAACGAGCCTCGATTATCTTCCGCATACTAACCTCGCGCTGACCCCACACATATCACCACGAGATGCCGTGGCGCTGTCAACGCCGGAACCTCAAGGCGATGCACGTGCGCTTCCGAGACCCCGGAACCGAGCGCTTCGATCTCCGCCGCCGGGTAGTTGCCTTTCATCGCCAGGATGCGTCCGTCGTGGCGACTCACTGGCATGGCCAAACGCACCAGCCTATCCAGCGATCCCACGGCCCGCGAGATCACGGTCGAAAAGGCGGGTTCGGAACGATAGTCTTCGGCCCGCGCGTGCACGATCTCGACGCGCCCCGGCTCTAGCTCGATAAGCACTTGGCGCAGGAAACGGATCTTCTTGAGACTCCGATCGAGGAGCACCCATTCTCGATCGGGATCCGCGAGGGCCAACACCATGCCCGGTATACCCGCGCCGCTGCCGATATCGAGAAGCCGTTCGCCGTAGAGGTAGGGGAGCACGGCGAGGCTGTCCAAGAGGTGCCGCGCCACCATCGCATCGGGATCACGGACCCCGCTGAGATTGTAAACGCGATTCCAGCGGTGCAGTAGGCGCAGGAATGCGATCAGGGCCGCGCGCCGATCCGCCGCGAGATCGAGTCCCATGGATCCGAGCCCCGCGTCCAGATGGAGCGCGAGCGCATCCACGGGCTTAAGCGCTCTGGCGGCGAGGTAAAGTCCGTTTCTTCAAATGCACGCGCAGCAATGAAATCGCCGCGGGGGTGATGCCTGAGATCCGGGAAGCCTGCCCAAGCGTTGCGGGCCGGTATTGCGATAATTTTTGAACGACCTCCGCCGACAAGCCGCGAACGACCGTATAGTCCAAATCGAGCGCCAGCGGAGTCTCCTCCTGCGCCTGATTTCTCGTCACCTCTTGCTGTTGCCGATCGATGTAACCGCTGTAGCGGGCTTGGATCTCGATCTGCCCGGCCACGCTGGGATCATCGACGCCGGGCCCGGCACCGGGCAATGACATGAGAGCTTGGTAGGCTAAATCCGGCCGCCGTAGCAGCTCGGCGAGTGTTTGCTCGCGCGCCAATGGCCCGCCGAGTACGCGCAGGGCCTCGGCCGGTGGAATATCGTCCGGCCGCAACCATGTCGCCCGCAGGCGCGTTTGCTCGGATGCGATTTGGTCGCGTTTGCTTTCAAACGTGCGCCAGCGCGCATCGTCCACCAGGCCCAATGTCCGGCCTTTCGGCGTGAGCCTGAGATCGGCGTTATCTTCTCGCAACATCAGTCGGTACTCGGCGCGGCTGGTGAACATGCGGTACGGCTCGTTCGTACCGCGGGTGATCAAATCATCGACCAGCACGCCGATATAGGCCTCATCGCGGCGCGGCGTCCAAGGGTCGCGATCCCGGGCCCTCAAAACCGCGTTCATCCCCGCGACCAAGCCCTGCGCGCCCGCCTCCTCGTAACCGGTCGTGCCGTTAATCTGACCGGCGAAAAACAGACCGCGGATGTACTTGGTCTCAAGAGAGGGCCGCAAGTCGCGCGGGTCGAAAAAATCGTATTCGATCGCGTAACCGGGACGGGTGACATGGGCCCGCTCGAATCCCGCGATCGAACGCACGAACGCCATCTGCACGTCGAAGGGAAGGCTGGTCGAGATCCCGTTCGGATAAACTTCATCGGTCTCCAATCCTTCCGGCTCGACGAAAATCTGGTGGGTCTCCTTGTCGGCAAACCGCACAACCTTGTCTTCCACCGAGGGACAATAGCGCGGACCCACCCCTTCGATGGTGCCGTTGTACATCGGCGAGCGATGGAGCCCCGCACGAATCAAGGCGTGGGTGCGCGCGTTCGTGCGGGTGATATAGCATTGGACCTGGCGCGGATGTTCGGCGTTCGTGCCGAGAAAAGAAAATACCGGTACCGGTTCGTCCCCCGGTTGCGGCTCCATCTTCGAGAAGTCCAGCGTGCGCCCATCGAGCCGCGGAGGTGTCCCCGTCTTCAGCCGGCCGACACGGAACGGCATTTCCCGCAGCCGTTGCGCCAAAACATTGGACGGCGGATCCCCCGCGCGGCCTCCTTGGTGGTTTTGATCGCCCACATGGATCTTACCGCCGAGAAAAGTCCCCACAGTCAAGACGACACAGGGGGCCTCGAAGCGCAGCCCGATCTGCGTGACGATCCCGGCGATCCGGTCACCGGCCAGCATCAGGTCCTCGACTGAGTTTTGAAAGAGCGTAAGATTGGATTGTGCTTCGAGCGCTCGCCGCACGACCCGCTTATAGAGGGTCCGGTCGATCTGCGCACGGGTTGCGCGCACCGCCGCACCCTTACGGGCGTTCAGTATCCTAAATTGGATCCCAGCGCGGTCGGCGGCCTGCGCCATCAACCCGCCGAGGGCATCGATCTCCTTGACCAAATGCCCTTTGCCGATGCCGCCGATCGCCGGGTTGCAGGACATTTGCCCGAGCGTCTCGATGTTCTGCGTCAATAACAGTGTCCGAGCGCCGAGCCGCGCCGCGGCTAGCGCCGCCTCGGTTCCGGCGTGGCCGCCTCCGACCACGATGACATCGAATCGATCGGGATACAACACGCGACCGAGCTAAAGGCGGATCATCAACCTAAGGTTCGATCTAGCTCGATGAGCTACTTCGCGCCCAGGATTGTCGCGGCGCGTTGGTAGTCCTTGGGTTTTACCCAAAAGATCATGCCGAAGCGCCCGTTACCGGTGCTAATGGCATCCGCCGCGGTGACATTGATCTTCTTATCCGCGAGCTTTGCCAGCGGGGCTAAGGCGGCGCCCAATTCGTCATCCCCTTGAACCAAGAATCCCTTTCTCGGGTTGCTCACTTTCCATTTGTTAAGCTTGGCGACCTTGGTCAGATCCGCCATTTTCTCCGGCATAAGATCGAACTGCGCCAGGCCTTGGCCGCACGGAAACGCGCTTAACGCAAGCAAGTTGACGCCTGCCTCCTTGAGTATCTTTAGGATCTTCCCACCCTGCCCCGCGCGGCTAGCGATGGTGAGGTAACAGTAGTCCATCTTGCGAACGGTGTGTGCCATGTTTTTTCTCCTTAATCGGTGTGCACGAATTGTTAAATCGAATCGTAGTTTCCACTATAGAATAATACCATACGATTATAGCACCTGAGGGTATCGGAATGGCCGCTTCGGCGAAGCACCAAGAGCTCGATCTCAACAAGTTACAGAAAGCGCATACGCGCACCTCGCCGACACCGCGCTCTTTGATTTCGCGCGCTTAGGATACGCTAGAGGCGAGGGGACTCCCCACCCAAAAATGGCTGGTCGCGGAGGAAGCACAAATGACCCTGCTCACTGAGCCCGCCGATGCACAGGCACTCATGCATTCGATTCTGCAACGTATCGCCACCGGACCGGAGATGAGCAAAAGCATCTCGGAGGCCGATGCCCGGGGCGGGATGCGAGCCGTGCTCGACGCGCACGTCGATCCCGTTCAAGCCGGGATCTTTCTCATCGCGCTGCGCATGAAGCGGGAAACCGAAGAGGAGACGCTCGGTGTCCTCCAAGCGCTCCTTGAGGTCGCGAACACCGTCACCGCTCACGTCGATGAGCTTCTGGTGATGAGCGATCCGTATGACGGTTGTAAGCGCATGCTGCCTGCGTCGCCGTTCTTGCCCGCTCTGCTCGCCGCCTGCGGCGTACCCGCGATCACGCACGGCATCGAGACCCTCGGGCCAAAATTTGGTCTCACGGCTAGGCAAGTGCTGCGCGCGGCGGGTCAACCGGTCGGCCTTAGCGTCTCCGAGGCCGCGGAAAAAGTCGCGGATCCCGGCATCGGCTGGGCGTATGTGGACCAATCGTCCTATGCCCCCCTACTGCACGCGCTGGCGCAGCTACGCAATCTGATCGTAAAGCGCTCAGTGCTCAATACCGCCGAGATCGCGATCGCGCCCATTCGTGGCCGCCGCAAAACGCATCTGATCACCGGCTACGTGCATAAAAACTATCCGCGGATCTATGCCCTCCTCGCTCGCGCCGCGCGATTCGACTCGGCCTTGATCGTAAAGGGCTTGGAAGGCGGCGTGATCCCTTCTCTACAGAAACCTGTTCGCGTGTTCGCCTACCGCGAACAAACAGAACTAGAATCGATCGAGGTTGACCCGGCGAGTTTGGGATCCCACCACACCGAGCGGGCCGCGCGAGCGCCTCACGCTGCGCCAATGGCGTCGAAGCCCGCGACCGCGGATCCGAAATCCCTTGCACGCGCCGCGGCCGATCGAGGAATGGAGACGCTGGACGGTAAACCAGGACCCATGCGGGACCCATTGGCCTTCGGCGCCGCCTTGTGCTTATGGCACATCGGCCGTCACGCCTCCGTGAGTGACGCTGTTGAGGAGGTGCATGCCGTGCTAACAAGTGGCGCGGCATTGCGCCATCTCACCCGAGCGCAGTCTCGCCAGCCCGGGTAGATACCGTCTTTCCTGTCAACTCGGCATGCATAGTTGGCGTTGTAAGGGGTTTGTGTTTTGATGACGCCGAACCCGGCGCGCTACCGATGTCATCAACTCCGTATGCGGAAGACTGTCGAAATAACCGGACAAATCCCGCTTCAACGACTTGCGTGTGTCCGGTGTTGAGCAAGCTATGCACTTCTCTCACCGCCGTCAGAGCGTTCCGCTCTGGCCGATAGGCGTGTTGCTCGGGTGGCAGGTCGGCTTCGAATATCGGCGCTAGCACCAATACCGCTGCCGTCTGAACCACCCTGTCACGTATCGGGGGGTATGCCGATTGGCCGCAATTCTCCATTCGGCTTCTTCAGGTATACCCGCCGGACCGCCTGGATTCCGCTACGCTCCATCCACGCTACGCTTGCTCTACTGCCCGGAATTGACTTGTAATAAGACCCGCGAATGCCGGACAATCGGATGTGCGAGCGACAGCCCGGTTTCGTCCGGGCTTTGCTTTTTTTTAACGTAAGTGAGTTGGGGAAAAGATACCGGATGGAAAAACCGCTCATGCCGAGCTATCGGCGCCTGAGTGTCGCGTTCGTGCGCGGTCAAGGCGCCTGGCTTTGGGATGACCAGGAGCGCCGCTATTTGGACGCCGTGAGCGGGATCGCGGTCTGCGGGCTTGGCCATGCCCACCCGGCCGTCGCGCAGGCCGTGGCCGAGCAGTCAGCGGCGCTCGTGCATACCTCGAACCTGTACCGCGTGCCCCTGCAGGAGAGCCTCGCCGCGCGCCTGACGCAGTTATCGGGGATGGACAACGCGTTTTTTTGTAACTCCGGGGCGGAAGCCAACGAAGCGGCCATCAAGATCGCGCGGCTCTTGGGTCACGAGCGGGGGATCGACCTGCCCGCGATTGTGGTCATGGAAGGCGCGTTCCACGGGCGGACCTTGGCGACCCTCAGCGCCACCGGCAATCGCAACGTGCAGCGCGGATTCGAACCCCTGGTGCAAGGGTTCGTGCGCGTACCTTATGACGATCCCGAGGCGCTCGGGCAGGCCGCATCCCAGCGCCGCGATATCGTCGCCGTGCTGCTGGAACCCCTCCAGGGCGAAGCCGGCGTTGTCGTGCCGGCTCCCGGGTATTTAGCCGAAGTGCGCTCGATTTGCGACCGGCACGGCTGGCTGATGATGCTGGACGAGGTGCAGACCGGTCTCGGGCGCACCGGGGCCTGGTTTGCGTACCAGCACGAGGGTATCTACCCGGATGTTTTAACGCTCGCCAAGAGCTTGGGCAACGGCGTACCGATCGGCGCCTGCCTGGCGCGCGGTCAGGCCGCGGAGTTGATCCAACCGGGGATGCACGCCGCGACCTTTGGCGGCAATCCGCTCGCCTGCCGGGCGGCGCTCGCGGTCATTGCCACGCTGGAACAAGCGGGGCTCGTTAACCGTGCGGCGCAACTTGGAAGCCGCATCCTCAATGGTTTGCGAGATGCCCTTCACGGCTGCGGTCATATCAAAGACATTCGCGGGAAGGGACTCATGATCGGTATCGAGCTGACACGGCCATGCGGCGAGTTGGTAGACCGAGCCTTAAACGAAGCGTTGCTGATCAATGTCACGGCCGACACGGTGGTGCGCCTCCTGCCGCCCCTCGTGATGAGCGACGCCGAGGCGGCCGAGCTGGTGCACAAGCTCGGCGCATTGATTAAGGGATTCTAGCAGCCACGCGTGAGTACCCGCAGGCCACGGCATTTCTTAAGCTTGGCGGACCTCACGCCAGCCGAGCTTTCGCGCCTCATCGAGCGCGGCATCGAATTGAAAGCGATGCGCCGCGCGCGGGAGACCCATGAACCGCTCAAGAACCGCGTGCTCGCGATGGTTTACGAGAAGTCCTCGACCCGCACGCGCGTTTCCTTCGAGACCGCCATGATCCAGCTCGGGGGCGGGGCCATCTTTTTATCCGCGCACGACACGCAACTTGGGCGCGGGGAGCCGGTCGAGGACATGGCGCGGGTGTTATCGCGGATGGTGGACGCGATCATGGTCCGGACCTTCGATCACGATAAACTCCGGCGCTTGGCGGCGTATTCGGAAGTGCCGGTGATTAACGGTTTGACCGATCGCCATCACCCCTGCCAACTGTTGGCGGATCTCCAAACCTTCGTCGAGCACCGCGGTCCCATAGCAGGCAAAACCGTCGCCTGGATCGGCGACGGCAACAATATGTGCCACAGCTATATTGAGGCTGCCGGGCTTTATGGATTTACGCTCCGGATCGCTTGTCCGCCCGGCTATGGGCCGCGGGAAGAGATTGGGGACGCGGCGGCGAGCGCGGTGCGCCGCTGCGATCGGCCGCAAGAAGCGGTTCGCGGTGCGGATCTGGTGGTCACCGATGTCTGGGCCAGCATGGGGCAAGAACAAGAAAGCCACGCGCGGCGCGAGGTTTTTAGGCGCTTTCAAGTGGATGAGAATTTGCTGTCGCTCGCGAAACCGGAGGCCCTTTTTATGCACTGCTTGCCCGCGCACCGCGGCGAGGAGGTCAGCGCCGGAGTGATCGATGGCCCGCGAAGTGTCGTCTGGGACGAGGCCGAGAACCGTTTGCACGCGCAGAAGGCGTTGCTCGAATTTTTGCTGGACTAAGAGCTTGTGAATAAATCTACTGCGCAGCCCGCCCGCATCGTTGCGCGGTGCTCGGAATCCTCATGTATTTCCACATACACTGCGGTTGCTCGCCCCGTCCTTGGGACTCGCCCCTTCGGGGCTTATGCGCCGTTTCACTCCCGGCGAAACGGTCCTGCGCGCCGTGCGCCTCGCGGGCGGACTTGCTCGCGACGATTTCTTCACAAGCTCTAAGCACGAGCACGTCGGGCATTGAGTTAACCCGTGGTCGCCTCGAGAATCTAGAGCACCCCGGTGTTGTTCTTATTAAGCAACGATGACGGTTATCAGGCGCCGGGGATCGCTTGCCTTGCGCAGGCGCTTGCGGCGCTCGGAGAGGTAACCGTGGTTGCACCGGATCGCAATCGCAGCGGCGCAAGTAACTCCTTGACTCTCGAAAAACCGCTTCGGGCCGGTCGCGCCGAGAACGGTTTCATCTATGTTGACGGCACCCCGACGGATTGTGTGCACCTTGCCATCACCGGCTTCCTCGAGCGCGTACCCGACATGGTGTTAGGCGGGATCAACGCCGGGGCCAATCTCGGCGATGATGTACTCTATTCGGGCACCGTCGCCGTGGCGATCGAGGGGCGTTTCCTTGGGTTGCCGGCGATGGCGGTTTCCTTGGCCGGCAGCCAAGCGGTGCATTACGAAACCGCCGCCCGGATCGCAAGCTTACTGGTCAAAGAGATCGGCCTCCGGCCCTTACCGGCGGATACGATCTTGAACATCAATGTCCCGGACTGCCCGTGGAACGAGCTTCGGGGATTGGCGGCCACCCGTCTTGGCCGGCGGCATAAATCGGAACCGGTGGTGCAGGCGCTGGACCCGCGTGGGCGGCCGATTTACTGGGTGGCACCGGCCGGCCCGGAGGAGGATGGGGGGGTGGGAACCGATTTTCATGCCGTCAGGAGCGGGTATGTATCGATCACCCCGCTGCAAGTCGATATGACCCATTACCGGGCCTTGGATACGGTGTCGCAATGGCTCGAGGCCTTGCGCGTGCATGACGGCTGATCACCGCGGCATCGGTCTAACCTCCCAGCGCGCCCGCGAGCGCTTGATCCGGGAGCTGCGGGAGATGGGGATCGGATCACGCGAGGTGCTGCACGCCATGCGCACGGTACCGCGGCATCTTTTTGTCGACGAGGCCCTGGCGGGCCGCGCCTACGAGAATAAGGCCTTGCCCATCGGTTACGGCCAGACCATTTCGCAACCCTACATCGTGGCGCGTATGACCGAGGCGTTGTTTGTGAGCGGCGCGATGGATAAGATTTTGGAAATCGGGGCCGGCACCGGGTACCAGTCCGCGGTCCTGGCGCAATTCGCCAGATCGGTCCACAGCATCGAGCGCATCGGCGCGCTGGCGGCGCGGTTGCGGGAGCGTTTGGCAGCTTTGCATTATCGTACCGTCCGCGTCAAACACGGAGACGGACGGATCGGCTGGCAGGATCACGCGCCCTATGATGCAATCCTGATCGCCGCCGTCGTCGACAGCGTCCCCCCGGCGCTACTAGAGCAGCTTGCCATCGGCGGCCGCATCGTCGCGCCGGTGGGCGAGAGCGGCTCACAGTGGCTGGTTTTGGTGACGCGCTATCCCGAACACTTCGAGGAGAAGCCTCTCGAGGAGGTGCGGTTCGTGCCGCTCATAACAGGACTGGGATAGGACGGCGATGCCCGTGCGGCTGGTGGTACAACTCATAGCGATTCTGGTGTCTGTGAGCCAGTTCACCGGCTGCGGAACGACGGCGAAGGCCCCGGTCGTAAGTGCTCGGACGGGCAGCGACCGCATGCCGCTCGCCCGCGGAAATAACGCCGGCGTTGAAGCGCGCCAGCACGTGGTGGCGCGCGGAGACACCCTCCATTCGATCGCATGGCGTTACCGGCTCGATTACCGGGAGATTGCCCGCTGGAACGGGATCAAAGCCCCATTCATCATCTACCCCGGCCAGCGTCTAGCTTTGCATCAGACGCAGGGTTCGGGAACCGCTCCCAGACCGGCGCCGAGGCAAGAGATCCGGGCGAGCCCGCCTCGGGCCGAAATAAGCCTCCCGACCCGCGGGCAGGCGCCGCTGCCGGCCGGATCGATTCAATGGCAATGGCCAGCGCGGGGCGAGCCGTTGCCGGCCAATACCGCGTCGAGCCGCCAAGGACTGGATCTCTTGGGGCAACCTGGACAGCCCATTTGGGCGGCGGCCGCGGGTGAGGTGGTCTATAGCGGCGATGGACTTGTCGGCTACGGAAAGCTTATCATCATACGGCACGATGACGTGTATCTCAGCGCCTATGCTCACAACCGCCGTCTATTGGTCCAGGAAGGTCATCGGGTCGCCCGCGGACAGCAAATCGCGGAGATGGGGAATAGCGGGAGCAGGCAGGTCAAACTCTATTTCGAGATCAGGCGCAATGGACGGCCCGTACCGCCCTTGCGCTATCTACCGAAAGCACGGATCTAGCGATTGTTCGGGGCTGCGGGGGCCGGTGGGCACGGAGACTTTTTTTAAGCCGTAGCGCCATGAGCAGGATCACCTATCTCGACACTGACTCGGGCGATGCGGAGGTGGATATGCTCGACGAAGACGGCGAGGAGGGTATCGAGGACAAGCAGGCGCCCAGCTTGGGCGTGGCGGTAGAACGGCCCGCCGAGATCTCGGAAGCCGAGATCGACGCCACCCGCTTGTATTTATGCGAGATTGGATACTCACCCCTGCTGACGGCCGAGGAAGAGGTCCGGCTCGCGCGCGCCGCGCGCCAAGGCGACAAGGGCAGCCGCAAGCGCATGATCGAGAGTAATCTGCGCTTGGTGGTCAAGATCGCGCGCCGTTATTTAAATCGCGGCTTAGCCTTGCTGGACCTCATCGAGGAAGGCAATCTCGGTTTGATGCGCGCGGTAGAGAAGTTCGATCCGGAAAAAGGGTTCCGCTTCTCAACCTATGCCACTTGGTGGATCCGGCAGACCATAGAACGCGCTTTGATGAATCAGACCCGGACCATCCGCCTCCCGATCCACGTGGTCAAGGAAATCAACCTGTATATGCGCGCGGTCCGGCAGTTGGCCCAGAGCTTGGATCGCGAGCCGACCGTCGAAGACGTCGCGCAGCTTCTGGATCAGCCGATTGCGGCAGTGCAAGAGGTCGCCGGTTTAATCGAGCGCGTCAGCTCGGCGGACGCACCGGCGGAGCGCGATTCCTCGCGGACGCTGATCGAGACCATCCCCGACGAACACAATATCGACCCCTCCTTATTGCTGCAAGACAGCGATATGCACCGGCATCTCGAGGTGTGGCTCTCGCACTTGAATGAGAAGCAGCGCGCCGTGGTGGAGCGCCGCTTCGGCCTCGGGGGAAGGGAGATAGCCACCTTGGAGCAGGTAGGTTACGAGATCGGCGTAACCCGGGAGCGCGTGCGCCAGATCCAATTAGAAGCCTTGCGCAAATTGCGTCACATGCTGGAAGGCGATGGCTACTCGGTGGATGCGCTTTCCCCCGGGCCATGAGAGCCCTCCCGCTCAAGCCTGCGCCGCGGCCGCGTAACGCAAGACCAACCGGAACGGAAACAGGCGTTCCACGGTCCACCCCGGGGGCGCAATCGCCGCCAGCTCTCGACGCGTATAGCTGCGCTTGATCGAGATCAAGCCATCGTGCTGGATATAGGAATCGCGAAAAGCGATGGCGCTCAGCAACGCGAAACCGAGATAGGCCAGGTCGCCGCGTTGCACGTCAACAAACAAGACTTCCCGGGCGCAAAGCGCGGCCGCGCTTGCGAGCATTGCCGGCAACGCGGCGCTATCGAGGTGGTGTACTAAGTGATTCGAGAACACGAAATCATACCGCTCCTGCTTTTCGCGGATCTCGCTCACGTCGGCCACACGGAATGTAATGCCCTCGGGCCAAGCGAGGGTTTGCACGTAGCCGTACGCGCGCGCGTCGATGTCGATACCGGTGATCGTTAGCCGCAAGCCATCGGCACAGGCCCAGCGGTGGAGGGCGCGGGCGATATCACCGCCCCCGAAACCGATATCGAGTAAGCTGTAGCTACGTTCGGAGATGCGCATCGCCGGCCGGATCCAGCGCTTATAGACGGAACGAACTCTGGATAAGGCGGCGTTGACCGCCCTAAACTGCCGATAGGTGCGGTAGAGCCGCTCACGATCGCACCGGGGATCGTCCATAATCTCGGTGGTCTGCGTGTCCCGCTGCGACAGCAAGCACGGCATGGTGGGTACGATCAGCGCGCGACAAAAGCGTGGGCGGCGGGACTTTCCGTTTACCGAGACTGTCCGGCGATTTTAAATCCCATCAGGATCCCGCGGCTTGCTTCTTCGGCGCTTTGACCGGCTTTTCTCCGACGTTAGATTCGCGCGCGATCTTAGCGATCCCGCGAATGCTCGCGGTTTTATAACCTAAGGTCTCGGCCTTGGCGAGGTTCTTCGCGCCCTCGGCATCGGCGCCCAAGGCATAGTGCATCACCGATAAATTAAAATACGGGAGCGGGGATTCGGGGTCCAACTGCGCTGCTGCCTTTAGCAAGGATTCCGCCTTGTCGGAGTCTTGCAGCCACATCGCCGATACGCCCATGTTATTCAGGGCCATGACCTCCACATTGGAAGTGTAGAACCACTGGCTAAACCAGATTAAATGCCTCAGGGTGGGCCGCTTCCGGACCGCTTCCAAGAATCGCTCGAAGTGGGCCAAGGCTTCGGAATGCTTCCCTTTGAGCTGCAGCCGTTGGCCTTGGAAATAGTCCTTCCAATAAAATTGCTGCACGCGGCCAGGGATCAGGAGAATGATCGCGATCGCGACCAGTACGTAGATCTCAACATACTTAGTGTCCCCGTTGATCTGAATGAGAGTATATCCGGTCCCGACGAGGATCCCGGCAACAACAAATAGCGCAAGGGCGTATAAGATTCTATTTTTTATGGTGCGATTGGGTGGCACCAATGGCACCAATGTTGGCAGCTGCATCGACTTTCCTCTATGAATCACTGAGAGCTTGTGAATAAATCTGCTGCGCAGCCCGCCCGCTTCGTTGCGGGGTGCGGAATCCTCATGTATTTCCACATACACTGCGGCTGCTCGCCTCGTCCTTGAGGCTCGCCCCTTCGGGGCAGATGCACCGTTTCGCTCCCGGCGAAACGGTCCTGCGCGCCGTGCGCCTCGCGGGCATACTTGCTCGCGACGATTTCTTCAAGAGCTCTGCGTCACGGCGCATCAAGTATAGAGCCCTTGAAGCACCCATTACCATGGGTTGTTCATTCCTAATCATCAACGCTCGGACCGGGCGGTGGGCTTGCAGCGCGGTTAACGCCGGGAGCATTCGCCTATGCGACCACACGAGTTGGGGATTAAACCGCTGCCGGCCGGAAGATACGCGGACGGTCTTTTGGTTTTGCGCGCCAATTAATATACTGCGCATACTCTCGCGTGGATCTTCGCCTTTCCCTTGGGTCCTGGGGCGGGTGGTGTATGGTGAGGGATCAATGTGACGACCTATGTGAAAGCATTGCTGAAAGGATGGGCGGCATGGCGGGGCCGTTGGACGGAGATCGACCCGTGACCCATAATGGCGATGGGGTGAAGGCAATGACACATCAGCACGCCGAGGGCAGCGGGCCGATAAGCGATGACGAGACATTAATTTGGCAGGACACGATCCTGTTCATTGTCCTGCACCTGTTGGCGGCCTATACCATCGCCTTCCATTTTCAATGGCAATGGGTGGTCTTGGCCATCGTATCGTACTATGTGCGCATGTTTGCATTGAGTGCCGGCTTTCACCGCTATTTTTCGCATCGCTCCTACAAGACCAGCCGCCCATTTGCTTTTTTCTTGGCGTTCCTGGGTGAATGCTCGCTGCAGAAGGGAGTCCTTTGGTGGGCCAGCCATCACCGCCATCATCACCGCTACTCCGATCAGCTCCAGGATGTCCATTCTCCGGTGCGCAAGGGGTTTTGGTGGTCACATATGGGATGGATCCTTTGCCACAAGTACAAGCATACAAGGAGTGATCTGATTAAGGATTACACCGTGCTGCCCGAGCTCGCCTGGCTCAATGAGAATACCTGGTTACCGGTAAACCTTTATATCGCCGCGCTCGTCTACGGGTTCGGATTGGAAGGTTTTTTATGGGGTTTCATCGTCGCCACCGTGTTCTTGTGGCATGGCACCTTTTCGATCAATTCCTTAGTGCACGTGTGGGGAACGCAACCGTATCGGACCGGGGACAATTCCAGAAATAATGTCCTTGGAGCGATCCTGACGCTGGGGGACGGATGGCACAACAACCACCATCACTACCCGCTCTCGGTGCGCCACGGTTTCCGCTGGTGGCAGTTCGATCCTTGCTACTACGCATTGTGCCTGCTCGAGCGGCTGGGGGTAGTCTGGGATCTTAAACGGCCTCATCTCGCCCGTGTGGCAAGTGTGTCGACTCAGCCATAATCCCGCGACTTTTTGTCCCGTCGTATGCAGAATCAAGTACGCGATCAGGCCCTGGCGCTTGCCGCTGTGTTCCAAGCCGCGCTCTTGGTGGATCGCTTGGCGAACACCGGCGCCGTTCCGAACGAGAACCTCAAGGCATTGGTCCGGAGCTTATTCGAGTTTGATCCCCAGAGCACAGAGGAGGTCTTCGGCGGAGAGCAGGATTACCGCTTTGGATTGAGCCTCGGCATCAACGCACTCAAGGACATCTTCATTCGCAAGCGGCGCGGACCCAAGTACGGCGACGCAGTCACCTATGTGATCGGGTTGTTGCACCTGGAAAATGTGTTGCGCAATAACAAGAGCATGTTAGATCTGCTCGGAACCCGATTGCGCGCGGTGCAACAACAGATGCCCGCGGAGGGGTTTACCGACGATAGCACGCTGGCGGCGATTGCCAGCAGTTACCAAGAGACGCTGAGCACGCTTAAATTCCGAATCCAGGTGCGCGGCGATGCGCGTTTTCTACGCGATCCGGAGGTCGCCAACAAGGTGCGGGCGGCGTTGTTGGCGGGCGTGCGAGCGGCGCTCTTATGGCATCAAGTCGGCGGGCGGCGTTGGCAACTGCCGTTCTATCGCAAGCGCATCGTCGAGGCATTGCAAACGCTGGCGTGAGATGTAGGGAGAAATTTAGCGCACCGCAGAAATCTTTCCTGGGTTCGGCTTCACTCCACCCGGCTACGATTTCCGGGCGCCAGAAGTAGAGACATCAAGAAAGCCGCTTTGCAGGACGCAAAAGATCAATCCGTTGATACACGACCTGAGCCTGGAATTTGTTGATGGTAAGGAGAGCTGCCTAGCTTATCGTCAATGAGTCGGCCTATTAGAGCTTTTTCCTCATTGAGGAACCGGGCAATGGCAGTTCGAAAGCGCGCATGAAAAATCCAATGCGCACTGTAGTTACGTTCTGGGAGAAAGCCGCGCGGGAACTTATGTTCGCCTTGAGCTCCGGCTTCAAAAAGTGTGATTTTATTGCGTATGGCATAGTCAATGGACTGGTAATAGCAAAGCTCGAAATGCAAGTGCCTCACGTATTCATCAGCGCCCCAATAGCGGCCGTAAAGATGATCCCCTTTTCGATAATTGATTGTACCTGCTATTTCCGTTCCTCGATCGTAGGCCAAAATAAGGACCAGTCGATCTTTCATGGTTGCCATTACCGTATCGAAAAAGCGAGACGTGAGATAGGGATAAGCACCCATTTTATCTATCGTCGAAAGATAGAACCGGTACACGATGCCGGCATGTCTAGGACGAATAGCCTCACCTGTAACAACTCGGATCTCAAGCCCTCGTGCTATTAACTGTTCTCGTTCCCGTACGATCTGTTTTTTTCGTTTTGTCTTAAGATGGTCCAAAAAATCGGAAAAGTCCACATACTCTCTATTAAACCAGTGGTATTGAAAGCTATGCCTTATTAAAAAACCTCTTTCAGAGAAATAAGGGACTTCCTCCGGCGGGAGGAAAAGACAATTCACGGAATGACACCCTTTCTCTTCAGCCAATGCCAGCATTGCAGAAATTAGTGCGCGTGAGACAGCGTCTCTGTCCGCATTCGGGTGTAACAGGATCTTGGCACCCGTAGCAGGAGTAAACGGTATGGCAGAAACCAGCTTTGGATAGTAAGGCAGCGCGCACCGATGATAGGCATCTGCCCATTCCCAATCGAAAATGTATTCTCCATAACTATTAGTTTTCAGATAAACAAAGGTTGCTCCCACAAGCTCGACTCCCTGCCATACAGTGAGATAGTGAGGTATCCAGCCCGTTTCGCTCCCAACACTTTGACTCGTTTCAAGCGCCAGTAGGTACTCGTAATCTGAAAAAGGAAAATTAGGGGGGGTAATTTGACCCCAGTCCAGTTTCTGAATATCTTTCATGGAATGAAAGATTCTTATTTGGTAAGGCGATATTGCCATGAGTAAGTTCTGGTCACCCGATGAGTTAGAAAGTATCAGCTCCGCTACGATTGAACATTACAACGCAAATGCCAATAGTTTTTGGCACGGGACGAAAGATCACGATGTGACGCAAAATTATGAGGCATTATTGTCAGCTCTGCCCAACCAAAAAGGTCTATCGCTATTGGATCTGGGGTGCGGTCCGGGCCGCGATCTTCTCTATTTTAAGAAACAGGGACATCATGCAATTGGCTTAGATGGAAGCTACGAATTTTGTGAGATGGCGAAATCACTGACCGGTCTTCTAGTGCTTCAGCAAGATTTCCTTAAACTAGAATTACCGGAGCAGTTTGTCGACGGTATTTTTGCAAATGCTTCGCTCTTTCATGTTCCTTCACAGGAAATGATCCGGGTCCTAAGAGAGCTAAGGTCCGCACTGAAACCACAAGGAGTACTTTTTTCTTCAAATCCCAGAGGAAACAGCGAGGGATGGCAGGGAGATCGCTACGGCACTTACCTTGAGCTCGCTACCTATCAGCTACTGCTGGAATCGGCCGGTTTCGAGATCATAAAACACTACTATCGACCGCAGGGACTACCTTGCGCTGCACAGCCTTGGCTTGCCGTTGTCAGTCGGAAGGTGGCTTAATTGGTTCTTGTTCGAGTAGGGCGATAAGAACCTTGACCTTCATCCTGCCTAGTCTACTACCGTGGCGCCGCCAGCCGCCTCTCTCCCTCTTAGAGGTACCAAGAATGCGTTACTTGGTTGTTGTTGAGGTAGGACCGACTTCGTTTGGGGCGACATCGGTCCGCCAAAACCGTTTCGTCTCTTTACGGTAGAACTCTGGAGCGTGGCGGGCGCCAGGGCCGAAGCGAAACCGAATCGCGCCTTCCTCGGCGCTGAGCAATGGGATGGCGCCGCCCGCCCGATAGGCACGCAGGACAGCGGCATCAGGAAAGCGATAGCGGTTGCGATAGCCCGCTGCGAAAAGCACATAGTCGGGGGCGACCGCATCGATAAAGCTTGCCGTGGAAGAGGTTTTACTCCCGTGATGGGGGGCCACCACGATGTCCGCCTTTAGGCTCTCCCGGTGTTGCTTCAATAACTCGTGTTCCGCCTCGGCCTCGATATCGCCCGGCAGCAATACAGACCTGTCGCCCAGGGATACCTTGAGGATACAGGAACGGTTGTTGTCGGAACCGTTCGCATCGAACGCGGGATGCAGCACCGAAAAGCTCGCCTCGCCCCAGCGCCAGTGCTGACCGTCTCGACACACCGAGACCCGCCGGCCGCCGATAGGTCCATTCGCGAGAATTCGTCCCACCGAGACTTCCGCCAGCAGACTGTCGAGCCCGCCCGTGTGATCACTGTCGCCGTGGCTGATGACGAGCGTATCGACATGCTCGATGCCGTGTTGCCTGAGATAGGGGACCAACACCGCGCGGCCGGCGTCGAAGCGCTCATTGAACCTCGGCCCGGTGTCGTATACCAAGGTGCGGTCGCGGGTTTGCACGACCGCGGAAAGACCCTGCCCGACATCCAGCAAGGTGAACCAAAGCTCTCCTTCTTTCGGGCGCGGCGGCGGTGTAACCAGGAGCGGGAGCAACCACACGAACCCCAGCCAACGGGCCGGGATGCCGCGCGGCGCGAGCACGATCAAGACCCCGATAAGCGCCGCCCCGCCGATCCAAGGCACCGGGACGGCCCGCACCCAGATGGCATATTCGATCTCCGATAAATACTGTAAATAAACCCAAAGCCCCTCCAGGTTCTTAAGCGCCAGATCCAGTAAGGCGATCCCCGCCCGCTCCCAGACAAAGCACAAGGCCGTGCCGGCCAAGGCCAACGGCGCCGCCACCGCGCTCACCCACGGCACCGCGAGGACATTCGCCACCGGACTCACGATGGGATTCTGGCCGAAGATCAACAACAGCACCGGGGTCAAGCCGATCGCCACGACGAGATGCAGGCGCGCGATCCGCCACCAGAGGCCGGAAGGCGCGACCCTCCCGCCCATTCCGTAAAGAATTAAGGCCACTGCCCCGAAGGACAGCCAGAAGCCCGGCGCCAGCACGCTAAACGGGTCCAGGATCAGCACCAGCGAAAGCGCGATGAACCAGAGATCAATGGATTTGAATAAGCGGTTTGCCACGAGCCCGTACATCAATACCGTGACCATGATGAAGGAACGCTGCGTGGGCACCGAAAAGCCAGCGAGGCCCGAGTACATGAGCGCGGCCAGCGTACCCGAGAGCGCGCCGACGCGCGGGGCGGCGACGTACAGGACGGTAAATCCCGGCAGGGACCAGAGCCACCGGCCTACCCAAAAGCCAAGCAGCGCGATGAGCCCGATGTGCAGGCCGGAGATCGAGACCAAATGCGAGGTGCCGGTGCGGTTGAAGNCCTGCCATTGCTCCGCGCCGATGGCGTCCTGCGTCCCGATCACCAGGGCCGTCAACACATTGCCCTGGGATGAGTGCCGCGCCACCGCCGCGAGCTTCAGCGCCAGCCGCTGGCGCAAGCGATCGACCAGGGCGCCGCGAGCGGCCTCCAAGCACCGGTTTCGGGGGCTATCGATGACATGGCCGAGCGCGCGGATGCGGTGCTGAAACAACCAGCCTTCATAATCGAAGCCGCCGGGATTCATGAATCCGTGCGGACGTTTAAGTTTCACCGCGAATCGCCAGGTCTCCCCGGGAACGAGGATGCGCTTCCGGCCATACCAGCTCAGGCGCACGCGCCCAGGCGAGAGCCATTCCCGACCCATTCCGGTCACTGCCGCCACATCCATATCGAAGTTGAGCGCACGCTCGTAGTCGCGCGGAAGACCGGCCACGGTTCCCTCGATGACGAGGGGCTCGCCTTCGAGCGCCGGCGGTAGCCCGGTGGCTAGGATCCAGGACGCCCGGAGCAAGGCCCAGGCAAACCCCAGCGCAAACCACGCCGGAACGCGCAGGGAGTGAAACCGGATTGACGCCACGAGCAGCGGCAGGGCGGCCGCGCCCAAGCGGGCATCGGGCAGATCGGTAAACGGGTATAGCGCTAAGACGCCGAGAAGAAAAGCTAGTGTTGCCTTACGCACGTGACGTCTTCCTTGACGACGAGAATCCACGCCATCAGTATACCGCGAGTGTCGCGGCCGGCGCGCCGAGAATCAACGGCATCACAACGGAGACGAGCAGCGTGCACCCCAAGGAATTCTTTAAGCGTTACCAGCCCGCCAAGCATAAGCTCTCCGGTAACCGTTTGGTCAGCTTTCTCGGCCATCGCTTGCATGATCCGAGCTTATGGCATATTAACCGGCGCTCCGCGTCCTGGGCCGTCGCCACCGGTCTTTTCATCGCCTTCATCCCGTTGCCCGTCCACACCCCGCTCGCAGCCGTCTCCGCCGTCGCGTTGCGGGTGAACCTCCCGGTCCTGGTCCTGTCTTCCTGGGCAACGAATCCTGTCACTGTCGTTCCTTTCAGCGTGATGGCCTATAAGATCGGCGCTTGGTTGCTCGGCCTGCCGCCCCTCAACGCGGATTTCGAGCCGACCCTCGACTGGGTCACAAGGACGCTCGTCCAAAGTTGGGCGCCCTTCTCGCTCGGGTGTCTACTTCTCGGGGCCGCCAGCGCCGTGGTCGGCTATTTTAGCGTTCAGTGCCTATGGCGGCTGCACCTCCTCCGGCGCCTGAAAGCGCGCCGCAAGCAACGCCGCGAAACCGGCTATTGAGAGTTTTCCAAGCGCCCCTCGGTCAGGTGCAGCACGCGGTTCATGCGCCGGGCCAAGCGCATATCGTGGGTCACGATCACCAGGGTCGCGCCGTAGGCCTGGTTAAGCTCAAGCATAACCTCGAACACCTGCTGTGCCGTATGTTCGTCAAGATTCCCGGTCGGCTCATCGGCTAAAACACACTTGGGGCGCGTCACCAGCGCGCGCGCCACCGCCGCCCGCTGACGCTCCCCGCCCGACAGCTCCCCCGGTTTGTGCTGCAAACGCTGGCCCAGACCCACAGCCTCAAGTATTTCGGCCGCGCGCGCCTTGGCATCGCGAGGCCTCGCCCCGGCGATTAAAACCGGCATGGAGACGTTCTCGAGGGCCGTGAACTCGGGCAGCAAGTGATGAAACTGATACACGAACCCCAGGGTGCGGTTACGCAACAAGCCGCGCTCGGCTTCGCTCAAGGCGCTCATCGGCGCACCCGAAACCTCGACCGTGCCCGCCGTGGGCACATCCAATCCCCCCAGCAGGTGCAGCAAGGTGCTCTTACCGGAACCGGAGGCGCCGACGATCGCGATCAATTCACCGGCCGCGACCGCGAGATCGATGCCTTTGAGCACGTGGACCTCGAGCCCGCCCTCGCAAAACGATTTCTGCAACTCGCGGCACGAGAGCACCACGTTATTCATAACGCAAGACCTCCGCGGGTTGGGTCCGGGAGGCACGCCAGGCGGGGTACACGGTGCTCAAGAGACAGAGGGTGAAGGCGACCACGGTGATGCGGATGACATCCGGCCAACGCATGTCGGAGGGCAGCTCGCTGATGTAGTAAATATCGGGGGGCAGAAACTGCGTCTGAAAGAACTGCTCGATCGCCGGGACCAAGGTATCGACGTGCGTCGCCAACTGCACCCCGCCCAGCAGCCCGAGTAAGGTCCCGACAAAGCCGATCACCGTCCCTTGCACGATGAAGATCGACATGATGCCCCCCGGCGTCAGACCGAGGGTGCGCAGGATAGCGATATCGGCGGCCTTGTCGGTGACCACCATGACCAGCGTCGAAATAATATTGAAGGCCGCAACCGCCACGATCAGCATCAGGATCACGTACATCACGATCTTCTCGGTCTTCAGCGCTTGGAAGAAATTGACGTGTTGCTGGGTCCAGTCCACGGCCGCATAGTGTTCGGGTAAGCCGCGGATGAGCTCACGGCTGATGCGCGGCGCGGCAAACATATCATCGACCTTGATGCGGATCCCGCTCACGCCCTCCCGGATCCGGAACAAGCGCGCCGCATCCTCGAGATGGACCAGGGCCAAGGCGGCGTCGTAGTCGTGCATGCCGATCTCGAAAACCCCCGCCAAGGTAAAGCGCTTGAGGCGCGGTAGGATGCCCGCGGGCGTCGCCGTCGCTTGCGGTACCACCAAGGTGACCTTATCTCCGACCTCGGCGCGGAGAGCTCGCGCCAAGGCGGCGCCGAGCAAGATGTTATACCCGCCCGGTTTGAGATCCTGCATACGGCCCGCGCGCATACGCTCCCCCACCACCGAAACTTTGGGTTCCTCGTCCGGCAACACGCCCTCGACGATCACCCCATGCACGATGCCCGCGCGCGTCGCCATGCCCTCGGCGCGTATGAAAGGCGCGGACCCGCGTACCCGGGGATCGCGATCAATTACCTTGCTCACGGCCCGCCAATCGCGCAACGCCCGGCCGCGCTCGACGATGGTCGCATGCGCGGTGACCCCGAGGATACGCCCCCGCAATTCCTTCTCGAAGCCGTTCATCACCGAGATCACGGTGATGAGCGCCGTGACGCCGACCGCGACTCCCAGCATGGAAATGATCGATATGAACGAAATGAAGTGGTTGCGGCGCTTCGCGCGTGTATAGCGCAGGCCGATGTAGAGACTGAGCGGCTTGAACATGGGCCGGCATTATACCCGAAGCACGACGGCCCCGGATTACCGGTCGCGCCGGAAAGGATCGCGGCTATGATTCCAGGAAGGCGTCGATTTCACCGCGCCGCGCCTCGGCATCCGCATATCCAATCTCGATGAGGTGCGCGAGATAGTCCGGTTGAAACATGAGCAAGCTCAAAATGTCATTGGATCGGGTCTCCTGCGTGCCGAGTCCACGAGTCATGAACCGGAACGCGCGCGGGAGGGCGGCCTCGTACTCGCTTGCAAGCTTGCCGAGATCGCGCGAGGGGCGGAGCAAGAGCAGCTTGATGGGACGGAGATCCCCGCGTTCCTGCACCGGGATCTTGCCGATCAGATCGTTGACGTGCTGGAGCCGCACCGCATCGTGATCGAAAACATCCAAAAAGATGGCGTTGAACAATGCGCCGACGACCTGAGCCGGCGGGGGATAGGAATCGATGTGGGGGATCGCATCAACCCCGTTAACGAAGCGCGTCGAGACGGCGAGGATGCGCTCGGCGCCGAGATGTACCGCGGGCGCGAGGGGGGCAGTCATCCGGATCCCGCCATCGCCGAACCAGCGGCGGTTGATGCGTACGGCGGGGAAGAGCAAGGGCAAGGCCGCTGAAGCCAAAATATGATCGAGCCGGATCTTGCAGCGCACCAGTTTCCGGTGACCGCGTTCCCAATGGACCGGTTCGGTGCCTTGCACCCAGGTCACGGACTGGCCGGTGGAATAGCTCGAGGCGGTGATGGCCACGGCCTTCAGGCGTCCCCGTGCAAGGTTGTTCCCGATACCGGGCAGATAACGGTGCGCGGGCTGGAGCAGGCGTTCCAACATGGCGCAAAGAGGCGCCGTGTCCACCATACTGCGCGCGCCCGTGCGGTTTGAAGACCGCCCTAACAACAACCGGGTGCTCCAATGCACGACGTTGCGCGCGAGCGATAACCGATCAACGCGAAATATTTGGTCGGTGGTCAAGCCCGACCAGAGCCCCGCGAGCGTCTCCGCCCGTTCGAGAAAACAAGCGGGCCGGCTCGCGAGATAGGCGGCATTGATGGCCCCGGCCGACACACCGGTGATGATGGGGATTTCTAGCTCAGGATGTCGGCGAGCCAATGATTGCACGAATCCCACCTGATAGGCGCCGCGGGCGCCGCCGCCGCTCAGCACCAAGGCGAGGTCATTAGTCAAGGTCATGGTAACTACCGAAGCAGCACTGCATAAACCTAACGGGATGCAATGCAGATACCATGCTGAATCGCTTCGTGGTCAGCATCGCGATTGAACGAGCTTCTCTGCCGCTAACAATCGCTCGGGCGTGCCGACGTCAACCCAGGCTCCCTCGTAGCGCTCCCCGGTCACCAAACTATGGGAGACCGCAATACGCAGCACCGCGGAGAGCCGAAACGTGCCCGGCAGGCAATCGTCGAACAGCTCCGGCCGATAGGCGCCGATCCCGCCGAAGGTTAGCCGGCGATCCCCGGACAATGCCACGCCATGCCCGGTGAGCGCGAAGTCCCCCGCGGGATGGTGCGGCGGATTATCCACCAGCACCACATGCGCCAGCCGCTGCGGCTGGCCCGCTAATTTTTGGTAGGGGTAGTCGGTCCAGATGTCCGCGTTGACGACGATAAACGGCCCCGGTCCCAGGAACGGCAGTGCCCTTAAAATACCGCCGCCGGTTTCAAGCGCCTCGGTCCCCTCGCGCGAATAGCGCAGCGAGGCGCCCAAAGCTGCGCCGGTCCCCAGCGTCTGTTCGATGAGATCGCCGTGCAGCGCGTGATTGACGATGATATCCGTGATCCCCGCGCGCACCAAGCGCTCGACTTGATATTGGATCAGGCTTTTGCCCGCGACTTGCAGCAGCGCCTTGGGCAGACGATCGGTCAAGGGGCGCATGCGTTCCCCCTTGCCCGCGGCCAAGATCATCGCCTTCATCGCGCGTACCGTTCGTTAATTACAGGTATGACTTCTTCGACCAGCAGGATATGCAGCGATTCCAATTCCGGGTAGCGCACGCTCACATCGGCAATGTGCGCGAGCGTTCTAGGAATATCATTGAGGTAGCCGCGTTTAGCGTCGCGATGCCATAAACGCACGAATATTCCGCTGGCCTTGAGATGCCGTTGCACGCCCATCAGATCGAACCAGCGGTAAAACGCCGTGAGGCTCACACCACTTAAAATGCCATGTTGGAGCGCCCGCCGGTAATACTGCCAGGCCCAGATCTCGACCTGCTTCCGCGGCCAGCGAACGTAGCAATCCCGTAGTAAAGAAACAACGTCGTAAGTGACAGGGCCGATCACCGCGTCCTGGAAATCGAGGATCCCGGGATCATTGCCCGCGCCGACCAATAGGTTTCGGGAATGAAAATCGCGGTGTACGAAGACCCGGGGTTGCGACAAGGCCGATTCCGCCAAGAATGCAAAGCTCGCGTTGAGCTTCGCGTTTTGGCCGGCCGATAAGCGCAGATCGAGCTCCTTCGCTAGCAGCCATCTCCTAAACAGATCCGTCTCCCGCATCAGCAGATCGCGATCGTAAGGAGGAAGTCCCCGGCCGTCGGTGCGCAACTGCATCGCGACGACGGCGTTCAGGGCGTTATTATAAAGCTGTCCGGCGTTTTCGGGCCGTAACTCGTCCAGGTAGAGCCTGGTTCCGAGATCCGTTAAAAGCAAGAACCCACGCGCAAGATCGCCCGCTAATACCTTGGGGGCATTCAAACCCGCCTCTCCCAGGCGTTTGGCGATATCGATGAAAGGCGCGCAATTCTCCCGCTCGGGCGGCGCATCCATCACGATATAGGAACGATCCCGATGCTGGATCCGCCAGTAACGCCGGAAGCTGGCGTCGCTCGAGGCCGCGCTGAGCTGGAACTCACCTGTCTTGAGGATCCGGGTTACCCAGAGCTTGAGATCATCGTGACGCATCCGGATCCGATTCCTTTTCACGGCTGGTCGTAATGTAGCCCACATGCAAACGCCACGCACTTACCATAGAATTTCATCTCAGTGCTCGGTGTACTTGAAAGTCATGTTCTCGTTGACGCGCTACTAGCGTACCGGATTTTTTTGACCCATGCGTGACCATCCCCCAGAGGAGCGCGTTGCCGGCGACCGGCTGCTAGCCTTGGGACGTTCCGTCATCGACAACGAGGCGCAAGCCGTGGCCGCTCTCGGCGCGCGCATCGGCCCGGAGTTCGTCGGCGCCTGCCGTTATCTTTTGAGCTGCGAGGGCAGAATCGTGGTATTGGGCATGGGTAAGTCCGGCCATATCGGCGGCAAGATTGCGGCCACCTTGGCAAGCACGGGCACCCCGGCGTTCTTCGTCCACCCCGGCGAGGCCAGCCACGGCGACATTGGCATGATCACCACCAAGGATGTGGTACTCGCGCTGTCCAACTCCGGCGAAACCGTGGAACTTATAGTCTTGCTACCGCTCATTAAACGCTTAGGGATCCCGCTCGTCGCTCTCACCGGCAAGCCCGAATCGACCCTCGCACGCGCCGCCTCCGTCAACTTGGATGTCAGCGTGGCGCAAGAAGCTTGTCCTTTGGGCTTGGCGCCGACTTCGAGCACGACCGCAGCCCTGGCCATGGGAGACGCGCTGGCCATCGCCCTCCTCGAGGCGCGGGGATTTAGCGCCGCGGACTTCGCGCAGACACATCCGGGCGGAATACTGGGGCGGCGGCTGCTCCTGCGTATTTCCGATCTCATGCATACCGGGGACGAGATCCCGGTGGTCACCGCCGAGGCGCTGTTGCGGGACGCGCTGGTGGAAATGTCGCGCAAGGGCCTGGGTATGACGGCGATCGTCGGGGACGGGCTGCGGATCGCCGGTATCTTCACGGACGGCGATCTGCGCCGCGCCCTGGACCGCGGCGTCGACGTCCATCGAGCGCGCATGCGGAGCGTCATGACGCCCGCATGCGTCACCGTCGGCCAAGACTGCCTCGCGGCCGAAGCGCTCAACCTGATGCAGCGGCACAAGATCAACGCGTTGTTAGTCGCCGACGAAAAGAGCAATCTGCGCGGCGTGCTGAACATGCACGATTTACTGCGCGCCGGGGTCCTGTAACGTTCCCGTCATGGCGGACCTCGCGGAACCGCTGCATCGGGTCAAGGCCAGGGCCGCGAAGATCCGCCTCGCCGCATTCGATGTCGACGGGGTGCTGACCGACGGCAGCCTGATCCTAGGCGATCGAGGCGAGCAGTTTAAGGTGTTTCACACCCACGATGGGCAGGGGCTGACCATGCTGCGCGAAGCCGGCTTACACATCGCCGTGATTTCCGGACGCTCTTCGGCGGCGGTCGAAGAGCGCATGGCGGATCTCGGGATACGGTACGTCTACCAGGGGGCCTCCGACAAGCTATCGATCTTCAATGCCCTGCTCCGCGAGCTCGGCTTGAGCGCCGAGCAGGCGGCGTTCATGGGAGACGATGTGCCGGATTTGCCGGTCATGATCCGCGCCGGACTTGCGGTTGCCGTGGCCGATGCGCATTATTTAGTGTGTCAGCATGCGCATTGGCGGACACGGCATCCGGGCGGATGCGGCGCCGTGCGCGAATTGTGCGAGCTGCTCCTGGACGCGCAAGGCGCGCTCGCTAACCTTTACGACCGGTACTTGAGGTAACGCATAGCTTCTGTGACGGTTCTAAGCTTTCGCAAGCTAAAGCACTGGCCGGGAGTGATCGCACTTAGCGTTTGTGCCGGCACCACCGCTTGGATCCTGGAGCGCCTGGAAGAGCAAAATATCCCCCGCGAGGCGGTCGGCCCGGATGAACCGGATTCTTACATGGAGAACTTCGTCCAAACCGCCATGGACGAGCGCGGCAGGCTCGAAAGCAGGCTGCGCGCCAAGCGCATGTTCCACTTCAGCGATGACACCACCCAACTCCTTCATCCCGCCCTCGAGCTATCTAGCGATAATCCGAAGGCGCCGTGGTTCGCCCGTGCCGACTCGGGATGGATCGGGGCCGGCAACGATACCGTCTTACTGTACGGAAACGTGAGCGTGTGGCGCCAAAACCCCGAGGGCCTGCGCGAGATCGAGGTGCAAGCGCCCGATCTCAGGATACTGCCCAAAAAGCGCTACGCTGAAACCGATAGCGCCACCACGATCATCACGCCCACGGGCATCACCCAGGGAATCGGGATGCGTGCGCGGCTCGCGTTTGGCCTGGTCGAATTACTGAAAAACGTGCGCACTCATTATGACGAAAAGCGTTAACTCGAGCGTGTTGCTGGCAGGTTTACTCTTTGTCACGGCCGCCGCCGCGTTGTCCACCGATCGCGATCAACCGATTGAAGTCACGGCGGACTTCGTCGAAATCGACGATAAGATAGGGGTTGCGATCTACCGCGGGAATGTCATCGTCATCCAAGGGAGCACGCACTTCACCGGCCACACCCTCACCTTGAAATACACGCCTGACCAAGAGCTGAAAGAGGCGCTCTTGGTAGGCAGCCCGGCGACTTACCGGCAACGCCCCGACAACGAGGCGGAGGATATCGAGGGCGAGGCCCTCAACATGAGGTATCAGACGCAAGAGCAACTGATCCATATGACCAACAAGGTCAAAATCGTACAACGGCGACAGATTTACACCGGCCACCACATGACCTACGATACCGCCCGCAATGTCCTTAAAGCAAGAAAGGCGCGCCCCGGCGAGCTATCCAACGGCGCCGGGGCCACCGACGATGACCGGGTACGGATCATCATTCCTCCGGCCAAGAAAACGGAGCCGAACGGAACCGATCGCGCCTCCCGCGCTGGTGGACCTGGACCAAAAAAATAAACCCGGCGAAAAATCAATCCACGTCATCAGCGCCCGGCACCTGTCAAAAACGTATCAGTCACGGCAGGTCATCAAGGATGTCAGCCTAAATGTTAAAAGCGGAGAAGTGGTCGGTTTGCTCGGTCCAAATGGTGCGGGTAAGACCACGAGCTTCAACATGATCGTGGGGCTCGTGCCGAATGACGCCGGCGCCGTGTTTCTCAACCGCCGCGACATCACCGCCTTGCCGATGGACCAACGCGCGCGTTTAGGACTGGGCTACCTCCCGCAGGAGTCTTCCATATTCAGAAAACTCACGGTGAGGGACAACGTCCTGGCGGTACTGGAGATACGATCGGTTCTCGACCCGGCGGAGCAAGAACGCCGGCTGACGGGCCTGCTGCAAGAATTCCATCTTCAGCAGGTGTCCGATCGTGTGGGCGAAACCCTGTCTGGAGGCGAGCGGCGGCGCACGGAGATCGCGCGGACACTGGCGGCGGAGCCCGAGTTCATTATGCTGGATGAACCCTTCGCCGGCGTCGATCCGCTTTCGGTGCTCGATCTTCAGAAGGTCATCAAACAGCTTGCGGCGCGCGGGATCGGGATCTTGATCACCGACCACAACGTCCGCGAGACCCTGGGGATCTGCGATCGGGCTTATATCGTAAATGAAGGAACCATTATCGCGGAGGGCGCGCCGGACACCATTCTCGCCAACGACACCGTACGCCGGGTCTATTTAGGTCACTCCTTCACGTTGTAGATCGACCCGGCGCTGGGCAGCGCCCTCGGCGAGGCCGATCGCCACCTCCGACAGCATGAGCCACGGATCGCCCGGGATTGCACCTTTGATGGCTCGTTCTACTTGATGAGCGGCCAGCAGCAGCTCCCGCAAGCTGGCGACGGTGTGGCGCCGCAGCGCCGGTTTCAAGGCCGCTTTACGCCGATCCCAGACGCGGAATTCCTCGAACAAGGGCTCCAGAGGAAGCTTGCGCACCTGGTTATAAGCCAAGCGGCATAGGATCCGCAGCTCACGCACCAGAGACCAGGTCACGAGCGCGGCTTCGGTACCCTCGGCGCGCAATCCGGCGAGCACGGACAGGGATCGTGCCAGGCGCCCTGCCAACACGCAGTTGACCAGGGCGAACACGTCATAACGGCTGCTGTCCGCGACCACCGCGACGACGTCCTCAAGACCCGCCTTTCCGCCCGGCAAGGAAAGCCGGAGCTTCTCAAGCTCCTGACTTGCCGCGGGCAGGTTATTCTCGACCCGCTCGGCAATGAACATCGCCGCCTCCTGATCGAGGATGAGACCGCGCCGTTCGCCGAGCCGCAGGATCCAGTCCGGCATCGCCTCGGGCGGCACCGGCGCCACCTCGACAATCACGCCCGCGGCTTCGATGGCTTGGTACCATACGCCTTGCTTCGCTCTGTAATCGAGGACGGGTGCGCGGATCACTACCACGGTGTCCGCTGACATCCCTTGCGCATACGCGATGATGGTTTGTACGCCTTCGCTGTTCGGGGGAACGTGCGCGAGCGTAAGCTCTATGAGCCGGCGGTCGCTGAAGAGGCTCAGGTGATTCGCCTCGTAGCGCAGGCGTTGCCAGTCGAATCCCGCTTGCGCCTCGAGCACCACCCGCTCCGTGACGCCGAGCGCACGCGCCTGGGATCGGATGTGGTCCATCGCCTCCAGACACTGGTAGGGCTCATCGCCCGCGATGAGGTAGAGCCGTTCGAGCCCCTCGCGTTCGATGCGCGCCCCAAGCTGGCCGGGTTTGAGTTTTGCCCGCGGCCGCGGGCGGGCTGCCGTCACGTTTACTTCGCTCTAATGGTTTCGAGCCGTCTAAGCACCGTCGCGGCCGCGTCTTGAATTATTTCTTGCCGCAAGAGCTGCTCTTCATCGGATTTGGCAAGCGCCGCGGTCTCATCGAAGGTGTAATCGCGCAGCAGATCGATGCTTTGCGCGGCGAGCAAGGAATGCCCCTTGGCGTCGGCCACCATCAAATCGACGCGATAGGCAAGCTCGTACTCGCGCACCTTGCCGGTGCGCGGATCGACCGAAAGCACGCGCTGCTCGAAGCGCTCGTCTCTCAGCGTGACCACGGCTTCGGCCAGGGCCGGCTTGCCCATGAGGGCGACGCCGTTATACTGCAATTGCCGCTGCAATTGCGCCGTCACTTGCGGAGCGCCGGCCGACTCGACAAACACGCCCGAGAAACGGAGCGCCACCGGGCTCGATCCGCGCAGGTGAAATCCGCATCCATGCCCACACAGGATGATCGCCAGGACGGCGGCTGACTTCATCATACGGTCACGATGTTCACGAGACGCCCGGGCACCACCACGAGCTTCTTGATCTCTTTACGGTCGAGGTAGCGCCGGACCTTGGGATCGGCGAGCACGATCTCCTTGACCGCCCCCTCCGGTGTCCCCGCGGCGAGCGTGAGATCCGCCCGCTTCTTACCGTCGATCTGTACGACTAGCCGGATCTCGGAGCGCACCAGGGCGGCCTCATCGACCTTGGGCCAGCGTGCGTTGGCGACCAGATCCGCATGGCCGAGGGCGGCCCAAAGCGCCTCGGTGATGTGGGGCACGATCGGCGACAGCACTATCACGATGGTCTCGAGGCCTTCGCGCTGCAGCGCGCATCCCTGCTCGGAATTATCCTTGAAACCCGTCAAGGCATTCGTAAGCTCCATGACCGCCGCGATCGCGGTATTGAACGTATAGCGGCGCCCGATATCGTCGTTGACCTTGGCGATTGTCTGATGGATCTGGCGGCGTAGTTCCGCTTGCGCCGGCGTCAGCCGGGTCTTATCGACCGCAGCCACGGCCCCGCCTGCGAGTTGCTCCGCCGCGAAGCGCCAGAGACGCTTGAGGAAGCGAAACGCACCTTCGACGGCAGTGTCCGACCACTCGAGGGATTGCTCCGGCGGAGCCGCGAACATGGTGAATAATCGAACCGTGTCGGCCCCGTACTCATGTATGAGCGCTTGCGGATCGACGGTATTACCCTTCGATTTCGACATCTTGGCGCCGTTCTTCAGCACCATCCCTTGGGTAAGCAGGCGCGTGAAAGGCTCCGCATGCGGCGCCATTCCCGCGTCGCGCATGAGCTTGTGGAAAAACCGGGCGTAGAGCAAATGCAGCACGGCATGCTCCACGCCGCCGATGTATTGATCCACGGGCAGCCAGTAGCGGACCCGATCATCGAGCATGCACTCGGTGCTGTCCGCGCAACAGTAACGCGCGTAATACCACGAGGATTCGAAAAAGGTATCGAAGGTGTCGGTATCGCGTTCGGCGGTTCCGCCGCAGGCCGGACAACGCGCCTGGTAAAACTCCGGCATGCGCTTGATGGGTGAAACCACGCCCTGAAACTCCACCTCTTCGGGAAGTACCACCGGCAACTGCTCCTCGGGGACCGGCACGGGGCCACACCGCGGGCAATTGAGCATCGGGATCGGGCAGCCCCAGTAGCGCTGGCGGGACACACCCCAGTCACGCAAGCGGAAATTCACTTTGCGCCGCCCTTTGCCGCCTTTCCGCAAATGCTCGGCGATGGCCGCAAAGGCGGCGGCCGAGCTTAGACCATCGAACGCGCCTGAATTTCTCAGCACCCCCGGTTCGATAAACGCCGCCTCCGATACGTCCGCGCTGAGAGCATCCCCGGGGAACACCACCTGCCTAATCGGCAGGCCGTAGCGGCGCGCGAACTCATAGTCGCGGCTATCATGGGCGGGCACCGCCATCACCGCGCCGGTGCCGTAGCCCATCAACACGAAGTTGGCGACCCACACGGGCAAGGCCTCGCCGGTGATTGGGTGCAGGGCTTCGACCCCGAGCGGCAGGCCTTTTTTCTCCATGGTCTCGAGCTCCGCCTCGCTCGTACCCATGCGGCGGCACTCATTGACGAACCCGGCCAGCGCGGGATCACGTTGAGCAAAGCGCGCCGCCAAGGGGTGCTCGGCGGCGACCGCGAGATAGGTCACGCCCATGAGCGTGTCCGGGCGCGTGGTGAACACCGTCAAGCTCTCGCCAAGTGCGGGGATCGAAAACTCGGCCTCGACGCCTTCGGAGCGTCCGATCCAATTGCGCTGCATCGTGCGCACGGCGTCCGGCCAACCCTCGAGCCCCTCCAAACCGGTGAGCAATTCCTCGGCGTAATCGGTGATCTTCAAGAACCACTGGGGGATCATACGCCGCTCGACGGGAGCCCCAGATCGCCAGCCCTTGCCATCGATCACCTGTTCATTGGCCAGCACCGTCTGATCGACGGGATCCCAATTGACGACGGAGGTTTTCTTATAGGCCAGACCTTTCTTAAATAACTGTACAAAAAACCACTGTTCCCAGCGGTAATACTCGGGCCGGCATGTGGTTAGCTCGCGCGCCCAGTCGTAGCCAAACCCCAAACGCTTGAGCTGGCCGCGCATAGTGGCAATGTTTTCATAGGTCCAGCGCGCCGGGGGGACGCGGTTATCGATGGCGGCGTTCTCCGCCGGCAGCCCGAAGGCGTCCCAACCCATCGGCTGCAGGACGTTCTTCCCCCGCAGGCGCTGATAGCGGGCGATCACATCGCCGATGGTGTAATTGCGGACGTGGCCCATGTGCAGGCGCCCGCTCGGGTAGGGGAACATCGAAAGGCAGTAGAATTTCTCCCGCCCCGGCTCTTCGCTGGCCGCAAAGACCCGGTGCTCGTCCCATCGTTGTTGCATCGCGGGCTCGATGCTGGCCGGTTGGTATTGCTCCTCCATCGTCCTTAGAGAATACCGCAGCGGGCTCACCTGCTACAACCGGAGAGCCGGCGGAGCATTGCGCTGCGCCGATTTCCGCAGAGTTTGGGGATCTCCCTTCGATCAAAGCGCCGCTGATGGTCTATAGTTAATCAAGATATATCGCGGGCGAGCAAAGGGATCCCTACGGATTCTCACGAAGGAGACGGCAAAATGATAAACGAGTGGTTAAAAAAGCTAGGACGACTCCTCTGTTTTTTGGGATCCCACGACTTTCGAGTCGTGGAAGTGTCGTTTGCCTTCGGCGGCAGTTCCGGCATCGAGAAAGTGGAGTGCCGGCGGTGCGGGTATCGGACCGCGCGCGAGGCGCCGCCGTGATAATCAATATACTTCGCGGGCGGGGTATGCGTTTAATTTAACCAGCCTTATCTCACGCGGGGCGGGAACGGCACCACCGCGGCCGTCGCGCTCTCACCCGCCCGGGTTGCGAATTCAGGCGCCAAGCGGTGTAGCAAGGACTGTAAGCGTTCCTCATCGTAGCGGGCCACGGCTTCGGCCATTTCCGCCAAGGTCGATTTAAGCACGCGGGAATCGACATGCCGGTGTCGCGCCAGCAAAATCTTCTTGTGCTTGGTCGCGCGCAAGGCTTCTTGATCGTGGAATAGCTCCTCGAAGAGCTTCTCTCCGGCCCGCAGGCCCGTATACACGATCTCGATCTCCGCGCCGAGGACTTTCCCCGAGAGCCGGATCATTTGCTCGGCGAGATCGCTGATCTTGACCGGCTCCCCCATATCGAGCACGAAAATTTCACCGCCCTCGCCCATCGCGGCAGCCTGCATGATCAACTGGCTGGCCTCGGCGATGGTCATGAAGTAACGCATGACCTCCGGGTGGGTCACGGTGACCGGGCCGCCCGAGCCGATCTGTTTACGAAATAACGGCACCACACTGCCCGCCGAGCCCAAGACGTTTCCGAAGCGTACAGTCGTAAAGCGAGTATCGGAGCGTTGCTGCAAATTCTCACAGATTATCTCGGCGACGCGTTTGCTGGCGCCCATGACATTCACGGGATTCACGGCCTTATCGGTCGAGATGAGCACGAATTGGCTCACCCGGGCGGCACGCGCAGCCTCGGCCACGGTCTTGGTCCCGAGCACGTTGTTGTGTACGGCCTCGCGCAGTTGCGATTCGAGCATGGACACGTGCTTATAGGCCGCCGCATGGAACACGACCTCGGGCGCGTGGCGCTGCATGACACGCCGTACCGCCGCTTCATCGCAGACGTTACACAAATGAAAGCTCGTCTCCACCGCCGGGAAGACCGTCTTGAAATCGAGCTCCAACTCATAAAGATTGAACTCAGATTGATCGACGACGACAAGCTTTCCCGGCGACAACTGAGCGATCTGCCGGCAAAGCTCCGCCCCGATCGAGCCCCCGCCGCCGGTAATCAACACGGCCTTTCCTGAGAGGCGGGATCGAATCAGGTTCCAGTTGAGCGCCACCGGCTCGCGCCCCAGGAGGTCCTCGATTAGCACCTCGCGGAGCTCATTCATCCCGGCGCGGCCGGCCAGCACGTCATGGATGCTCGGCAAGGTGCGCACCGGCAGCCCGGTGCGCTCCGCCAGCTCGACCAGACGCTTCATTTGACGCGAGTTCGCCGAGGGAATGGCGATCATCACCATCCGCGCATCCACGCGGTCCACCGCGGCGGGCAAGCCATCGCTCGTCCCCAGCACCCGCAGGCCATGGATCTCGCGCCCCGATTTCGCGAGATCGTCGTCCAAAAACGCAACCGGCCGGTAGCGGCGTTCCGGATCGCGCATCAAGTCCCGGACCAGCAACTCGCCACCCTGTCCCGCGCCCACGACGATGACCCGCTGGCCGGTGGGCGAGCGCAGATGATAGTCCTTAAACCAGCGGAAGGCGAAGCGCGGGCCGCCGAGCAAACCCCCGAGGATGATCGCATAGAGAGGAAAGACCGAACGCGGCACTCCGTGCAGCCGGTTGACCATGAATAACACGACCGCGCACACAAGCGCGCCCGCCAGCACGGCCTGCCCGATGCGCATGAGATCTGGCAGTGACGCGAAACGCCAGACACCCCGGTAGAGGCCGACATACCAATAAAATACGCACTGTATGGGGATGACCACGAACAGGGCGCCGATCCCCGCGGTCAAAAATCCGTCTGGGATCGTCCCGAGATTAAAACGCAACCAATAAGCGCACAGCCAGGCGAGCGGGATCATCATGAGATCATGCAGGAAGGCGGCGGCGCGCAGATGCCATGTTTTCAAATGCTTGGACATGCGTTCACCCCTTAGGCTGCGTTACTACGCCTCACGGCTTCTTCAAGCCCTGTAACCACCTGGTCCACCTGCGCTTCGGTGATACGATTGTGAAACGCAAGGGCGAGGGTACGTTTCGCCACCGATTCGGTGACGGGCAGCATCCCGGGCTGGGTGCCGAACCTCTCTCGAATGAACGGCTGAAGATGAATCGGACTAAAGTATCCCCGCGCGGGAATGCCCCGCCGCTCCAGCGCATGGATCAGGGCGTTGCGGTCTAGCCCATCGGCCAAGGTCACCACATACACGAACCAGCTCATCGTCACATGCGGTTTGACCACCGGCGGCTGCACCAGATCGAGTAAGCTCAAACGCTGGGTATACATTTTCGCAACGTGATTCCGCCTCGACAGCATGCGGTCAATCTTTCGTAGTTGCGACACACCCAGGGCAGCTGACATTTCATTCAGGCGGTAATTGTACCCGAGACGCTCATGTTGCAACCACGCGTGCTCCGCGTCTCGCCCTTGGTTGCGCAGGCTGCGTGCTACGCGGGCCAGGTCGTCATCGTTGGTGACCACGATGCCGCCCTCGCCGGTGGTGATCTGCTTGTTCGGATAGAACGCAAACACGGCGGCGGTACCGAATCGGCCGATCTTCTCTCCCCGATATTCCGCACCGAGGGCCTCCGCCGAGTCGTCGATCACAACCATGCCGTGGCGCTCTACAATAGTTAAAACATCCTCCCATTCGATCGGGTGTCCGAACACGTCGACCGCCATCACCGCCTTGGTCTTGGGCGTGATCTTGTGCTCCAGATCGCCCGGATCCATCGTGTAGGTCTCGGGCTCGATATCCACGAACACCGGCGTCGCGCCCACATAGAGGATCGCATTGACGCTAGCGACGAACGTAAACGATGGCACCAACACCTCATCGCCGGGACCGATGCCCAAGGCGCACAGAATTAAATGCAACGCCGCGGTGCCGGAATTCACCGCGACCGCATGCCGGACCCCGATATAGTCGGCCATGAGGTGTTCAAACTCCTCGGCCTTGGGTCCCAGGGCCAGGCGGCCGGAACGGAGTACCTCGACGACCGCCGCGATATCGGTCTCGTCGATGTCCGCGGCAGACATGGCAATCGGCTTAAGCATGTTGGCGGATCGTGACAATACGTGCCGGTACACCGGTTGCGGTTACGTCTGGAGGTAAGTCGCCGACGACCGCCGATCCGGCCCCGATCACCGTACGGGCGCCGATCGATACATGGGGAATCACGCTGCTGCCAAGGCCAATCAGTACGCCCTCCCCGACCAGGACGTTGCCCGCGAGATGAGCGCCGGGGGCGATGTGCACAAATGCCCCGATGTTACAGTCGTGATCCACGGAGGCCAGGGTATTCACGATGCAATGCTCTCCGATCCGGGCGTCCGGTTGGATCACGGCACCCGCAAGAATCACCGTTCCCCGGCCAAGCCGCACCGTAGGATGCACATAGGCACGGGGGTGGATGATACTGAGCCACTTGATATTCGTATATGTTGTGGCTATCTCCCGGCGCCGCTTATTGTTACCGATTCCGATGACCGCCGCCATCCCCCCCTCAATGCACAGCGCTTGCCTGAGATCTCCGAGCACGGGCAGCCCCAACACGGTCTGTCCCCACTTGCCGGCATCGTCATCGAAAAAGCCCGCGCCGCGGTATCCCGCCGCGAGCAGCGTACTCGCCACGACCTTGGCATGACCTCCGGCACCCAAAATATATACAGGATCACCCTCCGGCATTGTTTCCCCTAAAGGGCGGCATGGTCGCGTGGCCCTCCGCGTTGATCCCCTTCCGGCGCAGCATGGCGCCGACGGATAGGAGAAGGATCTTCACGTCGAGCCGGAGGCTTTGATGATCGACATACCAGACATCCAACTCAAACCGCTCTGGCCAGCCCAGTGCGTTCCGCCCGTTGACCTGGGCCCAGCCCGTGATCCCCGGCTTCACTTCCTGCCGGCGCGCTTGTTCCGGGGAATAGAGATTGAGGTATTCCATCAGCAGCGGCCGCGGTCCGACCAAGCTCAGATCGCCCTTCAGTACATTCCAAAGCTCCGGCAGCTCGTCGAGGCTCAGGCTCCTCAAGAAGCGCCCGAGCGGCGTGAGGCGCGCTTCATCGAGCTCGTCGAGTCCGCCGGCGGGGCACCGCATCGTGCGAAACTTGAGGATCTCGAAAGGTAGGCCTTGAAATCCCGGCCGCATCTGGCGAAACAAGACCGGGGTCCCCATCGTTATCCGGATCGCAAGGGCGATGACGAGCATCGGCAAGGCAGTCAAGACGAGCCCGAGCGAGGCGCCGGTTACGTCCATTACTTGTTTGCTCGACCTCGAGCGAGAAAGCCTTTCCGACATCGACGAAAGCCCTATGTGTAGCGTTGGCACATCACGTCGTGGCAGATCCCCAAAATGTTCATCAACGTTCGCCGATCCCTTACTAAACCCGGAGAGCATAGACAGCTTACCGCGATCAGGCAACAGACGATCGCTTCGGGCAGGGTGACTGTGTCCAGAAACCTCGAATCAATTAAAGAGCTATAGGCGATCCTGGACATTCGGCCCCCAAGATGAGTGAGAATCGGCCATAGCTGAACCGGTAAAAACTTCCCATAGTCACCGGCAGTTATTACCGGCGCGCGCTGGCTCAGAGAAGCGCAATAACGCTGAGGCGAGCATATAAGCCCTTAAAAACGAAAGCTTTAGCATCAATGCGAGATGCTTGGCACTTGGGTTGCCCAAGTTTGCGTATGTACGCGCAACAAGCCGAGGGTTGAGACAGGGTGAATAAAGATCCTACCACGGCCACCGAGGAACAGAGATCTCAGAGGCTGTGAAAAAATTGTTTGCAGGGGGATCGCCAATTGATCATGAATATGCGATCTTAGCACCATGAGCAAAGAACCTTCGCTGTTCCCTG
>JGI24973J35851_1000004_pt1 | contig 40533 bp, 41 predicted proteins | sample AntDryMetagUQ889_FD_35851 | JGI IMG/M metagenome (IMG submission 35851) | reverse complement strand
GACTGGCCTCGATGCAGAGGCGCACAACGCTCGTTTGTGCATTCTGGAAACAAGCTGAGCTGCCTCTCTGGTAACTTCACTAATTATGCAAGGCTCAATAGTTCTCGTATAAAGGCAGATGCGTCGCCTTAGTGCGTCAAATATCCGGTCACCTGCATGACTAAAAAGGCGTAAAGCCCTGCAGCGGCATCATCGAGCATGATCCCCACTCCCCCCGAAACGCGCGCATCGATGGTTCGAATCGGCCAGGGCTTGAAAATATCAAAGGCTCTGAACAGCACGAACCCGAGCACGATCCAAGCCCAACCATCCGGCGCCGCCGCCATGGCCACCAGGTAACCGACCACTTCATCCCAAACAATCGCGGGATGATCGTGCGTACCTAGGGCCTCGGCCGCGCGGTGGCATGCGAGCACACCGACACCGAACAGAACCATCGTCACGACTAAATGCCACGGCAGGGGGACGGCTTGCAACGCCAGGTACACCACAACTCCAAAAACCGTTCCGGCTGTACCCGGTGCTATGGGAGCACATCCTGTGCCAAACCCCAATGCTATAAGATGTGCAGGATGGCGTAAAAAACCCGCCGGGATCGGGCGGGCGGCGGATGCATAGGATTTTTTCACGCTCCAGGTTATACCTTATCGCACGCATGGTGCGCCACCAGCCGCCACGAGGCTAATCGATCGCTGAAGCGCTTAAATCGATGTTGTCGGTACGAACACGTTTGGCGACGGGCGGTAAACTCGGTCCAAGGATCCTAAGCACCTTCGCCGCTGTCGCGCGGTAGGCGGTGAGCTTGCCGCCGTAGATCGCCACCAGGTGCGGCCGGGCCGGGTCGTCGCAAAGCAGGACGGTTTCCCGCGATCGGCTCTGGGGTGAAGCTGCCTGCTTGGGCAGGACGCGCAACCCCGCCATCGCTTCCATGCGTTTCCCGGGATAACGCGGAAAATAATGGCGGAGCGTCTCTTCGAGGTACTCAATCTCTTGGGGAAGCGGCAACACCGATTCCGGATCGCTTCGAAACACGGTCTCGGTCGTCCCGACCAGCGTCGCGCCGCGCCAAGGCATCACGAATACGGGACGCCGGTCGCGCGGTGACTCGACATAGAACACCCGATCTGTCACCGGCCGGTCGAGGTGGATATGGGTCCCCTGCACTAGATCGATCGCCAGCGAGGGCGCCTGCGCCCGTTCCTGAATCTCGTTAACCCAGGGGCCACCGGCGTTGATCAATACCGTCGTCACGCAGGTGCGCACTTGTCCTTGCGCGCGATAGCGAATGCGGTAGGCATCGCCCTCGCACACGGCGTCCTCGAACAGCGCCGGATAAATCACCTCGGTCCCGTAATCCCTGGCGGAGCTCAAGACCGCGCGCGTCAAGGCGGCATCGTCGGTTTGCGCATCCCAATACTCGAAGACCGCGCGCAGCCCGTCTGTCCGCAATCCGCCGAGCGTATTCCACGCATTGCGCCCGAGCGACCGAAACCGAGTACCGCGTTGGCCGCCCCCGAGCACGGCGTAGACCGACAAACCCAAGCGGATCTTCCACGGCGGACGTGCCGAGTCTTGATACACCGGGATCAGGAATGGAACGCGGCGGACGAGGCCCGGCGCGATGCGCAGCAGGATCTCACGCTCCCGCAGCGATTCGCGCACCAAACGGAGCTGGCCGCTCTCGAGATAGCGCAGCCCGCCGTGGATCAGCTTGCTCGATCGGGACGAGGTCCCCGCCCCCGGCGCGCTCTTTTCGATGACCAAGGTGCGGTAGCCGGCCGCGGCCTGGGCCACACCGGCCCCGTGAATTCCTGCGCCCACGACGGCGATATCGTAACGGTCTTCGGTCATGGCCGCGGATCGCGAACGTGACAAAGCTCTCCGAGCAATTCCCCCACCGCAAAGGTCTCGATGAGCTCCACGCCGCGTTCCCAGAGCGCTAAGGCCACGGCGACAGACGGACCTCGAACACCACTAACTTCGCGCCTTCGCCCCGTAGCTCGCCGGTGGGTGGCAAGCCATCGACCCGCAGAAGACATAGCCGGGATGCAACGATCGTATGGCGGCGAGATCCTCCCAGCGATCGATTATCGCACCGATGGCGTAACCCCGCGCATGACGAATAAATTCTCGCGAATACGAAATCAAGACAACCTGGCGCGCGTAACGGGAAAGCACCGCATCGACGCGGTCGAACACCGACTCTACGCCGAACTGCTCGATGGATTCGGTCTTGATTTCGATGAAACCCGCGACCTCCGGGTTGCATTTCAGAATGCAGCCGATATCCTCCAGCGAGGCGATGGGTTCGCCTCGGAAGCGCTCACCGAAGCGCCCGGGTTCATAGGCCGACAGCGGAGCTAACTCGGCGAACTGGACTTCATGGATCCTGCCGGGTACGCCGCAGACGCGATCCAAGGCCTGGTCATGAAACAGGATGGGTACGCGGTCCGCAGTGAGTTGGACATCGCATTCGAAATACTTGGCCCCGGCCGTGAGCGCGGCATGGATGGCAGCGCCGGTATTCTCTGGATAATGAAGCGCATACCCACGATGCGCCACGAGATCCGGTGTCGCTCTCACAGTGTTTTCAAGTACTCGAGAACCGCCCGCCGCTCGCCCTCCTTCAAATGATCGCCAAAGGTATGTCCGCTATTGGCAGCGCCGGGCAGCGTGGTGTCATATACCCATTTCCTCGCGTTGGAATCTGTTCCTTTCTTGCCTTCCGCAAGCTCGGTGTATCTCCAGCCCAGCGTTTCTTGATCATAGTCCTTGGAATCGAACGACCGGCGCCAATACCTGGGACGTTTTCCGCTGTTCAACAAGGCGTCGATCGTCGGCACCGATCCATTGTGCAGGTAAGGCGCCGTGGCCCAGACGCCATCCAAGGGTGGCGCGATATAACCGCGGGCAGGGGCGAGGCGCGCGGACTCGCCGTAAAACGACTCACCGAGCCAGCGCAGAAACCGGTCTTCGCTCCCGCCGGTACCGGCCAGGGCCACGGCCGGATCGGTACCGATCCGTGCCAGATCGATAACCAGATTCGGGTAGGTCCAGTTCTCTCCATAGGTCCCATGGCATTGCGTGCAGTTGGCTTCGAATAGCAGCTGGCCGCTCGCCGCAAACGCTTCATCGGTTGCAAATGGATAAGCGGGCGGCTGCAAGGTCTCGATAAAGGCGCGTATGTCGGGCGCGTAGGCATCGATGGCCCGCGCCTCCTCGACGCTATCCGTGCACAGCGTCGAGGCCAGTATCATGAGGCGCGCGTGATCGCCGCGGCCGACAGCCGTATGGAACATCGCATGCTTTTTCTTCATGCGCCACCAGGGCGGCACGGTGGCGGGTAACGGATGGGTGGGCGGGGGTGCTATGAGGGCTGTCGGCGACCAGGCGAGCGTCTTCGGATCGCGGTGCGCGAAGAGCGCCCAAGTGATGCTGATCGCCGGGTTTGAACCCACCGTGTCGGTGGTGCTGTAGGGGCCGATGGCCTCAAGGCGGTCCGCCCATTTACGCCATTCACGTGCCGCTTTCTCGTCTTGGACGTAGGCGCCCAGTCCCTCGATGTAGGGCACGCGGTCCTCGGTAAAATCCAGCGCTTCGTTGCCGAGTCCGACGATGAGCCGCCCATCGAAAAATCCCGCATGGCAGGTCAGACAATTCGATACCACCAACTCGACCCCGTCCTTGGTCGTATGCGCCGTGAAATTGTAGGGCAACTCCGCGTTGCGCCCCTCGCGGCCCGGTAAGCGATGCGACGGCGGGGGCGGGTCGGCGCTCTCCCGGTAAGCCGCGTAGGGAATGCCGCAACTGACATACGACTCGGTGACGAGGGCCCGATAGCCGCGTTCGGGATCGCCGGGCCGTTGCGGCTCGGGCGGGACCGGACCGACCGGAGAACGGGGCGCGCTGATGCCGGCCCGCTCACCCGCCTCGCAACCGGCCAGGAGCCAAGCCCCGACGATAAAAGCTGATAATATCGCTCGGCGCATGATTGGGACCGGACAATCCATATGGCTCGGCGGCGGAATCGGCGGGCGTCCCCTCATCCTAATCCTCCCGGAAGAGGAGGGAAGAGAGTAAGCGGAAGCTCCAGAGCGGCCTTCAGCGGCTTATGAGACCGGAAGATTAGTAGTTAATCCGTTCTCCCTATTGCTAAGAAGCGGCCGGGTAGCGGCAGATTCATCGGTGCCGCTCCCGGCCGCCCGGGTTCCTTTTCTTATTAGCTATGAATAAACCCTTTTCGGAATTACGCTTACGGATTTCAGTCCTCGCTCCTGCCCCAGCGGTAGAGAGCTAATCCTATAAGCGCAACTATTACAGGAATTATCATCCCAACTTCGCCCATAACCCGTCCTCCTTATAATAATTAACATACTTTTATAGTGCCCCGCCTTTTGATTAAAAAGACGTATATTAAATATAGCCTATTTCCCGAACCCAGCAAAGCTACAATCAGAGGCATGGAATAAGCGCTAGAGCGTATAAGGCGGGTTGAAGCCTTTCGGAATTTTTCCTCCACCCAAAATAAGACAATGGCCCGCGACACAGCGGAAAACCAGGCTTTTAGCCTCCGTGCTTGAGGAATTGCTTTCCGAGCCTCGGTCGTTGCCCTGCGTAAATGCCGCATCTGCAGCCCAAGATCGACAAGCCTAGCTAACGGGGCCCGTCATCATTCTGACGCCCAACGAATAAGCATTTATCCGTCGTGCGCAGGCGAGATACGCGAAACCGGCTCGGGTGCTAGCGCGCATGACGGATCGGCACCGGCATTGGTCAATCCAGTTTCTGCTTGCATTGGCGCGCCCTAGAGGATTCGAACCTCTGACCTTTGGCTTCGGAGGCCAACGCTCTATCCAACTGAGCTAAGGGCGCGGGGGATGGGTTAAGCATAGCGATAAGACAACATGCGACGCGGGCGGAATTATCGCGAGGAGCTTAGTGCCTTAGCGTCTACGTATGGGGTTTCGTCTTATAATGGCTTGATCAAAACTATACCATTATTTCCTTAGCAACATCACAGGAGGGGACAATCAATGACCAGCGATGAAGACGCGAATTTCATAAAAACTCTTATCGGTGTGCTCGGCGCGTTGGTCGTATTCTCGGTCGTCCTTATGTACTTTTCTAATGCTACCGGCGACGACGAGCCTACCGAGGAAGAAAAACAGGCGATCGCCGAGCGTATCGCCCCAGTCGGGCAGGTCGAGGTCGCCCCCGCGACCGAGTCCGTGGCCGCGAGCGCAGCCTCCGAACAAGTGCCTTCGGCGCAACCGGTGGAGAGTGGGCAAACCCCGGCGCTTGCCGAGAACGCTCCTGCGTCCGGTGCGGAAAACGCCTCCCCCGACGATAAGGGTAAGGCAGTCTATGACGGTTCCTGCTTCGCGTGTCATACCAGCGGGATCGCGGGCGCGCCAAAGCTCAGTGATAAGGCGGCCTGGGAACCACGCCTTGCGCAAGGTGTGGAGACCTTGGTCGCGCGCGCTATTCAAGGATTTCAAGGCCAGGGCGGAATAATGCCGCCAAAAGGCGGGCGCGCCGACCTGGCGGACGCGGACGTTAAGGCGGCCGTGATGTATATGGTGGACCAAAGCCGATAGCCTTATACCGGGCGTAATCCGGCATAGGAAGCCACAAGCCACTTGGCGCCGGCCTGCGCGAAATTAACCTGTACGCGGGAATACTGGCCCTCACCTTCGAGCCGCAGGACGATGCCTTCGCCGAACTTGGCGTGCACTACCCTCTGGCCAAGTCGAAAGGCCGCATCGTGCTCAATACGTTGAAGTTGCGGGGGCATGGTTACGGTCCCTATGCGCACCTCGGCGATCAGTTCCGCAGGCATTTCCGCAATAAATCGCGACGGTTGCGGACGGTGTTCCGTTCCATGTAGGCGGCGGGTTTCCGCATGGGTAATGATGAGCTTTTCTTTGGCGCGCGTCAGCCCCACATAGCAGAGGCGCCGCTCTTCTTCGAGTTGGGTCGCATCATCGCTACAGCGTTGGTGCGGAAACAGACCCTCTTCCAAACCCACCAGAAACACGTTGCGAAACTCCAAGCCCTTGGCGGAGTGCAGGGTCATCAGTTGCACGCTGTCCTCGTAGTCGTTGGCCTGCCCCTCGCCGGCTTCCAGGGCCGCAATCGCGAGAAACTCCGTCAATGCGTCGGCGCCCTCGTCCAAGACTGCGATATAGTCGCCCGCCGCCCGCACAAGCTCTTCAAGATTCTCCAACCGATCGATTTCGCCCGCGGTCTTTTCCTTGCGGTAATGATCCTCGAGACCGGTTTCGATGATGACTGTTTTAACCAGGGTGCCGAGAGGCGTACCCATCGCGCCGGCTGACAAGTCCTCGATTAAACTTAAAAAGCGGCTCGCCGCGGCGGCGCCACGCGCCCCGAGAGCCCCGTCCCCGATCGCCGCTTGAGCCGCCCGCCAAAGGGGCGTCCCGGCGCGCTTGGCCGTATCCCGGATAATATCCAGGCTGCGTTGGCCGATGCCTCGATTGGGCGTGTTCACCACCCGTTCAAAAGCGGCGTCGTCCTCACGCCAGGCGATCAAGCGCAGGTAAGCAAGCACATCCTTGATCTCCGCGCGCTCGTAGAACCGGAATCCCCCGTAAACACGATATGGGATCCCGCGTTGCCGCAAGGTCTCTTCGAAGACCCGGGACTGGGCGCTGGTACGATAGAGGATCGCGTGATCGTCATAACGACGGCCATGTTCCTGCCAACCCTTGATGCGTTCAACGCAATAGCGCGCTTCCTCGTGCTCATTGAACGCGGCGAACAGGATGATGGGCTCGCCGGCGGCGCCATCGGTCCAAAGCTCCTTGCCGAGCCGGGACGAGTTATTCGCGATCACCGCGTTGGCGGCCTGCAGTATCGTCGCGGTCGAGCGGTAGTTTTGCTCCAAGCGCACCAGGCGCACGGACTCGAAATCCTTCTGAAACTTTTGCATATGTTCGACGCGCGCGCCGCGCCAGCCGTAAATTGACTGATCATCGTCGCCGACGACGAAAAGCTTGCCGCTCGTTCCGATCAGTTGACGCAGCCACGCGTACTGAATGGCGTTAGTATCTTGAAACTCATCCACGAGCACTTGTGGGAAGCGCTGCCGATAATGCGCGAGGACTTCGGGGTGGCGACGCCATAGCTCATGAGCCCGAAGCAGAAGCTCCCCAAAATCCACTAGGCCCAACCCCGCGCAGCGTTCCTCATACGCACGGTAGATCTTGATGAGGGTCTGAGCGTGCGGGTCCGCCACGCCATCGAGATGTTGCGCGCGCAGCCCCTCCTCCTTGCGCGCATTGATAAACCACTGCGCTTCTCGCGGGGCCCAAAGCGCTTCGTCCAGTTCGAGGTGACGGATCGCGCGCCGGATAAGCCGCAACTGATCGTTGCCGTCGATGATCTGGAAGTTCCGCGGCAAACCCGTTTCCTGCCAATGGCGCCGGAGCAGCCGGTGCGCAATCCCATGGAAGGTCCCAACCCAAATCGTGCGCTGCGGCGATGCCATTAGGGCCTCGATTCGGCCTCGCATTTCCGCGGCTGCCTTGTTGGTGAAGGTGACCGCCAAGATCCCGTGCGGCGAGGCCTGCCGCGTTTCGATGAGCCACGCGACTCGGTGGGCCAGAACCCGTGTCTTACCGCTGCCGGCACCCGCGAGAACCAAGGTATTGGCCGACTCCGCCGTCACCGCATTGCGTTGCGCGGTGTTGAGAGGATCGATAATACGCGAGACGTCCACAAGGCGGATTGTATCTGATCGACCGCGCGTCCGGGCCAGAAAAAGCGATAGGAAAAGAAGACTTCTGGCCGCCGCACGGGGTGGAGGGGCTAGAAGGCCTTCGTGCGGCGGCCGGGGTGGGATTGCACCTAAGCCCTAACCGAAATTGATCTTGGCCTCAAGATTAGTACGCGAGTCCGCGTTGCTCAAGGCCTCTTCCAATTCGATGCGTCCTTCCTTAAAGAGGTTGTATAACGCCATGTCAAAAGTCTGCATACCTTTGACGCCGCTACCCTCCATGGCTTCCTTGATCTTCTCGAGCTGTCCTTTGAGGACCAGATCGGCGATATGCGGCGTATTGACCAATATCTCCACCGCCGCACAGCGCTTGGCGTCGATACCTTGCACCAGGCGTTGCGAGATAATGGCCCGAACGTTGATCGCGAGATCCATCAACAACTGTTCACGTGCTTCGAGCGGGTATAGATTAATCACGCGCTCTAAGGCTTGATTCGCGTTGTTGGCGTGCAGCGTCGATAAACAGAGATGGCCCGTGTTGCAGAGCTCGATTGCGGCTTCCATCGTCTCCCGATCCCGGACCTCGCCGATCAGAATCACATCCGGCGCTTCCCGCAACGCACTCCTCAGCGCATGCCGGTACGATTTAGTATCGATCCCGATTTCGCGCTGGTTAATGATGGATTTAACATTAGGATGGGAGAACTCGACGGGATCTTCGATGGTTAGAATGTGACTGCTTGAATCATGATTCCTATGCCCGACCATGGCGGCGAGCGTTGTCGATTTTCCTGATCCCGTCGCACCCACCATAAGAATAAGGCCTCGCTTGTACATGACGAGAGGCTTGAGGATCGGCGGCAAGGCTAATTCGTCGATCGTGGGAATCATGGTGGGAATACGCCGCAACACCATGGCGATCTCCCCTCGCTGCCGGAGCACATTGACGCGAAAACGCGCCGATTTGTCTGCTAACGCGATGGCGAAATCACACTCCCAATTCGCCTCGAACATCTCGATCTGATGCGGTTTCATGATTCCGTAGGCGGCCGCCTTCGTCATCTCGGTCGGCAACAAGGTCTTACCGACGGAACTCAGGTTTCCTTCGATATTAATCTTGACCGGCGCCCCGGAGGTAAAATGCAAATCGCTACCTTGCTTCTCGACCAAGAGCTTAAGGTACGGTGTGATGTCCATGGAACCTGGCGCTCGTGATTGAAAATTCGGATCGGAGACTGGTGCTCGCTCTGTTCGAGGTATTGGCTGCCGGCTTTAGCGCATCATCCCACTGCGCTCGTCGTCGTTGACTAGATTCAGGTGTTCCAATCCGACGGTCATGTCTCCTGATTTTGCCGCCTTACCCTCCAGTTTGATGCGGAGCCGCAGCTCATTCATCGAATCGGCGTTACGCAACGCCTCGTTATAGGTAATAAGCTCTTCTTCGTGCAAATCGAAGAGTGCCTGGTCAAAGGTCTTCATTCCGATCTCATTCGAGCGCTGCATGATACCCTTAATCTCGTGCACATGCCCCTTGCGGACCATGTCGGAGATCAGCGGTGAATTGAGGAGGATTTCAATCGCGGCCACCCTCCCGTCGCCGTTCTTTTTGCGCACAAGGCGCTGGGAAATCACTGCCTTTAGGTTTAACGAGAGATCCATTAGGAGCTGCGGGCGCCGCTCTTCCGGGAAGAAGTTAATGATCCGGTCCATGGCTTGATTGGAGTTGTTCGCATGCAAGGTCGCCATGGCCAGGTGCCCGGTCTCGGCGAAAGCGATGCCGAAATCCATGGTCTTGCGATCGCGGATCTCACCCAGCAAGATCACGTCGGGCGCTTGGCGCAGCGAATTTTTCAACGCGATATCCCAGTCATCCGTATCGACCCCGACTTCTCTCTGGGTAATAATACAGTTCTTGTGTTGATGCACGAACTCTATCGGATCCTCGATGGTGATGATGTGGCCGTAGCTGTTCTCGTTGCGGTGGTCGACCATCGCCGCGAGGCTGGTCGACTTACCGGAACCGGTCGCGCCCACCATGATCACGAGCCCGCGTTTCGCCAATGAAATCTCTTTTAGGCTCTGCGGCAATCCTAGTTTATCCAGGCTCGGGACTTGGGTTTCTATTACCCGCAGCACCATGCCGGTATACCCCATGCGCACGAACGCGTTGCAACGAAACCGGCCTATTCCTCCCGGGGAGATCGCGAAGTTGGATTCCTTGGTAGCCTCGAATTCCTTGACTTGCTTATCGTTCATGATCGCGTATGCCAGCGCCTTCGTATTGTTCGAGGTCAACTTGGTCTTCGACACCGGGACGATTTTTCCATCGATTTTTATCGCTGGTGGAAAATCAACCGTAACGAAAAGATCTGATCCCTTTTTCTCGACAATGACCTTCAAGAGGTCTCGCATGTAGTTAATGGCTTGTTCGCGCTCCATGACTTTGCTCCTGACTTAGGTTCGCCGCCGGTTTAGAATATTTCCTTATTCGCCGCTATCGCACGCGCGTCATTACGGCTAATGACATTCCTTTTCACGAGGTCCTGAAGGTTCTGATCCAGCGTCTGCATGCCGAATTGCGCCCCGGTTTGAATCGCGGAATACATCTGAGCCACCTTGTTTTCACGAATGAGATTACGAATCGCCGGGGTCCCGATCATGATCTCGTGCGCGGCCACGCGTCCCCCGCCCGTTTTCTTCAACAATGTTTGCGAGATCACCGCCCGAAGCGATTCTGATAGCATCGCACGCATCATGTCCTTCTCGGCCGCGGGAAATACGTCGACGATACGATCGATGGTCTTCGCCGCCGAGCTGGTGTGTAAGGTACCGAAGACCAGATGCCCGGTTTCGGCCGCCGTGAGCGCCAGCCGGATGGTTTCGAGATCGCGCATTTCACCCACGAGGATCACATCGGGGTCCTCGCGCAGCGCCGAGCGCAGCGCCTCATTGAACCCCAGGGTGTCGCGGTGCACCTCGCGCTGGTTGATCAAGCATTTCTTACTCGTGTGCACGAACTCGATCGGATCCTCGATGGTAAGAACGTGGCCGTACTCCTGCTCGTTGACGTGATTGACCATCGCGGCCAGGGTCGTGGATTTGCCGGAGCCCGTGGGTCCCGTGACCAAGACCACGCCGCGCGGATAGTCGGCAATGTCCTTAAATATCTTCGGCGCCTTGAGATCCTCGAGGGACAGTATGTCGGAGGGAATGGTGCGGAAAACGGCGCCCGCGCCTCGGTTTTGGATGAAGGCATTGACGCGAAAACGCGCGAGGTTCGGGATCTCGAAAGAAAAGTCGCACTCGAGAAATTCCTCATAATCCTTTCGCTGCTTGTCGTTCATGATGTCATAAACGAGGCCATGCACGACCTTGTGCTCCAGGACGGGGACATTTATTCTACGGATGTCGCCATCCACGCGTATCATCGGAGGGAGGCCCGCGGAAAGGTGTAGATCAGAGGCGCCGTTCTTCACCGAAAAAGCAAGTAGTTCACCGATATCCATTGATTACTCCCCGTCGTATTCTGGAACTTTTGGCTCGCCGTCAACGGATCTCGCGCCTTGGCGTCGGAATTAAAGATAACGTCGCATGTATCGACACATGATTCCATTTCTTTGATCATGCTGACGCACACTTCCGCTGCGCCGTATGAGACGCTCCAGAGCACGCTCTTTTCGTTGCTGTACTCGCCGAGGATGAGGCCAGCGTTCTAGAATCATTATAGAACCCGACCGGCCTAACATGCGGCTCACCCCGATCGCAACGCTGAGATCCCGTATTACCTCTACGGCACGACGCTTTGGCCGAGCGCCGAACAGCGTGAGTCTGATCGCTGTTAGTAAAACGCGAACGAGTTCGGAAATACTCGCTCTCGCTGCCTACGGTCAACGCCTGTTCGGTGAGAACTATCTGCAAGAAGCCTTGCCGAAAATGCGCATGCTCGCCGGTCAACTCCTCGAATGGCACTACATCGGTGCTCTCCAGTCGAACAAAACCCAGGAAATCGCGAACGGTTTCACCTGGGTCCATAGCATCGACCGGGCAAAGATCGCACAGCGGCTCAATGAGCACCGGCCGGCTTATCTGCCGCGATTAAACGTATGTATTGAAGTCAACCTCGGCGCCGAAGCGACGAAATCGGGGGTGGCCTTGCGCGAATTACCGGCCTTGGCTCGCGCCGTGCTCGCCTGCCCGCGCTTACGCTTGCGCGGTCTCATGGCCCTTCCAGCGCCGAGTAAGCACTCCGACGAGCAACGCGCTAACCTTCGCGCGCTGGCCGAGGGGTATCATGCGTTACGCGCCGAAGGCATCGACCTCGACACCTTGTCGATGGGGACATCGGAGGATTTCGAAGCCGCAATCGCCGAAGGCGCAACCATGATACGCATCGGGACGGCTTTATTTGGCCCCCGCGGCGAAGCCACGCTCAAGGCATGAAGGGATTGTGATCTTATTCGGCGGTATTGATACACTTTTAGGGCGTGGCGCGATCCGTTGCCTGCGGAAAGTCTCCGCCGCCAACGGGTAAATAAGCATGCTGGAGGACCGACCCAGTGATCGGCGCCGCTTCTTGTGCCAACCCCGTCGCCAGGGTTCTCGCGGCGATGCATTAGAAACTATCAATAAAAAAAGCGGATGTGATGATACAAGGTACGATAGCTCTTATCGGGTGCGGCAACATGGGGAGGTGCTTGCTTAGCGGTTTGATCGCCGACGGCTACTCGATCCAACGCTTGCGTGCCTCCGACATCAGTGCGGACCGATTGCGGTTGATCACAAACCGCTTCCCCGTCTTAACGAGTACCGACAACACGCGCATCGTCCAAGGCGCCGACGTCGTGGTGCTTGCGGTTAAGCCTGAGGTGATGAAGACGGTCGCCACAACGCTTGCGGCGGCGATAGGGCGGCAGCGCCCGCTGGTGATTTCAATTGCCGCCGGTATCACCACCCGCTCGTTATCGCAGTGGCTCGGTCCCGAGGTTGCCATCGTGCGCGCGATGCCTAACACGCCGGCGCTGGTCGGTAGCGGTGCGGCAGCGTTGTTCGCCAACGAATTTGTGCAAGAACAGCAACGCGAGATCGCCGAGTTAGTGCTCCGCGCCGTCGGGCTTACCGTGTGGCTGGACGAAGAAACCCTCATGGATGCGGTCACCGCCGTCTCCGGCAGCGGCCCTGCCTATTTTTTCCTGCTCATGGAACTGGTGGAGCGATCGGCCATCGAGATGGGCCTGCCCCGCGACCTGGCCCGCTTGCTGACGCTGCAAACGGCGTTCGGCGCGGCCAAGATGGCGCTCGAAGCGAGTGTGGATACGGCCACCCTGCGCAACCAAGTCACCTCGCGGGGCGGCACGACTGAGCAAGCCATCCGGGTTCTTCAGGACGCTGGCCTCAGCGGCATCGTCGATCAAGCACTGAAGGCGGCGCAACGGCGCTCCCAAGAATTAGCCAAACTTTTCGGAGAATCCTAATGGCGGCAACCTATTTCACCGACGCCGGCACATTTCTAATCGAGTCCTTGTTCGGCCTTTATATTCTCACCATCATGCTGCGCTTTCTATTCCAGTGGCTGCGCGCCGATTTCTATAACCCGATCTCGCAGTTTGTGGTCAAAGCCACGGCGCCGTTGCTGCGTCCTTTGCGGCGTTGGATCCCGGGTGTGGGGGGTATCGACATGGCCGCGGTGATTTTGATGTTGACCTTGCAAGGGATCGAGATTTGGGTCGTTTATGTCATGCGTGGATATCATCCCTCGCTGGGCGGTTTATTACTTTCATCGGCAGCGGAAATACTGCGGCTTTTAGTCTATGTGTTCCTGATCGCGGTCTTTGCCCGGGTCATCGTGAGTTGGATTAACCCCGACGCGTACAACCCGGCGATTGTGTTGCTCGACACTCTTTCCGAACCGTTGCTTGCGCCCGCCCGGCGCTTGCTACCCCCCCTCGGAGGCTTGGATCTCTCGCCGGTGGTCGTCTTGATTGCGCTGCAGATGGTTTTGATGTTATTCATAGCCCCCTTGACGGATCTGGGCCACAGTCTTTTATGAAGCGCACTTGGTACCGGGAGCGGGCGGACGGTATAGAGATGCGGCTCCGTGTTCATCCGGGGATCCATAGCAATCAAGTCTTGGGTCCGTACGGCGACAGGCTTAAGTTAAGACATGGTGGATTCAAATCGTGATCTTGTAGTCCATGAGCAGCGGCGCATGATCCGAAAAGCGCTGTTCCTTATAGATCTGGGCTCGCTTGACCAACGGCGCTAAGCCCGGCGTGACGATCTGATAATCGATACGCCATCCCACATTCTTCGCCCAGGCCTGGCCACGATTTGACCACCAGGTGTACTGCTCCGGCGCCGGATTGAAACGGCGAAATGCATCGACGAAACCCAATTCGGTAAACACCGCATCTAGCCATGCCCGTTCCTCGGGTAAGAATCCGGAATTTTTCTGATTCGAGCGCCAATTCTTCAAATCGATGGGTTTATGGGCGATATTCCAATCCCCGCACACAATGTAGTCCCGTTTCTTACGCCGCATCGCGCGCAATACCTCCATGAATCGGGCAAGGAAATCGAACTTGGCCTGCTGGCGCTCCGCGCTCGATGATCCTGAGGGGACATACACTGAAATCACGCTCAATGGCCCGTAATCGGCTTGCAAGAAACGGCCTTCCCGGTCAAAGTCGGCCCATCCTAGGCCATGAGTTACTTTGTCAGGCGGTCTACGCAGGTACATCGCGACGCCGCAATACCCTTTCTTCTCCGCATCACAAAAATACGCGCGGTAGCCCTGAATAACGGTGATCGCGTCCTGCAGATCACCCGCATGCGCCCTGGTTTCTTGAAGGCACAGGATATCTGCCCTTTGCGTGGACAACCACTCGAACAAACCCTTGCGGTGGGCGGATCGGATCCCGTTTGCGTTTAGAGTAATAATACGCAACATGGAGCCCCCTAAGAGCCGGACTTTAGCAAATTTCTGATCGGCAATGCGATAAAATTCAATCATTATTATACTGATAACTATATAGTTCCCAATAATTACGCGGCGTGTCATCGCGTTAGACCGCATGGAACGGGGCAACGGAGGTGCACGGTCCGCGATCGAAGAAATCAAGAAGCTTTATCACCTGCCGATCACTAGCATCGTGACTCTCGATGATTTCATCGAGCGGCTCGAGGCATCGCCGGCGTACAAATAAGCTCCTGTCGCAGATGCGGGCTTACCGGGAGCGATACGCTATATAGCATCCAAGTAACGATTGAGCGCAACAGCAGCGCGTTAATTTGGTTCCTGGACCGCTGCTGCGTCGCTCACGAACCAGTGCGTTAAGAGCAAGGCCGCGAGGTCACGGCGATCCGTGTCAGTGTATAACTGCACGGCAACAGGAATAGCTCGATTTTAGTCTAATCGTTCTTGATAGGCATCAGTATGGGACAATATTATCGCAACCTCTGTCAGCTTCTAGCGTTGGTTCTGGTAAGCAGCATCAGCCTCGACGCGAGCGCTGGCATCAAGTGCTGGACAAATAAGGAAGGAGTCCGCGAATGCGGGAACGCCGTACCCGCCGAATACGCCCAGCAAGGACACACCAAATTCAACGCCCAGGGAGTTGCGGTAGGCCATCGAAAACGCGCAAAATCGCAAGCGGAGTTTGCCGAAGAAGAACGCATCAAGAAGCAGAAAGCGGAAGAAGACCGCAAGCGTCAAGAAGCCGAAAAGGCCGATCGCGTACTCCTAGACACCTTCAGTAGCGAAGACGATTTGGTTTTTGCGCGCGAAGGCAAGGTGTCCGCGATCGAAGCGCAAATTCAACTTACCGAATCCCATATTCAAAAAATACAGGCCAACCTCGATCGCATGATTGTGATTGCGGCGGATCTGGAACGCAGTGGCCAGAAACCCACGGAACAGCCGATGGCCGATATCGAAAAGGTACGCGCTCAGATCGCGGACAACCGCTCATTTATCGAGACAAAAAGGAAAGAGCAAGAAAGCGTACGGCAACAGTATTTCGCAGACATCGAGCGCTTCAGGAAGCTCACCGGAAAAGAGTGATAATCGCTACATCCAACCGTTGCTCGTGCGGATGGGGGGCTATGCTCTGCCCCCCCGGTTGCGTGCACCGGAGCTTACGAAGTGGCGGCTATGGATCAGCGTACCGACGCCTTGATCGGTAAAGATCTCCAGCAGCACGGCATGCTCGACGCGCCCATCGATGATATGGGCGCTCTTAACACCGGTTGCTACCGCGTCCGCGGCGGCCCGTAGCTTGGGGAGCATCCCGCCGCCGACCGTACCGTCGGCGATAAGCTCGTTGACGCGGTCAACGCTAAGGCCCGTCAACAGGTGACCTTGACGATCCAACACGCCCGAGGTGTTGGTGAGAAAAATAACCTTCTCCGACCCTAGGACCTGCGCCAGTTTTCCGGCAACTAAATCGGCGTTGATGTTGTATGACTGGCCATTATCGCCCACCCCGATGGGCGCAATGACCGGGATAAAGTTGCCTTTGATCAACATGTCCACGACCGCCGTATCGATACTGGCAACCTCTCCCACGTGACCGATGTCAATGATCTCGGTGGCCTGCATGTTGGGGTCATTGCGGGTGAAGGTGAGCTTACGAGCGCGGATGAGATCGCCATCCTTCCCGGTGAGGCCGACGGCGGTCCCTCCATGCTGGTTGATGGAATTAACGATTTCCTTATTGACGAGACCCCCGAGCACCATTTCCACGATATCCATGGTTTCATCGTCCGTGACCCGCATCCCACCGATAAAGGTACTCTCTTTTCCAAGGCGCCGTAGCAACTGACCGATCTGTGGCCCCCCGCCGTGAACCACGACGGGATTAATCCCAACGAGCTTCATTAATGCGATATCGCGGGCGAAGCCGCTCTTTAAAGCCGGGTCGACCATGGCATTACCGCCATATTTGATGACGACCGAGCGGCCCGAAAAACGGCGTATGTATGGCAGCGCTTCTGAGAGAACGCGTGCGATCTCGATCGGGTCGATGAATTGAGATGCCATGCTGTGCGCTCGCGCGAACGCCGGTTGAGACCTGTGATCCTCCGCAAACAGCCTTCAGAACGGTAACTGAAGGCCCGGATCCAAGGCGTGGATTCGATGCCGAAACTCGGTTTGCACGCGCTCTAATGCGGCGGGGTTGTCGCCCTCGAATCGCAACACCAAACAAGGCGTCGTATTGGAGGGCCGTATGAGGCCCCACGCATCCGGCCAGTCAACCCGCAGGCCATCCACGGTAGTGATTTGCGCACCGTCGTCGAAAACAGCGGCCTCGCACAATCGCGCCATGAACCGGGCATGGTCGCTCTCGGCATTCCGATCTTGAGCTCGGGTGTGGCCAGACCGCCCGGAAGCTCCGCGAACACCTGCGCTGGCGAGCGCCCGTCTTGCACCAGGATTTCCAGCAATCTGGCCGCGGCATAAAGCGCATCATCGAAACCGTACCAGCGCTCTTTGAAGAATATATGACCACTCATCTCACCCGCAAGCGGCGCATCGGAAACGCGCATCTTGGCTTTGATCAAAGAGTGTCCAGTTTTCCACATGACGGGCTTACCACCGTGCTCCTCGATGACCCGCCGCAAGTGCCGGCTGCATTTGACATCGAAGATGATCTCCTTGCCGGGATTGCACGCCAACACATCACGCGCGAATAACATCATTTGCCGATCCGGCCACAGGATATTTCCCTCACCATCGACGACGCCCAGGCGATCGCCGTCGCCATCGAAAGCAAGCCCGAGATCGGCGCGCTCCGCTTTAACGGCAGCTATCAAATCCCGAAGATTGTCAGGTTGCGCGGGATCCGGATGATGATTGGGAAAAGATCCGTCAACCTCACAATAAAGCTCAATCACATCGTGCCCAAGAGCAGTCATGAGCCTCGGCGCCAGCATACCTGGAACTCCGTTTCCGCAATCAACGACTAGCTTCAACCCATTGCTAAGGGATACGCCGATCGAGTCGGTTACCTGTTGGACGTAAGCAGGCACAACGTCCTGAGTTACCACCGTGCCCGCGCCGTGCGTGAACACCTGGCGGCGGATGCGGTCTCGAATCGCTGTAATCGCCTCTCCTGACAGCGCCTGGCCGCCCATCACGATTTTTAAGCCATTGTAATTTGGGGGGTTATGGCTCCCCGTAAGCATGATCCCACTCTGGGTATTGAGATAGTGGGTTGCGAAATAGAGTACCGGGGTCGGCACCATACCGATATCGATGACCTTTCGCCCGCTATCGCGGAGGCCTCTTTGGAGCGCCGCGGCCAGCGCCGGGCTCGAAACTCGTCCATCACGCGCCACGACCACCTCCGCTTGACCTAGATCACTGGCTTCACTCCCTAATGCCAATCCGATCTTGTAGACGGTTTCCTCTGTCAAGGTCTCAGCGACGATTCCGCGTATGTCGTAAGCGCGGAAGATCGAGTCGGGAACGGAATAATCTGACCGCGCGCCGCTCGGCTCGGTGGGCGCGGGATCGAGATCAAAATCCACACTTGGGAGCGGGAGAGCGGATCCCAAATCCAAGGCCGAGAGCGGTAGCGTGTCGTCCGCCGGATCATCGGATTCAGGCGTCGACGGCTCCGCGGACAATGGCGTCCGGGCTTGAGCAGCCTCCCCCGCGGCCAGGGCGCCGGGGTAGTCGAGCACCAAGGGAAGCGTGTCGTCTAAGGGATCCTTCGGTATGGTATTCGGCGGCTTTGGGGCCCGCGCCGGCAGGGATAAATCGGGGACCAGATGTTCCACATGCGGGTGTTCGCCATCGATAATCGCTCTTAACGCACCTTGGTACACCGGCGAGATTTCACTCACGGACGGCCGGGCACGTTTTTTTGCGAACACCACCGCCCCGATGGTTGCTAAGACCACAGCTCCGGCCCCTAGAAACAGGAGCAGGTTTCCAGAGAACGGCGCATCGGTATTCCATACCCTCCTAGAGACCGTCGGCGGCCAATAGGCCAGTGCCCACTGCGTCCCAGCGATCGAAACCTGGCTGTGAGCCGCGGTACCGGCGGCGATCTGCGCGGCTCCGAGCTTAGCTAAGACCGGGGAAGCGGCAGGCCCAATCTGCCTCAACTCGATATAAGCCCCGTCTAAGCGCAAGGGCTTCACAAGCGCATCCAGCACCGCGATGTCCAGGCTCGCGTGAATCGATCCTAAAAACACACCACCGGCGTCGCTGACCGGTTGCACCAGCGCGACCTGCTGTTGGGCGCCGCCAAGGAAATGGACCTCCGCGTTCGGGGCGAGTTGGGTACGCTCCGCATGGCGCAGCATCGCGACCGACGCGTACCCGAGCGCGGGCGTCCCTCGCTCATCGACTTGAATTGGCCCGCGCGCACGAACCTTACTTTAAGCGCGTATGGAAGTTGCAGCTGCCGGGCATGCTGGTCCAGCGCGCCTGAGTCAGGATTTTTAAAGGCAGCGATCAGCGCTTCATCGCGGCTCAGCGCATCTAGGAGCTCAATCTGTTGCCTGAAGCGACTTCCGACCTCGGCAGCCAAAGCGTCGGCCGTGGCCGATACTTTGGCTTGGGGTTTGGTTGCTTGCTCAGCTTCTCCATTGGAATTAAACGCTAGAGTGGCGCCGATCATGACGCCGAGCGCGACCCGTACCGTCGGCCATCGGAATTGGAATCGTCGCGTGAATCCCCCTGCGCACTTTTTCATGGTGTCTGTCGAGCCTTTAAGCGAAAAACAACGTACTTGGTTACGCCTGGCCGGTGTGTCCAAAACCACCCTCATGACGCGTCGTCTGCGTGAAGGTCTCAACGATATCTAAACACGCGGAAACGACCGGAACAAACACAATCTGTGCGATGCGATCTCCAGGTTTAATATCGAATGTTTCGCGTCCCCGGTTCCAGCAGGAGACAAAAATCTGCCCCTGATAATCCGAATCAATCAAGCCCACTAAATTTCCAAGGACGATCCCATGCTTATGCCCGAGTCCCGACCGCGGTAACACCAGCGCTGCAATTCCCGTATCACCGATATGGAGCGCCACACCGGTCGGGATCAAATGGGTGTCGCCTGGACGACATCTCAACGTAGCATTCGTACACGCCCGCAGGTCCATACCCGCGGCTCCCGCGGTCACGTACTCTGGCAGCGGAAACTCGCGCCCGAGCCTGGGATCAAGCACCCTAAGCTGTATCTTTTTTTTCACGATAACGTTCGGCAATGATGCGAATTAAACGCCGGGCTAAGGTTTGCTTTGAGCCTTTGGCGAGATGGATGCTTCCACCCCGCCAGAGCACCTCAATCTCATTCCGGTCGTGGTCGAATCCCACCCCATTCGCGGCGACATCGTTTGCCGCGATCATATCGACCGCCTTATCTTCTAGTTTATTTTGGGCATTGGCAACCAGGTTTTCGGTTTCCGCGGCGAACGCGACGGTAAACGGGCGCCGTGCCAAAGCGGTTACGGCTTTTACGATATCGGGTGTAGGCAGCAAGGTCAGCGTAAGCGAAGCGCCGCCGCGTTTTAGTTTTCGTAATGCCGGCACCCCGCAGTGGTAATCCGCGACCGCGGCCGCGGCCACCAAAACGTCACAGTGATGCGCACGCGACATTACCTCGCGGTACATCTCCTCGGCGCTCGACACCCACACGGGTTCGGCGCCCCGCGGTGGCGCAAGCGCAACGGGACCGCTGACAAGGGTAACCGAGGCTCCTGCCTCCGCGGCGGCTTGCGCGATTGCATAGCCCATTTTTCCTGAGCTTCGGTTGCTCAGGTAACGTACCGGATCGATATACTCCCGAGTCGGACCCGCTGTGACCAAAACCTCAAGCCCCCTTAACACACCTGGGGCCAGTGCCGCCGTGATTTCTGCGAACAGATCGTCTGTATCGATCAGCCGCCCCGGCCCCACCTCACCGCAGGCCTGATCGCCCGCGGCCGGCCCCAGAAACCGCACGCCGCGTTGTTCAAGGATTTGTTTGTTTTCTTGGGTCGCGGCCGCGAGCCACATCTCGCGATTCATCGCTGGAGCCACCAAGATCGGCCGTGTGCTCGCTAGACAGACCGTCGTCAGTAGATCATCGGCGAGGCCGTGGGCTAGCTTAGCCATAAAATTGGCGCTCGCCGGCGTGACGAGGATGAGATCGCACCAGCGGGCCAATTCGATGTGCTGCATACCCGCATCACTCCCTTTCGAGAGCAGTTCGGTGTAGACCGGATTTCCCGACAGCGCTTGCAGCGTGAGCGGGCCCAAAAAGGCCTGGGCGGAGCGGGTCATGATGACCTTGATATCGGCTTCGTCTGCGCGTAAACGGCGGACGAGATCCGCGGTTTTATAGGCCGCAATGCCGCCCGTGACGCCCACGACGATGCGTTTATGTTCTAGCACCCGTGCGCCTGATTTGTCCTCGTCCTCCATCCGTACTATTGTATTGGCACACTTGACGCGCCGCCAAGCGACATGGAGGTTAGGATGCCGATCAACGACTGGCCGCCGGCAGAGCGCCCGCGGGAGAAACTGCTGGCCAAAGGCCCACGGAGCCTATCCGACGCCGAGATCATCGCTATCTTCCTGCGTACCGGCGTACGCGGGAAAACCGCGGTGGACTTAGCGCGGGAGATGATCGCCGGGTTCGGGGGTTTGCGCGCCTTAGTCGATGCAACCCATGCGGAATTTTGCCGTACCCGCGGTGGCGGCACGGCCAAATACGTACAGATCCAAGCAGCGCTTGAGCTCGGGCGGCGTTACCTTGAGGAGAAGCTCAACCGGGGGGATGCCCTGTGCAATCCGGAGGACACGCGCCGTTACTTGAACGCCTCGATGCGCAACCTTCCGCATGAAGTCTTTGCCTGTTTGTTTCTCGATACGCGACACCGTATTATCTGTTTCGAGGAGCTTTTCCGGGAGACTCTCGATGCGGCTAGCGTGTATCCGCGCGAGGTGGTTAAACGCGCCCTCTTGCACAATGCCGCGGCGGTCATACTTGCGCATAACCACCCCTCGGGGATCGCGGAACCGAGCAGTGCCGACAAAGCGCTCACCGAGCGCCTAAGGGGCGCACTGGAGCTGATTGACATACGCGTACTCGACCACTTCGTCATTGGGGAGGGTGAAATCGTGTCCATGGCGGAACGCGGTTTGATTTAACACAGCGGACCATCGTGGCTACGGATGAGAGAAAACGCTTGGTGAATTCGGCTGATTGTTTGTAGAATTCCATTTTCCCTTGGACTAAAGACAATGGCTCGTGTATGTCAAATCACCGGTAAGCGCCCGCGGACGGGGTGCAATGTCTCGCACGCGAATAATAAAACCCGACGGCGATTCTTGCCTAACCTCCAAAACCATCGGATTTGGGTGGAGAGTGAGAAACGTTGGGTCCGCTTGCGGATCAGTACCAAGGGATTACGCATTATCGATAAACTCGGCATCGACGAGGTCATCGCCGATCTTCGTCGCCGCGGCATTAAGGTTTAGGCTCACTTATTATGCGCGAAAAAATTAAACTGCTATCAAGCGCCGGGACGGGTCACTACTACACCACCACTAAGAACAAACAATTGCACCCGAACAAATTAGAGGTCAAGAAATTCGATCCAGTGGTGCGCAAGCATGTGGTGTATAAGGAAGCGAAGATAAAATAGGTTCAGAGGTTATCTAATAACGAAGCCCGCAGTTGCGGGCTTCGTTATGCATATAGATAGGTGAAAGATGCTGCCTCAAGCCGGTTGCAAGGTATAGCCCCGCAAGGACTGCGCGAACTCCTGGAGGGCCGTGATACCGGTCTCCTCAGCCTGCCGGCACCATACCTGAAGGGCCGCGAGCAAGCTCTCGTAGCTGGCCGTACGCTCTTGCCAAAGTCGTTGCAGTTGGACTTTGAACTCATACACCGTTTCGAGCGGATGGCTATGCAAAAAAGCGCGTGCGAGATGATCCTTTGCGGCGTCATTCAAGCGCGACTCTTCCCGGGTTAACCACCCCTTGGAGGCCTTTAACACATCTCTCACGTCGCCGGTCGCCTTACGCAGCTCCTCTTTATGGACCTGACCGACCACCTCCCTGGCATAGCGCGCCATTATATGGAGGTGATTGGCAATGATGGCGCGGACCGTATCGACGTCGAGACCGTCCTTGCCGATCGTAAGGACAGGCTGCGGTGCGAGTTTTTTCACCCGCGCAAGCCCCAGCAGAGCAAAGATCTTTATATACATCCAGCCGATATCAAATTCCCACCGTTTTGACGATAGCTTGGCGGAACTCGCGAAGGCATGGTGGTTATTGTGCAGCTCTTCCCCGCCGATCAATATCCCCCAGGGGGAAATGTTCGTGGACGCATCGGGGCATTCGAAATTCCGATAACCCCAGTAATGCCCAAGGCCATTGACAATACCGGCCGCAAAAATCGGGATCCACATCATCTGCACGGCCCATACCGTGAGTCCGAGCGGTCCGAAGAGCAAAACATCGATGACGAGCATCGATCCCACACCGAACTTCCCATGCTCCGTGTACACATTGCGCTCTATCCAATCGTCGGGGGTGCCGTGGCCGTACTTTTCCAGCGTTTCCTGGTCTTTCGTTCCCGCCCGATAAAGCTCCGTGCCTTCGAGCAACAGTTTTTTAACCCCATAGATCTGTGGGCTGTGCGGATCGTCTTTCGTTTCCACACAGGCGTGATGTTTGCGGTGCACGGCCACCCATTGGCGCGTCACCATACCGGTCGTCAACCATAACCAAAAGCGAAAAAAATGCTCTACCGCCGGGTGCAGATCCAGCGCCCGATGGGCTTGATACCGGTGGAGAAAGACGGTCACCGTGACAATGGTGATATGGGTTACTACCAGCGTGTAAATCACGCAACCCCACACGGGTATATCTAAAAGGCCTGTGGCCATTGAGCGCCTCCGTTTTGATTATGGTGCAATGGGAAGCTTCCTCGATCATACTAACCGACAAAACCTTTCCGGTCTACTGGCCGCCCCTATGTAATTTTACTGAATTTCCGCTTTGCGCGAGCAACAGCAGCGCTTAGCATAGCACCGAAGTTCAATCGTATGACCCGATGTTGACCGCTTTAAAAATCGCCACTCGCAAAAGCCCCTTGGCACTACGTCAGGCCGATCTAGTGCGTGGGCGTTTGCTCGAGTTGTACCCTGGCATCGACGTCGCACTGCACAAGGTTCGGACGCAAGGCGACCGCTATCTCGACACGCCGCTCGGTGGGCTCGGGGGCAAGGGGCTCTTCGTCAAGGAACTGGAACAGGCGCTTTTGGACGGCGCCGCCGATCTGGCGGTGCATTCCATGAAAGATGTCACCGTCGATCTACCGGAAGGCTTGGTCATTCCGGTTGTTCTAGAGCGCGAAGACCCGCGCGATGCGCTTGTGTCGATCCATTACCCGCGCCTGGATAAGCTTCCCAGCGGCGCTCGCATCGGCACCTCGAGTTTGCGCCGGCAATCGCAGTTGCGCGCCTTGCGCCCGGATCTTGTCGTGGGCGAACTGCGCGGCAATGTCGGCACGCGCTTGGAACGGCTCGATCGCGGTGAGTTCGACGCTCTCCTGCTCGCCGGAGCCGGGCTACGGCGCTTGGACCTACAGGCGCGCATTGCATCCTTGCTCGACCCGGCGCTCATGCTCCCCGCCATTGGCCAAGGCGCGATTGGCGTCGAATGCCGGACCGGCGATACCCGAGTCCTGAATCTGATCCGCCCGCTCGATGACCCCGAAAGCCACACCTGCGTCCGTGCCGAACGCAGCTTTAATCGCCGCCTCGGCGGCGGTTGCCACGCGCCGATCGCCTGCTTGGCGGGGCTGAGCGCGCATACCCTTTCCTTGCGTGGATTGGTCGCGCGCCTTGATGGGACCGAGCTTATTCGCGGGGAGTCGCACGGCCCGGCCGGCGAGCCCGAACGGCTGGGGATTGCTCTCGCCGACCAACTGTGCGCGCGCGGCGCCGCGGAGATCCTGAGATCCAGCACCGATGCCGCCGGTTGATCCCAGCGTCGCCGTCAAGCCTCTTCTGGGATTGCGGGTGTTGGTCACCCGGCCTCTCCATCAGGCGCGGGATCTCTGCGAGCTGATCGAGGCCCAAGGCGGGAGCGCGTGGGTACATCCCGTCATCGAAATCCGGGATCCCGCCGATCCCGCGGCCGGCCGGCGCCGCGTCGACCGTTTAGGCTCGTTTGACATCGTGATCTTTATCAGCGCTAATGCCGCCGAGCGGGGACTTCGGCTCATTCGCGAGCGCGGTAAGTCCCTGCAAGGGATCACGGTCATCGCCGTCGGCCCGGCAACGGCGACGCGACTAGATGCGCTCGGCGTGGGCGAAGTGACCCTCCCGGCGCAAGCAGACACCGAAGGCCTGCTCGATCTCGACGCGCTGCGGTATCCCGATAAGAAACGCATCTTGATCTTCCGCGGCGCCGGCGGCCGCCCTCTCTTGAGAGAGACTCTGCAAGCGCGTGGAGCACGCGTAGATTACGCGGAGGTTTACCGGCGCACCCGATCCCGTCTGAACGCGAAAGCCTTGATTGAGCGCTGGGAACAAGGTCAAATAGATGTCGCCATTACTACCAGCAGCGAGGGCTTGCGTAATCTTTTTGATATCATGGGCGAACGGCAAGATCTGCTGCTCGGGTGCGCGATCGCGGTGATGAACGAACGCATGGCGGTTTATGCACGAGAACTGGGCTGCACGCACCCGATCGTGGCCGCGGACGCGAGCGATGCCGGTTTGCTCGCTGCGCTCGTGACGTGGCGCACCGGATTGAAAGCGACAGAGTGCCGGACGACAGAATCGAAGGTGCAGCCTAACGAGAACGGATAATGGAAAAAGACGAACCCCTCGCACCGCTCCTCTCTGATGAGCCGCAAACCAACGAGCTTACCGTCGAGACCCGTCCCGAACCGAAACCGCAAGGACCCTGGCTTACGCGCATCCTGGTCGTGCTCTTCGCGGTGGCCGCCGCCGCCACGTTCAAGTGGTGGCGTTACGATTACACACCGGCCATCCAAAACTACAACCAGCAACTGCAAGAGGTGAGCGCGCGCATCGACTCGCTGCGCGCTGACATCGGGGCCATCGGCGGGAAAAACACGGAGACCGCCACCGTGATCGAGGGCCTTCAGCGCGAGCAGAAATCGCTCGCGCGCACGCTCGGTAACCTCTCGCTGCAAAAGCCGAACAGCGTCGAGGGCCTGGCAATAGCCGAGGTGGAATTTCTAATCGCAACCGCACAACACCGCCTGGATCTGGCGCACGATGTTCCCATGGCGCTCACCGCGCTAGAAACCGCTGACGGGCGTTTGCACCGACTTGACAGACCGGACCTAAAAAACGTCCGCGAGCAGTTGGTCAAGGACATGAATTCCCTGCGCGCGGTCCCGATGATCGACGTTGCCGGTATCGCGCTCTATTTAGGGGACATCATCGGCCGCAGCGACGACCTCCCCTTCAAGGCTGAGCTCGCGGCGCCGGCGCCGGCGCCGCAGCCGGTGGCGTCGCCCGAAATCGATACCTGGACGGACCTGGCCGGCGCCATCTGGAACGACCTAACGAACCTGGTCTCGATAAAAGAAATGGACACCCGCGATCCGTTTTTGTTTGATGTTGCCTTTCGCCGCTTGGTGCAACAGCATTTACGGCTGGACCTTTTTAATGCCCGGCTCGACGTTCTGCACCGCGACACGAAAAACCTACGCGCCGCAATCGAGAGTTTATCCGAGGTGCTTGCCCGCTATTACGACACCGATGCCGAAACGGTGTCCAGCTTGCTCGCTAAACTCAAGGAATTTGGCGCATTGGAACTGAAACCACCATTGCCTGACATCTCGGGGTCCATGAGAGCGATCCGCGACTATATCGTAGCCCAGAAACAAGGTCTTCCCGTGCCTGCGGAAATTGCTCATCCGGCCGCTCCCCCACCCCAAATGCCGGCCCCCCGGGGGGAGGCTAGCGCCTCGCCGGCCGAGGCTAAAGGTCAAGAGGGGGAACAGGCGATCGAGGCCGAGCAGCCACGGCAATGAGATCGCTGTTCCTTTGCTTGCTCGTGCTGCTTGCGGCGGTGATCGTCGCGCAAATCTCGAGCGAGGACCCGGGCTACGTGGTGATTGGCTACCGCGGCCGTTTGCTGCGAACCAGCGTCAACTTTTTTGTGTTCCTGCTCGGATTATTGGCTGTCACGCTTTATTTATTGCTGCGCGTGCTCGCGAAGCTCTGGTCCGCGCCCCGGCGTCTGTTCGACTGGAGCCACACGCAGCGCAGTGGCAAAGCGCAGAAAGCCCTGGTGAACGGCGTAATGGCGCTTGCCGAGGGCAACTGGGAACGCGCCGAGGGAACGTTCAGCCGAAATGCCGCGACCAGCGAGTATCCGCTGGTCCACTATTTGGCGGCCGCCCAGGCCGCGCATTCTCAGCGCGCCTGGACACGCCGCGACGAATATCTTCGTCTCGCCGAGGAAACCGGCTCCCAAGAAGCGCAGCTCGCCGTTGGGCTTACCGAAGCCGAGCTGCAACTGCAACAAGGCCAATGGGAGCAAGCGAAAACGACTCTGCTGCGGCTGCGCGCGAGCAACTCTTCGCATCCTCAGGTACTGAAACTTTCGCTTCGGCTCCTGACGCAGATGCAGGATTGGCGGCAGCTATTGGATCTCCTGCCTGCACTAAAACAGCGTAAGGTCTGTAGCGCGGAGGAAATCTTAGCGCGCCAAACCGATGCCCATGCGGGACTGCTGGCCAATGCCCGGGGCGCTGACGCGCTCGCGGACGTCTGGTCCCGGATCCCGAACACTCTGCGCCGCCACCCCGCGATCATCGAAGCCTACGCCGCTCGCGCACAAGCCTTCGGCCAAGGATCCAAGGCCATCCCCCTGATCCAAAAAGCACTTAAAAGCGATTGGGACCCGGCGCTGGTGAAACGTTACGGGCTCATGCCGAGCGAGGACTTGGCTGCGCAGATCAACGCGGCCGAAAAATGGCTAGGCAGCCATGGCGACGATGCAACGCTGTTGCTCAGCTTAGGCAGGCTCTGCTATAAGAGCGAACTATGGGGCAAGGCCTGCTATTACCTCGAGGCATGCATCAAACAAAATCCGGCGCCGGAAGCGTATCGGCTCCTGGCGGAAACGCTGGACCGTATCGGAGATCCCGACCGCGCGACCCAGCATAGACGCCTCGGTTTGGAAATGGCGACTCGCGAGGCTGGAACGCCGCTACCGGTAGCAAGCGAAAGTTGATCGTCTAAGGTTGGCTCCGGCTGCTATTGAGCCAACGCAACAGCGGCGCCCACTGCTCGCGATCTTGCAAGGTTGCGGAGCGCGCGAACTCGAAGATACTCAGCCCCCGTTCGGCCGCATGCACGTAGTTTTGGCTCGCTCGCATGACCGCCAGACAGGGCAGCTTGTGTCCGTCGGGAAGCCGCAAGGTGTCAAGGTACTCGGAGAGACTCAGGGCTGCGAGCGTATGGTCCCGCATACGATTGGCGACCGTTGCGATTCTTACCTCTTGATTGACCACCCGGCGCAAGGCCATCAATTCGCTTAAGAAACGCGAGGCCGCGCGCATATCCATCGGAGAGGGCAACAAGGGGATAATGACCGATTGGGCGCGGCGCAAGAACTCGCTCAGCATCTGAGGATCGTGCAGCCCCGCGGGCGAGTCCACGATGCTAACCTCCGCATCCCTCGGGACGCGCACGGCGTCCTTCCAAGCGGCGATGCCGTGAATTTTAGGACGGTCTTCGGGGCGCGCGGCGAGCCAATCCATGGTCGATGCCTGCGGATCATAGTCCACCAAGACGACGTTCTTCTTCCGCTCGGCGTAATACCCGGCGAGATTCGTCGCGATCGTGGACTTACCGCACCCACCCTTCGGATTCATCACGAGTATCGAGCGCATGCTGCCCTCCCCGCTAGTTATTATTGGCGATATTATAGTAATGGCCGCACGCACGCAGCCAGCGGATTTTTTTTTTCGCCAAGCAGAAACGCCGAGCTAATGCGCTGCAGGCCCGGCGTTCTTGGAAGCTTGCCGGCGTCTCGCGATCGCGGTGATGTGGATTTCGTATTCGGCCGGAGTTGCCGAGGCGCCGCAGCACCCGCCCCCCCTCCCCGCCTTGGCCCGGCGCCCGCGGCGAAAGCGGCGCACGCTAAGCAAACCCACGATGCCGACTAAAGCCAACGCTAAAAGCTCTTGCAGTTCCGCGTTCATCGCTAGGCTCGTCAGGCTACACTGCTCCCGAACTGAAAACACATGAACGCGCTCAGGTAACCGATGGTGGTCATGTAGACCCACGCAAAGCCCGCCCAGCGCCACGAGTTGGTCTCGCGTTTGATTATAGCCACCGTCGCGGTGCATTGCAGGCAGAAGGCATAGAACAGCATCAGCCCCAAGGCCATGGAAAAAGAGAAAACCTTGCGCCCGTCCGGCCAGGAGGCGTTCTGCAACCGATTACTCAAGCTGTTGTCGGCGGGGTCGACGTCCGAACCCACGGAATAAATCGTCCCAAGGACCGCGATCACGACCTCGCGCGCGGGAAAAGAAGCGATCACCGCCGCCGAGACCTTCCAGTCCCAACCGAGGGGACTGAAAAGCGGTTCCACGGTCTTGCCCATGCGGCCGAGCGCACTTTGTTCCAGAAACGCCGCGGCTTCCTGGTTATCGATCTCCTGGCGCTCTTTTGTGAGCGCATCGCCGCTCAGCTTGGCGGCGGCCTCCAGGCGCTGGCGTTCGTGGCTGTGATGGATGGCGCTCGGATGCGGGAAGTACGCGAGCGCCCAGACGATTACGGCCACCGTGAAGATGATGCCACCGGCGCGCACCAAAAACACCCGCATGCGTTCCACAAGGCGCAGCACGACTGAGCGCAATCGGGGCCAACGGTAGGGCGGCAACTCCATCAGGAAGGCCGGTGCCGGCCCCCTCAGAACCGTGCGCTTGAGGAGCAACGCAGTACCCACACGCCCAAGATCCCGATCAGATAGAGGCCGAGCAATACCAGCCCTTGGAGGCTCAGCAGGCCATACGCCAACGATTTGTCCGGCACGAACGCCGAGATCAAAAGCGTATAAACCGGCAGTCTTGCCGAGCAGGTCATAAACGGCGCAGCGAGAATCGTCGCTAAACGATCGCGCGGATCGGCGATCACCCGCGTCGCCATAATCCCCGGCACCGCACAGGCGAAGCTCGATAGCATCGGGATAAAGGATTGGCCCGACAAACCACAAAAGCGCATCAAACGATCCATGAGAAACGCGGCCCGCGCCATGTACCCCGTATCTTCCAGTAAGATAATGAACACCGACAAAATTAGGATCTGGGGAAGAAACACGACGACACTCCCGACACCTGCGATCATGCCATCGACGATGAGACTCGCTAGCGCTCCCTCGGGAAGCTGTCGCGAAACGAATTCTCCGAGATGGCGCGTCAGCGCGTCGATCCCGTCCACCATCGGCGTCGCCCAAGAAAATACGGCCTGAAACACAAGCGCCATGACGCCTAAAAACAGCGCCGTCCCGAGCAGGGGATGGCTCACCAGCCGATCAACGCGATCGGACCAACCCCGGAGCCTGTCAGACCGCGTCTCCGCCTGGGCGAGGATGCGGTTGATCCATTCGTAGCGACAACGCGCATCCGCGGCGGCCAGCGATTCGGTCGCAAACCCGAGTACCGCGCGCGCCTCGCTTAAGCGCTCCGCCACTTCCGCGCCCGCCGCCGCGCGCAGCCGCTCAAGCACCAACCCACCCTCGTCAATCAAGGCACGCTCGATGTCATGCGGGACGATGGCGCGCCCAAGTTGACGGAATCCATCCGCGAGCGTGCCGGCGGCCTCCTTGACGGCGGGCATCAGCGCCAGGCGAGGGGCGCGAGGGTGGCGCAGGGTTCGGTCCAAGGCCGACCGCAACGCCCCGATTCCCTCCGATCGAGACGCAACCACAGGAATCACAGCGCACTGAAGCTCATGCTCTAAGTGTTTGACGCTTAGAGCGATCCCTCTCGATCGCGCGACGTCCATCATATTTAGCGCGACGAGGACCGGCAACCCAAGCTCCAGGATCTGGCTGGCTAAGAAAAGATTACGCCTGAGATTAGACGCATCGGCGACTATTAATACCGCATCGGGAGTACCCAGATCCGGGATCCGGCCCAGTAAAACGTCCAAGGCGACCATCTCATCCGGCGACTGCGCGGACAAGGAATACATTCCAGGAAGATCGACCAGATGAGCCTCTCCGTGGTCGAGACTCAGGATCCCGAGGCGGCGTTCTACCGTGACACCGGGATAATTGGCTACTTTTTGGCGTAAACCCGTGAGGGCATTGAAAACCGTGCTCTTACCGACGTTCGGGTTTCCAACAACCGCAATCGTCGGTCGTTTTAGCTCAGCCCGGTTCGAAGACAACGGGTCCACGCCATTTCTCGGGCAACCGGGGCGACTATGCGACGTCTTCGACTAAAATCATGCGGGCCTCGCTCTTTCGCAGGGACAGCGAATATCCGAACACATTGATTTCTATCGGATCTCCGGCAGGGGCCGCGCGCACGAAGGTCAACATCGCGCCAGCGATCAGCCCAAGCTGCATAATGCGCTGCGCCAAGGCATTCGACTCCGCGCACCCGACCACTCTCGCCCGCTGGCCGGGCTTGAGGTCGGCAAGCGTGCGTTCCTGCGCCGACGCGGACTGGGCCTTCCGATTGCTTAGGTGGGACAAGGCGCCTCGATCACGGACACCTCAATATGATCCGCGTGCTCTTTGCTCATTGCCCAACGCGTTTCCTCCAAAGCGACCGCGATGGGATCCCCATGGCGCAAAACCGAGATCTGCGCCCCAGGGTGTATTCCGCGGGCCGCGAGTTGGTCAACTAGCGCCGCGGATTGAGACCGGACCTTCACCACAATTGCAACGTCACCGGCGGCAAGGTTTCCTAGGTTCATACGTTCATTACCCGTTTTAGGTATAGGACGTATTGTATCATAGATGATAACGATGTCGATTCGCATTTACACTTACCCATGCGTCTTGCCTTTTTGCGGAGAGCATTCAGTGAATCCAGGCAAAAGCCCTGGCGTTTTCCCTTATTCAGCTTGCGGACGCCGTTTCATCAAGCGCTCGAGGACGGGTGTAATGATAAATTCGATGGCTAGAATTTTTTTTCCTGCCGGCACCACAATCGTGTCATGCCGCGACATGAAGGCGCCATCCAACACCTCGATTAAATAGCGGAAATCGACTTGCAGCTTCTTGACATTTCGAACATGGATGATGACAAAGCTCTCTTCATCGCCTGGGATTTCCTCGGCGGCGAAGGGGTTCGAGGTATCCACGGTCGGCACGCGTTGAAAGTTGATATCCGTGCGCGAAAATTGCGGGGTGATATAGTAGACATAATCGTGCATGCGATTGAGGATCATACGAGTTGCCGAGGCGGTCGTATAACCCCTCACGACCCGGTCCCTGTGGATTTTTTGGATCCATTCAAGATTAATAATCGGTACCACGCCGATACATAAATCAATGTAGCGGAGAACATTCACCGAATCGGCTATTAATGCCCCGTGGAGTCCTTCATAGAACAACAAATCGGTGTCCGACGGCAAGTCTTCCCACGCCGTGAAGGTTCCCGGCGGTTGATGGTGGCGAGCTGCCTGCTCTTCGTTATGGACATAATAGCGGCGCCGCCCACAGCCGGTGTCCGCGTAGCGTTTAAAGAGCCATTCGAGCTCGTCGAAAAAGTTACCTTCCGGGCCGAAATGGGTTAAATGGCGGCCTTCCCGCTCCGCCTGTTCCGCCGCGGTTTGCATCTCGGAACGATCGTAACGATGAAAACAATCCCCTTCGATGATGGCGGGTTGGAGTTGCTCGCGGCGAAACAGATGCAAAAAGGCACGCCGCATATAGGTCGTCCCGGCGCCCGATGAACCGGTCACGGCAACGATCGGATGTTTTATCGACACGCAAACATTGCCTAATTCCGAACTGGGAACGTATATACTGCGCGCTTGCGACGTTTCTTTCTAGAGTCGATCCGGGGTGCAGGGAATGCGAGCGGAGAATACGGGGGCAGGGAGCGGTTCACGCTCGGGCAGCAAATCCTCGACAGGTACCCCTATGGCGGATGCCGCTGTGATCGATAGCCGGACGCTTTACCTCCGTCTTCTGCGATATGTCCATCCCTACCGGCGGACGTTCGCTATCTCCCTCCTCAGCATGGTCCTGCTGGCATGCACCGAACCCATCTTGCCGGCCTTGCTCAAGCCCTTGCTCGACGGCAGCTTCATCGAGCAGGACGCCGGCGCACGGCTGACAGTACCCGGTCTCCTCGTCTTACTCTTCCTATTTCGCGGGGGGATCACCTATGCCAGCGATGTGTCCGTGAACTGGGTCGCTCAGAAAGTCGTGCTCGATCTTCGCCAGCAAATGTTTCGCAATCTGGTGATGCTGCCCTCGGCTTATTTCGACACCACCAATTCCAGCGTCTTGATCTCTAAGCTCAGCTTCGACGTGGCGCAGGTGGCGCAAGCCGCAACGCGCGGCGTGACCGTGCTGGTCAAAGATTCACTCGCGGTGCTCGGCTTGTTCTGCTACATGCTGTACCTGAACTGGATGTTGTCGTTGACGGTGCTCATCATCGTGCCCGTGGTCGGTTTGGTGATCTTAAGCGCGAGCCGGCGTTTGCGCGTGATGAGTCAGAAAGTGCAACACTCCATGGGAGCAATCACCGAAGTGGCCCAGGAAGCGATCGATTGCCATAAGGCGGTCAAGATCTATCACGGGCGAGATCACGAAACGGGGCGCTTCTACCGGGCGGCGGATGAAAATCGAAAGTTCACGATGAAGATCGCGACAGTCTCCGCCGCCAATGTCCCGATCATCCAAGCGCTGATGGCGGTGGTCTTAGCTGCAGTCACCTACCTGGCGGCCACCTTATCGGTCGCCGGCGAGTTGACCATCGGCGATTTCGTCGCCTTTTTTACCGCGATGACTTTACTGCTACCGCCCATTAAACGCATCACCGGGATCAACGAGCATCTGCAACGCGGTTTGGCGGCGGCGCAAAGCGTGTTCAGCCTGATTGACGAAGCGCCGGAACCAGACAGCGGAGCGAGGTATTGCAAACGGGCACACGGGGACATCGAGTATGAAAACGTCAGCCTCGCCTACGAGCCGCGCCTCAGTCCCGCGCTGCACGGGATCTCGGTCAAGATCGAAGCGGGCGAGACCATAGCGTTGGTGGGGCCCTCGGGCAGCGGGAAATCAAGCTTCGCCAATCTACTGCCGCGGTTTTATCATCCGAGCCGGGGACGTATCCTGCTCGATGGCGTGGACATTGCCGATCTTAGCTTGGACGCTCTCAGACGGAATATCGCCCTCGTGACCCAAGAGGTGCTGTTATTCAACGACTCGGTTCGTAACAACATCGCCTACGGCGCGATGCGCGAGGCGAGCGCGGCGGCCATCCAGAGGGCGGTCGAGGCGGCGCATGTCAGCGACTTCATCGCGACGATGCCGGAGGGGCTGGACACATTGATCGGCGAAAATGGCGTCCGCCTCTCCGGCGGCCAACGTCAGCGGCTGGCCATCGCGCGCGCCATCCTCAAGGATGCCCCCCTCTTGATCCTGGATGAAGCGACATCCTCATTGGATTCCATCTCCGAGCAGCACATCCAGGCGGCACTGGATACCCTGCGCCGTGGACGCACGTGCATCATCATCGCGCACCGTTTATCGACGATTGAAAGCGCGGATCGCATCATCGTGCTGAAGCACGGAAAAATCGAAGAGATCGGCACCCACGACGAGCTCCTCCGGTGCCACGGAACCTATGCCCGGCTGCACCGGCTTCAGTTCAAATCGCATGCCGCGGCCATCGAGATGCACCCCCGGCGCGGGGACGAGACCGCGAAGATTAAAAAAACCATGCAAGAATAGGCTCCACCCGCAAGCCGCGTTTGAGAGCACGCCCCATGGCAAAGAAAACCAACGCCCTCGCCGAGCCGTATCCCGGCCCGGCCGATCCACCGATCCACGTCGGGTGGCGGGAGTGGGTTGCGTTTCCCGATCTGCGCCTTCCCGCCATCAAGGCCAAGATGGACAGCGGCGCGCGTACCTCGGCGTTGCATACGTTCAAACTGCACACCTATGAAACTGCTGGACACCTCAAGATTAAATTCTGGCTCCATCCCTTGCAATGCCGGACCGATATCACGCGGGTGTGCACCGCGGACGTCGTGGATAGTCGCACCGTGAGCGATTCGGGAGGACATCGCGAGCAACGCTTCGTCATTCGCTCCAGCGTGCGCTTCATGGACAGAGCCTGGCCGATTGAAATCACGCTCACCAATCGCGAGGACATGCTATTCCGCCTGCTGCTTGGGCGCACGGCGATGGCGGCCGGGGGACTGATCGTGGATCCCGGGAAATCCTTCATCGGCGGCCGCGCTTTACGCCGTGTTTATCTCCAATCGAGCCAGGGCTTACCGGCTGTCGAGCCGCCTTCATGAAGATTGCCATTCTGTCGCGCAATCCGAAACTCTATTCGACCCGCCGCTTGGTGGAGGCCGCCAAGCAGCGGCGCCATGAAGTGCGGACCCTCGATGTGCTCCGCTGCTACATGAATATTACCTCCCATCGCCCGAGTATTCATTACAAGGGACAGCACCATGAAAAGTTCGATGCCGTGATCCCCCGCATAGGCGCGTCGGTAACCTCCTACGGCACGGCGGTGCTGCGGCAGTTTGAAATGATGGGTGTTTACCCGCTCAACGAATCGGTCGCCATCAGCCGCTCCCGGGATAAGCTACGGGCATTGCAGTTGCTCTCGCGCAAGGGTATCGGCCTGCCGGTCACGGGATTTGCGCATAAACCCGACGATATCGAGGATCTGATCCAGATGGTCGGCGGCCCGCCGCTCGTCATCAAGCTCCTCGAAGGCACGCAAGGCATGGGCGTCGTGCTCGCGGAAACGCATAATGCCGCGAAAAGCGTAATCGAGTCGTTTTTAGGATTGAAGGTAAGCGTTTTGGTACAGCAGTATATCAAGGAAGCCGGCGGCAGCGATCTACGCTGTATGGTGATTGGCGATAAGGTGGTCGCGGCAATGAAACGCCAAAGCCGCGGCGGCGACTTCCGCTCCAACCTGCACCGGGGCGGTGCGGCCCGCCTGATCAAGATCACACCCGAGGAGCGCTCCACCGCCGTTCGGGCGGCGCAAACAATGGGGCTGAACGTCGCGGGGGTGGATATCCTGCGCTCTAATCATGGTCCGCTGGTACTCGAGGTGAACTCCTCCCCCGGCCTCGAAGGCATCGAGGTCGCGACCGGCAACGACATCGCGGGCGCGATCATCGAGTTCATCGAGAAAAACGCCCGCAGCGGAAAGACCCGCACCCGAGGCAGTGGGTAAGTCATGCCGCAAGCACCCATCCGCTGCGGCGGAATCGACGTTGCCGCCGGTCAGCGCCAGCTCATCGACCTACCGATCCCGCGTCTCTATACCCATACCGCGCTGACGATTCCGGTGCGGGTCATCCACGGCCGCCAAAGCGGTCCCAGGCTCTTTGTGTGCGCGGCGATCCATGGGGACGAGATTAACGGCGTGGAGATCATCCGGCGGGTCCTGGACGTTCCAGAGCTGATGCGCTTGAAAGGAACCCTGCTGGCCGTGCCCGTCGTGAACATCTATGGGTTCATCAATCAATCGCATACCTACCGGATCGGCGCGATCTCAACCGTTGTTTTCCGGGTTCGGAGCAGGGATCCTTGGCGGCGCGGCTCGCCGATGTCTTTTTCCGCGAAATCGCCGGGCTGTGCACCCACGGTATCGATCTCCACACCGGGGCCATTCACCGCGATAACCTCCCGCAAATTCGCGCTTGTATCGGCGATCCTGAAACCTTGCGGATGGCGCGCGCCTTTGCATCAACGGTCATTGTCAATACCGCTCTGGTCGAAGGTTCCATGCGTAAGGCGCTGGCGCAGCGCGGGATCCCGGTCATCGTCTACGAAGCAGGCGAAGCCTTGCGCTTCGACGAGACCGCGATCCAAACGGGATTTGAAGGCGTGCTCGCCGTGATGCGGGCCCTCGGTATGTTATCAGGGCGGCGCCAGAGTGGCCGTCGGCCAAAGCCGTACACGGCCGGATCGAGCGTATGGGTACGCGCGCCCCAGAGCGGTATCCTACGTACCGTGGCCTGTCTCGGCGCACGTGTAAAAAAGAACCAGCTTCTCGGGATCGTGGCCGATCCCTTCGGCGAACGTGAAGCGGCGGTTAAAACACCCGCCGTCGGCATCATCGTAGGGTGCACTAAATTACCGCTCGTCAACGAAGGCGAGGCGCTGTTTCATATCGCCCGCTTGGAGCCAACGCACACGCGTGGTCGCGCCATTCGGCGCCCGCTGGGATGCGTTGCGCATAGGCTGCAACGATGACCGCCATCGAGGCCGTCACCGCCGACATCACCACCCTCAAGGTGGATGTCATCGTCAATGCGGCCAACACCTCGCTCCTCGGCGGCGGCGGTGTGGACGGCGCGATTCACCGGGCGGCGGGACCGGAGTTGCTCGCGGAGTGCCGCACGCTCGGGGGATGCGCAACAGGCTCCGCTAAGATCACTAAAGGCTACCGCCTGCCGGCGCGTTTCGTTATTCACACCGTCGGTCCGGTCTGGCGAGGCGGTCCCCATGGCGAGGCGGACTTACTGGCCTCGTGCTACCAACAGAGCCTCGATCCCGAGTACGGCCTCGCCACGATCGCGTTTCCCGCAATTAGCTGCGGGGTCTACGGGTATCCGATCCGTGAGGCCGCGGCGATCGCCTTACGCGAGGTCAGGAACTTCTTAGGCCGCTCCGATGCCGTGCGCAAGGTCTACTTTACCTGTTTCGGTGCAGCGATCCACCAAGCCTACATCGAGACCCTCGCCGCCCCGATTGGCGCCCCCGAATAAAGCGGGGTCGAGGATGGCTTCACGGATATTGTCCAAGGCTTCTGCTCCGAGTCCCCCTGCGACCAGCAGCCCGGCAGTCCAGGCACAGAGACGCTGTAGCCTTCCTCAGAGTTCGTGTTGGCGGTAGGTTGTCGTAACCAGCTTTGAAGCGGAAAGATTTACCTTGCTGCTTTCAACCTCGAAGGAAACGCCCCGTGCGGACCCGCATGCGGGGTGTTGTGGGGGTTGGGGCTAAACAACCCCCGGCTACCCGATTATGCCATGCCTATCGACGGCCAAGACCGAAGCTTGGATGACGACCGTGGTGGCGAATGACCAGCACGACACCACTAACAGCGCACCGCTTCGTGAAACCCCAAACGTCAGCGAGCGGACTTCACCGACGGAGTGATCGGGGTCGTGGAAGGTGATCGCGAGCGGGTCGCCAAACGTGGAAGAAGCCTCTTCGAAGCTGATACGGTGCTTTCGGAGATTGGCCGTCGCTTTTTCGCTGTCCCATTCGAACTCCATCCGGAGATTGTATGGCGGTCCGGAAGAAGAAGCTAACGATTGTGATAACCGCGCCGCCGCGGTTGATCGTCCATTTCAAAACACCGCATCGGCGGCTCCGCGTTCATCACATTGTTAGGCGGCAGTGTCTTGTGGCGGATGTCAGTCTGATATCTCCGTCAATGAGTACGAACCGCTTTGTTCGTCGGCGTTTCAACAAGCAATGAGATCACGAGACAACTAAATCCAGCAAAGTGGGTATCTACTTCACCCCACCGGGTACCAGATGTAGTATGGGACGATGGGCGATCCATTCCAACCGCGTGCTGGTGTGGACTATCCGCGCACGTTTCAGGAGTTCGACGAGTGGTTTGCGACCGAGGCTGGATGTCGGGATTATCTTGTGCGACTTCGATGGCCCACAGGTTTTCGATGCCCGCACTGTGAAGCGCGAGATGAACCGTGGGTTACGGCACGCAACTGCCTACGTTGCAAGGGCTGTCGAGGCGAGGTTTCAATAACGGCGGGAACCTTGTTTGCCGGGACACGCAAGGCATTGCGAGCGTGGTTTCTGGCCATTTGGTTTGTGACGAGTCAGAAGCACGGGGCCAGCGCGCTGGGGCTGCAACGCGTGCTGGGTTTAGGGAGTTATCAAACGGCATGGACGTGGCTTCACAAGATGCGGCGCGCCATGGTATTTGCGGGGAGAGATCGTCTCAGCGGGGCAGTCGAGGTGGATGAGACCTTTATCGGGGCACCGGAAGAAGAGGTTCACGGCCGTGAGACCGAGCATAAAGCCATCGTGGCGGTGGCGGTAGAGAAACGCGGACGAGCAATGGGGCGCATTCGGCTACAGCGTATCCAAGACGCTTCAGCGGGGCAGATCATTCCCTTCATCCAAAAGTCAATCAGCGAAGGCGCCTCGATCATTACGGATGGGTGGCGAGGATACGCCGGATTGAAAAGCCTCGGGTATGAGCACACCGCCAGAAACATCAAACGTAGCGGTGTTCCTGCCCATGAACTTCTACCCCGGGTCCACCGGGTTGCCTCCCTTTTGAAGCGATGGTTCCTCGGAACGCTTCAAGGTGGCGTTCAGCGCCGTCATCTCGACTTATTATCTGGACGAATTCACGTTTCGCTTCAATCGTCGTACGTCACGGTCACGCGGATTACTCTTCTACCGCTTAATGCAGCAAGCGGCTACGACGGATTCAGTATCGTATAGACGCCTGTTGGGCGGAACGGAAGCACCCAACCACAATATATAGGGAGAGGTGGGGCGAAGTGGATACCCACTTCCAGCAATTTTGACAAACGCGTTTGCGGCGTGTGCGTACTCCCACTGGTTACGTGTGCTTGTCCAATTCGCCGGTACGGGATTCGTGAGCCATCGCGCGAGTTCTGCGTTAGCAGTACTTACAAACACTATCCAACTGACGAACGCCATCACCAAAAGCAATGCTCCGCCAACCGTCCAGTAGAAGGCTGCGCCGTGTCCACGCACCAGAAAAGTCAGCACGATTGCCGTCAGAATCGCCCCGATTTCAAAAACCGCCCCGACTGAGCCGAAATACTTGTACACGTTTTCAACGACTGTCACGTTGACCCAAAGCTGCTGGTCAAACATCATTCGTTGCGGAAATTCCAGCAAGTGCGTCATTGACAAGCAGAGACTGAATGCGGCCAACAGGATTGCCGCAAATCGAAATGATTGCATAAGCATCTAATTCACCCTTCAAATGGAATGCCACCATCTTCAATGTTTACGAAGCAGAAACTTCCATAGCCAATCGGTAAAGTTCCAAAGCATTACCGAAGCGAAGCTGCTGCTCATCGAGCGGACCCGGGTGTTTTGAAAGGCGGCGAGCTTCCATTCGCCATGGTTTTGAACGGCAACCAGTGTCTGAATCGATGCTCGCGACGGATGAGGCTTGGATTTCCCGCGCAAAATTGTGCCGCCGATGGCGTGCATTAGGGCAACGTTCGGGGCGAGGAACCGCACGCGCGTGACATCTCCCACGAGGCGCGTGCCCTTGAGCCACTTATCAAACAATGGCTGATGGAACGAAACGATCTCCTGACGGCCTTCAAATGCGGTGCCATCGAAGCCGACACGAACGCCACCTTCGGCAAACGATTCAGCATAGGCCTCGGCACTACCTTCATTCCAGGCATCCATTAACTGCTGATAAAGGGCGCGAACGGCAGCGTCGTCGACAGCATTCTCGTTGGGCGTGTTCACGATAGAGTCTCCACTGTGACGGTCGCGGTAGGGATACCGGTTACCCGGCACCCCCCGCACAGATCCCGGCGTGCGGAATTACCGCACCGGGCTCCTGCCTCAGGTAGTAACGCACAGGCGT
>JGI24973J35851_1000001_pt1 | contig 58088 bp, 54 predicted proteins | sample AntDryMetagUQ889_FD_35851 | JGI IMG/M metagenome (IMG submission 35851) | reverse complement strand
GGTCACACTGGCTGTTCGCATGGTGCCTCCTCGTTCGATCTCCCAGATCAGATCGACCGTAAGGCCTTTAGTTCCATCAATTACGAAGCACTACACTAGCCATCGCCGAGGGTATGGCAGTGAGCCGTTGTCTTTTCGGAAACGCAGCGCACGGGGTCGATTACGACAATATCCCGACGGCCGTGTTCAGTCAGCCGGAACTCGCCACCGTCGGCCTCACGGAGGCGAGCGCCCGCGCGCGTTTTGATCAGAATCAAGGTCTATAAGACGCGGTTTACGCCCCTGAAATACACCCTCTCCGGGCGTGACGAGCGGGCGTTTCTGAAGCTCATCGTCGCGGCGCCGAGCGATCGGGTGGCCGGCGCCCATATGGTGGGGCCGGAGGCGGCCGAAGTGATCCAAGGCATCGCCATCGCTCTCAAAGCCGGGGCCACCAAGGCGGTGTTCGATGCCACCTTGGGCATACACCCCACGCTGGCAGAGGAATTCGTGACCCTGCGCCGGTTGCAAGCATAGCTTGTGGATTCAATTTACAAACTCATGTATAAATAACAACTTAGCGGATAGAAAGACAGCATTTTACAGGCGCTTGCCCTGGAGCAATATGCAAATATTTTTATATCCAGGCGCGGATGGGCTTGCTTTCCTACCGATAGCGGCTAAAATAGGCTGTGTTTAAAGACAGGCGACGATATTACTATGGAAAAACTTACGTCACGTCAAGCCCAAATCCTTAAGATGATCCGTAGGTTTATGGACTCGAAAGGGTTTCCACCCACGCGCGCCGAGATCGCAGGCAAGCTTGGCTTTCGCTCTCCTAATGCAGCCGAGGACCACCTCAGGGCGCTCGAGCGCAAAGGTGCGATCCGGCTTTTACCAGGGGCCTCTCGCGGCATACAGGTATTAACCGAAGGACCGGCCGGGATCCCGGTTGTAAGCCGGGTTGCCGCGGGCGTCCCCCTCGTCGCCGAGGAAAACATCGAAAGTCACTACGCCATAGACCCGGACATTTTCGATCCCGCGGCCGATTTCTTCCTGCGGGTGCGAGGGTTGAGCATGCGGGACGCCGGGATCCAGAACGGCGATCTCTTAGCCGTTCATGCCACACCCGAGGCCGCGAGCGGGCAGATCGTCGTGGCCCGTCTGGGAGAGGAGATTACCGTCAAACGTTTCCGTCGCCGCGGTAATCAGGTACGGCTTCTCCCCGAGAACCCAGAGTTCACGCCCGTCGAGGTCGATATGCGTGAGAACTCCCTGGTCATCGAGGGAATCGTCGTCGGTGTCTTGAGAACGCACCTCGGCAGCATGGGGCGAGCGTAGGTCGTGTCCGCTCGATGATGATCTCCTATCAAATCGCGCCCCCGGCGGAGGGCTGGAGGGGCCTCACGTGCTGCCGCTACGGTTTGCTAATAAAGAATTACTCCCTGACCGCGGCCTGGGCAAGCATCGACGGCAGGACATCGCCGGATACCGGCCGGCTGATGATATATCCCTGAATATAGGAACAGTTTCGTCGCCGAAGGAATTCGACCTGCGCGTTGGTTTCGACCCCCTCGGCCACCACCGGGATTTTGAGATTCTCGGCCATGGCCAGTATGGCCGAAACGATGGCGGCGTCTTTGGGATCCACGGTGATATGACGAACGAAACTGGTATCAATCTTGAGCTTATCGACGGGCAGTTGCCTGAGGTAACTTAGTGACGAACGGCCGGTGCCGAAGTCGTCGAGAGCCACTCGGATGCCCAACTCCTTAAGCGCCGGCAGGGTCTTGAAGATAGACTGTTCGGCGCGGAGTATTGAGGTCTCCGTGAGCTCGATTTCGACCGCTTCGGGAGGCAGTCCCGATTCGTTTAACGCGGATTGAAACAGGCCCACAAGATCTTGACGGATGAATTGCACTCCCGATACGTTGATGGCGACGGTCAACCCGTGATGACCGGCGGCCCGCCAAGCGCCGGCTTGCTGACAAGCGTGGTGGATGATCCATTCTCCGATCGGAGCAATGAGCCCGGTCTCTTCGGCTAACGGTATGAATCGTTCCGGCCCGATCAAGCCCTCGTGCGGATGATGCCATCGCAACAGCGCCTCGGCGACCACAATCCGTCCGCTCTTCAGTTCCGCCTGCGGTTGATAGACCAGTTGCAACTCATTCCGCTCGACGGCTTTCCGTAATGCGTTTTCAAGCGTATGGCGCTTGACGGCCGCAACGTTCATGGCCTCGCGGTAGAATTGATAGGTATTCTTCCCTAGCTTTTTGGCATGGTACATCGCCATGTCGGCATTCTTGATCAGCGTATCGGCGTCCATGCCGTCATTCGGATAAATGGTGATCCCGACGCTGGCCCCGACATTTAACTCGCTATTGCCGTGAAGAAATGGTGTTTCCACGGCCTTGAGCACGCGCTCGGCGACCGTCGCGGCCTCGATAGGAAGACTGATGCTCGGTAACAAGATAGTGAATTCGTCTCCGCCTAAGCGCGCCACGGTCTGGCCCTCGGTCGGATTCGGGAACTGCCGGCCGACGTAATCGTCCGCGCGCACGCAGTTTAGCAACCGCCCGGAAAGCTCGCGCAGCACCACATCGCCGGCTTGATGACCAAGCATGTCGTTGACGCGTTTGAAGTCATCGAGGTCTAGAAACAATAACGCCAGCGATTGTTCGCGACGGCGCGCGTGGGCCAGGGCGTGTTTCAGGTATTCGCTGAACAAACGCCGGTTCGGCAAGCGCGTGAGGCTATCGTGATACGCGAAGTAACGAATTTTCTCGCCCGATTGCTTCAAATCCCGGCCCGCGTTGCTGATTAAATCCGCGAGCTCACCGAGCTCATCCTTCCTGCGAACGTCAATCGCACCCGGTTGACTTCCTTGGCCAAGCTGCTCCGCGGCTTGTTTGAGCGCCTCCAACGGACGTGTTAGCAAGGCTCGCAGCACCATCGAACCAAGCACGATAAAGACCGCGATCGACGCTAATCCAAGCAGCATAGCCCGCGGGGCGAACGCCGGTAGCTTGGATTCGAGCGCCGCTAGGAGGGCCAGCGGCACGATTACTAAAGGCAACAGCGCCAGGAGGATTTTCGCTTGTAGCTTCAAGGGATTATTACCCAATGGTTTTGAAGAATATCGGCGCCTGGTTCACAAAACCTTACCGTGCGCCGACACCGGGGATAGGGACGGATATTTAAGCTGGCGGGCTATTAATAGATTGATCGAACACCACATTGTGGAATTTAGCTCACGCTTTTCGGCCGCGATCGCTGGGCGCCCCTGCGAATTGCGCCGCCCGATGTTCTGGTTTACCCTTTCCCGCGTGCTAGCGGAGAGGCAAGAGCACTTTACGATCGGGGCGACAGACGCTCGATGCGTTCCTAAAGCGGGCTCTATAAAACCCACATCGCAAAAATTGTCGCTTGCCCGTTGAAACGAGCTTAGCCGGAGAGGTGTCCGAGCGGTCGAAGGAGCACGCCTGGAAAGTGTGTGTATACCCAAAAGGTGTACCGTGGGTTCGAATCCCACCCTCTCCGCCAATCTTACTCTACCCGGACCTTTTGCAGACTACATGATAGTGAGAGCATGGTGGCGCGTGCCGGTACCCCCGCGACGCGAGGTTGTGAACCCCGTCAGGCCCGAGAGGGAGCAGCGGCAGCAGCGGAGCGGGTGCTGGGGCGTGGCTGGCACGGGCCGCCACCCCAAAAAAGCTTGGCGCCAGTTCAGGCCACGCACCCTTGTTGCGTCCGTATTACGGAGGCTAGCGGCGCCGTGAGAGGCGTATGAGCTACCGGGTGCTCGCGCGCAAATGGCGGCCGCGGCGATTCGAGGAGCTGGTCGGCCAGGAACATGTCGTGCGGGCGTTGACCAACGCCCTGAATTCGGGCCGCATCCACCACGCCTACCTTTTCACCGGGACGCGCGGCATCGGCAAAACCACCGTCGCGCGTATTCTGGCCAAGGCCCTCAACTGCGAAGCGGGCGTAAGCCCCCAGCCGTGCGGCGCCTGTACCTCCTGTACCGAGATCGATGATGGGCGCTTTATCGATTTAATCGAAGTGGATGCCGCCTCGCGCACGCGCGTCGACGAGACCCGCGAATTGCTGGAAAACGTCCCCTACGCTCCCACGCGGGGACGCTTCAAGGTGTACCTCGTGGACGAGGTTCATATGTTTTCCAACCACAGCTTCAACGCGTTACTGAAGACACTTGAAGAGCCGCCGCCGCATGTGAAGTTTCTGCTGGCAACCACCGAGCCCAAGAAGCTCCCGGTCACGATCCTCTCCCGCTGCTTGCAATTCAACCTCAAACGCATTCCCCAGGAGATCCTGGAGCAACAGTTGGAGCGCATTCTGAAGGAGGAGAATGTGTCGAGTGACACGGCTTCACGCCGGATGATCGCCGAGGCGGCCGATGGCAGCGTGCGCGATGCGTTGAGCTTGCTGGATCAGGCGATCGCTTACAGCGGCGGAAGCCTGCTGGCGGACGACATCGGCCGGATGTTAGGAACTGTCGATCGCGGGCAAGTAGTTAGCTTGTTGCAGAGTCTCGCGAACCGAGATGCCCAGGGCTTACTGCGGCAGATTGACCAGTTGGCTGCCTTAACGCCCGATTTCGAACAGACCTTAGCAGAGGTACTTGGAATATTGCACCGCATCGCGGTGAGTCAGATGCTTCCCGATGCCGAGGCCAACGCGGATGACGAAGACCAAGCGGTCCGCGTCCTGGCAACGCGCTTGACGCCCGAGGATTGTCAGCTATTCTACCAGACGGCGCTCATCGGCCGGCGCGATCTGGCGTTCACGCCCAACCCGAGGCGGGGTTTTGAGATGGTGATGCTGCGTATGCTCGCTTTCTCCCACGAAGATGGCAGCGATGAGAAACCGCGCGCTCGAAGCGAGACACGCACTCCAGCGCCCGCGGAGACACCGATCGTAACAGCGCCGGCAACCGCAAGCGGGGACGCCGGCGCCTGGCAACAATTAATCGATGAGCTTGCTCTCTCAGGCTTAGTGAGAGAGCTCGCGATGCAGTGCTTACCCGCGGATAACCTGGGACCCGATCTGCACTTAGTCGCGCCTCCGGCGGCACGCCATCTGGTCAATGATAAAATCGAATCGAGATTAGCCGAGGCGCTGCAAAACCACTACGGGCGCGGTAGCCGCTTGAAAATCTCCGTCGGCTCTCTCGCCGGGCGAGCGAGCCCGGCGGACTTCAAGGCGCAAGCGGCCCGTGAGCGGCGCGCGCAGGCGCAACAAGCGCTCGAAAACGACCCTAATGTCCAGGCCCTGCGAGAGGCCTTCGGCGCGGAGGTCGATCCCGCGACGATCAGGGCAAACTGACAGATTCGATACGTTACGCCGATGAACCTGCCGTCACGGTGTATCCGGCCCAGGGGCGCGATCCCGCGCCCCTGGAAAACCCATTGCAAAGGTCCCCGGGGCATCGCCGGGACAAAATTTAAGGAGGCTCTAGATGAAAGGCGGTTTCGGTAACCTACTCAAACAAGCCCAGCAAATGCAGGAGGATTTCAAGCGCGTCCAAGAGGATCTCGCCAACGTCGAGATCACCGGGGAATCCGGCGGGGGCATGGTGAAAGTGGTCATGACCGGGCGCCATGACGTGCGCAGGGTGACGCTCGATCCGGCCTTGCTCAAAGAAGAAAAGGAGATGCTTGAGGATCTCTTGGCGGCCGCCGTCAACGACGCGAACCGGCGCGTGGAGGAAGCGAGTCAAGACAAACTCGCGGGTCTCACCGCCGGGATGGGCCTGCCTCCGGGTTTCAAGCTCCCTATGTAAATTCATCCGTGGAGTCGGCCCTTAGGACTTCCGCGCTCAAACTTAGAAATTGAAACGCTACAGTCCGCTCATAGAGGAACTGATCCACTCCCTGCGCTGTCTTCCCGGTGTGGGTCCACGATCCGCGCAACGCATGGCGTTTCACCTTTTGCAGCGCAACCGCGATGGGGCTCAACGCCTGGCCGAAGCGCTGCTCGCGGCGATGGCCGGCGTCAATCATTGTGAGCGCTGCCGTAATCTCAGTGATATTCCGCTGTGTGCGATCTGCGCGAGCGAGAGGCGTGATCCGAGCGTGCTGTGCGTGGTCGAAAATCCCGCCGATGTGCAATCGATCGAACAAGCGGCGGCATTTCAGGGCAAGTATTTCGTACTCATAGGCCGCTTATCGCCACTTGACGGCGTGGGGCCGGAGGCCATCGGGATCGATAAGTTAAAGAACCTGCTGAACGGCGGCGAGGTCAAGGAGGTGATCATCGCCACCGGCGCCACGGCCGAAGGCGAGGCCACGGCGCATTATATCGGTGAGGTCGCGCGCGCGACCGGGCTGCGCGCGACCCGCATAGCCCACGGTATCCCGTTAGGGGGTGAGTTGGAATACGTCGATAGCACCACCTTGTCTCATGCGATCGCCTGCCGCCGCGATCTGTGAGCACCCTACCCATGGCGCCAGCGACCGGCAACCTCATCTGGATCGACCTGGAAATGACCGGGCTCGATACGCTTTCCGATCACATTATCGAGATCGCGACGGTCGTGACCGATGGCCAGTTGCAAATTTTAGGGGAAGGTCCCGTGCTTTCAATCTACCAGCCCCCGGAGGTGCTCGGCGCCATGGATGACTGGAACAAAAAGCAGCACGCGAAATCGGGCCTATCGGAACGGGTCCGGCAAAGCTCATGGACGGTCGCGGCCGCGGAGCGGATGAGCTTGGACTTTGTGCGGCGGTTTGTGGCGCCGTCGGCCTCGCCCATGTGCGGCAACAGCGTGTGCCAAGATCGGCGCTTTCTGCACCGGCTGATGCCGGAGCTCGAGCGTTTTTTTCATTACCGCAACCTCAATGTCAGCACCCTCAAGGAGCTCGCGCGGCGCTGGGCGCCCGAGCTCAAACCCTATGATAAAGACTCCAATCATCGGGCCCTGGAAGATGTCCTCGCCTCGATCGACGAGTTGGCATATTACCGCCAGCATCTGTTCAAGCTTTAATCGATGCGCGTACGCTCATCGCTTCCCCTAGCGCTATACCGCGCCGAGTCCGTACGGGCGCTCGATCGCGAGGCAATCGAGAGCGGCGGGCTCGCGGGTTTGACCTTGATGAACCGTGCCGGCGCGGCGGCTTTCGAAGTTTTGCGTACCCGCTGGCCCGCAGCCAGCCGGATCCTCGTTCTCTGTGGTCCCGGTAATAACGGCGGAGACGGTTATGTGTTAGCGCGCGAGGCACGGCGCGCGGGCTTGACGGCCGCGATCCGGCAGGTTGGCGACACGGCACTCGAAGGCGATGCGCGCGCCGCGGCCGAGACGGCCCTCGCGGCGGGCGTCACGCCGCAGCCGTTTGATGCTTCGTCTCTGGGCGGCCATGAGGTGTTGGTGGATGCGCTGCTTGGTACCGGCCTCGATCGCGAGGTCCGCGATGAGTTTCGCTCAGCCATTGAGTCCGTCAATCAGTCGCCGCGCCCACGCCTGTCGATCGATATCCCTTCCGGACTCAATGCCGATACGGGGGCGGTGATGGGGGCGGCGGTACGCGCTGACGCGACCGTCAGCTTCATCGGTCTCAAACAGGGTATGTTTACGCACGCGGGTCCGGAGCATTGCGGGGAGATCTATTACGATGATCTGAGCGTGCCGGGTGCGGTCTTTGAGCGCGTGCCGTGCTCCGCCCACCGCTTGGAATTAGGGCCGTTGCGACGCCTCATACCTCCACGCCCGCGCGACGCCCATAAAGGACGGTTCGGCCACGTCCTGGTCGTCGGCGGAGAGATCGGGTACGCGGGAGCCGCCCGCATGGCGGCCGAAGCGGCGTTACGAGTAGGCGCGGGACTGGTCAGCCTGGCCACGCGTGCGGCCCATGCGGCCACGCTGTGCGCGGCGCGCCCGGAGATCATGTGCCACCCGGTGGAGACGCCGGCGCAGATCAAGGGGCTTTTAGATCAAGCCACGGTCATCGCGTTGGGTCCCGGTCTCGGCCGCTCATCGTGGGCCGTCAATCTCCTCGCCCGTGTCATCGAGAGCAAGCTGCCTATGGTGGCGGACGCAGATGCCTTGAATCTCATCGCCCTGGACCCCATCGCCAAGAATACTTGGACGCTCACACCGCATCCGGGAGAAGCAGCGCGTTTGCTGGGGATGACGGTGGCGGAGGTTCAAGCCGATCGCTTTCGGGCGGTTGCGGAGTTGCAGCGCCGTTACGGGGGCGTCGCCATCCTCAAAGGATGCGGTACGCTCATCTGTGGTCCGAACGGGGACATCAGCCTCTGCCCTTACGGTAATCCGGGCATGGCAAGCGGGGGGATGGGCGATGTGCTCACCGGGGTGATCGCGGGGTTGCTGGGGCAGGGTTTATCTTCCCTCGATGCGGCCGCCCTCGGCGCCTGTTTACACGCGCGCGCGGGCGATCGAGCGGCCGCGTCGGGCCAGCGCGGGTTGCTGGCGAGCGATCTCTTTCCGCATCTCCGAGATCTTGCGAATCCCACGCTATCGGAGAGCTTGTGAAAAAATCGTCGCGAGCGATGGGAGGTCGCGTTTCGCCGGAGCGCAGGAACCGGAGTGTATATTGAAATACATGAGGATTCCGAGCACCGCCGGAACGCGACCTCCCATCGCTCGCGACGATTTTTTCACAAGCTCTGAGTGCGCGGTCTGGCGAGACACGCCCTCGAACGACTAGGTGAGCCTTAACTGGCGCTGTGGCATTGGCACCGAAGCGGAGATGGAGGCGCTCGCCGCGCGCTTCGCGCGGGCGATTGGCCGCGGCGCCGGCACGGTGTTCCTGAGCGGTGATCTCGGGGCCGGTAAGACCACCTTCGTTCGTGGTCTATTGAAGGCCCTGGGCTATCGCGGCCTGGTCAAGAGCCCAACCTATACCTTGGTGGAGACGTATTCGATTGGCGGGCGCTCGATCCATCATTTCGATCTCTATCGCCTGGCGGGTTCGGACGAGCTCGAGGCTATCGGAATACGCGACTTTGTCGACGGCCAGACGCTGTGTCTGATCGAATGGCCGGAACGCGGTGCGGTGGGACTATTACAGCCGGACCTGCACTTGCGCATCGTTCTCGCCGGCGACCAGCGTGAAATAGCCATCACGGCTTACAGCGGATGGGGGAACGCGGTCTTGCATCGGATGAGCGAGGACGGGCACAGGGTTAGCTTGCCTGAAACCGACCGGTAGTATATTGAACGCATACCCCGCGGTCTTGCCGCGGGTACCTTAGCGATGGGTTTCCAAAGGGGAGAGGCGCAGCTCTCCCCTTTGGTCAAGGGCGGGGTTCATACCCCGCCCGCGAAGTATATTAATTTTAAAATTCAAACTAATAGTGTACATATCTAAATAATACTTGAAATTTCTGCTATAACACCTCAAAATTAAGAACTACCAATAAACCCGGCATCGCTCCCAATGCCACGCGGCCTATTTGTCCTTCTCTTAAGCATTGCCGTCCCTTGCCACGCGGCCAGTATCAGCGGCATACGCATGTGGGCGGCCCCCGATAATACGCGGGTGGTCTTCGATTTAAGCGCTCCGGTTAACTACCATCTTTTTATGCTGACCCATCCGCACCGCGTGGTGCTAGACATCGAAGGCGGGCGCTTCGTGAAACCCCCGCCGCCATGGGATCCCGCGGATCGATTCTTGAAATCGATTAGATACGCCCCGCGCGGACGGAAACTGCGCTTGGTGTTGGACCTTAAGCAAAGAACCGAGGTTAAGGGATTCGCGCTTGCCCCCCAGCGGCCCTACGGCCACCGGTTGGTCGTGGACCTCTTGGGCCACGAGGCGGTGGCGCCGCAGGTGACTCCACTGACTCTCGAACAGCTGCACTTAAGGAACGTCGTGATCGCCATTGATGCCGGTCACGGGGGCGAAGATCCGGGGGCGATAGGGAAGCGGGGTGCGCGCGAAAAGCAGGTGGTTTTGGCCATTGCCCGCATGCTTGCCCACCGGATCAACGCTGAACGCGGAATGCGCGCGGTGCTCATTCGCGATGGGGATTATTTCATAAGCCTTCGGAATCGTATCAAGCGCGCGCGCCAGCATAAGGCCGATCTATTCGTGTCGATCCACGCCGATGCGTTTCGCGATCCGCGGGCCAGTGGCTCGTCGGTCTACGTGCTTTCCAGGCACGGAGCCAGCAGCGAAGCGGCGCGCTGGCTCGCGGAGCGGGAGAATGCCTCCGATCTGGTCGGCGGGGTCAGTCTCGACAACAAAGACGATCTCTTGCGGAAGGTGTTGCTCGATCTATCCCAGACCGCGGCCATCGACGCCAGCGTGAACGTCGGCGGCCACGTTCTACAACGCCTGAATCGGCTTGGCAAGATACACCATCAGGGCGTTCAGCGGGCGGGCTTCGCCGTCTTGAAATCGCCCGATATCCCCTCCGTCTTGGTGGAGACGGCCTTCATTACCAATTCGCTCGAAGAACGCAAACTCACGGATCCCCGCCATCAAGGGGCGCTGGCCACAGCCATCTTGGATGGCATCCGGGCGTATTTCCTGGAGGCGGCTCCGCCCGGGACGCTGCTCGCCATGCACAAGGACACGCTGAGCGACGCGAGCGCAGCGACCCCACGCGCCCTGCGTTAGCCGGATCAAAAACGGCGAACGCGAGCGCACGTACACGCGACACGCATCCCCGTATGGCAGGGCTTCACCTATACTATCGGCTATGCCGATCGCGCCTGGCCGGATTCGTTTATTGGCGGATGATCTCATCAATCAGATCGCCGCCGGGGAGATCATTGAGCGTCCCGCGTCGGTGGTCAAAGAGCTTATTGAAAATAGCCTCGACGCCGGGGCGACGCGCATTGAGGTTGAGATCGAGGGCGGCGGAATACGCCTTATCCGGGTGCGCGACGACGGTTGCGGAATAGCACCCGAGGATCTCGTGCTCGCGCTCCGCCGCCATGCGACGAGCAAGCTCCAGAGTGCGGAAGATCTCTATGCGATTACCAGCCTCGGATTTCGCGGCGAGGCCTTGCCGAGTATCGGGGCCGTCTCCAGGCTGACGCTGGCCTCGCGTACCGCGGGTTCGGACATTGGCTGGGCCCTCGAGTTGGAAGGCGCCGCGCGCCCTTCCGATCCTTGTCCGACGGCGCATCCGCCCGGGACTTCGGTTACCGTCCGCGACCTCATGTTCAACACCCCCGCGCGGCGAAAATTCCTACGCCGCGAGCGCACCGAATTCCTGCACATACAGGAGTTGCTGAAGCGCATCGCGATAAGCCGCTGCGCCGTGGCCTTTCGCTTGCTCAATAACGGCCGCGCCGTGCTCAATCTTCGCTCGACAGAACCTCAAAGCGAGTCTCGGGTGCAAGAATTAGCGGGCCATCATTTTATGGGGCGTGCGGCTTTCTTCGACCTGACAAGCGACGGGATCCGCGCCTGGGGTTGGGCGGCGCTCCCGCTAGCGGGAGATATTCAATACCTTTATATAAACGGTCGAATCTTGCGTGATCGCACCGTTAACCATGCCATCCGCCGGGCGTATGAAGACACGCAAGCGCCCGGCGCGGAGCCGGCCTTTATCGTTTTCTTGGAAATGGAAGCGGGCGCGGTCGATGTCAATGTTCATCCCGCCAAGTACGAGGTCCGTTTCGGTGAATCTCGCCTAATCCATGACTTTGTCTATAGCGCGGTGAAGCACGCGCTTACGGGTACAGCGAGCGAGCGCTCTTGCCTAAGTGACAGCGCGGCGCATAGGCTGGTGCTAGCGCCTGGCATTAACCAGCCGCGTCCCACCTATGTACGGGCCCAAAGTCCAGAGGCCGGCCCGGATTTTCTCGGCCCGCCACTCGGACGCGCCATTGCACTCGTGCGTCAGCGCTATCTGCTTGCGGAAAATGCCCTGGGATTGGTGGTCGTCGATGCCGAGGGCGCGCTGCGGCGCTTGATTGCCTCGCGCATCCGATCGGCGCGCCCGGGCCACCCGGTTTGCTCTCAACCCTTGCTGATCCCGCAACCGGTGAGCGTGTCGCCCGCCGAGGCCGAGCGGGTCCTCGGTCACACGCGCTTACTGGAGCGCTTGGGGTTGGAGGTTGATCGCGGGGGCCCCCGTACCATCATCGTGCGGCGCATCCCCGCGCTTTTACGCGGCTGCGACGGCGAGCGATTGATCCGCGACGTCGCCGCGGTCCTCGCCACGCCCGGGGGTCCCGAAGCGGCCCACGAACGGGCGCTTTGCGACACGCTGGCGATGCACGGCGCAACCCTGGCGCTCGCTTCGAGAACCCGCGGCCACTGGGACGGCCTGCTTCGTGAGATCGAGAGTCTGGGCCTGGGACACCCCGGCGCGGCGCGAGGTCTGTGGCGGCAACTGACCGGTGAGGAACTTTCATCCTTGATTGCAGGCGGGCTGCGCCAACCCGACGAACATGCGGTGGAGTAAGCGGGATGTCGGTGCCGGCCGCTATTTTTCTCATGGGCCCCACGGGCGTCGGAAAGACTGCGCTGGCCGTCGATCTGGCCGCCACGCTTCCATGCCGGTTAATCAGCGTCGATTCGGGAATGATCTACCGCGGTATGGACATCGGAACCGCAAAGCCCAGCCCGGAAGTGCTGGCCCGCGCGCCGCATCGCCTCATCGATATCCGTGACCCCGGGGAAACCTATTCGGCGGCGGAGTTTCGCGACGACGCGCTGCGCGAAGTGGACACGATTCTTAAAGCGGGGCGAGTGCCTTTGCTGGTCGGAGGAACCGGTCTTTATTTTCGGGCGCTCGACGAGGGAATCTCGACGCTCCCAAGCGCCGATACGGAGGTGCGCGCACGCATCGCCGCGCAGGCGTCCAAGCAAGGCTGGGGCGCCTTGCATGAGCAACTTGCGGAATTCGACCCGCGCGCCGCCGCGCGCATACACCCGCATGACGCGCAGCGCATTCAACGGGCTCTGGAAGTGTGCGAGGTGTCCGGCAAGACCCTCACCGAACTGCTACGGAAAAATACCCGGAACCCGCTGCCATACCGGGCGCTCAAACTGGTCGTGGCGCCCGGCGATCGGATGGATTTTCACCGGCGTTTGCGGATCCGTTTCCAGCACATGCTGGATCGCGGTCTCGTAGATGAAGTCGAGGGCCTGTTTTCGCGGGGGGATCTCACCGCGGCGTTACCGTCGATACGGTCGGTGGGCTACCGCCAGATATGGCAATATCTGGAGGGACAGTTTGACTATGAGACGATGATCGAGCGCGCCGTCACCGCGACGCGGCAGCTCGCAAAACGCCAAATTACGTGGTTACGCGCGGAAAAATCCGCTCGCTGGTTCGCGAGCGATGATCCCCGTCTGGGCGACAACGTCGTGAACTTTCTCGGCCAGCACGCCGTTGTGGGCTCGTGCTCACCCTAGGCGCGTGAAGGGGAGCGATCACACCGGCCGCGAGCACCGGAAATCAAGCGATCCGTCATTACATAGTTTAACAATAGCCTGTCGATGGAAACTAAGCGTGCGCATTAAGTAGGAGCGCACGGAATTTTTCGTTGCTTGCGTAATCATGTAGACTACATCTTCGGAGAATCCTGCGCGCGAGCGGCGCAGTGGGAAGAAGCGAGGTTGTACGGCGCTTTACTTGCGGGAAAGAATACGAATAAATCGAAGCAGGAGGGGTAAAATAATGAGTAAAAGCCAGTCATTACAAGAGCCGTTCCTCAATACGTTGCGTAAAGAACATGTTCCTGTGTCCATCTATCTTGTCAATGGTATCAAGCTCCAGGGGCAGATCGAGTCGTTCGACCAGTTTGTCGTATTGCTGAAAAATTCCGTCAGTCAGATGGTATATAAACACGCTATCTCCACGATCGTACCGTCGAAACCGGTGCGGTTGCCGCGCGAGGACGAAGAGTCTCCGGAAGAATAACCAGTCCCTTACAGGTTTGTACTAATCCCGTTGTTCGAACGCCCCGGTAAAGGCGAGCGTGCGCTCCTGGTCCACTACGGAACCCACCGAGAGGACGAGACGCTAAACGAATTTAGAGATCTTGTTACCTCCGCGGGGGCTGCGTGCGCGGGCGTCGTCTTGGTGGCGCGGGACGCCCCCAATGCGAAATATCTTCTCGGTGCCGGTAAGGCCGAGGAGGTGCGCGCCCTGGTCGCGGAAAGCTGCGCGGAGGTCGTGATCGTAAACCGCGCTGTCAGCGCCGCCCAGGAGCGTAATCTCGAACGCCTCTTGGGTTGCCGGGTCGTCGATCGTACCGATCTCATCCTCGATATCTTCGCCCAGCGCGCGCGAACCTTTGAGGGCAAGCTTCAAGTTGAACTGGCGCAACTTCAGCACCTCTCGACACGCCTGGTCCGGGGATGGAGTCACTTGGAACGCCAGCGCGGCGGTATCGGGCTGCGCGGACCCGGCGAAACCCAATTAGAATCCGATCGGCGCTGGGTGCGGCAGCGCATTAAGCGGCTTACCCGCCAGCTTGAGGAAATACGCCATCAACGCGAGTTGCAAGGCCGGGCGCGCCGCAAGGCCGCCGTGCCGACCGTACTCTTGGTCGGATACACCAATGCCGGTAAATCTACTTTATTTAACCGCCTGACCGGTGCTTCGGTTTACGCCGCGGATATCCTGTTCGCGACCTTGGATCCGACCTTGCGGCGCTTAGAGGCGCCCTTAGCCGGCACGGTGGTTCTCGGGGACAGCGTCGGTTTCATCAAAGACCTCCCGCATGAACTGGTGGCGGCGTTTCGCGCCACCTTGGAAGAGCTGCGGCACGCGGACTTGCTCATCCATGTGATCGATGCCAGTCTACCTACCGTGCTCAGAGATGAGCAGAGGCTGCAGGTGGCGAGGATCATACGCGATCTCCATGCGGACACCGTGCCCCAGATCGAGGCATTTAACAAGATTGATCGCTGCCAGGGCGAGAGCGGCGCTGCCGCGCTTCGACGCGAAGGCGATGGATCGATGCGGCGTGTGTGGATCTCCGCCGTCACCGGGGAAGGTCTGCATACCCTCAAGCAAGCCATCGGCGAGCACTTAGCCGGGGACTGTTTGTGCGGATGGCTGCAACTGCCGGTTGCGGCGGCAAGACTGCGCGCGCGGCTCTACGCCGAAGGCGTTGTCCGCGGCGAACGCCACGCACGCGAGGAGGGATGGTTGCTTGACATCGCAATGAGCCGGCGCCGCTTTGAAACCCTCTGTTGCGAGGATGGTGAGCCGGCGCCGATAACTTGCGGCGGCATGCCGACGCCCGTATGATACCCACCCACATGAGCGCGCGGAGTGACTAACGATGGCCTGGAATGAGCCGGGGGGCGGTAAGGACCGCGACCCGTGGGGTAATCGCAGACGCGAGGGCGGGCCGCCCGATCTCGACGAGGTGATCCGTAAGCTGCAAGCAAAGCTCAAAGGGCTATTCGGTGGCGGCACCGGGGGCGGGGGCGGTCCGGCCGGGGGCGCGCCGGGTCGGGGCACTTGGGCCGGCATTACGCTTATCCTTGTGATCGTCATGGCTTGGAACATGATGTATGTAGTCCAGGCGCAGGAACAAGGCATCGTGTTTCGCTTTGGCGCTTATGTCGCGAGCCTGGCTCCGGGCTTGAATGTCCGCTGGCCGAGACCCATCGAGCGCGTCGAGCTCGTCAATGTCGAGCAGACCCGTTCGATAGCTCACCACGCGTCGATTCTCACCAAAGATGAAAATATTATCGATGTCGAGTTTACGGTTTTTTACCGCGTGAAGGACGTAGAGGATTACTCTTTTAACGTCATCGGTCCCGATCGCACGGTCGAGCAGGCGACGGAGAGCACGATACGCGCGGTTATCGGTAAAAATGACATGGACTTTGTGCTCACTGCGGGACGCGGCGAGATAGCAAACCAAATACAAGTCGGGATCCAAAAGCTACTGGATACTTATCAGGCGGGGATGATAGTCACCAGCGTCAACATGCAAGCGGCGAAACCCCCCGAGGAGGTCAAAAGCGCCTTTGACGACGCTATCAAAGCACGCGAGGATGAACAACGTCAGATCAACGAAGCCGAGACCTATCGTAATGACATTATCCCCAAGGCGCGCGGCAGCGCAGCCCGCGTGCTGGCCGATTCGCACGCCTATAAGTCGAGGGTGACCGCCGAGGCAGAAGGCGACGCCAGCCGCTTCGTACAGCTCTTGGTGGAATACGAAAAAGCGCCCCAGATCACCCGAGAGCGCTTATATCTCGAGGCCATGGAATCGGTGCTCTCGAACGCGCCGAAGGTGTTAATGGATACCGAAGGCGGTAATAACCTCGTCTATTTACCGCTCGATAAACTATTCGAGCATCGAGCGAATGTAAATCCTCCTGCCGTTGTGACGGAATCGAACGCGCTCCCGGAGCCCGAGCCTTTGGTCTCCGAACGGGATCTGCCGGAACGGGATGAGCGGCGGATCCGCAGGACACGTTAATGCTTGGCGCTAAGATTATAGTACCGCTGGTGCTGATCGCGATTATCGGTTGGTCCTCGCTTTTCACCGTGGACCAGCGGGAGTATGCGATTCTTTTCAGGTTCCAGGAAATACAGCGTTCGGATTACGAGCCCGGATTGCATTTCATGATCCCGGTCGTGAATACGGTGCTTAAATTCCCGAAGCGTTTGATGTATCTCGAATCGGAGCCGGGACGATTCCTCACCAAGGAGAAAAAAGACGTCATCGTCGATTCGTTCGTTAAGTGGAAGATCGAAGACGTGGAAACCTTCTATAAACGCACCCGGGGTGATGAGACCATTGCTCGCGAGCTCTTGTTTCAGCAAATTAACGATAGTCTGCGCGGGGAGTTCGGTAAGCGCACCGTGCAAGAAGTCGTGGCCGGTCATCGCGGCGACGTCACCGACATCGTTACCGCAGCCGTGCGCGAGAAAGGGTATGGGCTCGGCGTGAGGGTGGTGGATGTGCGCACGAAGCGCATCAACCTTCCCGAGGAAGTGAGCAGCGCGGTGTATGACCGCATGCGCGCCGAGCGCGACCGGGTCGCGCGCCAGCTTCGCTCCGAAGGGGCCGAGGCGGCGGAGCGCATTCGCGCCGCCGCGGACCGTGATCGCACGGTGATCTTGGCGGAAGCGTACCGGACCGCGGAACAGACCCGCGGCGAGGGCGACGCCAAATCCGCCGAGACTTACGCCGGCGGCTATGGACGCAATGAAGAGTTCTATTCCTTTTACCGCAGTCTCAACGCTTACAAGAAAAGCTTCGGCAAGAATCAGGATATTTTATTGCTCGATCCGACGTCGGATTTCTTCAACTATTTTAAGACCCCGGCAAACCGATAAGCGCCGCTTTCGCCGGCCCCTTACCCGCCCGCTCGCTCATCGGCACCGGACCGTCCCGCGAGCTAAGGCACGGTTAACGCTGTGATGTGGCAAGATTTCGCGGTTGCCTTTGGGCTGATGCTGGTGCTCGAAGGCATCGCCCCTTTCTTGAACCCCGACGCCGTTCGGCGCTTCATGTCGCAAGCGGCTCGCTTAGACGATGCGACGCTACGCTTCGCGGGGCTGACCTGCATGCTGCTCGGCGTCTTGCTCCTTGTCGGGTTTCATTGAGCCCATGGTTCTAGAGGACCGCTGGCTCCTGCCCGAGGGCGTAGATGAGGTATTACCGCCCCAAGCCGAGCGCCTCGAGGCGTTACGCCGCACGATCCTCGATCTCTTCCATGGCTGGGGTTACGACTTGGTCGTTCCCCCGCTCATCGAATATTTGGAATCCCTGTTGACAGGGGCGGGGCATGATCTGGATCTCCAGACCTTTAAGCTTACCGATCAACTGACCGGCCGGCTCATGGGCGTGCGGGCCGACATGACCCCGCAGGTCGCGCGTATCGACGCCCATCGCTTGCGACGCGATGCGCCCACGCGCTTGTGCTATCTCGGACCCGTGCTGCATACCTTACCGAATGCCTTCGCGGGATCACGTAATCCCTTTCAGATAGGAGCGGAGCTCTACGGGCATCGCGGTTTAGAAAGCGATGTCGAGGTGATGTGCCTCATGCTCGACACCCTGGCAGCGGCAGGCTTCGATTCGGTGCTCTTGGATCTTGGCCACATGGCCATTTTTCGCGGTCTCTCGCGGCAGGCCGCGCTGGATCGCGATCAGGAAAGCACCTTATTTGATGCCTTACAGCGCAAGGCTTGTCCGGAGATCAACCGTTATTTAAACGATTGGAGCATCGCCCCGCGGGCCGCCGGGTTGATGCGCGCGCTCCCCGCGCTTAACGGCGGGGAATCGATCTTAGCGCAAGCCCAAGAGATCTTCGCCGGCGCCAGCCAGAGCGTCATCGAGGCGCTTGCCGATTTGCGGGAAATCGCGCGTCTCCTCGCAGCGCGCGCGCCCGCCGTCGAGCTGCATTTCGACCTCGCGGAATTGCGCGGTTATCACTACCATACCGGCGTGATGTTCGCGGCCTATGTCCCGGGTCAGGGCCAGGCCCTCGCGAAGGGTGGCCGGTACGACGATATCGGCCGCGTCTTCGGCAGGGCGCGGCCGGCGACCGGCTTTAGCACTGATCTGAAACTGCTGGTTGGATCGGGCGCCGCAGCCGGGGCGGCGCAAGACGCGGTCTTCGCGCCCTGGTCTGAAGATGTCCGCTTGGCCGCGGCCGTCGCGGAGCTAAGGCGAGGCGGCCGGCGCGTGGTCTACGCCTTGCCCGGCCAAGCCGGGGGCGCCCCCGAGATCGGGTGCAACAAAATGTTGAGCTGCATAGACGGTCAGTGGCAGATGACCGATGTCCCACAAGGGTAGGAAATAGCTTAGGACGGGGCGGTCATGGGGAAAAGGCTCGTGGTCATCGGCACGCAATGGGGCGATGAGGGCAAGGGCAAGATCGTCGATCTCCTCACCGAGCACGTCGCTGCCGTCGCGCGCTTCCAGGGCGGTCATAACGCGGGGCACACCGTCGTCATCGGCGGGACTAAGACCATCCTGCACTTGATCCCATCAGGTATATTGCGCCCCGATGTCCAGTGTTTTATCGGTAACGGCGTGGTTGTCTCGCCCCAAGCGCTGCTCGAAGAGATCGCCCGGCTCGAGCAGATGGGCATCGCGGCGCGCGCGCGTCTAAAAGTCAGCGAAGCCTGTCCCCTCATCCTTCCCTATCACGTCGAGCTCGACATCGCGCGCGAGAAAGCGCGGGGCAATGCCGCGCTCGGAACCACGGGACGGGGAATCGGACCGGCCTATGAAGACAAGGTCGCGCGCCGCGCCGTGCGCATGGGGGACCTACGCCACCGCGAGCGGTTTGCGGCCAAGCTCGGGGAAGTTCTCGATTTTCATAATTTCGTGCTTAAGCATTACTATCAATGCAAGCCGCTGGATTTCCAGGCGCTCCTCGATGAGCATCTGGGCTATGCCGAGGAGCTTATCCCGCTCACGGCCGACGTCACCGGGCTGCTGAACGATTATCAGCGCCGTGATGAAAACGTATTATTCGAAGGCGCGCAGGGTACGCTCCTCGACATCGACCACGGCACCTATCCCTATGTGACCTCTTCCAATACCACGGCCGGCGGTGCGGCGACGGGGACGGGCGTGGGTCCGCGCTGTTTCGATTACGTGCTCGGTATTACCAAAGCCTATACGACGCGCGTCGGGTCCGGCCCGTTTCCGACCGAGCTCGCCGATGAGATGGGCGAGTATCTAGCGCGCCGAGGCCACGAGTTCGGGGCCACTACCGGCCGCCGCCGCCGTTGCGGGTGGTTTGACGCCGTACCGCTGCGCCGATCGTGTCAGATCAACAGCATCTCCGGGCTATGCATTACCAAGCTCGATGTTCTCGACCGCTTAGACACGATTCGGGTGTGCGTGGGCTACAACTACGAAGGCGGGCTGCGGTCGACGCCGCCGGCCGGCGCGGAGGCTTTCGCGCACTGCGAGCCCGTCTACGAGGATCTACCCGGCTGGCACGCATCGACGGAAGGCATCACCTCTTATTCCGAGCTGCCCGATAATGCCAAGGCTTATCTAGAGCGCTTAGCCGCGATTACCGAGACTCCCATCGATATGATCTCGACCGGGCCGGAGCGCTCGGAGACCATCGTGCTTAAAAAGTTGTTTGATTGATTAGCTAAAGAACCATGGTGCCGAGGAGAGGACTTGAACCTCCACGGGGTTGCCCCCACAAGGACCTGAACCTTGCGCGTCTGCCAATTTCGCCACCTCGGCAAGGGAGTCGGCAATCTACCGAAGCCACAATGCGTAGTCAATGAGAAAGCAACGCATCGAAGATCCTCACGCGGAACGAGAGGCCGAGCGCTATGAAAAGCCGATCCCGAGCCGCGAGTTTATTTTACATTACCTCGGCGATTGCAGCGGGCCGAGGACGCATAAGCAGATCGCGCGCGATCTCGAGGTCGTCACGCCGGAGGGATTGCAGGCCTTGGCGCGGCGGCTCAAGGCCATGGAACGCGAAGGGCAAGTGATCCGCAATCGCCGGGAAGCCTACGGTCCGGTGGCCAAGATGGACCTGTTACCGGGGCGGGTGACGGCTCATCCCGACGGCTATGGTTTTCTGGTGCGCGAAGATGGCGGCGAGGACGTGTTCCTCAACGGCCGGCAAATGCGCAGCTTGCTCCATGGCGATCGCGCCGTGGTACGCGTGGTCGCTAAGGATCGCCGCGGCCGCACCGAGGGCGCGCTCGTCGAGGTTTTGGAACGGGCCAACCAGCGCTTGGTCGGTCGCTTCTTCAGCGAGGGAGGCGTGGCTTTCGTCGCCCCCGACAATAAACGCTTCCATCAAGATATCTTGATCCCCGGCGATGCCGCTTCGGGCGCCCAGCACGGCCAGATCGTCATGGTCGATATCGTGCGGCAACCTGACTGGCGGCGTCAGCCGATCGGCCGGGTGAGCGAGATCATGGGCAATCACATGGCGCCCGGGATGGAGATCGACATCGCCATCCGCGCCTACGATCTGCCGCATACCTGGCCCGAGACAGTGGTCGCCGAGACGGCCGGTCTCGGCAAGACGGTGCGCCCACGGGACCGGGCCGGCCGGGTGGATTTACGATCGCTGCCTCTGGTCACGATCGATGGAGAGGACGCGCGCGATTTCGATGATGCCGTCTATTGCGAGCGTACCGCGCACGGCTGGCGCCTGCTGGTCGCGATCGCCGATGTTTCGCACTACGTCTCGCCAGGCTCGGCGCTCGATCTCGAGGCTCATCTTCGGGGCACGTCGGTTTATTTCCCGGACCGGGTGATCCCGATGTTGCCCGAGGCGCTGTCGAACGGTCTCTGCTCCCTCAATCCGGAGGTTGAACGCCTGTGCCTGGTATGCGAGATCGACGTCGGAGCGCGCGGGGGTGTTCGGTCGTATCAATTTCGCAAGGCGCTCATGCGCTCCGCCGCGCGTTTGACCTATCACGAGGTCAATGCCATCGCGGTCGAGCGTCAACGCGCGTTGCGAAATCGCAATCGAGCGTTGACACCGCATCTCGATGAGCTTTTCGCCCTCTACCGTCAGCTCCGCCGCCGGCGCGACGCACGCGGGGCCATCGATTTCGAGTCCACGGAAACCAAGATCGTTTTCGACGCTGCGCGAAAAATAGAGCGCATCGTACCCACGGTTCGCAACGATGCGCACCGCCTCATCGAAGAGTGCATGATCGCCGCCAACGTCGCCGCGGCCGAGTTCCTCGCGGAGCGCGGGCTGCCGTGCCTGTATCGCATCCACGAACCGCCGGCGCGCGAAAAGCTCGATGATCTGCGCACCTTCCTCGGTGAGCTTGGGCTCAGCCTCGGTGGCGGGGCGCAACCCGAACCGCGCGATTACGCGGCGCTCCTCGCGGAAACCACCGGCCGGCCGGATGCGCATTTGATTCAAACAGTGATGCTGAGGAGCTTGCGGCTGGCGGTTTATAGCCCGGTGAACGCCGGTCATTTCGGCCTCGCCCATGGCGCCTACACGCATTTTACCTCCCCCATCCGCCGCTATCCGGACCTCTTAGTCCACCGCGCGATTCACCACCTGCTGGCAAAAAAACCGGTCCCGGAGTTCCGTTATGGGGCGGAGCAATTGGGAAGCCTGGGAGACCATTGCTCCCTGACCGAACGGCGCGCCGACGAGGCGACGCGCGATGCGGTGGCGTGGCTCAAGTGCGAGTTCATGCAAGATAAGATCGGCGAAGTATACGCGGGCATCATCACGGCGGTGACGGGTTTCGGTTTCTTCGTGGAGCTCAGGGACATCTACGTGGAAGGCTTGGTGCACGTCACCTCCTTAAAGAACGATTACTACCATCATGATCCGGTGCGCCATGAGCTTCGAGGCGAGCACGGTAAACGCAGTTACCGGATCGCGACGGAGGTATCGGTGCGCGTCGTACGCGTGGATCTCGATGGCCGGCGCATCGACTTCGATCTCGTGTCATAAAACGGGTATAACGCAAGCCGGGCGCGGCTATCATGTCCAAACGAGGGGCGCGGGATGTGGCCGGGCGGGACCTCATCGTCTGCGGGTTCCACGCGGTGCGCCAGGTCTTGACGGACGCGCCGGAGCACGCACTCGAGCTATGGATCGAGACCGGGCCGCCGAATCCACGCCGGCGAGATCTCCTGAATCTCGCGGCCCAGCATGGGCTCGCCGTGCAGCGAGCGGCCTCGCGAACGCTCGATCGCCTGGCGGCGGGCGGCCGGCATCAGGGGGCGGTGTTACGCTGCCGCCATCCGCGGGCGCCGGGTGCGTGGGACCTAAGAACGCTGCTTGCCGAAAGCACGGCGCCGCCGCTAGTGCTGGTGCTCGATGGGGTCCAGGATCCGCACAACCTGGGCGCGTGCCTGCGCACCGCCGATGGCGCCGGCGCCCATGCCGTGATCGTGCCGCTCCACCGGGCGGTGGGACTGACCGCGGCGGTGCAAAAGGTCGCCAGTGGAGCGGCGGCGACGGTGCCCTTGATTCAGGTCGGAAACCTCGCGGCGGCGCTCGACGAGATGAAAGAGTTGGGCTTGCAGGTCATCGGGACGGCCGGGGAGGCCAGTGTTAGCATATTCGATTTGGATTTGCGCGGACCGACGGCCTTGGTGATGGGGGGAGAAGAAAAAGGTCTCCGGCGCCTAACCCGCGAACGCTGCGATCGCCTCGTACACGTTCCCATGGCCGGCGCGATCGAGAGCCTGAACGTCTCCGTCGCCGCCGGGATCTGCCTCTACGAAGCCGTGCGGCAGAGAACGGGGCTGCTATAATGCTTCAAGCGAAGCTTCGCTCGGACCTGATCGAGAAGCTGCGGGGGGGTAGGCATCGTAGTGAAATTCAATTCGACTGGCCAAATGGAGGTCTATCATCGATCGAGCCCGCAGGATCCCCGAGTATTTGCGCCGAGGATGGTAAAATCGACCTCAATTTTGAAGCAATGCTAAGGCGTCGTTTAGGAGGTCTGCTTCAGGTTGGGTACCCCGTGAAGGAGCGAAGATGCCGCTAGAATTGATCTCCTCCCTGGTCAGCACGATCTCGACGGTGATCGCCGTCATCATCGCCTCGCTCGCCGTCTACTCGTTTTCGAAGGGACGAAGGGTCGGAACCGTCAGGGGCTTGGAGGCTGAGGTCGAGGACGTTCGCCGGCGCATCTCTGAACCCGCTGACGAGGTGGAAGCAGCGGACAAACAATACCTCCTCTTACGAGAGTACCATGCTCAAGGTCTTGCGCAGTCGAAGATCAGCTTCTGGTTCAGCCTCATCTTTGCCGCTCTTGGCTTCGCGGTCATCGTTAGCGCAATTTTCACGCTGCAGCCCGACGTACGGCTTCTAGATCAAGGACGGACCTTCATAACGCTCGTGGCAGGTACTGTCATTGACGCCGTCGCCGCACTATTTTTCGTTCAGTCGAACAAGGCCAGGCAGCTCATGGTGGACTTTTTCGACCGCCTTCGGAACGATCGGAAGTTGGAAGAGTCGCTCAAGTTGGCGGTGGGTATCCAGGACGCCGAACTCAAGAGCAGACTACATACTTTGTTGTCTTTGAGCTTTGCCGAGATTAAGCCGACCGATGGGTTTCTCTCGTCTATGCTAGGCATCCGAGACCCGGGATCAGCGCCGTCCCCCGAAGCTCCCCCAAACACCTCACCGAAGACAAATACATGAATCGCGTAGGCCTTCCGAGGGGTGTTGCCAAAAAGGTGACACCTAACCATGCGTTCAAGCCGACCGCCGGGGAAGCAACTCGCTTCACCGGAACCTCCGGGGCCCCGGCGTCGGCTTAACGAGGGCGTTAGGTGCTCCACAGCTAATTGCTATGGCCCGTGAGTCTCTTGAGAAGCTAGGTGCGCTATTCAATCTGGGTCGTAAGCGTGAAGTCGAACGGTACTGTACTTTGCCGATGTCGTGCTCGCTGCTCGAATTGCCGGTTTTGGCCCATACACATACACATGCCACTTTCGTGAGATCGCGCCCGAATCCTTAGAACCATCGCAAGAGGAGATAAATGCGTTGGGCAGGTCCGGCGTCGGGGCGCTCAGCGGTAAAGCACTGAAGGCTGCTCGAAAAATGGACCAGTTGTTTCGCGACAGGAGGCTTCTCGCCACACACCTCTTCTACTCACGATCGTACAAGTACTGGCACATGTTCTACTTTGATCAACGCGACTACCAGCCTTCGGGAAATCATTGGGACCACGGACCGCATCTGCACTACTCGCAGTATTCTTTCACTCGAGAATCGCTACAGGCCATCTGGCAAAGAGTCTGTGCTGTCAAGCCTGAGTTGCCTCCATCGGTCCATGTCCGATATGACTACCACCACAATCGCGTTCGCAAGAAGGGCACCTAACCCATGCGCTGCAGCCGACGCCGTGGATCGCCCTCGCCTTTCCAAGCCCTCTTATCCGGCGCGGCTGATCTTGTTTCGTTAGCCCGCTCATGAGCGGGAGCTGTAGCGCGAGCTTGAATGGCGAAGGGAGATTATGAGCATCAGCGCCCTGGAGCTGTTCTTCTCGTCTGCGACGCAGTATTACGTATCCGGTCGCTATGCTGTCTTTGCTGGCTTTAATCCGGTCGTGGGCAACCTCCTTCATCATGCTATCGAGATGTACCTGAAAGGGGCTCTCTCGAAGACAATGACCTTGGAGCAGCTCAAGAAACTGAGGCACAACCTTCCGAAGGTATGGGAGTGGGCCCAGGTCGCAGATCCCGGCGTCGACACATTCGACGCGCTCATATCGTCGCTCCATGCGTTTGAGGAGCTACGCTACCCTGACTCGATCCTTTCGAGCGGAATGATGGTCACGATCAGCGTCAGCCGAGTGTCGGGCGCCAGCACTGGGAGTCCAGCCAGGCCGGAGCCCAAGTATGAGCTGTACCTAGAAGAGGTTGACGCTCTCGTCGACAAGATCTTCGCGACTGCGTCCGTGGACCCACGCATCTTTCTCGATGGCCTCAGTACACGTGCCCGCGAATACTTGCAGGAGGCGAATGTCCACGGATGGGCGGGCTAACCAAGGCATGCAAGCGACGCCTTACAGCCTACGCTCGTGCCTCGCTCCGGCTTCCAGGCGCGCCTGATGGCCGGCGCTTTAGACAGCCAATCGCTCAGTCGCCGCAATGGAAATTGTCACAAAAAGATTCTTACTCCGCGACTTTCGCGAGGAGGATGCGGCTGCTTTTCAGGAATACCATGCTGACCCGCGGTCTCTTGAGTTCTACGGGGTCGAAGAGGTTAAGCCCGGTCACGCCCAGCAGCTTCTTGAGACTTTCAAGAATTGGGCAGCACAAAAACCAAGACGCAACTATCAGTTTGCAATAATTCAACGCCAAGGAGCGCAACTCCTTGTTGGCTGCTGTGGACTACGCACCGCCGATTCCGAGGCAAGCAAAGCGGAGCTTGGTGTCGAGCTAGGGCCTGAGTTCTGGGGTCGTTACGGATATGCCATTGAGATTAGGCACGCCCTAGTTGATTTCGGGTTCGGCAATCTGAAGTTAAGTGAGATTTACGGCGGCACCGTGAGCGCCAATGCTCGCGTTGCACGTCTCGCAAGTTCTTTCGGGGCGGTAGCAACGACGCCGCCTACTCCAGCTTGGATGGCTGCCCGGGGTTGGAGCCAAATTGAGTGGCATGTCACAAGAGAGAAATGGGAGAGTGGCCGTCTAGTCGGGTAAGCGCGGGTGAAGCGTACACAGAGCATCTCGTAGGCCATAAGGGTGATCGCACACCCTGAAGTGCTGGTACAGCCTCGAAAGAGAGTTTGTGGCAGTCGGCGAGAGTGTTGCCTAACTATACCGCTGCGGCTTCGCACCTGTGCGAGCCGGCAACGTTCAAACCCGCTTACGCTTGCTCAGCCGTTTGCGGTTGGCCACGGCACGCGCATGCACCGGCTTTAAGCCTTTGCGTGCGCATTGCACGAGGCTCGAGCCGAGCTTGCGTGATCCGGCGGCGGCCCGGCTGACCGCCGCGCTTCTCCGTACCATGCCTTGCCGGCCCACGGCAATCATCGCTTGCAGACCGGCCAGCGTTTGACGAGCGGCAATTTCGGCACCACGCGCCTGCAGGCTCCAAAGGGCGGGGGCCATGGCGGCCGCCGATTCCGCCGCGGCTTCGAACTTCTCCTCCACCATGCGCGTGAATTCGCGCCGATCGCGTGCCGAGGGCTTGGTCCCGGCGCGGGCTAGGCGGTCCGCTCGATGGCCGATCACGTAGGCGGAAGCCCCAAGCATCTCCCCGGTTTTCACAGCCAGATCGAACCACGGCGCCCAAGCGAAGGGCCGCGCCCTGCAGGTGTAAGCAAGCCCCGAGATCCTGTTACCACCCTTCTTCAAGAACCTTACCTCGTCATCAAAAAAAGCGGCCGGTGTGCTCGCAGCGTCAGCAGACGATCCGGTCTTGCTTACAGCAGCCTCATTTTCGCAGGCTTCATTGCGTCCCGGCTGCTCTTATACAGCCCCGGTTGACAGCCATCATGCCGCCGACGATGATGCCATCCAAGCCGAGCCGCAGCAAGTACTTAATTCGCGAGCGCGCCGCGAATCCCTCACCAGCCGGCGACAGGCCTTCCGGCAGCGCCTCTCGGCTGGTCGCTTCGGGCACCGGCTCAACACAATGCCAAGAGGCAAGTATGGTCGCCCAGTGACTGTTGGATCGCCGTTCGCGTTCCTTGATCTGTCGCGCTCGTACCTTGGATGATTACCCGATGACGAATCGGAGAAATGTTTGAGGTATAATGGATTGATGATTAAACTTCTTCTTTCGCCAAAAACGGTGGCACTTTCCGGAGGAGAGAAAGTGCTTCTTCCACTCGATAGCGCTCGACTCTACTGAACCGGAGCTTGTTGATGTAGAAGCACTTGAACAAATACACCCAGCGGCAGCAAAAAAACGGCGCTTCTCGTAGCTCGTCGATCTGCTTTTCGCTGCCGCCAATGCGATGCGATAGGCACTCAAGGCATCCTTGCAATCGCATCACAGAAACTTATTCCGTCTGAGCCAGCTCATAGGGGGCGTGGCACGGCATGACGGTTTTCTGAGGAGTTACTATATGGGAATGAAGTTATACGTTGGCAACATGGGTTACGGCATCCGCAGCAGTGATCTGGAACGGCTGTTCTCGGCTCATGGTACTGTACGTTCCGCGGAGGTGATCACGGATCGCAGCACCGGGCAGTCCAAAGGGTTCGGCTTTGTTGAGATGAGCAGTGACCAAGAAGCGAAGGCAGCCATCGCCGCCCTCAACGGTAAGGAGATGGACGGCCGGACCGTAACGGTCAATGAGGCCCGCCCCAAGGAAGGCGGTGGTGGCCGTGGTTCGGGTGGCTACGGCGGAGGTGGGGGCGACAAACGCGGTGGCTATGGAGGCGGAGGACGCCGGTACTAACAAGCGCCGATTCGGCGACAGTTCCTTTGGCGTAAGGGGTCAGCGTATTAGGTGTCCCCACATCCCGGCGGGCGTGGGCCAGCTTTCTTTCCGGAGGTGCACGAAGGGTGGGACTCCATTCGCTACATCGATCATACGATGCGCTGCGAATGGAGCCCGCGACTCTCCACCCCTGCTGCTTTCAGCAACTACTCGAGCGTGAAGCAGGCTTCAACCGCCGTGTTGTTGCCGCTGGCCGTTCTGGCGATGATTTCGTACTTGAAGTCAGTGCTTAGAGCGAGGATTTCCGCAGGGATCTCGAACTGCGTCTCCGAGGGCGGCAGGTCGACGCTGACCTTGAAGCTAGTGACGTCCGGCTGCTCGACGAAGAACTGGTACCGCACAATTTCGACCGGCCCCGCCGTCCCAATCTCAGGGTGCGATGTCGTGACTGGATCCCAGTCGACGAGAACCGGCGCACTCACTGTAGGGAAGGGAGCCGCGTCGCAGTCCACCGAAGGCTCTCCGTTAACGTTGATGTTGCCCGGTCGGACGGGCATGACGTGGGACAGCCTCACCGTGCTCCGCAACTGACCTCCGTCCAGAGTCCGAGCCCTGACGACGTAAGGTCCTTCCGGGAACCGGCGGAAGAATTTTTCGGGCGCCAGTTCATCGAACGACGGTTCGGCACTCTCAATGAACAACTGGGTCAGGCCCTGCCTCGCCAAGCGTCCTATAGGCCTAAGATTGAGTATTGTGTGCTTGTTCGGGTCCGTGATTCTCAGCTTCGTGTAGGCCGGTCCATCGATCGACGAGTGGATGCCCAGGTCTCCAGCCGAGTCATTGAGCTCAAAGAACAGCTCGGCTTCGGGAAACTCAACGGCCCAAGCCGCCGGGGCAGCGGCCCCCAACATAAGAGCGGCCATTGTCATTGGAAGAACGGGCAACCTACGTGTGTGTTTCTTCATTTCTATTACTCCTGTTCGTTTGTCAGTTAGATAGCTTCTCGATCGGCACGGCGGTAGCAAGCCGTGGGCTTGTCGAGAGCGCATAGGTTATGCGGCCAAGCTGACCACAAGCTTGTCGGAACATGACCATCTGCCAATGTAAGGCGGATATCCATGCCAGTTCCTAGACAAGCCCTTGCCTGGTCTTCTAAAGTGACGCTACCGCTACCGGGCGGAGCTGCCTAACCATGCGCCTATTACTGATTGAAGATGACCTCACGATCGCCTCGTTCGTCAGCAAGGGGTTGAAGGAGGCCGGTTTCGCCGTCGAGCATGCAAGCGAGGGCAAGACCGGGCTGCACATGGCCCTCACCTCGTGTTACGACGCGGCCGTGATCGACATCATGCTGCCCGGGTTGGACGGTCTCGCGATCATCGACGAGCTACGGCAGCGGCGCATCAAGCTGCCGGTTATCATCCTGAGCGCCAAGCGATCGATTGATGAGCGCGTCGAAGGGCTCGAGGCGGGTGGCGATGATTACCTCACCAAGCCTTTCTCCTTCTCCGAGCTGCTGGCGCGCATCCAGGCCTTGATTCGCCGGGCGAACGATACACCCGAGCCCACCAGGATCACGGTTGGGGAACTCTCCATCGATCTGCGTACGCGGGCGGTCACGCGCGTGGACAAAAAAATCGCCCTCCAACCCCGGGAGTTCCTTTTGCTCGAATATCTCGCGCGTAACGCCGGGCGGGTGGTGTCCAAGACGATGATCATGGAGCATGTCTGGGACTATAACTTCGATCCGCAGACGAACGTCGTGGAGTCTCGAATATGCAGGTTGCGCGACAAGATCGACAAGGGCTTCGACACCCCCCTGATTCATACCGTGCGCGGGATGGGCTATGTTCTTAAAGACACTGCGTAGCCTGGGTCATACGCTCGCGCTGCGCTTGACGCTCTGGTACGCCGGCATCTTCGCCGCCTCCTCTATTGTCGCCTTTGCGCTGGTCTATGCATCGGTGGTGGCCGTCGTGCAGGATCGGACCGACGAGGATCTGGAAGGGGACATCGAAGAGTTTGTCTCTTTTATGCAGTCGGGTGGACTCGATCGTGTGAAGACTGAGATGGCGAAGGAAACACAAGGCGAAGAGGCCAGCCACGACTTCATACGTCTATGGGCGCCCGACGGTCGCCTGATCCTGGCCACGGACCTGTCGTCGTGGCCGGGATTGGGCAATCCGCTGGACGTCCTGGCAAGAGTTGACAGCACCGATGAGCCGATATTGGCAACCCTCGCGCTACCGGGGCGCGCGGACAAAGTGCGCATCATCTATGGCACCATCGCGCCCGGCCTGGTCCTCGAGTTCGGCGAGTCGCTGGAAGAGGATGAGGAGCTTATCGCGGCTTTGCTGAGGGGATTTCTCATCGCCACCCTGCTCGGCGGCCCCATCGGCTGGTTCATGGCGCGACGGGCGTTGCGCGGCGTTCAGGAAGTCACGCGGACGGCAACCGAGATCGCGGACGGCGCGCTGCACCGGCGCGTGGAGGTGCGATTTCAAGGCGATGAGCTCGACACCTTGGCGCGGACGTTCAACACGATGGTTGACCGCATTCAGGCGCTTGTTATCGGCATGCGCGAGATGACCGACAACCTGGCGCACGACCTCAGAAGTCCGCTTGGCCGGATCCGCGCCTCTGCCGAGACTAGTTTGACCAGCGGTGGATCAAAGGCGGAAGCCAAGGCCATGGCGGCGGCGACCACCGAGGAATGCGACCGACTACTGGAAATCATCAACACCACGCTGGATATCGCCGAGGCGGAATCCGGTGCCGCCAAACTTAAACTGACGGACATCGACTTGGTCGAGCTCGTTCACGACGCCTTAGAGTTATTCCAGCCCATCGCCGAGGATAAGCAAATAACAATCACTGGCGATTTGCCCGATCACTGTCACATCCACGGCGATCGGCAACGGCTGCAACGGGTGGTTGCTAATCTCCTGGATAATGGCTTGAAGTACATGCCGGCTGGTGGGCGCGTGACGATCAAGCTGGTCGCTGAAGGTGAGCGGGTCACCTTATCGATCGAGGATACGGGTATCGGAATATCGTCCAATGAATCGGCCCGCATCTTTGAGCGCTTCTACCGCTGCGATCGAAGCCGCTCGAAGCAGGGGAACGGGTTGGGTCTAAGCCTGGCGCTGGCGTTCGTGCGGGCCCATGGCGGCGACATCACCGTCAACAGCACCCCAGCACAAGGCAGCACTTTCACCGTTGTCCTTCCTCGGTCGCGCCACGGCCGGTATTTCCAACAGGGACCGTAGCACAATATCTAAGGTTGCGCGAGCTCGATCGCGCCCGCTGCTGCACGTTCCCGGGCGAAACCGGTAGTGTCCGACGCTGCCCGGCAGGTGCGCGAGGCGCGCCTCGTCCAACAACTGGATCCGCTGCGTCATGGGATCGGCCAGGTATGCACGGGCGCGCCGAGCTCGGAGTGGTTCAGGTACTCGCCGAGCATGCGCGCGAGCCCCTCCTTGCGCCCGAGCTTGTTCTCGAGCGCGGCGAGTCGGCTGCGCTGCCATTGCGCGCCGGTCTGTCCGGTGCTAGCGCGGCGCTCGATGATCTCCAGCAGCCGCTCGCACTCGCCGGCGTCGATTTCTGCGTGCAGGAGCCCGCGCTGGGCGACGGGCAAGAGCTCGTGCACGAGCTCGCGCGCGCCGATCGCGAGCAGCCCTTTGCCCTGCGGCCAGAGCAGCTCGGCGGCGAGGCCGTGTTGCGCGGCGCGGTAGAAGTTGCACTCTGCAACCTCGAAGAGGACGGATTCGAGCAGCGCGGGGCTTCGCGACAGCTCGAGCGCGAGGCCCACGAGGAACGTCGCGCTCGCCATCATGTCGGCGACGGTCGGCCCCGAGGGCAGCGCGCGCATCTCGATGCGCAGGTGGCCGCCTTCCGCCGGGTCGTAGACGGCTCGGTTCCAGCGCCACACCGTGCCCTGGTGAAGCCGCAGCTCGCCGAGCAGCGGAATGCCACCCGCGCGCGTCACGGCGACCGGGTCCTCGTCGGTCATGACCGGCAAGAGCGGCTCGTGCAGCTCGACGCTCTCCTCGAACAGCTCGAGCGCGCCGCGCGTCAGCCAACCGAGACCGAAGCACACGCGCGGCACGCCGCGCCGCGGCCCGTGGTTGGGCGGACGATCGTCGACGGCCTGCTTGAACAGCGCGACGCGCGTCTCCTCCCACAGCCGATGACCGAGGAACGTCGGCGAGTTGACCGACACGGCGAGCGCCGGTGCGGTGGCTAGCTGCACGGCGTTGTACACCGCGCCGAACTCAGAAGGGTTCACCCGCAGGTGGATCTGCAGCGAGGTGTTCGCGCCTTCGTAGGTGACGTCGTCACAGTGGATGTCGAGCGGGTCCTCGCCGTCGATGCGCACGTGGAAGGGCTCACGCCGCAGGCGGCGGATGCCGGTCGACAGCGCGCGATAGCGCGGCAGGTTGGTCATCGCCGAGGACTCCAGGTCCTCGGCCGTAAGCGTCGGCAAGATGCCGGTCAGCGCGATGCGCGCGTAGTGCGCCCTGGCGATGGCGCGCAGGCGCGTCAGACACTCGTCAAGCTGCTTGCCGAGAGAGGAGAAGGGTGTCCGCGCCAGCGCAATCGGGAGCGTGTTGCACTCCAGGTTGAAGCGGTTGAGCTCGACCGTGAAGCGCGGGTCGCACGTGTCGGCGAGCACGCGTTCGTTGATCGGCCGCGGGCGGTACGTTGCTCCGACCATCGACATCTCGAGCTCTGCCCCGAGCGATGGCGCGCCGACCCCGAAGCGTTCTCGCGAAAGGAGCTCGGCGAGCGCCCGCACGTCCTCGCGCAGACGCTGCGAGAAGCGCGTGTAGTCGTCTTCTTCGAAATGATCTCTATCGATGTCCAGGCCCAAGCTCGCATCCTCTATGAACGATCGGACATCCAACGCGGTGCGTAGATTCTACAAGCACGCGTCAGGATTGGGAAAGTGGCAGAATTACTCACCCACAGGAGTGGATCGAGGCCGCTGGCCGCTCTCATTCCTGCACCTCACTGAGCGGTCGAGCAACTTCTTCGAGGCTTTTGCGCTCGGCATCCACCCCGATCCACGCTTCGATCAGGCCTGCGGCGATCATGAGAATGGCGCCGATCAGGTAGCCGATAAGTACGTTCGCGGCCTCGGCGGACTCAATGAGGTTCCCGAATACAAGCGGCCCGGCGATCCCGCCCGCGCCAGTCCCGATCGCGTAAAAAAAAGCGATCGCGATCGCCCGCGTCTCTATCGGAAAGATTTCGCTGGCGGTCAGATAAGCCGCGCTCGCTCCGGCCGATGCAAAAAAGAACACGACCATCCACGCCGCAGTTTGAGTCAACGGAGTCAGCGCGCCTACAGTAAAGAGATAACCTGTGATTGTCAGCAATACTCCGGAAAGAATATACGTTCCGGAGATCATCACGCGCCTTCCCACCGTGTCGAACAGTGGTCCGAGCAGCACGGGTCCGAGGAAATTGGCGATCGCGAACGGAATCAGATAGAGCGGCGCGTCGCCCGAAGGAACAGCATAAAATGTTGTCAGCACCAGGACGTAAGTGAAAAAGATGGCGTTGTACAAAAAAGCCTGGCCGGCAAACAGCGAAAAGCACAACAGCGAGCGTTTCGGGTAGAGCGTGAACAGTGTTCGCGCGATCGTGACGAAGCCGATCGTCTTGCGCGGGCAAATCGTGATCGTCGTTTTCGGTTTAGGAAGCGGCCTGCCCGATTCCGCCTCGATCCTTTTTTCGATTGTAGTGACCAGCTCTTCGGCCTCTTGTTTACGACCGTGGATAAATAGCCAGCGCGGGCTCTCCGGGACGTTGCGGCGCACGAGCAGGATGCCGAGCCCGAGTATCGCGCCCAGACCGAAGGCGAACCGCCAACCGACATCGGCGGGAAAAATATTCGTATCGAGCAAGACCACTGAAAGCGCGGCGCCGAAACCGGTGCCGACCCAGTATGAGCCGTTGATCATGAGGTCCACCCGCCCGCGCACTCGTGCGGGAATTAGCTCGTCAATGGCGGAGTTGATCGCCGCATACTCGCCGCCGATTCCGGCGCCGGTGAGAAAGCGAAAGAGGTAAAACCACCAGGCGTCGAACGCGAACGCGGTCAGCGTGGTCGCTGCAAGATAAACCGCGAGGGTGATGAGAAAGAGTTTTTTGCGCCCGTAACGGTCAGTCAAATAGCCAAAGAACAATGCCCCGGTGACCGCGCCAGCAATGTAGACCGCAGCCGCAAAACCGATCTGAGACGCAGAAAGCACAAGCCCGCTGCCAGGCTCGGTGATGCGCCCCGCGACAGCGCTGACGATTGTGATCTCCAGCCCGTCGAGGATCCACACCGTTCCCAGACCGATGACGACGAGCCAATGCCAGCGCGACCAGGGCAACCGGTCCAGCCGCGCCGGCACTTGGGTTTGGATAGAGCTGCTCAAATCACTCATGGGTCGCGTCAGCGTCGCTTCCTCGTCGATGTGCCCATACACTATCATGGTTGTTCATCGAGGGCTCGCATGATATCGGTCGAGAACATTTCGAAAACCTTCGGCGGGCAAGCCGCGCTGCTGCCGACGACGCTCACTTTCCAAACGCGAGCGACGACGGTGTTGATCGGGCCGAGCGGCTGCGGAAAATCAACCTTGCTGCGGCTGATTGCAGGTTTGATCTCCTACGACAGCGGACGTATAGCAATCAACGGAGTTGGGCTGACTGCCGGCAACACTGACAAGGCGCGTCACGCAATCGGCTACGTCATCCAGGACGGCGGGCTTTTTCCGCACTTGACCGCCCAGCAGAACGTCAGTTTGCTTGCGCGTTTTCTAAAACGCCCGGCGAATTGGATCGCTGAGCGCGTCGAATTTTTGTCCGCGCTGGTAGCCATTCCTAAGAATGCGCTCGCGCGCTATCCGCAGCAGTTGTCGGGGGGGCAGCGCCAGCGCATTTCACTCATGCGGGCGCTGATGCTTGATCCGCCGCTCATGTTGCTCGACGAACCGCTCGGCGCGCTCGATCCCATCGTGCGGGCCGAGCTGCAAGCTGAGTTGAAAACGATCTTCAACGAGCTTGGCAAGACTGTCGTCTTTGTCACCCACGATATGAACGAGGCCGCGTATTTCGCCGATGAGATTGTGCTCATGCGTGATGGCGAGGTCGTTCAGCAGGGAGCGCTCGACGATTTGCTCAAGCGTCCGGCCGATCCTTTCGTGCTCGAATTCATTCGCGCCCAGCGCTCGATCCTCGCCGAACGGATGGCTGAAATGTGATGCGCACCATGGTTCGTCATTCTACGCAGTTCTCAATAATTGGCTTTGTCGCGGCGCTCGTAGCCTCACCTGTGTTTGCGCAGGAGGCACTCAACTTCGCGTCCAAGCGATTCACCGAATCTTACATCCTGGGTGAGATCGTCACCCAGACCGCGCAGAGCGCGGACGAGACGCCGGTTTTTTACAAACCAGGTGTGGGCAACACGGCAATTTTGTTCGCAGCGCTGCAAACCGGCAGCGTCGCGGCCTACCCGGAATATACCGGCACGATCGCTCGCGAGTTGCTGAAGATAGAAGATGCGAGCATCGCGGAAATCAATCGCAAGCTCGCGCCGCTTGGGCTCGCTGCCAGTATTCCGTTCGGCTTTGCCAACAACTACGCGCTCGCGATGCCGGAGGCAAAAGCAAAAGAACTCGGTATCGTCACGATTTCAGACCTCGCGGATCACCCGAAGCTCGAACTGGGTCTCTCGCAGGAGTTCCTGCAACGCAACGACGGGTGGCCGCTCGTCAAAACTCGATACGAGCTGCCGTTTGCCGCGCCGCGCGCAATTGATCACGGCCTCGCATACGAAGCGCTTGCCGCGCGCGAAATTGACGTTATGGACATTTACTCGACCGACGCGAAGATTGCCAAGTATAAGCTGCGCGTGCTACGCGATGACCGCACGATGTTTCCGGCGTACGAAGCCGTGCTGCTACATCGCGCCGATCTGCCACAGCGTTGGCCAAAAACCTGGGCCGCGTTGCAGAGTCTCCAAGGCAAGATTACTGCGGCGGAAATGATCGAGATGAATGCCGCGGCCGAGCTCGAAAGCCGCGGGTTCGCACAGATCGCCGAGGAGTTTTTGCACGGAGGATCACTTTCGCGAGCCGCGAGCCGGGATCGAAGTTTCAGCGATCTTCTATTCGGCGGAGATTTCTGGCGACTGACCCGAGAGCACCTGGCGCTCGTGTTGATTTCGCTTGGCCTCGCATGTCTTGCCGCGGTGCCGCTCGGTATCGTGGCTGCGCGAGTGCCTAAAGCCGCGCAACCCATCCTGTTAGTCGTCAGCGTGATTCAAACGATTCCATCGCTCGCGCTGCTGGCGTTTTTGATCCCGCTCCTGAATCGCATCGGCACGCTACCGGCGCTTGTAGCGTTGTTTCTCTACTCGCTTCTTCCGATCGTGCGCAATACCCACAGCGGGCTGACTTCGATCCCCTCTTCTCTCCAGGAGTCCGCACGTGCCCTTGGCCTTCCCTCCTTTGCGCGCTTGCGTTTGATCGAGCTGCCGCTCGCCGCGCCCTCGATTGTGGCCGGAATCAAGACCTCCGCGGTGATCAGTGTCGGCACCGCCACGATCGCCGCTTTCATCGGCGCCGGCGGTTACGGTGAGCGCATCGTCGCGGGGCTCGCAGTCAACGACAACGCAGTACTGCTCGCTGGAGCGATTCCGGCTGCGGCGCTGGCGCTTCTTATCGAGGGCGGATTTGTACTGCTCGATCGCTGGCTGATACCGGCGGGATTGCGGCACGCCAAATCGCCGTGACAACTAAACGCCAAATGCCTGCGGCGGTTTCCAATATGACAACGCCGGTATATGATGAAAAAAACCGTTGCGCAAAAAAAGTCAACGAAATTTAAAATCAAACGAGGAAAAGCATGAACGATAAATCCAAAATCACTCGCCGGTCGGCGCTCAAGAGCATGGCGGCGCTCGCCGCAATCGCGGTAATTCCCGTGAGCAGGAAGGCATATTCAGCAAAGGCGTCCCAGGCGTCGGTCCAATACCAGGATGAGCCAAAGGGTGACCAGCAATGCGATAACTGTCTGCATTTTGAGGCGCCCAGCGCCTGTAAGACCGTAGAAGGGAAAATCAGTCCCAAGGGGTGGTGTGCGATCTGGGTAAAGATGCCCTGATTCGGAATTTGCCGTCCTCGATTCTCCGGCCCCACCGAACGCGTCGATTTACGAATGCCTTGGGGTTGCTTTGTACGTCAGCCAAAACTGGGATTGTCTGCCAGTGGTTCGCGGATCACCGTACCGCCGTCTTCACTTTGCACCTTAGCCATGCCCCATCTGTTTCGCCCCTTTGAGCTTCACTAAGAAGTCACTCACGTGCATAGCGGGCATGGTCATAATATTCACTGTACCTCGTGATCCGAGATCGACCGAGAGATGGGCCGCTGTTTCGTTATCCGGCGCTTCTATAACACTCACAAAATCGTATGAACCTAAGACCGCATACTGGGCGATGACTTTGCAGCCGAACTGTTCGACTTCTTTGTTCACTTCCACTAAACGATCGGGATTCTTGTGTAAGGTCTGCCGGCCTTCTGGCGTTAAGGTGGTTAGCAATACATAGGTAGCCATCCTATTCCTCCTCGCGTTTTCACTTGGTACGATTTAGTGTTCTAGGGGGAGGTAACAAGCTTAGTGCATAGAAGTCCGATTATCCATAAATCTTAACGAGATCGTGGTCCGGCTGGGGCTTGCCGCGTACACGGCTTCCTGATGACGAGCTATGCTATTTATCGAGATGGTGCAGGGCGGTCGTCCTCGGACACCGCCACTTAATTGATTTCCACCGTTGGTTCATGAGATTCACTCCTCTGGCAGGTCTCGAATAGTTGCCTGACTCAGCAGGCGTCGCCTGACATACGCGGACGATCATGAAACCTGTGCCACGTTCATCGCATCGATAAAGTGATTGGCCTCTCGAATCGACGCTTCCATCTCCCGGATAAGTACCGCGATGTCCGCTTCGATCGAGGCCAGGTTGCCCTTGAGCGAGGCGATCGCACGGGCGTTGAGGTTGTGCTTGAGAAATAGCACTTGGTCGTGAAAGGCGGCCAGGACGGGGTCCATCTTGGCCTCGGCGCGCTTCATCGCGCGGAGGAGCTGACCGTATTGTGCTCGGGTCTGCTGCAGCTGCCGCTCGCTACTACGCCGTAAGGGCGCGCTCGTATACTGTTCGATCTCGGCCTCCCACTCATCGAACAGGGCCTCGGCCACATCTTCGACGCTCTCGACGCGCTGGTGTACCTCGGTGGCCCGCGCCTCACTCTGCTCGTACTCGGCCTCGAGTTGATCGTACTTCTCTTGCAGCGCGCCCCCTTTGAACCCGGTGACCGCGATAAACTTTTCCAAAGCGTCCTTGAACTGCTCTGCCGCCTGTTCCTGACTGTCCCGCGCCGCCTCGACCCGATCGACGAGGATGTCGCGCTTAGGAAAGCCCAAGCGTTCCATCACGTTGTAATAGGGTGAAGAGCAGGCGGAGAGCAGCACAATCGTCACCGCGTACCCGCATGCCCGCACCGCTCGGCCTGGTTGGAATCGTCCGATCAAAGCCATATCCTTATCATACTCGTCAAAACGTCAATGCCCACGCCGACTGAGTTATCGCTCGAATGGGGAGCATGATTCTAGGGAGACATCATCCCGCTGAGGAGAAAAAATGTGATGTGGATCCTCCGCCGCTCCCCTCCCCGTCAACCGCAAGCTCAATAGTGCTACCTGATGGACAAAAAGCGGAAATATGGGGAAATGGCATTGAATTTCTTATCCTTTATCCTCTAGACTGGGTTGGTGCACGACGGGGAGGGAACGTGAAAGGCATCATTTTCAACGAGCTACAGAAAATGGTCACGGTGAGTCTCGGCGCCGACGCCTGGGAGGCGCTCCTCGAGCAGACGCCGCTCGAGACCGAAGGCGGCGGCTTCATCGGGCCGCAGACCTATCCCGACAAGGATCTGTTCGCGTTGGTCGGCACCGCCAGCCGCGTCACCGGCAAGCCGGTCGACGAGCTGGTCCGTTCCTTCGGGAAGTTCCTCTTCCCTGATCTGGCGCGGCTCTATCCGGGCTTCCTCAAGCCGGGCATGACCGCGAAGAGTTTTCTGACTACCGTCCACGACGTGATCCACGTCGAGGTTCGCAAGCTCCATCCCGACGTCGAACTCCCGCGCTTTCGCTACGAGGACCCGGCGCCCAATCAGCTCGTGATGCTGTACGACTCGCCCCGCCAGCTGTGCGAGCTCGCCATCGGCCTCGTCGAGGGCGTCGCCGATCACTTCCACGAGACGATCGCGCTGGTCCAGACGCAGTGCACGAAGCGCGACGATCCCGTGTGCCGGCTGGAGCTGACCTTCGGTGCCGCCGGATAGAGGGCCATGACCGAGACGGCGGAAACGGCGCCAGCGGCGTCGCTGGCCCTCATGGCAGTGGACGACGAGCCGGAGAACCTCGACCTCATCGAGCGCACGCTGTCCTCCAACTTCGACGTGCGCACCTTCCAAAGCGCGCAGGGTGCGCTCGACGCGCTGGCGGTGCAGCCCTACTCGGTGATCGTCTCCGACCATCGGATGCCTGGTATGACCGGGGTGGAGTTTCTCACCCGCGCGTCGGAGGTCGCGCCGGAGACGGTGCGCATCCTCGTCACCGCCTACGCCGACCTCGATACGGCGCTCGACGCCGTCAACCGCGGACGGGTCAGCGCGATCCTAAAGAAGCCGATCGACGGCCTCGATCTCGGGAGAGAGGTGGAACGTTGCCTCACCGTCTCGCGGCTCCTCGCCCACAACCGCGCACTCAGCCGCGATCTCGCCCAGCGCAACGAGGAGCTCTCCGAAGCCAAGCGCCTGCTCGAGGCGGACCTCGGCGCGCGCACGCAAGATCTCCTCAAGGCGAACAAGCAGCTCGAGGTGCGGGCTCACCGGGCTGTACAACCATCGCTACTTTCAGGACCGCTGCCAGCACGAGGTGCTCGGCTCGCTCCGCCACGGGCATCCGACCTCGCTCGTGTTCTGCGACGTCGATCACTTCAAGTCCTACAACGACAAGAATGGACACCCCGCGGGCGACCAGTTGCTCATCTCCCTCAGCCGCGCCTTCTGCGAGACCGCGAGCCGCGGCGGTGCGCCCGCGCGCGAGATGGATGTCGTGGCGCGCTACGGCGGCGAGGAGTTCGTCTTTCTGTTGGCGCACACGCCGCGCGAAGGAGCGGCACTCTTCGCGGAGCGGCTGCGCAAGCTCGTCGCCGAGCAGGTGTTCCCAGGAGCGGCGACGCAGCCGCTCGGGTGCGTCTCGGTGAGCCTCGGGGTGGCGGAGTGCCCGCGCGACAGCCGCTCCGCGCAGGAACTGATTCGCCGCGCCGACGAGGCGCTGTACCGCGCCAAGGCGGGCGGGCGGAATCGCGTCGAGCTTGCCAATGTCGCGGCCGATCCGGCACCTTCGCCTGCTCCGCCAGCCCCGGCCAAGCCGCCCGAGGAGCAGGACAAGCGCATCGCCCGCCTCGAGCGGGGCCTCGTCCGCGAGCACAAGCTCCGCGAGGACACCGAGCGCCTCCTCGAGGACAAATCGCGCGAGCTGTACCTCGCCGCCNAGCGGCTTAAGGAGCAGCAGGCCGCGCTGGTCCACAGCGAGAAGCTCTCCGCGCTCGGGCGCATGTCGGCCGGCGTCGCCCACGAGATCAACAACGCGCTGAACTTCATGCGCGGCAACGTCCAGCACCTCCCACGCTACGTAACGGTGTACGAGGAGCTTCTCTCGGCGTATCGCGCGGCGCTGGCGGCGTCGCCAGACGCGCTGACCCGGCTCACCGCGCTCGAGGACCAGAAGCGCCTGCCGTTCATCCAGCGCGACCTCCCGAAGCTCCTTGGCGCGATGTCGACCGGGGTGGAGCGCGCCACCACCATCGTGCGCGATCTCGGCATCTTCTCCCGCGCCGACGACCACGGCCCCGAGCCGACCGACCTGAAACAGCCGATGGAGGTCGCGCTCACGCTCGCCGCGAACCGCCTCAAGCGCAAGATCACGGTGCACAGGGACTACGGCGACGTCCCGCCGGTGCCCTGTCACGCCGGGCGGATGAGCCAAGTGTTCTTGAACATCCTCGTCAACGCCGGCGACGCGATGGAGCAGGGCGACATCCACATCACCTTCGGCCGCGACGGCGACCGGGTGACCGTCGCTATCCAGGACAACGGTCCCGGCATTACTCCGGAGAATCGGCGCCACCTGTTCGAGCCGTTCTTCACGACGAAGCCGCCAGGCCAGGGCACCGGCCTCGGCCTCTACATGGGCCTGAAGATTGCCAAGGAGCATGGCGGCGATCTGCAGTGCCATTCCGAGGTAGGCCGCGGCACGACGTTCACGCTCACGCTCCCGGTGAGCGGCCCGCCCGAGAGCACGGCGGAGTCGAAGTGAGCCCGACCGAGCGACCGGTGATCCTCGCGGTCGACGACGAGCCGGAGAACCTCGATCTACTCGAGCGCACGCTGGGGCTCGACTACGACGTCCGTGTCGCCCACAGCGGAGCCGAGGCGCTGGAGATCCTCGGCCAGCTCACCGACGTGGCGCTAATCATCACCGATCAGCGGATGCCCGGCATGACCGGCACCGAGTTTCTCAGCAAGGCGCGGCTCCGGCGCGCCGACGCAGTGCGCATGATCGTCACCGGCTACACCAGCCCCGCCGATCTCATCGACGCCATCAACTCGTCGAACGTCTTCCGCTTCGTCACCAAGCCGTGGGACATCGATCACATGCTCTCGATGGTGCGGCGCGCGCTCCGTATCTACGAGGCAGGTGGCGGGGATCTGCTCGACGAGGTCACCGGACTTCCCAATCGCCGGCTCCTCCGCCGCGAGCTGGACCGCGAGGTTGCGCGCACGGCGCGGACGCCGCGACCGCTGGCGTTGAAGGCCATCCGCGTCGACGGATACGCGGACTACGCCGCGAGCCGCGGCCCGATCGCGGCCGAGATGCTCCTCACGGCGCTCGCCGATTCGCTCCGCGCCGCCCTGCGCCAGGTGGACGTGCTAGGCGTGCACGGCGACGGCGTGTTCCTCGCCGTGCTGCCGGAGTGCGCCGCGAGCGATCCGGTGAGCGACCGCATCGTGGCGGCGGCCCGTTCGCGGGTCGCTGTACGCGAAGCGCTCGAAGGCTTCCCCGCATTGCGCATCTCGGTCGACGAAGCGCGCATGCCGGAGCAGGGCACGAGCGTGCGCGATCTCCTGCAAGCGCTCGCGCTCGAAAGCTAGTCGGNTCCGCGACCTTGTCCAGAGAGAAATCGGGCCCGCGCTCAGGCGAGTGCGAACTTCAGGTCCTCAATAAGGTCCTCCACNTCCTCGATGCCCACGGATAAGCGCACCAAGGTATCACCGATGCCGAGTGCTTCCCGCGTCTCGGCGGGCAATGAGGCATGGGTCATGATGGCGGGGTGCTCGATGAGGCTCTCGACACCCCCGAGACTCTCAGCCAAGGCGAAGATCCGGCAGCGCTCAAGAAACCGCCGGGCATCCTCGAGCCCGCCCTTGAGCACCACCGTCACCATGCCGCCTGAACCGCGCATCTGGCACCGCGCGAGCGCATGCTGGGGATGGCTTGCGAGGCCTGGGTAATGGACCCGCTCGACCTTGGGGTGGCGCTCCAACCACTCCGCAACCGCCGTAGCGTTGGCCGTGTGCCGCTCCATGCGCAGCGCCAGGGTTTTCATACCGCGCATTACAAGGAAGCTTTCGAAGGGGCTCGCGATAGCTCCGATCGCATTCTGCAGAAAAGCGAGCCTTTCGGCCAACGGCTCGCTCGCGGTGACCACCACTCCGCCCACGATGTCCGAATGGCCGTTGAGGTACTTGGTCGCCGAGTGCACCACCACGTCGAAACCGAGCTCGATCGGCCGCTGCGCCCAGGGCGTGGCGAAGGTGTTGTCCGCGACGCTCAGGACCCCGCGCCGGCGCGCCACTTCCGCGACCATTCCGAGATCGACCAGCTTGAGCAGCGGGTTGCTGGGCGTCTCCACCCAGATCATCCGGGTATTGGGGCGGATGGCCCGCTCGAGCGTCCCGCGATCGGGTAATGGAGTGAAGGTGAAAGCGAGTCCCGCCGAGCGCCGTCGTACCCCCTCGAAGAGCCGGGTCGTGCCGCCGTAAAGATCATCGAGAGCCACGATGTGCGCACCGCTGTCGAGCAGTTCAAGCACGGTGGCAATGGCACTCATGCCGGAGGCAAAGGCGAAGCTGTCGCTACCACCTTCGAGATCGGCCACGCAGCGCTCGTAGGCAAGCCGGGTAGGGTTCTTGGTGCGCGAGTAGTCGTAACCCTGGTGCACGCCCGGACTCGATTGCACATAAGTCGAGGTTGCATAGATCGGAGTCATCACAGCCCCGGTCGCGGGGTCCGGAGGCTGCCCCGCGTGGATGGCGCGGGTAGCGAATCCGTGGAGTTTTTTGGGCGGGGACATGGTCAATCTTCTACTATTTCATCCTGCGGCGGAGATAGTTCAAAAGGTCGATGCGCGTGATGAGGCCGAGGAATTTCTGATCCTCGACGACGATGGGGACCATACCCTGCTCATAGATGCCGAACAGGTCCTCGATGGGTGTCTGGGGTGCGACCGTCTGCAAGCGCGTGGTCATAACCGCCGCGACCTTTTCCCGGAACCGCTTGTCGTCGCCGTAGACCGCGAGGAGCACGTCGGACTCGTCGATGATGCCCACGATCCTATCGCCTTCGAGCACGGGGAGCTGGGACACATCGTAGAGCTTGAAGCGCCCGTAGGCCGTGAGTAGCGTGTCTCCGCGCCCGACCGTGACGACCGCCCGCGCCGAATGCGGCCGCGAGATGAGGTCGCGCAGGTCCCCTCCCCGTCCGCGCTCAAGGAACCCTTGGTCTGCCATCCAGTAGTCGTTGTACATCTTGGACAGGTATTTGTTACCGCTGTCGCAAACGAAGGTCACCACCCGCTCGGGCCGGTCGCGCGTCCGGCAATACTGCAGCGCCGCGGCGAGCAAGGTCCCCGACGAGGAGCCGGCGAAGATCCCCTCCTTGCGTAGCAACAGCCTTGCGGCCTCGAAGCTCTCCGCGTCCGTGATCGAGTAGGCCTCGCGTACCCGGGAGAGATCGCAGATCGGGGGAACGAAGTCCTCACCTATGCCCTCAACCAGCCAGGAGCCCGCCTCACCCAGCCTCCCGGTCTTGACGTAGGGTGCGAGCACCGAGCCCTCGGGGTCCGCAAGCACCATCTTGACCTCCGCGGCGACCCGCGCGAAGTAGCGGCTCAAGCCCGTCAGCGTGCCGCCCGTACCGACTCCGCAGACCACTGCGTCGAGGCTCTGCCCCATCTGCGACCAGATCTCCGGCCCTGTGCCCTCCTCGTGCCCTTTCGGGTTGGCGGGGTTGGAGAACTGATTGACGTAGAAGGCACCCGCTCGCTCGCCTGCCAGACGCTCGGCGATGTCCTGGTAATACTCGGGGTGGCCACGCCCGACGTCGGAGCGCGTCATCACTACTTCCGCTCCCATCGCCTTAAGGTGGAAGATCTTCTCCTGGCTCATCTTGTCGGGGATGACGAGCAGGAGCCGGTAGCCCTTGCGGGCGGCGATGAGTGCCAGCGCAAGCCCGGTGTTCCCGGCCGTCGCCTCGATGAGGAGACGGCCGGGACCGATCTTGCCCTCATGCTCGGCCGCCTCGATCATGGAGCGGGCAATGCGATCCTTGATGGATCCGCCTGGATTCTGGCTCTCGAGCTTGACGAAGAGCCGGCAAGGCCCGGTGTCGAGCCGGGTGATCTCCACCAGGGGCGTGTGGCCTATCAGTTCGATAACGTTGCTCACGGGTGCACTTTCTTCCGCGGTGCCGGGCCTGACGATCATGTCCCTAGCTTAACCACATCAGCCCGGCGGACGCTAGAGGCGCAAGGCGGCAATCGCGCTAGAATACGGGTCAGTCTTCAAGCAGCTCAATCGGAACCTTATAAGGAACGCCCGGCTGTTCCCGCACGCAGCGCGGGACCATATAGCCGGGGAGGCGGGAACGCAGCCCCGCCATGAGCGCAACGGCATGGGCGCGCGGTGTGTCGTAGTGCGCGGCCCCTTGCACGCGGTCGAGAAGGTGCAGGTAATAGGGCAGGATGCCGGCCGCTACAAGCCGCCCGCTGAGATCCACGAGAGCCGGGAGCGTGTCGTTGACGCCGCGTAGCAGCACGGACTGGTTGAGGAGGATGACGCCAATCGCGCGCAGCCGCTGCATGGCTTCGCTGACCTCCTCATCGATCTCCGCACCGTGATTGGCGTGGACCACGATCACGGTGTGGAGACGCGTTGCGCCCAGCCATGCTAGACACCGATCGTCGATGCGCTCGGGTAGCACGATGGGCATGCGCGTATGGATGCGCAAGCGTTCGAGATGCCGGATACGATCAAGCTCGGCGACCAGCGCGGCTAAGCGCTGGTCCGTGATCGCCAAAGGATCGCCGCCGCTCAGTATGATTTCGGTTATCGATGAATCGTGCCGGAGATAGTCGAGGGCGCCTTGCCAACGATCCAAGCCGGCGTTGGCGCTGCTATACGGGAAGTGTTGCCGGAAGCAGTAGCGGCAATGGACCGCGCAGCCCCCCGTGACGATGAACAGGGCGCGGCCTTGGTACTTGTGCAGGACACCCGGACGGACCTGCGCGCCGAGGTCCCCGACGGGATCGAGCGAAAAATCTTTGGTAGTGGTTGCCTGGGACGGGAGCGGAAATACCTGGCGTAACAACGGGTCCTCGGGATCGCCCTTGCGCATGCGGGCGACGAAGCCGCGCGTTACCCGCAGCGGGAAACCTGTTCGTGAAATTTCTGGCTGACCAAAGACGTCGGGCGGTAGTTCTAAGCATCGAAGCAGTTCCTCCGGCCGCGAGATCGCGCGCGCCAGCTCGATCTGCCACCCCGCAAGCTGCTGCGAATGAAGCGTTTCGGTTATCATGAGCATCGATATCAGCACCGGGATTTAAACATTGAGATGACAACCTATAATACCAACCAATTCAAAACGGGGCTCAAAGTGATGCTCGACGGCAGTCCCTGTGCGATCGTCGAAAACGAATTCGTGAAACCCGGCAAGGGGCAAGCTTTCAACCGCGTGAAGATCCGTAACTTGAAGACCGGACGAGTGATCGAACGGACGTTTAAATCGGGAGATACCCTCGAAGGCGCGGACGTTGTCGATCGAGAAATGCAGTATCTCTACTCCGACGGCGAATACTGGCATTTCATGGACGCTGCCAGTTTCGAGCAATTATCCGCCAGCGAAACCACGATGGCCGATGCGCGCCAATGGCTCAAGGGTCAGGAGAGCTGTGTGGTGACCCTGTGGAACGGCGAGCCCTTGTCCGTGGCGCCGCCGAACTTCGTGATCCTAGAAATCACCGAGACCGATCCCGGGATCCGCGGGGATACGGCCACGGGCGGAACGAAACCCGCGACCCTGGAGACCGGCGCGGTGGTGAAAGTGCCGCTCTTCGTCGAGGTACACGAGCTCATCAAGATCGATACGCGCACAGGAGCCTACGTAGCGCGAGCGAAGGAGTGATCTCGAGCGCCCGCCCCTCTCTCGAGACAGCCTGGAAACCGGGCGCCTCATGGGAGGTCTTGAGGCTGCGGGCAGAGTTGCTGGCTAGAATCCGCGCCTTCTTCGCTGCCCGTTTCGTCTTGGAGGTCGAAACCCCAGTGCTAAGCCGCGCTGGGATCACCGATCCGCAGCTCCTGAGCCTGAGCACCCGCTTGCAACTGCCGGGCGCCGCAGCGTCCCAGGTGCTATACCTGCAAACTTCGCCCGAATTCGCCATGAAACGCCTGCTGGCCTCGGGGAGCGGGCCCATCTATCAGATCGCCCGGGTATTCCGCGACGGCGAGTCCGGCCGCTTGCACAACCCGGAATTTACGCTCATCGAATGGTATCAACCCGATCACGATCACCATGCGCTCATGGATGAGGCCGAATCGCTCGTTGCGGATCTGATCGATCTCGGACCGTGTCAACGGATGAGCTATGCCGAAGCGTTTCTAACCCACGCGGGCTTCGATCCTCACCGCGAGGAACCCTGTAAATTAGCGTTGCATGCGGAGCGCTTGGGTTTACACCTAGGCGGCAACGGAATGCACGACCCGAATATTTATCTCGACTTGATCCTCAGTCATGCCGTGGCCCCCAGGATCAAGGAGGGGGAGCCATGTTTCATTTACGACTACCCCATAAGCCAGGCGGCACTAGCGCGTATTCGAGACGATGATCCGCCGGTCGCGGAACGCTTCGAGCTCTTCGTTGACGGGATCGAGCTGGCCAGTGGTTATCACGAGCTCGCGGATCCCATCGAACAGCGCAGGCGTTTCCAGGCGGATCTTGAACGGCGCCGGCGTCTAGGGGCGCCCGAGATACCGATGGACGAGCGGCTTTTGGACGCGCTGGCGCGCGGGCTCCCGGCGTGCGCGGGGTGCGCGTTGGGATTCGACCGGCTGGTGATGCTTGCCGCCGGTGTTCGGGACATTCAGGATGTATTGGCGTTTCCCGTTATCGTGGCCTAAGCTTCCCAAGCTACCGAATCAACCCGTATCGTCATAAACCCGTAGCGCTCAATATGCCTGAGATCTAATTATGGCCGGAACACCAGAGACCAAGAACATGGCATTGTTCTGCGACTTCGAAAACATTGCCCTGGGTGTGCGTGATGCCAAGTACGCACAATTCGATGTCAGTAGAGTCCTTGAGCGCTTACTGCTGAAAGGCGGCATCGTCGTAAAGAAGGCCTATTGCGACTGGGAGCGTTATAAGGATTTCAAAGCCGCCATGCACCAGGCCTCCTTCGAGCTCATAGAAATTCCCCACGTGCGCCAGTCCGGTAAGAACAGCGCCGATATCCGTATGGTCGTCGACGCGCTTGACCTTTGTTATACCAAATCACATGTGGATACCTTTGTCATCATCAGTGGTGACTCGGACTTTTCACCGCTGGTGAGCAAGCTGCGTGAGAACAATAAGGTCGTAATCGGCGTGGGAGTCAAGAATTCCACCGCTGATCTGCTGATCGCAAATTGTGACGAATTCATTTATTACGATGACCTGGTCCGTGAACAAGAAAGCAAGAGGCGTCAGCACAAGAGAGCGAGTGGCCGGTCCGCATCTGGCCTGACGGAAAAGGCCGCACCGAAAGAAGAAGATAAAAAACAGCAGGCCTTGGACCTCATCATAGAAACAATCAAAGCATTGTCTGCAGAACGTGGGGAGGAGGAGAAGATCTGGGGATCGATGATCAAGCAGGCGCTAAAGCGGCGCAATCCGGGCTTCAACGAAGCATACTACGGGTTTGGCTCCTTCAGTAAGTTGCTGGAAGAAGCACAAGGACGCCACTTGCTTGAACTGGAGCGCGATGAAAAGTCGGGAGGATACATTATTAAGAGTGTAGCCCGAGAGGATTAATGAACTGCGAGGTTGAGCGTAAAGGTTACGTGCTGGCATGTCCGATCACGCCACCGGTTTCGCTACCGTTCCCCTCGACGAAGTGCTGGCTGTCATGCACTAGGAAATACCATCGAACAGCATGACAAAGCCCGACAAAAAAGTGGCTCTCCTGTCGCCGATAGCCTGGCGAACGCCCCCTCGGCAATACGGCGCCTGGGAAACGGTGGCTAGCAACATCACCGAAGGACTCGTCGCCCGTGGCTGGGATGTAACGTTGTTCGCCAGCGGGGATTCTGTGACCCGCGCTCATCTGCATGCCGTGGTGGACCAGGGATATGAAGAGGATCCCGCCGTCGATCCCAAAGTAGCCGAATACCTTCACATCTCCGAAGCTTTCGAGCGCGCTGCTGAGTTTGACCTCATCCACAGCCACTACGACTTCATGGCTTTGACCTACACCCGGCTGGTCAAGACACCGGTCCTCACTACCATCCACGGATTCTCGTCAGCCAAAATCATGCCCGTCTATCAGAAGTATCGTGACGGATACTTTGTTTCCATCAGCGACTCCGATCGAGCCGCAGGGCTGAATTACCTTGCGACAGTCTACAACGGCATCGACCTCTCGTTGTACCCGCTTCAGGAACCCGGCGGTGATGACCTGATTTTCCTCGGTCGGATCCACCCGGATAAAGGTGTACATCTGGCCATCGAGGTTGCTCATCTCTGCGGGTTGCGTTTGATCATCGCCGGTATTATCCAGGATGAGGCCTACTTCCGGGAGCAGATCAAACCCCATCTCGATGATCAAAACATCCTTTATATCGGACCGGTGGGCGTGCCGGGCAAAAACGAATTGTTTGCCCGGGCCCGAGGCCTACTGCACCTGAACACCATCCCGGAGCGATTCGGACTGGTCCTGGTCGAAGCAAATGCCGCCGGCGTGCCCGTCATCGCGATGGACCTCGGATCTTGCCGTGAGGTGATCAAGGACGGGCACACCGGTTTTCTGGTTGACAACGTCACTGAAGCTGTTCGGGCCCTTGGACGAATTTCTGAAATCGATCGTCGTGCCTGCCGCAGCCGTGTCCGGCAATACTTTTCGATCGATACCATGGTGGAGGGATACGAACGGGTTTACTCGACGATTTTTGATCTGGAAGCGAAGAGACGACCATGAAGCCGGACATTGTCAGGCGATACCGCCACAACCCCATCCTGACCAAGGCCAAGATCCCCTACCCCGTGGAAACCGTTCACAACGCGGCGGTGGTGAAGCATGAGAACGAATACATCATGCTTTTCCGCTCCCATCTCCGCACGGGACGGTCCATCATTGGTCTGGCACGCAGTCCCGACGGATTTCACTTCACCGCCGATCCACAGCCCTTTCTGATTCCTGACCGGGACAGCCTCTTTGCCGCCTATGAAGAGTTCGGCGTGGAGGACCCACGCGTGACCCGGCTGGAACGGGAGTACATCATCACCTACAGCGCCTACTCGCGAAATGGAGTGCGGATCGCCCTGGCCAAGACGAAGGACTTCAGTCAGGTGGAAAGAGTTTCCCTAATCACGCAGGCGGATTATCGGAATGTGGTGATCTTTCCCGAGAAGTTTGATGGACTTTATGCCCGGCTTGACCGTCCTCATTCGGAAATCGCCCCCTGGTCGATCTGGATTTCCTATTCTCCGGATCTATGCTATTGGGGCAAATCTCAGCTCATCATGAAGCCTGAACCCTATCACTGGGATGAAATGAAGATCGGTCCCGGCGCACCGCCGATCAAAACGGACCAGGGATGGCTTTCCATCTATCACGGAGTTTTCCGAACTATGGATGGATCGGTCTATCGTTTGGGGGTTGCTCTTCATGACCTGCAGAACCCGGCGAAGGTCATCGGTGTGGGCGACTCGTGGATTTTGCAACCGGAAGATCCTTGGGAAATAACTGGATATGTCCACAACGTGGTCTTCACCTGTGGTGCCGTTCCGGAGTCCGATGGAACCGTGAAAATCTATTGGGGGGGCGCAGACACGGTCATGTGCGTTGGCGAAGCGAATGTCTCGGATCTGGTCGCACTATGCCTGCATCACGGCAGACCGGCAAAGTAAGAAGGATTTCAAGAGGGTTACACCTGCTGCGCGGCTAACCAGGCTACGATTTCTCGTCATTGTCATTCTGATCAGTCCATGCCGCGTAAGAATCTCTCTAATCGCCACCAAAGCACCTCCTACCCTACCGCGTATCCCGCGGCGGCTAGCCGAGTGTGAAGCCGCTGCCACTTGCTCGACGAGGTACCCACAGGTGCATGAAGTCACTGACCGCAAGGCGCTGCAAGCCTTCGTCGTCTTCGAAGATCGCGACAATTTCGTTGCTTTTAGCCGGGGTAAATAGCTCGCGTATGTTACGCTGGAATTTGTCCTCTAGGAGCGGCCGCGCCTCAAGGCGGCGGCGCGGATGGCCGAGCGGAAACTCCACGGCGCTCTCCGCTTGGGCACCATGTTGAAAGTAAACGGTGACGCGGTTGGCCACCGTGCGCCGCTCCGAATCGTAATAATCACGCGTATAACACGGGTCTTCGATGACCTCCATCTTGGCGCGCAGCGCGTCGATGCGCGGGTCGACGGCGATCTGGTCCTCGAAGTGATGGTAGTGCAACTCCCCGAATAAGAGACCGATCGCCGCCACGTATTGCAGGCAGTGGTCGCGATCGGCGGGATTCGTGAGCCGCCCCTGCTTGTCGATGATGCGCAGAGCGGGTTTTTGGGTGGCGAGCACAATCTTGCCGATGTCCGNGAGCCGGTCTTTGACATCGAGATGCAGCTCAATCGCGGCCTCAGCCGCGGTCTGCGCGTGAAACTCACAAGGATAGGCCACCTTGAAGAGGATGTGCTCGACCACATAGGAGTTCAGCGCGCGCGAGAAATCCAAGGACTTACCCCGCAGCAACGCCGCGTGAAAGCCGTAGCGGGGGGCGCTCAAGACATGCGGATAGCCCGGTTCGCCCGCGAGCGTCAGCAAGGCCAGGCGCACCCCGCGCGCCGTGGCGTCGCCCGCGGCCCAGGATTTGCGGGGGCCGGCATCCGGCGCATGACGGTAGGCGCGCAAGTTTCCCCCATCCAATAGCGCCTGAGACACAGCGTTCATCACCTGTTCCCTGCCTCCTCCGAGCAACGCGGTCGCGAGCGTCGCCGAGGCGATCCTAACCAGGATCACGTGATCGATGCCGATCTCGTTGAAACTATTGGTCAGTGCCAGCACGCCCTGGATCTCATAAGCCTTGACAAGTGCCGTCAGTAGCTCACGCATGAGCACGGGCTCGCCGCCCTGGGCCAGGCGCCGGCGGCTGATGTAATCCGCGCACGCTAACAGAGCCCCCAGGTTATCCGAGGGATGTCCCCACTCGGCGGCGAGCCAGGTATCGTTGTAGTCCAACCAGCGGATGAGACAACCGATGCAGTAGGCCGCTTGCACGGGATCGAGCTCGAGCCCGGTCCCCGGGACGCGCGCCCCGCCGGCGACAAGCGCGCCCGGCACGACCGGCCCGATGTGGCGGCGGCACTCGGGGTTCTGTAGCGCGGCGCAAGCGCATCCGAGCGCATCCATGAGGCAATAACGGGCGGCGCTGAGTGCCGGCTCGCTGGGGGGCTCGTGACCGGTAACGTAATCTCCGATGATACCCAGCAACGGATCCGGGTCTTGCATGGCCGCGCTCGCTACCTTCGTCATGGCCGCTCGGCGAGCGGAACGTAGGCTCGCGCCGCGGGACCGACATACTCGGCCAGCGGCCTGATGAGCCGGTTGTCTTGCCGTTGCTCGATGATATGGGCCGCCCACCCGGCGCTGCGGGCGATGACAAAGATCGGCGTGAACAGCGACGCCGGAATCCCGCAAGCGCGATAGACCAGGGCGCTGTAGAAATCGAGATTCGGGAACAGGCGTTTCTCGCGCCGCATGACGGCTTCGATGCGCTCGGCGATCGCATAGTGCTGGGTATCGCGAGCCTCCTCCCCGAGCCGGCGCGCCCACTGTTTTATTATCGGCGAGCGCGGATCTCGGCGCTTGTACACCCGGTGCCCGAAGCCCATGATCAGCTCCTTGCGCGCCAGCCGTTCGAGGATCCCGTGTTCGGCCTCGTCGGCGCCGCCGAAGCTCGCGATCAAGGCCATCGCCGCCTCGTTGGCGCCTCCGTGCAGCGGGCCGCGCAGGGCACCGATGGCGCCCGCGATGGCCGAATAGAAGTCGGCCCGGGTCGAGGTGATGACGCGCGCTGCGAATGTCGAGGCATTGAACTCGTGTTCGGCATAGAGAATGAGTGACACCTCCAGCGCGCGGCGATAGATTTCCTCAGCCGCGCGGCTGTGCAAGAGGTGTAGGAAATGTCCGGTGAGATCGGCCGCGGGAGAACCGAGATCTATTCTTTGACCGCGGGTATGGAACTGATGCCAATAGAGCAGCATCGCGGGCAAGCGCGCCAATAGCCGTTCCGCGAGCGCAGTGACATCCTCGGACTCTGGTTCGAGGCAGCCTAGGACCGATACGCCGGTGCGCAGCACATCCATCGGATGGGCCGCGGCCGGCAGCCGTTCAAGAAGCGTTTTGAGGTCCGGCGGCAGTTCCCGCTGACCCGCCAGCCGCGTGCGGAAATCACTAAGCTGGGCGGCGTTGGGCAGTTCGCCGTAGAGCAGCAGGTAGGCGACTTCTTCATAACTCGCCTGCGCCGCGAGATCGGCTACATCAAAGCCGCGATAAAAGAGAGTATCGCCCGCGGCCTCGGCGGTGCAGATCGCCGTGCGTCCGGCGACGACGCCCTCGAGTCCTCCCGTGGTCAGCGTTCCCATCGTATTTCTACGCGGCGATCTCCAGATCCTTGATAACGGCCATCAAGAACCGCGCGGCCTCGCCGCCGGTCACGGCGCGGTGATCGAAGGTCAGGGACAGCGGAATAATGGTATGGACGGCCGGTTGGCCGTTCCAGGCGACTACGGCCGGGCGGATGCGGCCGGCGCCCAGGATCGCGACCGTCGGCGGCACGATGATGGGGTTGGCATAGCGGCCCCCGAAGGCCCCGAAGTTCGACAGCGTGATCGTGTAACCGCGAAGCTCTTCGGGAGGGATGGTCCGCTTGCGCACCGCCTCGCGCATCGCATTGAGTCCGCGACGCAGGTCGTCCGGCGGACGCTTGCCGACATCGCGCAACACTGGCACGAAGAGACCCTCCTCGGTGTCCACGGCGATCCCGAGCTCGATCTTTCTCAATAACCGGCGCCCGAGCGCGTGGCTGTCGTACCAGGCGTTCAGGGCGGGTTCGGATTGACAGGCGGCGACCAGCGCGCGGATCAAGCGTAGCGTCACATCGCTGCCCGGCGGCCAGGCGTGGATATCGGCGTCCTCGCAAATCGTCACCGGCACCACCTCCGCGTGCGCCGAGGCCATGGTGCGGGCCATCGCGCGGCGCACTCCGCGCAAGGGCTCTAAGGGCCCCACTTCGGCCAGGATCTTAGCCACGCGCTGCACGTCCGCCGTAGTGATGGTTCCGTCCGGGCCGCTCGGCGTGACGATGGCGAGGTCCACGTCGAGGCGATGCGCCAGCGCCCGCACCGCCGGGGTCGCCTTGAGCCCGCCGGGGTGGGGGCCGACGGCGCTCGTTTGCTCTCGTAGTACCGTATCACTGCGCGCCACCTGGCCGACGACCGTACCGGCGTCGGCCGCGCCCCTGGCCTTCTCTGGCTCGCCCGCGGACGCGAATTCAGCCAGGGGATCGCCGGTATGGACGAGATCACCGGCTTTGCCATGGAGGTGATGCACCCGGCCGCTGAAAGGACTAGGAATATCGACGATGGCCTTCGCGGTCTCGACCGAAACCAAGGGCTGGTCTTCCTTTATTTCGTCCCCGGCCTGAACATGCCAGCTTACGATCTCGGCTTCGGTCAGGCCTTCCCCTAAATCGGGCAGTTTGAATATATTCATGCGCTTCTCCTCAAAGGAGGCGAGGACAGTTTAGTGGATTATAAGCCGGCACTTAAGCAATGTGTCGCGTTACTTTAGTCACAGGCGTCTCCTAAGTCACTGCTCGGCTGGTGTGCGTTGCATCGCCGGGGTGACTACAATGCCGATGTGCTGTCGCGCAATCCGGCCACGATCCGTCGGCCCATCCGATATCGAAATCAATCTGAAGGAGCAAAACAATGGCAACCGAAGTCAAATCTGTCACCGAAGGATCATCGAGCGAAATCAAAGAAGTCTTTCCCTACCTTCGCGTCAAAAACGCCGCCGCGGCAATCGAGTTCTATACGCGAGCATTTGGGGCAAGAGAGCTATTCCGGTTGACCGAACCCGGCGGGCGAATCGGGCACGCGGAGCTTTCCCTCGGAAGTATCACGCTCATGCTTGCCGACGAGTATCCTGAATACGGCATTCTCGGCCCGCAATCCATCGGCGGCACGGGGATGTCCATTCACCTGCACGTCGTGAATGCCGATGTGGTGGCGGAGCGGGCCGTGGCCACCGGCGCAACCGTGATTCGTCCGCTGGCCGACCAGTTTTATGGGGAGCGGTCGGGGACGCTGCTCGATCCTTTCGGACACGAATGGATGCTTGGGCACGAGATCGAGAAAGTCTCCCCTGAAGAGATGCAGCGCCGCTTCACGGCTATGTTCGAGTAATGCCCAACTTCACACGGGAAGAACGATGCCTGAACGCGAGACAGTGCTTTTCTTATGGAAGCTCTACATAAAGTGTCGCGAGCAAGCCTAGATGCGCGAAGCCGCGGGAGCGAGTCGCGAGACATATCAGGCAGATAGGCGAACGACGAGCGAGCACGCGACAAAGCAGATAGGCTGCGCAGTAACTTTTGCAGAGCTTCCTTATCTCTTCTTTGAACAAACTTTAAGCGAATGAATGTGATTGCGGCCCCTCTCTACCTCCGACAACAAACCACGACAATTTCGACCGCCGCGCCCTCGCTGTTGCGGACGCTTTTTCTTCACCACGATGGGATCGTCATCGGAGCCACGATCCGTGCCTTGGAAAAACCTGGCCTCCTGACACACCTCGTCAGTCACCGGCGCGTGACGTTCCGGGAGCTTTTGGACCGCTATCCATGCAACCCCGGCTACCTTCATGTCGCGCTTCGGTGTCTCGCGCTGCAAGGCTGGATCGCGCAAGCAGGCGTTCCCGGAAGCGATACGCTGGTCTTCGAGGTGACGCCGCTCGGCGAGATCGCGGCAAAAACCTTTCCGCTGTATGCCGAGGTCGCGGAGTTTGCCTATTCGGGGATCCCGATGGAACGGCATCTCTTTCATCAAAGGGATCTCGACTCTGCGAGTGCCGAGCACTACGCCCGGCTATCCAGACGCTGCATACAAAACTGGGATCTCGCCGTGGGCGATCCGGCGGACCAAGGTTCGAGGCTCAATGAGACCATCCGCACGCACCTCGACGGCATATTGGTTGGTTCCTTCATGATCGCAGCGAAGCTGCGCGGTTTGCTCAACGGCGATAACTTCGCCTATGACGGACTTCCCGGACCGCACGACAACCTCCGCGCGGGCCTCGCGCTAATCGAGCACTTGGGATGGGTGCGGGCGGAGGGACGGCGCTACCTGTTCACTGAGCTTGGGCGTGTGGCGTGCGAGTTCACACTCCATTACGGGCTCACGCTCTCGTATTGGCCGATGTTCTGCCAGTTGCCAAGCCTCATCTTCGACTCTTCCCAACACGTCACTCATGTCGCGCCAGGCCACGAGGAGACGCATGTCGATCGCAGCCTGAACGTGCTGGCAAGCGGTGTCGCACACCGCCCCTATTTCGAGGATTCCGAGCAGATCCTGATCGCCATCTTCAATCGGGAGCCGCTTGCGGAGCAACCGCGCTTCGTGGCCGACATGGGCTGCGGCGATGGGATCTGGCTCAAACGCACCTATGAGATCGTTGCGGCCAAGACTCTGCGCGGCCGGCACCTGGACGAATATCCGCTCTTGATGATCGGAGCGGATTACAATGCCAAGGCGCTGGAAGCCGCCCGCCGCACCCTAGAGACCGCCGGGGTTCCGCACATCACCCTCTTCGGCGACGTGACCGATCCCACGCTTTTCGCGCAGGCCTTGGGCGAGCGCGGACTAGCGATTCTGGACGGTCTGCATATCCGCGCTTTCATCGATCACAATCGGCGTTTTACGGAACCGCGGGATAGAGCGAGCGCGGAGAAACGCCTAGTTTTATCCACAGGGGCTTATGCCGGCGAGACCGGCAATGCGATTCCGAATCGACTACTGGAAGAAAACCTGGTCGAGCATCTCCGGCGCTGGGCGCCATTCATCTGCAAACATGGCCTCATCGTCATCGAGGCTCACAACGTCTATCCTCCGATCGCCGCCGAGTACAACGGCAAATCCCACGCCACGGCCTTCGACACCTATCACGGGTATTCGAACCAATACCCTATCGACTACGAAGCGTTCATGTCGCTTGCGGAGGAGGCGGGTTTCCGCACCGTCGCCCATGAGCAAAGGGTATACCCCTCGCGGCTTCCGTTTGTCGCCATCAGCCTTAACCGCTTCAAGACCCCCGGCCCAATCGCGATCGCGGCAGCCCACCCGCCGGCCCGGCGAGACGGTACGAGCTGGCGGCCCGGCGGATCGGAGGACACCCTCGATGGCGAAGCCTTGCACCGCTTTCTCTATCACGACGGCGATCTCACTCGCCCGCGGCGCTGGTGCGCAAGCAGCACCGGTATGCTGGTACATGGCTTACTCGAAGACATCGAACGGCGGCTTGACCGTTGCCTCAACCCGAGCCGTACATCGCGGCAACTTATACTGGCCGACTACGGCGCGGGCACTGGCCTCGCGACCTTGGAGCTGATCAAGGGCCTCCACGAAACGGGTTTGATGCAGCGAATGCAGCGTAACGGCATCAACTTCAAGCTGCTGCTTTTCGATTTCCCTGGCGGTTGGTTCGCCAAGGCCTTTGATCTGCTCAACGCCTTCACGTTTATCGACTTTCATTCGCTCACGGATCCGGGCACCGGTAAGATTCGGCTCATTTCCGACATCATCGCCCCGGAATCGGTGGACATCGTTTATGCCAGCATGGTGTTGCACCTCGTACCCCCGAAGGCGATACCAGCGTTGATCGATAGCTTCGCCGACGTGCTGCAACCGCACGGGAGCTTCTATTGGAACAGCCCGGACACGGCGCCGGCCTCAGCGCATTCCGAAGTCATCCACGCGCCGAATCGCGCATTGCGGCGGGTGCTCCTCGATGTCATCGACACGGAGTTGCGAATGCTTCAAGTGCTTTCCAAGGTTCCGCTGGATCAACGCGGCGCCTTCGCGGACCTGCCGCAACGACTCGCCGATCTCCGACGATCCCTCACCCCGGAGCGGCGAGCGGTAGCAAAAGCACGCGCGGACAAACAGATCTTGGCGGTCCCGACCCCTGTCGAGTATATCGAGGGCTTGTTGAATAAACGCTTCGACGGCGGGTTCGCGACCATGGTATCGGTGCTGAGCGAAGACGATGCGCTCGCCTTGGCACTACTGCCCGCGAACCAACGTTATTTCAACGAAATCGAGGATGCGGAGCTACGCTGTAAGCTAATTACCTTGCTACTCCGTTACGAGGTCCTGCCTCGATTCCGCGCGGGACCGGCCGGGAATGCCGTCGGCCTTAATCTCCACTGGACGTATGGTGAGCATGTAAAGAATGGCTAAGGAAGCGCTGCAAGACTCTTTAGCTTCTTTCCCGCGAGGAGAGGACCGTAGGATGCGGTTAAGGTCGCCCCGTATTAAGGAAGCTCTGCAAAAGTGTCGCGAGCAAGCCCAGATGCGCGAAGCCGCGGAGCGAGTCGCGAGACATATCAGGTAGATAGGCGAGCGACGCGCGAGCA